>Ga0207753_1000896_pt1 | contig 10744 bp, 9 predicted proteins | sample PonA233FremontCA_2_FD_187273 | JGI IMG/M metagenome (GOLD analysis project Ga0207753, IMG submission 187273) | Salt pond sediment microbial community from Fremont, CA, USA - Pond A23 Sediment 3 (SPAdes) | ecosystem: Environmental > Aquatic > Non-marine Saline and Alkaline > Saline | place: USA...
CGGACGGCACTGCGACCGTTCGCCTGCCGCTTGCCGCCAGCGCGACAGTCGGCGTCACTGCTGCGGGGCAGGTCGAACAGGTGGTTCTGACTGGCCTCCTGTGGCGGTTCGGTCTCGCTGCCGTCGTCGCCGGACTGGTCGCTGCGTTCGCGGCGTTCAGCCTCCTGAAACGCGGATACGGGCCTCGGAAACTGGGGCGACTGCTTTGGGGACTCCCGGGGAGAGCGCTCTCCGGCGGTCGGCGGGCGCTGGTCGCGGCCGTCACAGACGGTGACGAGTACCTCGCCCGTGGCGCCGGACGGATCCGACAGTCGGCTGCAACGGTGGGTGCACTCGTTCGCGGCGAACTCTCCCCCGGCGAACTCAAGACGGCCACGACTGCGAGCGTCTCCGGCCTGTCCGGGCGCTTGAGACGCGTACTCGGTCGGCGGCGGGAGTCGGCCGATCCGGCGGAAGGGATCACGGTGCAGGAAGCCTGGGGGGAGTTCGTCGACCAGCTCAGTGTCGGCACCGTCGAGACGCGGACGCCAGGGGAGCTCGCGGTCCACGCCGTCGAGGAGGACGGGCTTCCGGCCGAACCCGTTTTCGAACTGCGCGACGCGTTCCGGGAGGTCGAGTACGGCTCCCGACCGCCGACCGACCGACTGGGCCGGGTACAGAACGCGCTCGAACGGATCGAACGGGATGGAGAGGGTGACAGCTGACTGATGGACCGCGACAACCGACTCTGGGCGGCGCTGGGGATCGCCGCGATGGGACTCGGCATCACACTGCTAACCGCGCCCTCGCTGGTGGCCGTCGGTCCGGTCACGATGCTGGAGGAGGCGATCGCGTCGACTGGCCCTCTCCGGGTGCTCCTGTTCGTCGGGGTCGCCCTCGTCGTCTCCCTGGCAGTCGGGCTCCGGAAACCGTCCCCGGCCCCGGAGCAGGCGGCCGCGGATCGGCTCTTCGCCCGGAAACCCAGCAACCCGACGGGAACGTCCGTGGCTGGCCGACAGTACCACACCGGCGGCGGGATGGATGCCGATATCGACGTCGCCATCGAGGAGGGTGGGACGGCCCTCGATTCGGTACAGACACAGCTCCGGCGGACAGTCGTCGCCGTGTATACGGAGCTGTACGGGACCGACGAAGTGGTTGCCAGGCGCGCGGTCGACCGTGGCGAGTGGTGCCAGGATCGCCTCGCAGCGGCGTTTCTCGCCGGGGACGGCGGGCCGTCGCCGACGCTGGGTGACCGCCTTCGCCTGCTCGCTGTCCCGGCACACGAGCGGCAGCGTCGGATCGAACGGACAGTCACTGCGATCGAACAGTTCGAAGGGCGATGAGTGACGATCACGACTGGGGGGTCGGTGTCGGGGTGGCACTGGCACTGGTGGGTGTCGGCATCCTGCTTGCACAGACGCTGCTCGTCGTCGCCGCGGTCATCCCGCTTGGCTACCTCCTCTACGGCGCCCTCTCGACGCTTCCGGACGATGTGAGCCTGGCGGCCAACCGGGAGTTCGAGGAAACGAGCGCGGCCCCCGGGGGCACCGTCTCGGTGACGCTGACCGTCGAAAACACGGGGACAGCACTGCTCCCGGACGTCCGTATCATCGACGACGTACCCGACGAACTCGCCGTGACGGCGGGGACACCGCGACGTGGCATCGCGCTCGAACCCGGCGACCGTGTCACAATCGAGTACACCGTCGTCCTCAAGCGTGGCCGGTTCGAGTTCGGCGACCCGGCCGTCCGCCTGCGGTCGATGGCCGGCACTGACAGCCGGACCGAGCGGGTTCCAACCAGTGGCGAGTCCGCGCTCGCGTCTGCCACCCCGGTCTCGGAGCCGCCCGTCTCCGAGGTCACGCTGTCGCAGTCCGGTGCCGTCCCGGCCGATACCGGGGGTGCGGGCCAGGAGTTCTACGCGACACGGCAGTACCACCCCGGCGATCCGATGAACCGCATCGACTGGCACCACGCCGCCAAGACCGGCGAGTTCGTCACCGTCCAGTACCGGCGCGAGCGGGCGGCCCGTTCGGTCGTTATCGTCGACTGCCGCCCGTGTACCCGGACCAGCCCCGAGCAGGGGTATCCGACCGGGGCGACGATGGCGGTGTACGCCGGCGAGCGCCTCTACCGGACACTGGACGCTGCCGGTGTCCTGACGACGCTCACCGCCGTCGGGCTCGGGGACGAGCTCGACCACCTCACCGACGCAGACGGGCTGCCGTGGGTGACACCGGGCGCGGACGACAGCCGTGCGCCGACGACGCTGTTCCGTGGCCTCCACGGGGTCGCGAGCCGGGAACCGGGTGCCAGCCTCGGGAAACGGGAGCGCCAGCAATCGACACTGCGGCCGACGGCGGACGGTGGCTCACCCCCGCAATCGGCGTGGACGGAGAAACTCCGGTCGCGGCTCCCCGCCGAGAGCCAGCTCATCTTCTGTACACCCCTGGTCGACGAGTGGCCGGTCGAGTTCACCCGGGAACTCACCGACCGGGAGTGTCTGCTTATCAGTCCGGATCTGACCGTCGGCTCCTCGCTCGGCCAGCGGGTCGAACGCATCGACCGGCGGCGTCGACTCACAGTCATCGAACGGACCGGTACCGACACTGTGGACTGGCGGATCGACCGGCCGCTCGAACAGACACTCAAAGAACAGTTTCCGGAGCGTTTCAGATGAGTACGTCAGCACAGACCGACCCCTCGTTTGCGGGTACCGCCGTCGCAGGCGCGCTCGCGGTGATCACAGTCGGGCTGTTCGTTCGCACAGTGTCCGGCGTCTTCCTTCCGACCGTGATCGGTATCGTCGGCGGGATCTGCCTCACGGTGAGTCTCCGCATCGTCGACTCGACGACCGGCCCGGTTGGCCGGCTTCTCGCGAGCCTGCTCTCGGTCCCGGTGGCGGGCGGTTTCGTCGCCGGTGTCGTCGGGACGACACTGCTGCTCACGGGCTCGTTTTTCCCCGTCGAGAACGCCTCCGACGTTTCGGTCGCCACGCTGCTCGTGATGGGTAATCTGGGCGTCGTCGTCGGCTCCGGTGTCGCGGTGTTCGGCGTGACACTCGGGGCGAGCGACGTCATCGCTGCGGACTCACTGACGGCGTACACCAGGACGACCGTCGCCACTGCCGTGGTTCCGATCGGGGTCGGCTTCGTCCTGGTCTCCGGAATCGGACTCTCGACGGGCGGGTCGGCTGCAACCGAGTTCCATCTCGGCGACCTGCTCGGACAGGCATGGTCCGCGGTTGTCTCGCCGCAGCCGCCACAGCTCCACCTCTCCTCGTTCCTGATCGCGGTGGGAACGACAGGCGTTTTGCTCTCTGTTCTCGTCCGCCGGTCGCCGTTCGAGTCGCTCCTGGCCAGCTGGGCGGACGACGAGCAAACGTACCGCCGGTGGGCGGGGATGCTGTCGGTCCCGCGGCTGGTCACAACCGTGGCCGTCGGGGCGCTTCCGGTTGCTATGGTGGTCGAACTGACGTTCTCGCCTGCCGAACTGCAACAGCTGCTCGGTCCGCAGCTGTTCGGGCTGATACAGCTAGTGACGACGGCCGGCCCGTTCCGTCTCCTGTTGCTGGCAACCACGGTCGCCGCAGGCGGGTGGATCCTCGGCTCACTGCTGCTTGGCTACGTCGTTCGGATGGAGCAAGGTGAGTCCGCGGAGTGGCTCGCCCCCTTTGGCGTCGGACTCCTCTTTACGCTGATCGCAATGGCGTTCTCGGGGCCAGTCTACAGCTGGATCGTCGAGGAAACGGCGGGCCAGCTCCCGCCCGAGGTTGCCAGCCGCTTGCTGGACGCGTCGACGGCGATAGAAACCGTCTACGGTGAGACGCCGATCGTCGTCCTCCTGGCTGGCCTCTTCGTGGGGATCCCGGCGATGATCGGGGTCGGGCTCCGTCTGGCTGTCCAGTTTGGCTACCTCGACAGCGAGGGAACCGGCTTCTCTATCGCCTGTGGCGGACTCTGTCTCGCGGCCGTCTCGGCGAATATCATCTCGGCGCCCGTCTGGCTCGTCCTCGGGGGCATCGTCGCGGGACTGGCGGTCTGGGACATCGGCCACTTCGGGGTACGTCTCGGTCACGAGGTCGGTCCGGGAAACACACAGCTCGTCGCTATCCGGACCACTGCGACGCTGCTTGTCGGCGGTGCCGGGGTCGCACTGATCGTCGGCCTGCAGAAGTGGCTCTCGGCGGACGTAACCGTGTCCGCGACCACGACGCTCGCGCTCGTCTCGTTTGCCACTGCCCTCGTTGCATTCGCGTTCGCGCTCCGGTGAACGCTCCCTCTCCGATCGAGAGCCGCTCCCCGATCAGTCCCGGTCCTGCTCGGTGACCTGCACTCCCTTCTCGGCGAGATGCCGCATCCGCCGGCGGGCGAAATCCTCCTCGCGCGATCCGCGTGTCGCGAGAACGTACATCCGCGCACGGCCGGTCGGCCGCATCGTCCGGCCGGCCCGTTGGGTTCCCTGGCGCCGCGAGCCGCCGAGTCCTGACGCGACGATCGCGAGTTCGGCGCTCGGGAGGTCGATCCCCTCGTCACCGACCCGGGAGACGATCAGCGTCCGGAGCGTCCCCGTCCTGAACTGCTCGAAGAGGCGTTCGCGCTCGGCGTGGGGCATCTCCCCGCTGACGAACGGGACGCCGAGCTCGTCGGCGTAGGCCTGTCCCTGATCGAGGTACTCCACGAACACCAGCGCCTGTTTGTCGGCGTGTTCCGAGAGCAACGCCTGCACCTCCTCGGCTTTGGCGGGGTTCGTCGCCGCCAGCTGTCGGCGTTCGTGCCCCTCGGCGCTGACGTACTGGTTCTGGGCCTCTTCCGACCCCCACGGCACGTACCTGATCTCGACTTCCGGCTCCGCGACGAAGCCGGCCTCGAAGAGTGCGTCCCAGTCCGTCCCGATCGGCGGGCCGATCAGCGTGAAAATGTCGGTCTCGCGGTCGTCCTCGCGGACGGGAGTCGATGACAACCCGAGCCGGTGGCGCGTCTGCAGATCCGCACTTCTGCGGTGGACTGGCGCGGGAATGTGGTGCACCTCGTCGTAGACGATCAGTCCCCACTCCCGGCTGTCGAACAGCTGGCGGTGACGGTCCATCCCGGCCGTGCGGTAGGTGGCGATCGTCACCGGCCGGATCTCCTTCTCGCCGCCGTGGTACTCGCCGATCTGCTCGGCCGTGAGGGTCGTCCGGGCGAGCAGTTCCTCGCGCCACTGTCCGGCCAGCTCCCGGCCGGGAACGAGTATCAGCGTCTCCCCTTCGACCGCCGCGAGGATGCCGAGTGCGGCGACGGTCTTCCCGCTTCCGGGTGGTCCGACAAGCACGCCGGAGCTGGTTTCGAGGAAGTTCGACACCCAGACATGCTGGTACGCACGCAACTCGAGTCCGAGTTCGACGGGCAGGTCGTCGCCACTGTCGAGCTCCCGTTTGTCTTTCACCGGATACCCCGCCTCGTAGAGGAGCCGCTTCACCTCGGCGATCCGTTCCTCGGCCACCCAGCTCTCCGTGTCGGAGATAGGCGCTCGTAGCTGTTGGCCGTCGAGTTTCTGCCGGGCGACGTTGCCCATCAGGTCCGCTGATGTGGCCTCGAGCACGGTGTAGCCATCCTCGTGGCTCCGGAGGGTGAACTTGTTCGCCCGCTCGTACTGCGAGCGGAGCCACTGTTCGAGCTGTGGTGACCGCTCGTCCAGTACCGAGCGGACAGTATCGAGCAGTTCGTCGAACGTCTCGTAGGGTGCCTGCCAGATATCTTCCTGACGAATCTCGTACATGTACGCGCCCGAGCCGGTGGTGTCGATCAGGTGGGCGAACTGCGAGAGCTGTGCCCGCGTGAACTGTGTCGGCTGGTCGACGACAATCTCGCGACGCTCCGGGAAGAGGATCACACGCTCACGGTCCGTCATCCGCGCCCACTCCGAGGGGTACCAGACGACCGGATCGTTCGTCACGTCCAGCCGGTCCGCGACGCCCGCCTCGGCCAGCGCGTCGAGTCTGTCGGTCGCCTCCGACTGGGACCGCTCGGTCACCTGCGCGAACCGCGTCGCGGAGACGACCGGGCGACCGAGCGTCTCCAGTGCATCGTAAAACACTGCCTCGGGTCCATCCGACTCTCCGTCCTCGCTCGTGTCCTCGCTCTCTGTCACTGTGACACTGTAGCCGGCGAACGAACAAACGGCTTGCGTCATCGCGTTCGGCGCTGGCGCGCCACCGACGGCTCACTCCTCTGATAGTGTTTGTTGCGGTAATTTTCGTGACCACGGTACAAATATCGGTGTTTCAAGCGGTGTGATCGATGTCTTGTTGAACTACGGCGGTAAAGACTCGCAACAAACACTATGATCCGGTTCCCGCTGCCGGGGACTCGGCCCCCTGGTCGGTTTCGACGACGACCGTCCCGCCGGCGACGTCGCCTAACCGCTTTCCGTCCCCACGGAAGCGGATCACTGCGACCGCGACACCCCAGTATCCGAGCCCGTCGATCGCTCGCAGCGCGTTCCGGAGAAACGAACCCTTGAGTCCGATCGACGCGTTGCTGTCGGTGACTACCTGGAGACCGAACAGGTACTTGCCGGGTGTCCGGTCGGTCGCCCACTCGAACAGCAGGTGATAGACGAAAGCGATCCCACAGAGCACCAGAAAGAGGGTCCGCCGGCTCTCGCCGGGCGAGAGCAGTGCCTCGACCGTGACGCCGGTCGCCAGCGCCGGCACCACACCGAGACAGAGGACGACAAACTGGTCGACGAGGAACGCCACCGTCCGCCGCGGGAGTGCGACTGGTGTCGGCATCGTCGCTTAGTCGGGTGTCGAGTCGCTTGAGTCTGGCGTCACGCCGGAGTTCGACAGTACCCCAGCGCTACGTGTCCGAGTTCTCGACCACGGAGACTGTCTCTCCGCAGTTGCCACACTCTGTTTTCTCCGTGGCGACGTAGACTGTGTCACAGCCCTCACACTCGAACAAGGTCGAAGAGAGATCCGTGGATCCCGGCTCGCCGTCCTCGGTGCCGTCGACATGGAGCATCTGCAACCGGTCCCGGACCGATGAGACTGGTCCGGTCTTGCTTATGATTTCAGTGAGAATCCCGAGCATCATCCGGCGATTGTTTCGCTGGTGTCCTCTCGATGGAGGGTATGCGTTCCGGACCGGATCGAACGGGAGCGGTCGGTCCGATTCCCTGCGGCTGTTCGCTCGTAAATCAGGCCTGTGTGCAGCGGATTTCCTCTTCCCGTCAGAACCGTTCTTCTGTCGTGTTTCGTTCGTCCTATTCTCGTTTGTTGACTGCTTACTGGAGTCGACATTTTAGCGAACCCGATTCCCATTTCGGAAAATAGTATGCGACTGACGAATATAAAATTTCGGGCCGGAATTCAATAGAATATTTTGATTAATTGGGCCACATAGCCTGTATACTTTTATTTTACTCTCTAATATTAAGACTATATCCAACGATACTCACTTTTGCTATACTGTTACTGGCTCGTATAGTTCTCCTACTCTTTTCCGAACCAAGCCTCCCCATCTCGATGGGGACGGTTCGGGTGGTGATGGGACCGGCTGCTACACCCCGAGCCACTGGTCGTTCCGAACCGTGTACCCCTCCGACCGGCACAACTCCGCCGCTTCCCTCCGGACGCCACGGGAACCCGACAGTTTCCCTTTCGCTTCGAGTTGCTCGACGATCCACTCTCCGATAAACTGGATCCCTGCATCGTCGTCGTCGACATCGATCCCTTGCAGTGCCCGGAACGTTTTTTCGTACGCCTCGCGCTGGGACCGGCCGAGTTCGACGTTCGGGACCGACTCCGTGGCCTCTGTGACACGTTTCATCGCTGCGGCGATCGTGGGCCGCTGGACGCGCATCCGCACTGCGGCCGGGCTCTCGATAGTCACCGTGTCGGTCTCCGGCAACAACTCCGCGACACTGTAGGTTCCGTCCGGGGTCTCGATTTCGTGGTCGCCGACTACCGAGACCAGTTCGGCGCCTGTTGCGGGGAACTCGACTTTGCCGAGGGAACTCTCCAGCTCACCGAGTGAAGACGCGTCGACCGGTGGCTCGGTCTCGTCACCCCGCTCCAGTTCCTCGACCAGATCACGCCGACGCTGGCGGTTGTCTTCGTCACGGGCCTGTTTCTCGCGACTTCGTTTGTCGTCTGCCATTCCTGTTACTACATTGTCTATTCAGATAACCCTCTGGGTGTAGATGCCCCCAGAGTGCGCTTTTTCACCCGACGGCAGGCCGACTCACCAGTATCACTCACCCTCACAGTAGTTGAACAGGGTGTCTCGCGTATCGCAGTTGATACTAATTTCGTAGCTCTTGGGTCTGGTTTCCGGTTCAGGGAACAGGAAAACCGAGACCACACCGGTTTCACCGGGCGGAGTCGCCGTTTCCGGGCCGCGCGTCCCCTGTTGGCGCAAGACGTCATTTCCGGCTGCGTCCGTGAGTTTGAGGTTGAAATTGTGGTGCGTGAGGTTGATATTGTTCTCGTCGCCGGCGTTGCGCAGTTCGAGTTCGATCCGGATCTGCGGGTCCACGGCCGTAACCTCGTGGCCGACGACTTCTAGCCCGTCGACACTGCTCTCGGCTGTCCCTGTGATCTCGCCCGGCTGTATTCCGCCGTCACTATCGGTGTCTCCACCGTCGCTGGTCTCACTGTTTCCATCGTCTCCGTCCCCGCCGCCGCTACAGCCAGCCACCGAAACTGTGCCTGCGGCCGCGATCAGTTCGAGGAACTGCCGCCGGTTCGATCACATAGGGACGACGTGTTACCGAGATGGCAATAACTCTGCAAACTTCACCGCAAAAAGGAGCCGAAAACGATGTTACTCACTGCGACGAGTTTCTCATGGACCGCTGACAGTTACCCGAACATCTTGCGCATCATCGGATGCATCTCCATCAGTTGCTCTTCGGCGATCTCCTCGTAGAGCTTGTAGGTGATCGAGACTGTCAGTAGCAGCCCAGTCCCGGTTACCCCACCGATCGTCCCGAGCATGTTCGCTGCGACGGCGAGCAACCCGACGAGTGCGCCGCCGATGACGGTCACCTGTGGAATGTACTGTTCGAGGACGCGTTCGATACTACGGACGTTCTGCCGGAAACCGGGGATCTGCATCCCGGAGCCGTGGATCTGCTGGGCCGTCGCCTCCGGACCCATGTCGGTGGTTTTCACCCAGAAGACGGCGAAGATTGCCCCGCCGAAGATCATGATCGTCAGGTCGACACCCACGCGGAGCAGGATCTCCCACACCTCGTTGCCGGCACCGAAGCCGGCGAACCACATCCAGTCCTGCGGCGTCTGGATGGGTGCCAGGAAGTAGAAGACGCCGCTCTGGACCTGCCCACTGGTGTCGTACTGTCCCAGCCAGGCCGGCATCCCGGCCCACTGGGAGTGGAGAATCCGTCCCAGGAACTGGATGTTCATCTGGAGTGCCCGGACAAGGATCATCGGCAGGACGCTCGCGTAAATGAGCTTCACCGGGAACCGGCCCCGTGCACCCTTGACACGCGTGTTCGACAGTGGGATCTCGACGCGGACCGACTCGGCGTAGACGACGACCGCGAAGATCGCGACAGTCGTGAACACCGCGAGCAGCCCGAGATCGATCGCGCCGCCCGGCCCGAGCAGGATGTCCTGGAGGCCGGAGGGTGTCAGTACGCTGCCGGAGAGTTCGCGGTTCCCGAAGGCGACCCGAAGCCAGGTCGCGATGATCCCGTCGGATCCGGGGCCGAGCAGCTCCCGGAAGCCGAGCAGGCCACCGACCATCCGCTGGCTGACACCGGCGATGATGAACAGTCCGATACCGGAGCCGACACCCCACTTGCTCACAATCTCGTCCATGAACAGGATCAGGATACCGCCGATGAACACCTGGAGAAAGATCAGCCACTGGAGCCCACCCGTCGAGATGCCCAGATCGGCCGCAACAGCGGCGTCCGGCGCCAGGAACCCTGCGAACACCATCGGCATCGCGGTGAGCGCGGTCATGATGACCACCAGCAGCTTCTGGAGTCCCTGGTACAGCGCCTGGTCCCGCGGATTGTTCTGTGTATCCAGCCCGAGCAGGTCCGCACCGCCCAGCAACTGCAGGACGATGCTCGCCGTGACGATCGGACCGATCCCAACCTGCAAAAGCGAGCCGGACGATCCCGCGAGGATCGACCGGAACCGACCGAAGACGTCCGCCCCGGAGCTCGTATCGACACCGAAAAGGAGGACGTTCGTCAGGAAAAAGTACAGTACCAGAATGCCGGCAGTCCAGCCGAGTTTCCGCTTGAAGGGGACGTGTCCCTCCGGCCGGCGGACTTCGGGCATCCGCGTCAGCACCGGTTCGGCAGTATCCTTCCAGCTCATGTTACTCCTCTGTACTCTCGTCTGTCAGTTCGACAGCGCCGCCGGCCGCTTCGACCTTCTCGCGTGCGGTCTCCGAGAAGTCGTCGGCGACCACTTCGAGTTCGTTGCGGACCTGGCCGCTGCCGAGTACTTTGACGACATCCGCCCGCTCGGCACCGTCGACGACGTCGGAGGCATCGATCCGGTAGCCACCGTCCGTCTCCTCGGCGAGTCCGTCGGCCACAAGCAGTGGTGCGTCCTCGTCGAGTTCCCGGACGTCGATGGTTACGACCTCCTCCTGGGTTTTCTCCGGCCGTGTGAAACCGGACTTGCCAAGCGGTGGATGGTTGTGATGCTCGTGTTTGTCCCGTCCTGCCGCACCGCGGCCGCCCCGGTGGCCGGCACCGCGGCGGTTCTTGTGCGTACCGCCGCCGTGGGTCC
>Ga0207753_1000897_pt1 | contig 10740 bp, 12 predicted proteins | sample PonA233FremontCA_2_FD_187273 | JGI IMG/M metagenome (GOLD analysis project Ga0207753, IMG submission 187273) | Salt pond sediment microbial community from Fremont, CA, USA - Pond A23 Sediment 3 (SPAdes) | ecosystem: Environmental > Aquatic > Non-marine Saline and Alkaline > Saline | place: USA...
CGACTACATGCGCGGGCTGAACTTCAAACGCGCCTCGGTCTACCCACGGGTCTCCGAACACGTTCCCGAGATCATCGAGTTAGTCGAGACGCTCGTCGAATCGGGCCACGCCTACGAGACCCAAGGCTCAGTATATTTCGACGTGACGACCTTCGAGGAGTACGGCAAACTCTCGAACCAGCGCGTCGAGGAGTTGGAGGCCCAAGGCGAGGCCGACGAGCGCTCCGAGAAACGAAACCCCGCTGACTTCGCGCTCTGGAAGGCCGACGGCGTCTCCGAGACCGCGATCCGCGAACACGCGAAACACGACCACGGCGATGATCTCCCGACAGGACAAACGTGGGACTCGCCATGGGGAGAGGGCAGGCCGGGGTGGCACATCGAGTGTTCGGCGATGTCGATGACCCATCTGGCCGAGACCATCGACATCCACGTCGGCGGCCACGATCTGGTCTTCCCGCACCACGAAAACGAGATCGCCCAAAGCGAGGCCGCTACCGGCCAGCAGTTCGCCAACTACTGGCTCCACACCGGCCTCTTGGAGACGAAGGGCGAGAAGATGAGTTCCAGCCTCGACAACTTCTTTACCGTCGAAGCAGCCTTAGAGGAGTTCGGTCCCAACGTCATCCGAACCTTCTATCTGTCGACCGAGTACGGCTCGAAACAGACCTTCTCCGAGGACGCAATGGCCGAAGCCGAAGAACGTTGGGATCGGCTCCAGCGGGCCTACGAGACCGCCGTCGACGCCCTCGATTCGGTCGACGCACGCTCGAAAGCGGTCGACGAGAATCTTCGGGCGGCGGTCGACGAGACCCGAACCGAGTTCACCGCAGCAATGAACGACGATTTCAACGTCCGGGAGGCGATGGCCGCGCTGCTCGAACTGACCACGGCGATCAACAAACACGTCGACGCGGCCGCCGAGTACGATTATCAGGGCCTCAAACAGGCAGTCGAGACTTTCGAGCGGTTCGGCGGCGACGCCTTCGGCCTCCAGTTCGGGACCGTCTCCGACGGCGATGTCGGTATCGCAGACGACCTCGTTGAACTCGTGCTCGATGTTCGTGAGGACGCCCGCGAAGCGGGCGACTACGAACAGGCCGACGCGCTCCGGGACAACCTCGAAGCACTCGGCGTGCAGGTCGAAGACAGCGGCGAGGGGTCGACGTTCCGCTTCGAGTAGGGTCGGCCGTCGGACTGCTGGTCTTCGCTATTTAAAAACCGTACCGTTTGTGTGCATCGCCGATCGACAGGATTTCGCGGACACGAACGTCGTTTTCCGACTCGTGAATCGTATAAAAGGCAGTGTAGCTCCGCGAGATGTGGAGTCGGTAGAGGATCTCGCCGTCGACTGGCAGTTTTTCCTTGTCACCGCGCCCGGAGTCGGGGCGAGGATAGGGGTCGTCGCCAAGTGTGGCGAGGTTCTCGCGGACAATCCGGTCGGTTTTCTCGTCGGCTCCTGAGAGAAACTCGCGGGGTTGATCGCCGAGCAGCACCCTAAACGACACAGCTAGACCTCGTCGAGCGGTACGTACTCGTCGTCATCAGTTCTGTCGAGCAGTTTCCGCCGGTTTTCGGCCTGTCGTGCCTCGATGAGCTCCTGCATCACATCGTCCCACGTCTCGCCAGCACCCTTGAAATCGCCCAGCCGCTCGAACGTCTCCTCCCGAACCGGGATTCGCTTGTCAGCCTTAGACATATTTACAAGATTGTACAGTACACACCTGAACCTTCCGGCTGGCCGTTTGCGGCAGTGGTGCTAGAACGAACTCGGCAGTCAACGACTACACGAAAGCCTGCGAAGCCGGTGATACGAACAGCCCACGGGCTTTGGAACGACTCGGAGGCACTCGGCGTACAGGTCGAAGACAGCGGCGAGGGGTCGACGTTCCGCTTCGAGTAGTCATGGGCCGAGCTTGCTGTTCGAATAGTCGACAGCTACCAGTCAACAAACAGTATTGGCTGTCTGTCCGAATCGCATATCGGTTTTGATCGTACAGTACTCTTTTGTTGACAGTCTCGAAACAACCGTCAATGTCGAGTGACGACGGTGAGAGTGAGAACACCGGAATTTGGAAGCGTATTATAAACGGCGTCGAAATGGTCATCGAGGGCGTACGGACCGTCGGATTCCTTTTAAAACCTGTTTTCAACGTGTTCGACTGAATCTCTGGCCGAAATGGTGGCCGACGAAATCACGTCGTGAACAGCTCGGTATCCTCCGGAATCGAAAACAGTCCCATCCGTACGCCAGCATCCAGCCAGCCGTAGCCATATGAAAACGAGGCCAGCGCGTTGACCGGGTCGTCGTTTTCGCGGAAGTGTCGACCGTCCTCCAAATACGACGCGGCCATTACTCGGCAGTCGGTCGCCGCCTCGGCCAGCGGCGTCTCGGCGGGCGGCGTCTCCTCGGCGACATCGAGAGCGTCGGCCAACATCTGCTCGTAGCGGTCGGTCTTCTCGATGAGATCTGCAGGCATATCTGAGGGTACTCACAGGCGGTCAAAGGGGTTCGGGTCGACAGGGAGTCGGTCGACACAGATCGACAGGGAGTCGGTCGACGGAGGTTAGATCGACGCGGGCGTGAGATGACGGTAGTGAGTGTGTGAGGTGGTGACAGTAGGCGGTCCCTACAGGACGGTGAACACGATGTAGGTGATGACTAACATGATCGTCGAGTGTTTGACGCCGTCCTTGACCGATCCCTGACCGAGCTGTCCGGCGACCAGTCCCGAGCAAGTCGCCTGCACGAGGGTGACGTGGAAGAAGACCGTCTCGTAGCCCGAGATGTTGAGATCACCGGAGCTGCCTGTCAGTCCGAGGCCGCCGGTCGGTGCTGCCCCACCCGAACCGGAGGTGCTTGCGGCCATCTGGGCCATCACGTCCTCGATGGCCGGGATGAACGACACCATCAGCGCGGCCATGATCCCGAGGAACACGAGGAAGGCGACGTAGATGACGACCAGATAGGTCAACATCGTCTGTTTGCGCTGCCTGTTGAGGACGTGCGTCGACCGTGCCTCGTCGGCCGCGATTTCGAGGACGGGCGCGATGTCGTCGCTGGTCTCCATCGCGTTGGTCGCCAGTGTTACCGCCCGGGTGACGACCGGCGAGTCGATTCGTCTGTCCATCCGTTTGAGCGCGGTCTCGACGTCCGATCCCCACTGGATGTCCCGCCACGTGCGTTCGAGTTCGGGTGTCAGCCCGCCGAGGTCGCTGTTTTTGACCCGGCGGAAGCTCTCGACGATCGTCATTCCGGCGTCGTTGACGCTCGCAAAGCGGTCGAGGAAATCCGGAATCGCCATCTCGATACTGCGGGCCTGTCGCTTTCGGATCTCGTAGACGACCGCGTAGCTCCCGAGGATAACGACCCCGGCCTGTGTCAGCGGTGGGACGACGGCTTCGAGGAAGCTGTAGATACCGAGCTCGAACTCGCCGATCCGCAACGCGACCCACAGCACGCCGAGCGGGACCGTCACCCCGAACGTGAGGGTGGGCCGACGGAGAATGATCTCGCCGGGCTGTGTAACCCACGTCAGCACGCGGTTGAGCTGGTCGTACGTATCGAGGATCTCCCGCTGGTGGAACCACCGGTCGTCGACGACGCCGCCGTCGGCGACCGTCTGGGTTGGTTGGACCGACCCGTCGACATCGTCGCGGTCGGCGTCGCCGGGCGTCCCGGCCGACTCGGTCACGCTGTCGACGTAAATCATAAACGCCAGCGTCGCTAGCGGAATCCCGACGTAAGTAATGATTCGCATGATCGGCAGCGTATCCTGCAACACGAGGCCGATCACTGCCAACGTCGTGATCACGAACAGCGGTCCCGCCACCAGCACCGTCACGTAGGCCTCGGCCAGCGTCGACAGCAGTTCGAGATACTGCTCCTGTTGGGCCTCGGCCTCCTCCTTGTAGCGTTCGTACTGCGAGTTGAGATACGTCGAGAGGCTCCGGCCGCTGCCGAGAACGCTGCCGAGGTTCTCGCTGAGTTCGGCCATGTTGTCGGAGGGGGTTCGCTCGCCCATGTCCTCGATAGCGGTCTGGAGGTCGACGCCGAACAGATCCATCTGTCGGACAGTGGCGTTGACCTCGTCGGCAGCCTCACCGTAGACGCGTCGGTTGTCAGCAAGGGTCCGCAACACCTGGGTGAAGGCCATCCCGCTCCGCGACAGTGCGTACATGAACGCCACCGTTCGGGGGAGCGTCGCATCGATCTGCGACCCCCGGGAGTAGGCCTGTTGGCCGATAACGAACCAGCGCAGCCAGTTGGCGGTGAAACCGACGGTGATCATCGCAGCCACGCTACCGAACAGTGTCACCGCGAGCCGCGGCCAGAAATCCAGCAGGCCGAGACTGTCGACCTGCGTGATCACACTGACCGAGCCGGCCAACCCCTGGAGGAACGACAGCGACAGCCACAGTACCGAGAGGCTCATCAGCCCGGCGGCGATCGCCGCGATGATCGAGTAGAGCACGGTCTGGGTGCTGAACGACTGGTGTGAGCGGGGGATGTGCGCGGACTCCATCTCCGGCAACTGCTCGCGCCGCCGCTGCTCGGTACTCACCGTCTCGCCCAGCAGCGCTTGGCCGACACCGTCCATCACGATCTCGGCCCGGTCGCTGACCTGTGGCAACAGCACCACCGAAAACAACACGAGACCGAGCAGGAGGGGGATGTACGCGAACATTAGCTGTCGGCGGGCTGTTCGACCGACACCTCGTCGACCGAGTCGTCGTCTGCGATCCGATCGAGGACGCGCTCCTTGTGGGCGTAGTACTCGTTGATCAGGGCGGTGAACTGCCGGTAGTCGCTGATCCCCTTCTGCTGGAGGAAGGAGAGTACCTGCCTGCGGTTGCGCATCTCCCTGAGAAGCTGGTTGCGGCTCCAGCCGCGTTCGTCCTGGATCTCTTCGAGGAGTTCACTGTCGTTGCTGACGAACGTGTCGCTGTTGGCGTTCCAGTTGAACGCCGAGGCGTAGTCCAGCTCCCCGGTTCGTTGGTCGATTCCTCTGATCTCGCCGATCACCCGTGAGCGCCGGACGCGTTGTTCGTCGATCCGGGCTTGGGTCTGGATCGACAGCATATCCAGCGACTGGACCATCGCCCGCGGGACATTGATCGGTTCGTTTTCGAGGCGGTTGATCACGGTCTCGATGGAGTCGGCGTGCATCGTCGAGAAGGTGGTGTGGCCGGTGTTCATCGCCTGAAACAGCGTGACGGCCTCCTTCCCCCGGACCTCGCCGACGATGATGTACTCCGGCCTGTGGCGGAGTGCCGACCGCAGCAGGTCGTACATATCGATGTCCGACCCCTCGCTGAGCTGTTCGCGGGTCACCGATGACAGCCAGTTGTCGTGGTACAGCGACAGCTCGCGGGTGTCCTCGATGGTCAGCACCTTCGATCGCGGCGGGATGAACATCGACACCGCGTTCATCGAGGTCGTCTTCCCCGATGCCGTGCCACCGGCGAAAATCAGGCTCTTGTTGTTTTCGATACAGAGCCAGAAGTAGGCCATCTGCTCGATGCTGAAGGTGTTGTAGTTGATGAGGTCGATCGGCGTCAGGGGATCGTCGGCGTACTGGCGGATGGTGAACGCCGACCCTCGCGGGGTGACCTCACGGCCCAGCGACATCTCGGCACGGGAGCCGTCTTCGAGGGTGGCCTCGACCATCGGATCGCCGACGCTGATGTGTTGGCCCGACTGCTGGGCCAGCCGAATCACGAAGTTGTCGAGTTCTTTCTCGCCGAAGGAGATGTTGGTCTCGATATCGGTGTACTCGTCGTGGTAGACGAAGATCGGTAGCTCGTAGCCGTCACAGGAGATGTCCTCGATGTGTTCGTCGTTCAGGAGTGGGTCGAGCTTCCCGAAGTCCCGGAAATCCCGCTTGAGATAGTAGAACAGCCCGTAGAACGTCCGCATCCCGACTTCGATCCCGTAGGTCTCCAGTAGCCTGCTGAGTTCGGAGACGAGTGCGTCCTCGGTGCTCGATTGGTCGGCAGGCTTGTACATCAAGGGAGCCCGAATATCGGTTTTGAGCCGCCCCAACAGGTGTTGCTCGAAACTGTCGAGATCAGGCTCGACGGCGTGGTAGTAGCGCTCGCTGGCCGCGTCGTCGTAGGTGATGACGACGTAGGCGAAGGGGGCGTTGACCCAGTAGCGGTCGACCTCCTCCTCGCCGTCTGGCACCTCGAACGTCGAGAGGTGGCCGTCGACGGCTGGCTGGTACGGGCGGACGGAGATCGGCGAGCCCCGGATGATCTTGCTAGCCAAATCAAGCCGATGGCGGAGTTCTTCGAAGCGGTTCGCTACGGTCTCGAAGAAGCCGTCGCTGTCGGCAGCCTCCTGCTGTCCGTTGCTGTGGGTGCTGGCGTGCTCCCGATCCCAATCGGCATCGGAGAACTTCCGCGAAGACTCGGAGTCGGACATACTAATGGCTCAGGTACCTGCTGTATCTGTTCGGATCACTTAATAATCAATCGGATATTTATGTACAATATTAGAAATTTTCCTGACATGATCGTCGCAAAGCAGCAGTCGGAAGGACGACATCGGTACCGAAACCGTGGCCGGGAGGCTCCGAAAACGGAGCTCAGTTCGAGGTAAGGGAGGCTGCCGCCGGAGGCTTCGGATTCGTCTCGGGATGGTCGACCAGCGCCTCGTAGCCGTCGACTGTGATCGAAACCGTCTCGGTCGACCGATCGAAGACGATCAGGCCGTAATCGGCGAGCTTTGGGAGTTGGTGGTGACGGAGTTGGATCCGGTTCCGTCGACGCTGGTCGGTCGTGACCTCGGCGGCCGGGATATCGAGACGCCGTGCGGCGAGTTCGACTGCCAGATCCCGCTCCGAAACCGGTGGGTCGGAGCTACTGAGTATCACACAGATCCGTCGACGGATGGGGTCAGACAGCAGTCTGCGGCAGTCGCTGTTCGTGGAGCGTGTAGGGGCAGGCATGGGAGTGGGGGTGGGGGAGTGGGGGGACCGGCTGGGAGGTTCGCATTTCAGTACAAGTTCCACCACGGAATAAGAATCGGGCCTAATATATTGGGTAGGCCAGCGGAGAGAGGTTAGAGTTCGATCCGTTCGACGAGCATATCGTCGCCTTTCGTGTTGACCGCAACGATCCGGACCTGCTCTTCGAGCAGCGACTCGGAGAGTTTCGCCTTCAGGAGGTTGTCGACCTGATAGACGCCCGCGGCGTTGATCATCTCGATTTCGACCAGCACTGGCGTCCTATCGCCCTCGATGAGTCGGACGTTCTGGATCGCCTGACTCGATAGCGTGTTGATCCCGCGACCGCCGCTTTCGTAGGGGATCCGCGAGCGACCGCGCTCCATGTCCAGCCCATCGGCGATGCGGATGATCCCGGCCTCCTTCGTGAGCGGGGTCTCAGCGGTGTGGTGACAGAGGATCGCATGGAGGACTTCGGCCTTGAGGCGGACGGCGGTTTCAGTCTCGTAGAGCTCCGGCAGTAGTCGGTCGAGGACATCGGCCGCCAGCGGAATCGAGTAGTAGGAGTGGCTGTCGCGGTGGACGACGTGACCGATGTCGTGGAGCGTCGCCGCGAGTGCGAGAATGACTGGTTCGAAGGACTCGTCTAACCCCTGTTCGGCCGCCCCGTTGAGCTCGACGCCGCCGCGCTTGAGCAGTTCGTACAGCCGCAGGGCACGGTTGCGGACGATCTCGATGTGTTTCGGCCCGTGGTCGCTGTACCGCTTGCGAGTGACAGCGTTGACGTTCTGGGCCGACAGGTAGGTGACGATCTCGGGGTCGGAGGTGACGACCGGCAGGATCTCGTTGAGCCGCTCGTCGGGATAGGGGTGGTCGACATCGGGGTCGTACTCGAAGGTCGACTGGTCGGCATCGGTCATTCCGGGACTGTTTCGCCCCGACCGGCAAAAGCACTCGGCCCTGCTCGGTAACAGCACGCGGCCCGTGCTGTCAGTCAGCCAGCCCCTCGACGGCCTCGACAACCGCCTCGTAGTCGGGCTCTTGGCCCGGATTGTCGGCGATCCACGCGTACTGGATCGTCCCCGCGTCGTCGACCACGAACACCGAACGGGTGGCAACCCCTTTCATCCCTTTCGCGGCAAAGGACTCGTCGTCGACCAGATCGTAGGCCTCGATGATCGAGCCGTCGTTGTCGCTGAGCAGGTCGAACGTTAGACCCTCGGTCTCGCGGAAGCGTTCGAGCGCATACGAGGTGTCGGTGCTGATGCCGAAAACCGTCGCTCCAAGGCCCTCGAACTGCGCGAGGTCGTCACGGAACGTACAGAGTTCGGCCGTGCAGGTCGAGGAGAACGCCGCCGGGAAGAAGGCCAACACGACCGGTCCGGAGCCGAGGTGGTCCGAAAAGGTGGTGGCGACGGTGTCGTCGTCGCTCACGAGCGCTGCGGTGAAATCGGGTGCCGGATCGCCGGTAGATACCATGTAGTAGCCACCCACTACCACTGATTGAACGTTGTGGTCGACGCAGTAGTCGGAGGCTACCGGCCGGATTACGACCGGAACCCTGAGTCGAGCGACAAAACGAAACCGACAGGGTGGCCCGTCGAGTCGACTCCGGCATGCAGACGCCACACGAGGTCGTCGTCGTTCGCTACGGCCACCGGCCGGGCCGCGACGACCGGATGACGACCCACGTCGGGCTGACCGCCCGCGCACTCGGCGCTGATCGGGTGATCGTCCCCGATAACGCGGGCCAGTCCGTCGAGACGGTTCGTGATATCACCGACCGGTTCGGGGGGCCCTTCGAGATCGAACAGAGCGGGAGCCTCCGAGCGCTCGTCGACGACTGGGACGGCAGGGTCGTCCACCTCACGATGTACGGCCTTCCGGTCCAAGAGGTCGAAGCCGAGGTCCGAAGCGCCCTCGACGACGAGCCGCTGCTGATCGTCGTCGGTGGTGAGAAAGTCCCCTTCGAGATCTACGAGTACGCCGACTGGAACGTCGGCGTCACCAACCAACCCCACTCGGAAGTCGCGGGGCTGGCGGTCTTTCTGGATCGGCTGTTCGAGGGCCGCGGGTTGGACGGTGAGTGGGTCGACGCCGAAAACCGAGTGATTCCGCAGTCGACCGGCAAGAAGGTCGTCCCCGGTGACGCCGCGGTCGACCGGAATCCCGACGCCTAACGCGACTTGCGGGGCGGTTCGGTGGTTTTAACCGAGTTCACCGCCGAACATCGTGTAATGGCTTTTGAGGATCTGCTGAACGACCCGGTTATCCAGAAGTACCTCCACGAGTTGGTCGGCCCGGAGGGGATGCCCGTGGCGGCGGCCCCGCCGGACGGCGAAGTAACTGACGAAGAGCTCGCAGAGCAGTTGGATCTCGAACTCAACACGGTCCGCCGTGCCCTGTTCATCCTCTACGAGAACGATCTGGCCTCCTACCGCCGACTCCGCGACGAGGATTCGGGGTGGTTGACCTACCTCTGGACGTTCCACTACGACAACATTCCCGAAAACCTCGAAGAAGAGATGCACCGCCTTCTCGAGGCGATCGAGGAGCGAGAGGAGTACGAACGGATGCACGAGTTCTACCTCTGTGAGGTGTGTTCGATCCGCTTCGAGTTCGGCGAGGCGATGGACTTCGGCTTCGAGTGTCCCGAGTGTGCCTCCCCGCTGGAGTCGATGGACAACGACCGACTCGTGAGCGCAATGGTCGACCGAATCGACGACCTCCGCGACGAACTCAACGTCGACATCCACGCCTAATGGTCGTCCTCGCAACCAAATGCTACGTCGAGGGCGAGGCACGCGAGCGCGCGCTCAAGAGCCTTGGCTCGCTGATCGGCAACGATCTCGGCGGACTGGACGTCGACAGCGAACTCGGCGTACGCCGAGACGACTTCGTTACCGTCACCCTAACCGGCGACGACGCGACGGTCGCCCGCAATGCGCTGGGCGAGCGGTGGGGGGAAATCACCGACCACTTCACCGAGGGCGAAACCTACGTCGGAACACTCGAATCGTGGGACGACGACGGGATCACCCTCGATGCTGGCGAGGAGATCCAGGTACCGGTCGACGAACTCGGCCTCGGGCCCGGGACGCCCTCGCAGATCCGCGAGCGCTTCGGGCTGATCCAGCATCTCCCAATGGAATTCGTCTACGGCGAGCCCTCGCGGCTGGCCGACCAAGAGGTCGACCGGCTCTACGACTGGAGCCGCGGCCGCGGCCGGGTCAACGTCAACAGCGCCACCCGCGGCGAGGTGCGGGCGACGGTCAACCGCGCGGGCCACGCCCAAGACATCGTCACCGTCGAGCGGCTCGGCCTGCTCGAACAGTCGATTATCACTGGGGAGGGCACCGATCCACCGGGACTGCTCGCGGCGATCGGCGAATACCTTCCAGCCGAACTCCGGTGTGTGATCGGGGCCGAGGATGACTGATATCCACCCCAACCAGCGGGTCGCTGTCCTCGCGGATTCCCAGAACCTCTATCACACGGCGCAGAGCCTCTACTCCCGAAACATCGACTACTCGTCGCTCCTCGAGGAGGCGGTTTCGGACCGCGAACTGACGCGGGCGATCGCCTACGTCATTCGGGCCGATTCCCCCGAGGAGGAGAAGTTCTTCGAGGCCCTGATCGACATCGGCTTCGAGACCAAGATCAAGGAGATCAAAACCTTCGGCGACGGCACCAAGAAGGCCGACTGGGATGTCGGCATGAGCCTCGATGCGGTGACGCTGGCCAACCACGTCGACACGGTCGTCCTCTGTACGGGCGACGGCGACTTCTC
>Ga0207753_1000898_pt1 | contig 10740 bp, 9 predicted proteins | sample PonA233FremontCA_2_FD_187273 | JGI IMG/M metagenome (GOLD analysis project Ga0207753, IMG submission 187273) | Salt pond sediment microbial community from Fremont, CA, USA - Pond A23 Sediment 3 (SPAdes) | ecosystem: Environmental > Aquatic > Non-marine Saline and Alkaline > Saline | place: USA...
AGCGACGCTTCCGTCGAAGGTTGGCGTGACACTCAGCGACTTGTCGCCGATGCTTCTCGTAGTTGTTCGACCCGTGTTGCTTCCGCGAGAGCTTCCGTTGCTTGCGGTCCAAGCGTTCGCGTTCGTCGGTGAGGTGGAGCGACCCGACCGCCGTGCCGTCCGGAGCGAATTACCTGAACCGCTCGGGGTAATCCTCAAGACATCGGCCTACTCCGGCCGTAGAATTACTGCAGGGTGTGGGTGATTTGATTGGATACGGAGTTGTTCTGTGACGAATCGAGATCTGCCTGATCACTGACTTCTCTATCGACGAGAGACAGCTCGATACGGTCGTGCGCGATTCTGAACTCACGTCGATGTTGCCCTTCCGGGTGGATGGACATCACTTCCTCCACGACGCCAACATCCTCAAGCCGATTTATACGGCGGTAGACTGTAGCACGGGAGATCTCAGACCGATTGGCTATCTCTCTGGCAGGGAGTGACTCCTCCCCGACAGTCGACAGAATCTTCCTCGTGTACTCGTCTCCGAGCAACGCGAGGAGTTCCTCAGTATCGATAGATTGGTCGGCTGCGTTCGAAGGCTCCGGTCCAGCGTTTTTGGCCGGAACATGGTGGTGTGAATTCGACATCTGTTACGTTACTGTCTCTGTCCCGGTTGTCCCTGTAGCAGGACGCTGTTATGTAGCATCGCGGCCAATAGCTAACTCTAGTAATACAGAGACTTGTTAGATATGCATGAGTAGTAGTACAATGTTTCGCCTTAACGACGTGCAATTTCGATTCGAAACGGTATCTATCCTATAGTAACAATTGAAACGATTTACACACTGACCGCGCCGCTGTCGTGCGGTCAGGTGTGCAATGATTTTCAATGGCTACTATAATCTGTGGCGAGGGGAACGACATCTCCACGAGGGTATTTTATGATGGGCCTCGAACCGTTGGGTAGAATGGGGACCCCGATGCACGTAGATGAGCCTCGGGTGCTGATGGTCGATGACGACGAGAAGGTCGCCGGTGCGTATGCCCTCAGACTCGAAGATGTTGCTGATGTCTCTGTCGCCTACAGCGGCGAGGCGGCGTTAGATGTCATCGACGACCAGCAACCGCCTGATGTCGTATTGCTCGACCGGCATATGCCCGGACTGTCTGGTGATGATGTACTCGAGCGGCTCCGGGACAGACAATTGAATACACGGGTCATTATGGTGACGGCAATCGATCCGGAGCTCGGCGTTCTCGATTTACCGTTCGACGATTATCTCTCGAAACCCGTCGACCGTGAGGACCTCCGAGCGGCGGTCGACCAGCAATGCCAGGTTCTCGGGTACGATCTCCTCGGGGAATACTTCCAGCTCAAATCGACCCGCGCGCTCATCGAAGCGGATTCCGTTGCGGAGGATGAGACGGCCCAAGAGCGACTGACCGAGATTGACGAAAAGCTCTCACGAACGGAGAAACGCGTTCGTGGCCTGCTTCCCGAGGCCGATGAGTTGTTAGAGACGTTTTCGAGTATTGACCGGAGCGCGCATTAAGACCGTGTATCGTTCGGCCGATCGGGACCGTGCCGGGCTTCGACGAATGTCTCGACCAGTTCCTGCTGTGCGCGGCGGAGGTGGTACAGCATCGTGGACCCGGCGATATCCAGTGTCTCGGCCACTTCTTCGGACGTGCTCCCACGCGGAGACGTGAAGTAATCGGAGAGGTGGGCGGTCCGGAGGACCGTCTCTTGTCTGTCCGTGAGCCGGTCGCCGAGGGTATCACGGAACGCGTCAACTGACTCCGGACTCCGAGTGGTTTCTTCTTTCGCCAGGAGTGTACTTTCGGCGACGGTCTCGTTTAGAGTCTCGACCATTCGACGGACATCCCCATCCGGTGGCACTTCGGCGACAAGTCGAACTGAGTCGGCAGTGTATTCCGCCGTTTTGACCGTCGCACCCCAGGCGTTGAGGGTAGTGATCGCCGTCTCCCCATCAATCGTGACCTGCAGTAACGGGTCTTGGTCCGCTCGTACAGGACGAACGTCAGAGATTGCCTCCTGGTTGCGTATCGTCTTCTTGAGGTCGGCAGTCAGTGTGTCTACGCGGAGATAACAGATGACCGACCCGTCTCCACGAGGAACGGCGCCGTTCATTGTCAACTGGGAGTCGTTCTCCTCGGCAGCCCGAACGAACGGGATGGAGTTGTCCCGGATATCGAGGGTTACCTCGGTTATCGTATCGGCTACCAGAAGGTCCTCTTGACGGAGCGCTTTGATTGCGAACCCAGCGATACCGCCGAGTGTCTCGAGACTCTCCCGTTCCTGTTTACTGAACCCGTCCTCCTGGTTGGAGTACACCGACACCACGCCGTAGACTGTGTCCTGATAGGCCAGCGGAACTGCAAGGCACGACTGGAGACCCTCACCAAACGCCGCCCGGCGAACTCGTCGAGGAATATCCCTGTCGTCGGCGACTCTGTCTACGAGTTCTGTTTCGCCCGTGTTGAGCGCGCTTTCAGCTGGAAGTAGAGTCTCATCGTCAAGTGTGTCGCCAATTGCGGCTGGAAACTCCGACTCTGTTTCCGTGGCTGCGAGCATACGAAGGCGGTCCTCGCCGAAGTCCCTGTCACCGACCCAGGCGAAGGCGTAGAGATCTGTCCCGCTGAGGCGCTCACATATCGTTCGGGCAATGTCGGTTCGGTCCGATGCATCGATAATCCGTTGCAAGACGGTGCCAACCAGTCCATTTATACGCTGAATTCGTTCGAGCCGCTGTTGCAACTGCGTGACTGTCTCTTCGGTCTCTCGGTGTCCCGTTCGGTCACGAACGTACACGAGGACATCCCCATCGACGTGGATATCGACTGCGAGCCATCGTTCGAGTCGTGGATAGTATTCTTCGAACGAATCGGCGGGGACCGGCGCCTCGTCGAACACCGCCCGGAGCGAGCCGGCTGCCGACTTCGGAAACACGTCCCGTATATCTGCTTCTCGGCACTCTTCGGCCGCAGTCTCGATGGTGGTTGCGGCAGTATCGTTGATATCTAGGATGTGGCCACTCGTGGATGTCTCGATAATCCCAACTGGTGCGTGACACAATCGCTCGTCCATAGTTACTGTGCGCCCACCCTGTTGTTCATCTCTGGACCCATCATGCTACGGTATCGTCCCCGGTGGTACACCGGAACTCGAACCTAGCTCCACCGGACGACCCGTTCGACAGCGATACTGTCCATCCGTGTGCTTGCGCAATTTGGTCGACGATGGTTAATCCGAGTCCTGTCCCATGGCCTGTTTCGGCCAGAGAGTACCCCGGTTCGAACACTCGATTGTGCTCCGTGGCCGGAATCCCCGTTCCGTCGTCTGCAACGAAGAACCCATCCGGTGTGCTCCCTACCGAAACGTGGAGTTGCGTATCAGCATCTCGCTGCTCATCGGGCTTCTCACCGCTCCCGGATCGCCCGTGTTCCACGCTGTCCTGCCGAGCCTGCGAGGCAGGGCCCGTCGAGCCGTGCTCGACGCTGTTCCGGAAGAGGTTCTCGAACAGTCGTTGTAATCGACCTGAGTCCGCCTGACACGTCGGCAGGTCGTCTGCCAGCCTGAGAGATGCATCTTCAGTGTCGACACTCCTCCAAGCCTTTGTCGCCACAGTTTCGATGTGGACGCCAGCAGTCATATCAAGCGATTGCTCGCCGCGAGCCAGCTCGAGAACGTCTTGTATAATCTGCTCCATCCGCTCGTGTGAGTCTCTTACCTCGTCGAAATGTTCAGTCGCTCCCGTCTCACGAGCGGCCCGAAGGTGTGCGTTTGCGACGTCCAGTGGGTTTCGCAGGTCGTGGCTGATTATACTCGCAATGTGACCGGCACCGATGGTCTCGTTCGGTTCCCGCTCGGTCACCAGTAGATAGCCATCGACAGCCGACGAACCACCGCCACCACGCAGGCTACGTAACCGGTACTCCGCAGGTGTCACCGCGTCGGTGTCACTCCGGACTTTGATACCGACATCGACCCGGTCGTCCGCTGTGAGCGACGACCGTACGTCTTCGATTCGCTCCCCGGCAGACGTCGTCTCGCTGTGCAGCCAGCCCGCGACCGTCGCTCCCCGTGATGCCGTGTCGAACGCGTCGTCGAACGCGTCGTTCGTGACGGCGATGACCGCACCGTCAGCCGTGCGTTCGTATCCGAGCACCGGGTCCGGGACTGCGTCTATGGGGACGGTATCGGTCCCGCCGGGTTGGGAGTCGTCCTGCTGGCCCGCCATGAGCTAAACGCTCCCGATAGCCGATTCCCGGCCCGAGTGTGGCCCTGTCTGTCGACTACTCGTAACGGGAAGCATCTCGTCTATGTCGTGATAGGGGGGATGCATACTCCCGGTGTTGTTTTCACGAACCCATAGGTGCACGCTCTAGCTATACCAACACCACCGATGAAACATATTACGGAGCGCCCGGGCGCCAGCCCCGTACGTTAGCGCGTGACTGAACGAGACACGCGCAGCTACGGTACAACACTCGTTGAGAGGTTTTTTACAAACCGAACGGAAAGACTCGTCTGTATGCTATCTGCTATCGACGTTCTCCTCATAGTCGGAACCATCACGGGCGGTGTTATCTGCTGGCTCGGCTATCGGGTGTCCCGCCTCCCAACGCAACTCGGGAAACGGTGGTTCGTTGTCTTTTGTCTGTCACTCGGGGTCGGGTGTATCGTCACAGGGGTCGCCGGGCTGGTCCCGTCGTTGTACCCCTCTGGGTCCCAGGAGGCAAGTTGGCTCGATCTCCCCCTGCTTTTCTGGCTCGTCTCGACGCTTCCCTGGTTTATGTTTATACTGCAGTACACCGGCCTTCGGACGGCGGGCAGCCGACGAACGGCCCTGCTCGTCGGCCTCCCGTTTCTAATCCCCTTTTCGGAACTGATTCTCAGTGCGATCGATTTCAGTAACGCCGTTACGAACGCCCTTGCGACGGCGGCGTTTGTGTATATTATTTCGCTTGCCACCGGCGGAACCTATCTACTCGTTCAGAAGACGTACTCGTACGGTCACATCCCGCTCGGGCAGGCGCTCAGTCTGGGGATGGTCCCGCTCGGGTCGCTCACGCTATGGAACCTCATCGGGATACTCGGCGACACCCTCTCAGCCGATAGAGTCGGCGTGTACGCGGCTGGAGCAGGTGTCGTCGCGCTCGGCATCGGTGCCGCTCTGTTCCGCTACGAACTGTTCGAACTGACGCCGTCAATCGGGACGCTCGGTGAGCGGGGCCTCACGCGGGAGGCAGACGACCTCATGTTCGTTATTGACGGCGATAACCGTATAATAAAAATAAACGAAACGGCGCTGGGAACGCTCGGGACGACGAGAGCGGCGGTTCTGGGCAATTCGCTCTCGAAGCCCCTCGCGCACGATTTCGCGGCGTTACAGCAGGCAGAGACGGTAGCGGTACAAACGACACAGGGCACGCGACAGTACGACCCACAGGTATCGACACTGAACGACCAGTACGGGAACACGCTGGGGGCGACGGTCAGTCTCCGTGACGTAACCGACCGTGAACTCCGCGAGCAACGACTCGCGGTTCTGAACCGGGTGTTGCGACACAACTTGCGGAATCAGGTCGATATCGTCAAGGGCCACGCCGAGACGCTCGACACTGGGGACCCTGAGAGCGTCGAGCCGATACTCGAAGCCGCGGATTCGATAGGCGCCCTCGGACGGAAGGCACAGCGAATCGACCGATACGTCTCTCAGGAGAGTCCCGAAGAACCAGTCAATCTGGCGGACAGCATCGAAACCGCCCTCGGGACAGTCGAGGGAGACGAGACGGACGCGTCCGTAACGGTAGACGTCCCACCGTCGGCCACGGTGGTCGCGAACAGACCAGCCCTCCTCAGCGCCGTCGAGAGCGCCATCGACAACGCGGTCACGTATGCCGAATCGACGGTCTCTATTACTGTCGAGTGTCACCAGGACGACTGTGTGATAACCGTTGTCGACGATGGTCCCGGCATCCCCGGATGGGAACTTGACTCTCTCGAAGCCGGAACTGAGTCGCCCCTGGGGCACAGCACCGGGCTCGGACTGTGGCAACTCAAGTGGGCTGTCATGGCGCTAAATGGAGAGCTATCTTTCGATACCGACGCGGGAACGACAGTCGAAATTGCCATCCCAGACCGGGAGACGGAGTCCTGAAACAGCTGAAGCCATCGAATGCCCGACGGCAGCGATGAAGACCTTTTTCTGAGCCTCCAACGAGGAGGCTGTTTACATAGTTTCGTTCCACCAACAGTTTTCGGGATGGCAGCAATTAGAACAGATGCCCTGACAAAACGGTACAGCGGCTGATTTTTCCGTGCCGAACTCACGGCAGTCGATAACCTCGACCTTGACGTACAGGAAGGCGAAGTGTACGGTTGGCAGATTCCTTTTGTGACACTATCTCCCGCAGTCACTACAGTGGTGACAATTATCCTGAAACCAGTCATCGTCTTGGGTTCATTCGTGGTGTATTCGTTCACGATTGTCTTTTTTAGGAGAAGAAGAATGGGGGCTTCCGGGGAACGATGAAGACACACGTTTTTTCCTGCTGTTCGGGACGAACCACTTGGATCTCCAGCCATCAGATGACAGTGATATAGTAGCCATTGAAAGTCATTGCACACCTGACCGCGCGACATCGGTGCGGTCAGTGTGTAAATCGTTTCAATTGTTACTATAGCGTACCACCTCTGATTAGTGTGAAAGGAACCGGAATCGACTACGCAGTTCCGGAGCCCCGGAACAGTACTCACAATGTTGATTTCAGAACCGTTTGGACGACCCAGCTGCTCAGGGAAAGCCCGTACTGACTCACCCTCGTGTTTGTTAACCCAGTAATTCCATCTATTCAGTTCGCCTACAACAAATCAGCCTTACCGCATAGAAGCCCTATACTGCTCGTTAGGAAGTTCGGTCGGGCATCCGGCGAGAAACGCGCCCAGTCTCTTTGAGAGATATGACACTGAGAAGTAGCGCGAGACAGACGAGTGACAAACGAACGAGCAGATACGGGGTCAACGGACAGTTCTCACAGCGTCGATTTCGGAAGCACTGCGATGAACCAATAGCTCCATGGATTGCGTAGTGCCCGTAAAAAGTTCGACCACTCCAGCAGGATGTTCCGATAGCCATGCCAGATGCAACGCGTGTCTCTCGTCGAAGGCAGCTAACAATCCCGACGTGCTACCCGGAAATTTTGGCATAGAGCCGAGTCAATCCGCACTCCGGACACAGAAACGCGTGAACTGGTGTTTGATGCCCGACACCGAGTCGATCCAGCACACCACCGTCGCTTTCGGTTTCACCGTAGAGATCACCGACTCCTTGTGCGGTTACGTTCGTTTTCTCTATTTGGACATCACAATCCGGACAATGGCGTTCACTCGTCGGACGTATATCCATTTGTGATTCCCCTTCCTAAAGAAGTCAGACAGGGTTTCATGACTGGAAACGGGCGTGTCGTAGAAAGATTCTCACTCCGCTGAAATACTGTGTATCGCGTACGGAATCCGATTAGTTCCGCTATTGGTTGCTGAACGTCTGGACGACGACGCCAACGCCGAAGTGAATCCATCGAGGGTCGGCTACTTGTGTATCGTATGGGGTGATTTACAAGCTCCCAATAGCTTGCATCTCCCACGGAGAGATCACTCCCTTCCACTGAGGATCACACACTGATAGCAGACAGTCGACTCGACAGCCCTACATCCGTGAGTTGTTCCATCAATCGAGCCAAGACAAATACTGAAATGATGAATACTATTAAGCAAGTTCAATTGAATCCCTGATACATATGAAAAGAAGGCGGTTTCTTGGGATTGCGACAACAGCATCGGTGGTTGGAATAGCAGGTTGTAGTGGTGGCGGTGAAAATCAGGACAGTGATGGAAACACCGACAGTGAGGCCAACGGCGACAGTGATGGAAGTACGCAAAACGGCGCTCCACAGAGCAGTTCGGTAGCGGTTGCGGGAGCGTATTACACGGCTGACAGCGTCGAAGCGGCCAGTGAGTTCGTCCATCCCGCATCGGATCTCGAACCGAATTCCGCCGAGTACACCGACGACTTCGAAGTCGAATTTCTCGACGGCGAAATTATCGCCGAGGATGTCGACACCGAATATCTCGAAGACGAAGAGTTAGCTCTCGTGGACATTACTGAGTCGGTGCTCGAAAATATCAGAGAGAGTGGACAGGTACACCTCGTCGAAGCGACTTTCGAATACACGGCTGATGGTGAATCGGACGAAGGGACACAGACACCCCTCTGCGCTACAGACGATGGCGATTGGTACGTGCTCGACACACCCGCGGAGACTGCTGACTAGCAGGTGGTTCCGAGGAGAGTGACGGAGGAAACGAGGGTATCGTGCTGACTATCCCTCTGTACTGACACTCAGTCTGCTAATATAACAGGTGCTTCGCAACTGAAACTACGAAACAGCACTTTGTGAAGTGTTCAATGACACCCTCTCGCCTCTTAGCTATTTCCCGACCATCTTCGGACGTTAAGCAACAGATGCCTGTTACCAGAACAGGATCGTCGGTCGTTTCGCTATAGTAGCCATTGAAAGTCATTGCACACCTGACCGCACGACAGCGGTGTGGTCAGTGTGTAAATCGTTTCAATTGTTACTATAAGTCCTTGACCGATTGTTTCTTGGAGAGTCCCGGTAGGCGAACGGTGGCCTGTGTCCCAGCATCACTGTTCTCTCGTTGTTGTACCTGAAACGAGCCACCGTACCGCGTGACGATCCAGTTAATCAGCCAGCGCCCGAGCCCTGAACCGTGTTCCAACGCTTGTTCTTCACCTTTTGAGATGACGTTTGCCTCCATGTCGTCGATCCCTGGACCGTTGTCCTCAACCGAGAGCACGACCCACTCGTCTTCGTCTCTTACGTCGATTGTAACGCGTGGCTCGGCGGCCGTATTGTGCTTCACGGCGTTTTCGATGAGTTCAGACAGTGCCTCTTCGATTTCGTCGCCGGCACAGAGCGCACGGTCGGTTCGGATGGAAATGTCGAACGTGACATCCGGGTATTCATTGCGATACTGTGCAACGAGATCCGCAAGGAGCGAATCAATATCAACCTGTTCTGGCTCGATGTCTCGATTCGCTATCGCTTCGAGGTCACGTGCTTTTTCACCGAGATCCAGCAACTCCTCGGATTTCCTTTCGATTGTCTGCCCGAGTTCGCTGCTGTCTTCACTGGCACGATCGGCAAGTAGCGCGCCGAGTCCGCTCACGACGCCCAAGTCGTTCCGGAGGTTATGCCGAAGGACTCGATTGAGGACTTCAAACAGTTGCTCCCATCGTTTCTGCTCGGTGATATCGTTCTGAATCCCGAGGAAGTGCGTCACGGTGCCTGTCTCGTCCTGGACCGGGGTAATACGGACCTGATTCCAGAACGGCGTTCCATCGTTCCTGTAGTTGACGAGTTCGACGGAGACGGGCTCGTACGCATCGATGTGATCCCGTAGTGTGGCGACAGCGCTCGGATCAGTCTGCTCACCCTGTAAGAAACGACAGTTTCGCCCGGTGGCTCTCGATGCGTCGTAGCCAGTCATCTCCTCGAACCCCTGGTTTACATACGCTAACGGTTCCTCCGGTTGTGTCGCGTCCGCAAGTGTGATCCCGGCTTGTGCTTCATCGATCGCCCGATCTTTGATTTGTAACTCGCGTAGCGTCTCTTTTCGCTCCGTGATGTCACGACCAACACCATGGACACCGACGATATCACCGTCTTCGATGGCCGGTGTGCCGTTCACTTCCAGCGTCACCGTCTCACCGTCGGCAGTCAGTATGTCGAGCTCGACGTCTTCGATGTCGTCGCCGTCAAGCACTGATTCGAACGCGGCCATCGCTTTCGACGCCGACTCTTCCGTAGTGTATTCGACGAACTGCCCGCCAACCATCTCGTCAGGTGCGTATCCCAGAATCCGTTCGGACGCCGAGGAGACGTATATGAACCGTCCGTCACGGTCGAACCGGAACAGCAGGTCGAACGTCGTGTCCGCGATCGCCTTGAATCGATCTCGTTCGGCTTCGAGATGGGAGCGCGTCGTCGCCAGTTCACTGATTTCGTGGACCACACCTGCGATCGCCAGATCCCCCGACTCTATTGTCGTCGCGGAGAATTCGAATTCGACAGGCCGCACGTCCCCGTTGTCGATCCACAGTTCAGTTTCAACAGTCGTTCTGTCACAAGCGGCGTGCAAGACTCAGAGGCTGAGCGCAGCCTAGCGCCGTCGTTGATTTCAGCTACTTCCGACTGAATCAGCTGCTCACTGTGCGTGCGGAATAACTACTCTATTTTTAACTGCTCATCTCCGCCACTCTCCCCACCGTCGTTCTCGTCCCATTCGAGTTCGAACTCGATACTTCGCTCAGTCATGTTGCCAGCCGGGCCTTCACGTTCGGCTTTGACTTCGAAGGTCGGTCGATCAGGGGGATTCAGCGTTACGGATTCGGAGCCTGCTTTCAGGGTCATAGCGTTTCCGCTGTCGAGTTTGTCCGCGACTGCCCGGAGGTACGATGCAATCTCTTCTCGACTCTGGTCGCTCTCTAATTTGAACAGGACTTCTTCAGGCATACGGGAGATGATACACAGCCTGCACGAATAAATTCGCCCACCGCACTACGTGGATAGGGTTGGCCAGTGTGTTCACACTTGTTAGGCCATCCCCCATCCATTATGCCTGTAACACTCTCGAGTGCACTCCCA
>Ga0207753_1000902_pt1 | contig 10735 bp, 11 predicted proteins | sample PonA233FremontCA_2_FD_187273 | JGI IMG/M metagenome (GOLD analysis project Ga0207753, IMG submission 187273) | Salt pond sediment microbial community from Fremont, CA, USA - Pond A23 Sediment 3 (SPAdes) | ecosystem: Environmental > Aquatic > Non-marine Saline and Alkaline > Saline | place: USA...
CCCCGACTCGGCCAGCGGCGTGTCGATCACGCGGTCGGGAAACTCCTCGACGAGTCCCTGTGTCGCGCGGAAGACACCGCCGTTCTCGCCGACATCCTCGCCCATGACGATCACGTCGTCCTCGCGCTCCATCTCCGAGTGCAGTCCGTCTCTGACTGCCTGTACCAGCGTGAGATTCTGCGCCTGGCTCGTGTCGACTTGCTCTTTGCTCATTAGAGGATCGCCTCGTCACCGTGTCTGTCGCGGAGTCGCCGGAGGTAGGCGAGCTGGTCGTCGAGTCGATCTGGCATGTCGGCGTAGACCTCTGCGAACATCTCCGCTGGATCGGGTCGTTCCCGGCTCTCGGCTTCGCCGATCGCCGCTGCAACCTCGTCTTCGATCTCCCGATCCATCGTCTCGATCTGCTCGTCGTCGAGCAGTCCACGGTCGCGGAGGAACGCCTCCATCCGTGGAATCGGGTCCTTTCGCCGCCAGCGTTCGACCTCTTCGTCGTCGCGGTAGACGCTCGGGTCGTCTGCGGTCGTGTGCGCGCCGAATCGGTACTGCACGGCCTCGATCATCGTCGGCCGCGTCGCCCGACCGATCTCCTCGTCGGCACCGTCGGGATCTTTCGCTTTCTCGATGGCCTCCCGCGTGACGGCGTACACCGCGAGCGGGTCCATCCCGTCGACCTGCACGCCCTCGAAGCCGTAGGCGTGGGCCTTCTGGGCGAGTGTGGCGCTCGCAGTCTGTCGCTCCCGGGGCATCGAGATCGCCCACTGGTTGTTGTTACAGAAAAAGACCGCCGGGACGTCGTAGACGCCGGCGAAGTTCATTCCCTCGTGGAAATCCCCCTCGGAGGTCGCGCCGTCACCGAAATAACAGAGAAAGGCCCGGTCTTCCTCGCGGAGCTTCGCGGCCCAGGCCGCGCCGGTGACGTGGGGAATCTGCGTTCCGATGGGCACCGAGATGGTGAACATGTTCGTCCCCTCCGTCGGCGCACCAGAGGCCCCCATCCAGTACAACATTACTTCTTCGAGTGGCCAGCCCATGTGGTAGCTGACGGCGTGTTCCCGGTAGCTCTGGAACACCCAGTCCTCGTCGTCGAGCGCGAACGCACTCCCCACCTGGGCCCCCTCCTGTCCCGACATCGGTGGGTACGTGCCCATCCGGCCCTGGCGCTGCAGACTCACCGCGCGCTGATCGAAATGCCGGCCGAGTTTCATCGTCCGGTACATCTCCAGCAGTTCGGCGTCGTCGATATCCGGCACCTCGACCCCCTCACGGACCGATCCATCCTCGTCGAGGATCTGCACCCGGTCAGTTGGATCGCGCTGTATGACGCTCACGAAAAATCCCACCTCGCTGAGAGCTGCATACCCGGTAGTTCATCTGCCTGGGGTAAATTGTTTTCGCGGAAAATTACCACTGTTACCGATTCTCGACTGCTTCGTTTCCAGTCTGCTCGCTCTTCGCGCCTGGATTGTGCGTTTTTGTCGAATCCCGACGCATACTGACTGCTGTTGAATGGTAACCTGCTCCAGAAACCCGCTACTCGTTGGCAACTCGTGACAGAAAGCGTCGATACGCGGGATCGCGGCAGTCGCTACAGTCGTGCCTGCAGTTCACTGAACGCGATCGTGGCCTTGTCGGTGATGATGAGATACGACAGGCCGAGCATCACGATGCCCAGAAAGCCGATCCACGCGGCGACGAACGTATCGCCACCGAGTATCGAGAGATAGCCTCTGTACTCGAACAGCACACCGAAGCCAGCAAACAGGGCACTTGCGACCGTATACCCGACAAACACGACGGCGTGTAAGAGTACATCGAGGAGTTCTTCTTGCATACCCCCACTATCTTGCCGGATTTGATAACCGTTCCGGTTGACCGGAATGTATGTCAACTAAACAATCAGTCCCGACCGGACAGTAGATATTACTTGATAGCTGTCCAAACGGGACCTATGAGTCTCTCAGAGGCCAGTCGCGAGATGTCCAGGGAGGAAACCGACGAGTTCCTTCGCTCACAGGGCCATGGCTTTCTCTCGCTTGCGAGTCAGAATCGGGCGTACGGGATCCCGATTGTCTACGGCTACGATCCCGAGGCGCAACTGTTTACCACGGAACTGCTCTTCGAGGAACCGAGTCGGAAACAGCAGTTTCTGGCCGACAGCGAAGAGGTCACACTGTGTGTCTACGACTGGGAGGAGATCACCGCGTGGCAGAGTGTCATTGCAATCGGGGAACTCGAACGCGTCGAGGACCGCGACCGGATCGCTGATCTGATGTCACTGCTCGCCGAGAACCCCGCGGATGTCGTCCCGTGGTCCTACCGCAGTCCGCTGTCGGATCTCGACGACCGGGTCTGGTACGTCCTCGATCCCGACTCGCTGACCGGCTACAGCGCCGAGTAACTCAGATTGGATCGCCCGGATCGTGTTTCTCGGCCATCCGCTCGGCTTCCGACCGGTACTGTGACCGCAGCTCCGGGTCGTCGACGCTGCCGAGATTCTCCACCTCGACGTCGACTGCGGCAGTGGTCTCGCGCTGATCGGTAAAGGAGGTCAGCGCCCGCTCCTTGCGGAAGTATCGCTCGCCATCTGGTGTCGCGTAGGTGAGAATAATCAGGTTCTGTTCGTCGTCAGAGTAGGTTCGCTCGACGAGCCAGACACGGACGGTATCGCCGGGTGCATCCGACATGGCCGGCTCTTGGTCCAGCAGGGGTATAACAGCAGCACTTTTTATCTCCCTCCTGGAATCGCCACTAACCGATGGTCGGTGCGACTGATCTGCTCTTTACTGTGGCGGCGGTGGCCGGGGGCGGCTGTCTGTGGCTCGCCCTCCTGAGCGCTCGACGCGAGGGTGAGCCCGGATCGACATCATTCGGCGTCTTTCTCGCTACCTGGGGTGTCGTCCCGACCGCGATGTACGTGACCGGCGGTCTGAACGAGGCGCTGTTTGCGGTAACACAACTGTTCCTGTGGTGTCTCGCGACGCTCGCGTGGTTCCTGTTCGCGCTCCAGTATACGGGGAGTTACACGCAGATCCGACCGCTCCAGATCGTCGCGCTGGCAGCCCCCGCGCTCGTGGTCGTCCCGTGGCAGCTGGGACCGCTGTCCGACGGCGAATCACCACTTCTCGCTGCGACTGCGAGTCTCGTCTTCGCCTACTTCACCGCGCTCGCGCTGATCGGCGGCGTGCTCGTGGTGCGCGTCGCGTTCAACTACGGACATCTCTCTGTTCGAGACGGACTCGTCATCTCCCTGTGCGGGCTCGTCCCGACGATTACCAACACGATCTTCGGGGTGGTCATCGACGAGACCGGCCCGACACTGCTCTCTGCCTCGCTGTTTGCAGCCGGATTTCTGGCGACCCTGCTCGTCTCGGCGATTGCGCTGCTTTGGGTCGGGATGTTCGAGACGACCATCGCAGCGGGGACGATCGGCGAACGCGCAATCGCCCGCGAGACGGACGATCCCATCGTCATCGCTGACGACGACGAGCGGGTCCTCAGATGCAACGAGGCTGCACAATCTGAACTCGGTGCCGACACCACCGCTCTCGGCGAGACGCTTCCGGCCCTCCTCGACACCGACGTCGAGACGCTGGCCTCGCGCGATGCCGTCGAGCTATCGACCGACGGCGGTGTCAGAACCTTCGATCCCCGGGTGACGGCGCTGACCGACCAGCACGGCCATCGGCTCGGCTCGATGGTGAGTCTCCGCGATATCACAGACCGGGAGATCCGTCGCCAGCGCCTCGAGGTCCTCAACCGGATCATGCGACACAACCTCCGCAACCAGGTCAGTGTGATCGAGGCACACACAGAAGTCGTCGCAGAGGAACTCGACGACGACGACCTGCAGTCGCATCTCGAAACCACGATCGAGTCGGCCGACTCGCTGGCCGCACTCGGCGGCAAGGTGAAACGGATCGAGGAACTGCTCGGTGGTGACCGCGACCGGTCGGCGATCGATCTCGCCGGGTGTGTCGAGGAGACGGTGGCCGGGATCGCCGATGCGTGGCCGACGGCCACGATCTCGCTCGATGGGGTCACACCGGTGACCATCCTGGCCGACCGCGCCGCAGTCGCGTTTATCATCGAGACCACCGTCGAGACGATGCTGGAGGGGGCCGACCGGGCGGACCCGACCGTCGAACTCTCGATCACAGTCGATCACGACGATCGATACCCTCTGGATATCCAGTTCGAAAGCACCTCACAGGCACTCTCCCAGCGGGATATCGACGTGATCCGCGACGGGAGCGAAACGGCGCTGAAACACGGTAGCGGCGTCTCACTCTGGGTGGTGAACTGGGCCGTGACGGATCTCGGCGGTAACCTCGACTTCGAGCAGCGGGCCGCCGGCGGCACGGTCGTCCGGATCGAACTACCCGGGGAACTGGTCGAAGACGGCCCAGCGTAGTTTCTCCGGGTTTCGGGACTCGCATCTCCCCGAGGTACTTCACTCGGCTGGACCTTTCAACCGAGCAAGGGGTTCAAGCCGGTCAAGTCCGTAGGGATGAACAGAGTATGGGGGATAGTGCTTCGGCTGAGGTGAACTACGAGAGTAGTCAGGAACTGATGGACCTCCTCCGGTACACGGCCGAGACACTGAGTCTCGAATTCACCCGGTGGGACGAGCAGTACGTCTCCGGCCCGAGTCTGTACTTTCTCGTCGTCGCCGATGTCAACTTCGAGGAGTACACCGATCCACTGGGTGCGAACCGCTGGCCGACGGAGCGGTGTGCTGTCGTCTCCGAGTCCGAGGAGAGCTTCATCGAGGCCGCACGCGAAGTCGCATTCGACTGTGACGGGGCGGTCGTCATCGCCGCGGACGGCACCATCCAGCGCCAGATGGTTCGCGTCCGGAGCCACACCATGGAGAACTCGCACACGCTGACCTACCCCGACTGGATGGGGACGAAACATCTGAGCGCACTGGAGATTTCGACCCGTGAGGAGGTCCTCTGGGCGGTCACGTTGAGCGAGGAAAACGGCCGCGTCACGACGTTTCTGAACGGCACGTACCAGGATTACCCGCGCGAGGAGATCGGCGGCCGGTGGCGACCCGACTGACAGTGGCTGGCGGCGCGTAAACCACCGGTGAGTTTATACTAGCACGGGGAGAGATGCAGACAAATGGCTACGTTGAGGGATCTCGGGTTGTCGGAGTACGAATCACGCGTGTACAGATCGTTGCTCGAAATGGGGCCGACAACGGCGAAGGAGTTGTCTGCCCGCAGCGACGTGCCGATGGGCCGGATCTACGACGTGCTCAACGGACTGGAGACGCGGAGTCTGATCCGGAGCCAGACCGCGAGTCGCCCGAAAAAGTACGTCGCGGTCGAGGCTGATACGGCCCTCGACAGGCTGCTCGACACGAAACGGGCGGAACTCGAACAGAAAGTCACCCAGTACGAGGAGATTGCGAGCGAACTCAAGACGAACCTCGAGGGGACAGATCCGGTCGACGAACCGTTCTGGACGGCCGCACTCGGCGAACAGGAGGCGGCAGATCTGCTCGTCGAACGGATCGCCACCGCGGACGACCAGATCGTGCTCGTCACCGCGACGACGGCGCTGTACATGGATCTGGACACCGTCGGCGAGCGGATCGTCGACGAGCTCGAAGACGCGATCGAACGCGACGTCTCGGTGTCCGTGCTGATGGATCCGGACGTCGTCGACGGCCTCCCCCAGAGCGTCGGCCGGCGCTACCGGTATCATCTCCAGAATCACCGCAACTTCGAGGCCCGTGTCGGGCGGAACCTGACGGCAACGTCGGCGTTGATCGACGGGACCGAACTCTGTCTCGAAGTGCCCCATCCGACGGATGCGGCGGAGCTATTCGGCGTCATAAATCTCAAAGATCCGGGCTTCGTCGCGAACGTTCGCGATGGGGTCGACTCCTCCTGGGACCACGCAGAGAGACTCGAACTCTAGTCGCCGTTGACTTCGTTGCGCAGCATCTCGACTGCGGCGACCCGTTCCGCGTGGGCGTTGTGCTGGTGGATCGACTCGTCGTTCGACTGTTTCATCGTCACGATGGCGTCGTCCGGCAGATCGGGGAACTGATCGACGACACCTTCGGCCATCGCACGCACGCAGTCCTCGACGAACTTGGCGTCCTTGTGGGACTCGTAGGTCATGTGGTCTTCGTCCGGCCGTTTGGCCATGTTGTAGATCCGCGCGCTCATCGAATCCCGGGCGACCTCGATCAGATCGTTGAGATCGACCTCTGGTGCGCCCGAACTCTCGATGGTGAGCGTCGCGTGTCCACGCTGGGAGTGACCCGGCTGTGGCACTTCTTCGAGGAACTGGTCGATCGTCTCCTCGTCGATATCGAGGCCGCGCAGCGTCTCCCGGGCACGACTCGCCGACATCCCCTGCGAGCAGGGGCAGACCGTCATCCCCGTCACACGGGTACCGATCTTTTCGGTCGTTCCCTCGTCGGTCGCTGTCGCGGCAGCGATAATGTCCGCAGAACTCTGTGTCATGCGCTCGGAGGCGGGTGTCTCCTCGCGGATGATGTACTCCGCTTCCATCTGAACCTCTGCCTTCGTCGTGTAGTCGTGTTTTTCGAGCAGTCGCTCTGCGGTGTCACCACAGACGTCCTCGACCCGGTAGGTCGGCTCGCTGACTGCCTCTTCGAGCGTCTCGTCGACAACTTCCATATTCCGACTCATATCCGCCCCTTTCCGCCAGGAGGGGAGATCGACGAAGACGTCGAACTCGGCCATCAGGATAATCGGTCGCTTCTCCGGGCGGGCCACCTTCACCAGCTTCTCGACACCGGTGACACCGACGCGGTTCAGTCCAACACGCACGTCAGGGCTGGAGGCCTGCACATCCGGCAGTTGCTGACTCATCGAACCGTATTATGGGAGATTAAGGGTTATTGCTTTCGATGTGCCAACTCATTTTCATCCGGCTGCGGAAGTGCAGTTCCGTTACAGACAAACACAATTCATTTGCGAGAGCCGGTCCAACGTCAGACAATGGCAGAGTGTGATATCTGCGGTGAGGAAGAAAGCATGCCGTATCACTGCCGGCACTGTGGCGGGACGTACTGCGGTGATCACCGGCTGCCCGAAGCACACGACTGTCCCGGACTCGACAACTGGGAACAGCAGGGGCCGGTGTTCGACAGCGGCTTCGAGGAGACGGTCGGTGGGTCGGAGACCAGGGACAAAGGCGTCGCTGCCAAACTGGGCCTCGACACGGGTCCCGGGGGGCCACTCGCCTACTTCCGGAACAATATGACGTTCGTCTTTCTCGGCCTCATGTGGGTGACCTTTGCACTCCAGCTTCTGGTCCGTGGTCTCGGAGGCGAACAGCTCCACCAGACGATTTTCGTCCTCTCTCCGGATAACCCGCTGTTCGTCTGGACGTGGATCACCTCCGTGTTCGCCCACGGCAGCTTTCTACATATCCTCTTCAACAGTATCGTCATCTACTTTTTCGGTAGCCTGGTCGAACAGTACATCGGCTCGAAGAAGTTCGTGGCGCTGTTTCTCGTCAGCGGCGCCGCCGCCGGTCTCGCACAGATCATGCCCGAGGTGCTCGCTGGCAGCGAACTCGGGGCCGGTGTCGTCGGCGCGAGCGGCGCAGCACTGGCGCTGATGGGTGTGCTGACGATTCTGAACCCGAACCTGACGGTGTATCTCTACTTCGTCATCCCGATGCCAATCTGGGTGCTGACCGGTGCGACGGTGGTCATCTCTGCGGTCCTCATCACACTCGGTGATGCCAGTGCCGGCGGGATCGCTCACACGGCACACCTCGTCGGTGTCCTGATCGGGCTGGCGTACGGCCAGCGGGTCAAAGACCGGATTCGCGTCCCGAAGCAGGTCCGCTTCGGCGGTGGTGGCCCCGGTGGCGGGATGGGTGGCCCCGGTGGACCGGGCGGTCCCGGCGGGCGTGGGCCGTTCTGATGGAGCCCGTCTCCCCCGAGTTCGTCCCCGATCCGGCGGACTCGCAGGCCGAGATGGAGGCACTCCAGCGCGACATCGCCGATACGGCGATCTTCGAAGACGCTTACGACACCGACATCTTCGACAGCCACGCGCTAGTTGCCGGTGTCGACCAGGGTTTCGACGGCGACGACGCGATCAGCGCCATCGTCGTCATGCGTGAGGGACACGTCGTCGAGCGCGTCCACGCGAGCGTCCCGACCCAGATCCCGTACATCCCGGGGTTGCTTAGCTTCCGGGAGGGCGAAGCGATCCTGGCCGCGTTCGCCGAACTGGAGACCGAGCCAGACGTGGCACTGTTCGACGGGAGCGGCCGGATTCACTTCCGGGAGGCCGGACTGGCGACACACATCGGCGTGACACTCGATCTGCCATCGGTCGGTGTCGCGAAGAGTCTGCTCTGTGGCCGGCCCACAGAGTCGCTGGACGATCCACTGCCAGCAGGGAGCCGTGTTCCGATCGTCGCAGACGGAAGCGTAACCGCACCTGCCGGGACAGTCATCGGCTACGCGCTCCAGAGTCGCCAGTACGACTCCGGGAACCGGTACATCAACCCCCTCTACGTGAGTCCCGGCCACCGGCTCGCCGCCGAGACGGCGGCGGATCTCGTCGAGGGATGCTGTGACGGCTACAAACTCCCCGAGCCGACCCGGCTGGCGGACCGCTACGCGGCCGAACTCACTGGCTGATCCCTTGGCGGGACCCAGTAGTTGAAACCGCAGTATCACGTAGATTCAGGTATGTTCCGAAGCTACCGGGTCGGGACAGTGTTCGGCATCCCGTTCCGGCTCGATATCACGTTTCTGTTCATCCTGCCGGTGTTCGCCTGGCTGCTGGGCGCGCAGGTCAGTGTGTTGATCCCGCGACTCAACGAGCTATTCGGAACGACGATCGACCCCGGCCCGCTGACGCAGGGGTTCAGACCGCTCGTAATCGGTGCGATCGCCGCAGTCTCGCTGTTTGCCTGTGTTGCACTCCACGAACTGGGACATTCGCTGGTCGCTCGCTACTACGACTACGAGGTGGAGTCGATCACGCTGTGGCTGCTCGGCGGGCTGGCGAAACCGGCCGAACTCCCACAAGACTGGCTCCAGGAGTTCTGGATCGCCGTCGCCGGCCCGCTGGTCAACGTCGCGATCGCCGGCGGCTGTGCCCTGCTCTTTCTCGTGGTCCCCCCGGTCGACGTCGTCGTCTTCCTGCTGCTGTTCCTGGGGCTGCTCAACGCCGGCCTCGCGACGTTCAATATGCTTCCGGCATTTCCACTCGATGGCGGGCGGGTCCTGCGGGCGTTGCTCGCACGGAACCGGAGCTACGTCGACGCGACCCGGACGGCCGCGACCGTCGGCAAAGGGTTCGCCGTCTTCCTCGGTCTCGGCGGCTTGCTGGCCGGGAATCTGTTCCTCCTCGCGATCGCCTTGTTCGTCTACATCGCTGCGACCTCCGAGAGCAGACAGATGATGCTCGATGCGGCCTTCGAAGGTGTCGGAATCGAGGACGTGATGACGCCTGCCGACGAACTGGTGACCGTCGAGGCGGATACGCCCGTCACGGAACTGCTCGATATAATGCTCGAAGAACGCCACAGCGGGTATCCCGTCCTCGATAGCGGGGATTTTGTCGGAATCATCACGCTCGCAGACGTTCGGGGAGTCCCCGGCAGCGACACCGTCGCCGTGGATGCGATGACACCTGTCGAACGGCTCGCGACGATCGATCCCTCGGCCGAAGTCATGGAGGCGTTCCGGATGGTCGGTGACACCGACGTCGGGCGGCTCCCCGTCGTCGATTCGGGACGACTGCTCGGGATCATCACACGGACGGATCTGATGCGGGCGTTCAAAATCGTCACTGCGAAAGATCAGTTCGAGGGCGAGCACCTCGCCGAAGAGCAGACACCGCCGGGGGCCCACCCCCGCGACGGGCAGCGCCCACCCCCGGACGAACAGCAGTCCGAGTGGGAGTTCAACCAGAACCGCTAGTCGTCGGTGACGGCGGCCAGTTCGCCACGCTGGGCACCGATCCGGCGGTCGAGAAAGTCGGCCAGGAGCTCGAACATCCGGAGTTTCTGCTGTTGGTCCGAGGAGGCGTGACCCTCCTCCCCGAGTTCTTCGTATTCGAAGTCGCCGTCCTCGCCCCCTTCGTAGCCGTGGGATACGAGTGCCTCACGGAAGATCCGTGCCTGTGAGACCGGGACACGGCGGTCGTTGACGCCGTGGACGATACACAGCGGTGCGTCGACGTTCTCGACGTGAGTCACTGGAGAGCGCTCGCTGTAGAGATCAGGATTCTCCTCCGGCGTGCCGAGATACTTCTCCATCAGTTCCGTCCGGAAGTGTGGCATCGTGTTCTCGAACATATCTTCGAGGTCGGTGAGCCCGATCCAGGCGATGCCGGCCTCGTACAGCTCCGGATACTGCACCAGCTGCCAGTAGGCCGAATAGCCGCCGTAGGAGCCACCGAAGACGATTACCCGGTCGTCGTCGATCCACTCCTTCTCTTCGAGGACGTGCTCGGCGGCGGTGACGACGTCGCCCTGCTCCGCGCCGCCCCAGTCGTCGATCAGCAGTTCGACGAACTCCCGGCCTCTCCCGGTCGAGCCGCGGTAGTTCACCTGCAGTACCGAGTAACCCAGCGAGATCAGCACCTGTGTGTACAGATCGAACGACTTCGTGTCCCTGGCCCGGGGGCCACCGTGGGGGTTGACGATCAGCGGCGACGGCCGAACGCCGGAGTCGTACAGCAAGGCTCCGATCTCTACCGCCTCGTATGGCTCG
>Ga0207753_1000903_pt1 | contig 10710 bp, 9 predicted proteins | sample PonA233FremontCA_2_FD_187273 | JGI IMG/M metagenome (GOLD analysis project Ga0207753, IMG submission 187273) | Salt pond sediment microbial community from Fremont, CA, USA - Pond A23 Sediment 3 (SPAdes) | ecosystem: Environmental > Aquatic > Non-marine Saline and Alkaline > Saline | place: USA...
GAGCCGGTCGTGCTCGACTTCGGGGCGCGGGTCGATGGCTACCCGGGCGACCAGACCCGGACGCTGGTCTTCGGCGGCGACCCCGACGAGCGGGTGCGGGAGGTTCACGACCTCGTCCGGCGGGCCCAGGAGGCGGCCGTCGACGCCGTCGAACCCGGCGTTCCGGCGGCCGCGGTCGACGACGCCGCCCGGTCGGTCATCGAGGCCGCGGGGTACGGCGACGCGTTCATCCACCGCACGGGCCACGGCGTCGGCCTCGACGTCCACGAGCCGCCATCCATCGCCGCGGACGACGACACCGAACTCCGGCCGGGGATGGTCTTCAGCGTCGAGCCCGGGGTCTACCTCGACGGCGAGTTCGGCGTCCGGATCGAGGACCTGGTGGTGGTGACCGAAGCCGGCTGCGAGCGGCTGAATCACACGCCGCGCGGGTGGGAGTGCTGAGAGGGACGGGGGCGACTACCCGCCGTCGCCGTCGTCGTCGGGTTCCGCGTCGACGGGCCCGTCGGCGTCGAGGAGCGCGTCGACGTCGGCGTGGTCGTGAAGCAGCGTCCGCATCCGGTCGACGATCCCCTCGTCGCGGGCGCGGCCGTCCTCGACGATCGCCTCCGCGCGGTCCACCACGGAGAGGGTATCGCCGGTCGCGAGCACCACCGGAACCCCCCGGCGTTCGGCGGTCCCCAACACGGCCGCCGGGGGCCGGTGGCTGCCGGTGAGAACGATCGCGTTGACGCCCGGCGCCTCGATCGCGGCCGTGATGACTTCCGCCCGGTCGCCGCCGGTGACGACCGCGGCGTCCTTGGTGCGCCTGAAGTATCGGAGGGCGGCGTCGCCGCCCATGGCGCCCACGAGGAAGCGCTCGACGTAGGCGTCGGCGTCGCCCGCGACGAGGGTTTCGGCGCCGAGCTCCGCAGTGAGGTCTGCGACCCGAACCCCGCCCAGGTCGCGGTCGTGGGGGAGCACCCCCAACACCTCCACTCCGCGCCGCTCCAGGAACGGGACGGCCTCGCTCTCGAGCCCGTCGAAGGCGGCGTCGGAGACGTCGTTGAACACGATCCCCGCGAGCCGGTCGCCGAACGACTCCGCGGCGGCGAGCACCCCGTCGAGGTCGGCCGGCGTTGCGTAGGTCGCCACCAGCACCACCGCCGCGTCGAGCCGCTCGGCCACGTCGGCGTCGGTCAGCCCCACGATCCCGCCGGTAATCCAGTCGCCGCCGCCCTCGACGAGCATCATGTCTGCCCCCGCGGCGAGTGCTTCGAACCGGTCTTCGACGATCCCGCCGAGCTCGTCGGGATCCTCCCGGCCCCGTATCGCGCCGTCGACGAACGTCGGCGAGTAGACCACCGGCTCCAACTGGTGCATCTCGGCGTCCAGCCCCAGCAGCTCCCTGGCGAGCATCGGGTCGCGGTCCAGCGTCTTCCCCGCGCTCGACTGTAACCGCGTGCCCTTCGGCTTCATGTAGCCGACGTCGAGTCCTCGCTCCCGTGCGAGACGTCCGAGCGCGAGCGTGATTGCCGTCTTGCCGGTGCCGTCCGCGACCGAGGCGACGAGTATGGTGGGTGTGTGCATCTTCAGAGTGCCTCCGGATCGACCGTGAGCCGCACGTCGACGGCGTCGACGCCGTCGGGCGTGGCCACGAGCGGGTTGATGTCCAGTTCCAGGATCGCCGGAAAGTCCGTCACGAGCTGTGAGAGCCGCTGGACGACCTCGACCACGCCGTCGACGGCCACCGGGTCGCGTCCCCGAGCCCCGCGGAGCAACGGCGCGGCGTCGATCTCGCGGGTCATCGCCACGGCTTCGGGCTCGGAGACCGGCGCGACGCGGCAGGTGGTGTCTTCGAGCGTCTCCACGAAGATCCCGCCGAGCCCGAAGAGGAGTAGCGGCCCGAACTGCGGGTCACGGTTCATCCCGACGATCGTCTCCACCCCGTCGTCGAGGTCGACCGTCTCCTGCACCTGCACGCCGAGGATCGTGGCGTCCGGCTGGTAGGCGCGGGCGCGCGCCACGAGGTCGGCGTACGTGTCCGCGACCGCGTCCGCACCGACGCCGACCGCGACGCCACCGACGTCGGATTTGTGGAGGATGTCGGGGCTGACGATCTTCATCACCACGTCGCCGTCGATCCCGGCTGCGACCTCGACGGCCCGTTCCGGAGTGTCGACGACCTCGCCGTCGGGCGTCGGGATGCCGTAGGCGTCGAGCAGCTCCATCGCCTCCACGCCCAGCCGGGTGTCGCCGCGCCCTTCGACCGTCGAGAGGACCTCCCGGGCACGCTCGCGGTCGACGTCGAACGACGCCGGCGGCTCGTACTCCCGTTCGGTGATCGCCCGGTACTGCGACAGCGTGTCGAGGCCGTAGACCGCCCGAGCCGGGTCGAAGTAGTTCGGGATCCCGGCGGCCGACAGCGCCGCCTCGGCGGCGTCGGCCCGCGCGCCGCCCATCAGACACGCCGCGACCGGCTTGCCGTGCTCGCTCTGCAGGTCGACGGTGTCGTGGGCCAACCGTTCGTAGTCGAGGACCGCGGTCGGACACGCGAGCACGATGACGCTGCCGACCGACTCGTCGCCGAGCACGGCGTCGATCGCCGCCCGGAACCGCTCGTTGTCGGCGTCGCCGACGACGTCGATCGGATTATAGATGTTCCCCTCCGCCGGCAGCGACGCCGAGAGCGCCTCCAGCGTGTCGTCGGTCAGCGACGCCATCGACAGCCGGGAGTCGCCGACCGCGTCGGTGGTCATCACCCCGGGGCCGCCGGCGTTGGTGACGACCGCGACGGTGTCGCGGTGTGGGAGCGGCTGCCCCTCCAGGATCCGGGCGGCGTCGAACAGCTCTTGGACGGAGTCGGCGCGGACGACGCCCGCCTGGTCGAGCCCCGCCTCGTAGGCCTGTTCGGAGCCGGCGATCGTCCCCGTGTGACTGGAGGCCGCCTGCGCGCCGGCGTCGGTCCGGCCCGATTTCACGATCACGACCGGGGTCTCGTCGGTCACCTCGCGGGCGGTCCGGATGAACGCCCCGCCGTCCTCGATCCCCTCCAGATACCCGATGACGACGTCGGTCCCCGGGTCGTCGCCCCACGCCTCGACGAAGTCGGTCTCGTCGAGGACCGCCTTGTTGCCGAGCGAGACGATGTCCTTGAACCCGAGGCCCTGGTCGGTGGCCCACTCCAGCACCGCGGTGATGAACGCCCCCGACTGGCTCATGAACGACAGCCGGCCGGGGGTGGCGTCCTCCGGGCCGAACGTGGCGTTCATGCCGACCGACGTCGACGCGATCCCGAGGCTGTTCGGCCCAACGAGGTCGATGTCGTACTCCGCGGCGATCTCGACGAGCGCCGCTTCCCGCGCGGCCCCGTCGCTGCCGGCCTCGCCGAACCCCGCGGTGATCACCACGACGCTCCGGACCCCCGCCTCGCCGGCCTCGCGGACGACCGACTCCACCGCGTCCGGCGGGACGACCACCACCGCCAGATCCGCGTCGGCGTCGGCGACGCTGTCGAGCGCCCGGCGCCCGAACACCGTCTCCCGCCCGGGGTTCACCGGAAGCACCGTCCCCTCGAACCCGGAAGTGAGGTTTCGCAAGACCGCCCGGCCCACCGAGCCCTCCCGATCCGTCGCACCGACGACCGCGATCCGGCCGGGCGAAAACAGCGCGGAGACTCCTCCCATCGTCCGTACTTTTGCCGGTCGGCTCTTAAATCCGTCCGTGATCGGCCCGCGCATCGACGAGTCGGGGATGTCTACGGTTTTATGATTCGCGCCGCTCACGACCGGTATCGCGAGGTCGCCGTCGACGTCGAAGACCAGGCTGCTCGTGATCCGTGCGACCGAACGCCTGATGATGTCGGCGGCGTCGGCCGCCGTCGCCGTCCCGTTCGGACCTGTCTCGACTGCGGAGTCGAACCCGTACCGGTCGCGTGCCCGCTGACGAGCCTCGTCGTGACCCGGTACGTACCGCCGCTGCGACGGCGACTTCCGGGAGCACTTCGCCGGCCCGTCCGGCGGCCGTCGGTTTAGGCAGGCCGAAAATATACGAAATATGAAACGTTATCCCGGCTCGTCCGGTACTGGCGGGTATGGTGGACCTCTGGTCGTTCGGCTTCGTCTTCGTCGCGGGGCTTCTCACCGCCTTGGCCACCGGGGTGGGTGCGATTCCGTTCTTCCTCGTTTCGGACATCAGCGACCGGTGGAACGTCGCGCTCTGGGGGATCGCATCCGGGATCATGGTCTCCGCGTCGGTGTTCGGACTCGTGTTCGAGGCGCTCGGCGCGTACGTCAGCGTCTCGGCGTCGGGCGTGTCGGCCGCGCCGATCCCCCGCGGCGTGCTCGCGCTCCTGGCAGGGGGGCTGCTCGCGGGCGCCCTGTTGGTCTACGTCGCTCACGACCTCATCGAAGCTGCCGAGGTCGACCCCAAGGAGTACGCCGAAGCGGACTTCAGGAAGCTGGTGTTGATCTTGGGGGTTCTCACGGTCCACTCCTTCCCCGAGGGGGTCGCGGTCGGGGTCTCCTTCGCCGACCTCGGGATCGAGGGCGGAACCGAGGTCCTCGGGGTTGCGGTCCCGCTGCTCGCGATCTTCATGACCGTCGCGATCTCGATCCACAACGTCCCCGAGGGCATCGCCATCTCGATCCCGTTGCGGTCGATGGGCGTCCCGAACTGGAAACTCGTGTGGTGGGCGGTGTTCTCCAGCCTCCCGCAACCCGTCGGGGCGGTTCTGGCGTTCTACTTCGTCCGGACCGCCCGGGAGTTCCTCCCCGCGGGATTCGGGTTCGCCGCCGGCGCCATGATCTACCTGGTGTTGACCGAGTTCATCCCCGAGGCGCGCGAACTCGGCCGCGGGCTCCCCGGCGGCGGCAAGCGGGAGCTGGTGGGCGGTCTCGTCGCGGGCGGTCTCGCCATGCTCCCGCTGCTGTTCGTGTGACCTGTCGGAGGCCGGTGCCCGTGAACGGCGGCAGCAGCCGTCCGAGCGGGTCGGTGTGGCGGACTCTCGGTCCTCCCGGCCACCCCGGATGGGGTCGTTGACGGCCGGGAGTCCACTCCGGCGATCCGTATCAGTGACTGTGGTTCATCGCTTCGTCGAGGGAGGTCCCGAACCGCTCCTCGAAGAGCTCCTCCATCTTCGCGTTCAGCGACTCCAGGTCCGCGGGGGTCTCTCCCTGACTGTGGTGGACGACGGCGTGGGCCTGCTGGGCGAACGACTGGATCAGGAGGTCGCCGACGACCGCGGTCGTCGACTCGCCCTGTTCGGTGAACACGTCCGCGAGCCCCTCCGGCAGTTCGATCTCCTCGCTGTCGCCGTTCGGTGCCTCGATGGTGTAGGTTTCGGTCGCGACCATACGGTGAGTCCGGCGGCATCGCATAAGGGTCTGTGGGACTCGGGCGCGGCCGGGCCACGACGGCCCCGCAATGGGGTCGTCAGTCGTCCGCGTTCGGTCGGTAGTCCCGACTGACCACCTTCCACCGGTTCGACCGGAACCGCCGGAGGTTCACCGCCATAGGAACCGCCGTCTCCGCCAGGAGCGCGAGCAGGAGGCCGCCGATCCCGAGTGCGGGCACGACGGTACCGAGCCACGCCAGCGGGACCGCAAAGAGGTACAGCCCCGCGAGCGCCGCGACGAACGGCACCCGGGTGTCGCCCGCACCCCTGAGCGCCCCCGTGATCGACCCGTCGATCCCGAGCGCGACGACGCTGACCGCCGCCACGCGGACGAACTGCGCGGAGAGTTCGCGGTTCGCGGGGTCGTCGACGAAGATTCCCGCGATCGGGTCCCCCAGCGCGACCACGACGGCCGCCGCGATCACGTACACCAGCGCCGACAGCCGGACGATCCCCCACCCGTACGCCTCGGCCTCGGATTCGGCGCCCGCGCCGAGCTCCTGGCCGACGAGCGTCGACGCCGCGATCGAGAAGCCCCACGAGAAACTCCCGAGCAGCGACCGGACCTGTCGCCCCACGCCGACCGCCGCCACGGCGACGGGGCCGAACGTCGCCGCGATCGCCAGCAGGGGAAACACCACGAGCCCCTGCGCGGCCCGGCGGGCAACGAGCGGCGCCGACACGCTCGCGATCTGCCGGAGCAGCCCGACGTCGATCCACGGCCCCGAGCGGGTGAGCGGAACCGGACTCGCCCCCCACCCGCGGACGTAGTTCCGGCCGACCATGCCCCACGCGAACACCACCGTCACCAGCGCGGTCGCCAGCGCCGTCCCCAGCGCCGCGCCCGCGACGCCCATGTCGAGTCCGAGAACGAACGCCGCCGACAGCGCGATGTTGGCCACCGCGCCGCCGGCCCGCACTACCATCGGCGTCACGGTGTCGCTCACGCCCGCGTAGGTCCGGCTGGCGATCAGGTTCAGGTACTCGAACAGCAGGCCGGGGGCCACCACCGCGAGGTAGGTCGCGCCGTAGCCGATGCTCGCAGGATCCTCCCCGAGCAAGCCGACGAGCGGTTCGGCGGCGACCCAGAAGACGGCGACGGCTGGCACGCCGATCGCGACCGCGAGCAGCACGCTCAACCGGACGACCGTCGACGCGCGGCCGACGTCGCCGCCCCCGTAGTTCTGGGAGACCAGCGAGACGGTGCCGCCGGCGAGCCCGATCGCGAGGAACTTCGCGACCATCCAGAACGCGTTCGCGAGCGTCAGCCCCGCGACCGCGGCGGGCCCGATCACGATGCCGACCAGCGCCAGATCCACGGTCCGCTTGGACATGATCGCAAAGCCGGTGACGATCCGCGGCCACGCCAGGTCGACCGTGGCGTTGAGCCGCGGCTCGTCGATGACGCCCGCGGTGGCGAGGCTCCGGGCGAGCGCCGACCCGGTCCGGCGGAGGCGTGACACGATTTCGACAACGAACGCTCGCGGCTAATCGCTTCCGTTCTCCGGGGCGGGTCGCGGCCGGGGAGCATCCCTGCGAGTGCTACCCGCCGGCCGAGCGGGGCTCGAACCGGACCGCGAGCACGACCACCGCGAGCGCGCCACCCATCGTGATCGGCACGATCGGAACGTCGACGCCGAGGTTGACCGCGAACGCCGCGATCTGGATGATCAACAACAGCAGCACCGCGACCGATCCGACGAGCCGGTCGCCCGCGTCGCCGTCCGCGAGTTTGAGCAGGACGCTCACGACGACGATCGCCGGCACCGACAGGAGTACGACCGGCCTGGCTGTGGTGCCGTCCACCTGCCCCGACGCGGCCCGGCGGATCGCCATCCGCTCCGGCAGCGACGGGTACGGGAGGGCCCGAGCACCAGCAACGCTCCGGCGACGGCCGCGGCAACCAGCCGTTGTCCGGCGAGGAGCCCCACCACCCGGTTCATCCCCATTATCTACGACGCTGGCGGACGAATAGCGCGGGTGGGCCCGACACCGGGTTCGCGCGCGTCGCTACGCCTCGTCGAGGAGTTCGCTCCACCGGTCGACGCCCGCCTCCGCGACCTCGCGGTCCTGTGCCACGGCCCCGCCGGAGACGCCGATCGCGCCGACGACCTCCCCGTCACGTTCGAGCGGGTAGCCCCCGCCGAAGACCACGATCCGGTTGTCGTCGGTGGTCTGGAGCCCGTACAGCGAGTTCCCCGGCTCGGAGGGCTCGGCGAGTTCGTGGGTCGGCATGTCGAGCGCCGCCGACGTGTACGCCTTGTTTCGAGAGATCGATACCGACGCCAGCCACGCGCCGTCCATCCGGTGTTGTGCGACCAGGTTCCCCTCGTCGTTGGCCACCGTGATGACCATCGGGTTGTCGATCTCGTCGGCCTTCGCCTCGGCGGCCGCGATCAGCTCCTTCGCCTCGTCGAGTGTGACTCTGTCAATCATCGGGAGGATGCTCCGACCGCAGTACGAACTGCACGCAGGAGCGGTGTAATCCATCTGGGGGAATACTACCCCCTATTAAACTGTCACGAAGCGAATACCCATCATACCCGTGGACGTGGCTGGGTCGGCCGGAGCCGCTCTTCGGGCTCACTCCGTGGGGACCGATCCGACCGACCGCCGCTGCACGGTCGCTTCCCGACCTGACCCCCGTCCCGTCTCCGTGGAACGTGCGTTCCGCATCCGCGACCGTCGCATCCGACCCCGTGTCAACGGATCGACAAAAACGTCCGCGCGTGATCGACCGGACCGATCCTGACCGCGCAGCGCGGCGTTCATCGCTCGCTCGGCGCTTGCGAGCGGTTTTATCAACGCGTTGATGCGGGTTCGAGGCAGCAGCGGCGCCGTCGCCGAGGACCCGTGCGAAGAAGGCGGGCGTCAGTCGTCGCTCTCGGCGGCCGCGACGTCGCTACTCGCTTCGGCTCTCGCGTCGCGCCCCAACTCTTCGAGGTAGTCGTCGGCGTCGAGAGCGGCCTTCACGCCCATCCCGCCGGCGGTCGCGGCCTGCTGGTAGTGGTGATCCACCACGTCGCCCGCGCCGAAGATGCCGTCGACGCCCGTCGCGGTCTGGCCGCCGCCGGTGCCGCCCGCGGTGTGGAGGTAGCCCGCGTCGTCGAGGTCGACGCCCGTGTCTTCGAGATACTCCGTGTTCGGGGTGTGGCCGATGGCGTAGAACACCGCGCCGACGTCGAACTCCACGGTCTCTGTGTCGGGATCGTCGAGCTTGTCCGTCGGGTGACCCTCGGGGTGGGAGACCAACGTGACGTGATCCATCCCCTCCTCGCGGCTGCCGTGCAACTCGGTCACTTCGGTGTTGCGCATGATCTCGATCTCGCCGTCGTCGACCTTCTCCATCGTGCGTTCGATCCAGTAGTCCTCCGCCCGGAACTCCTCGCGGCGGTGGGCGACGTAGACCGTCGACGCGAACTTGGTGAGGAAGTTCGCCTCCTCCATCGCGGCGTCGCCGCCGCCGACCACGAGGATCTTCTCGTCGCGGAAGAAGGCGCCGTCGCAGGTCGCACACGTCGAGAGGCCGTAGCCCATCAGGTCGTCCTCGCCGGGAATCCCGAGCGTCCGTGCGGACGCGCCCGAAGCGGCGATCACGGCGTCGGCGGTGTAGACGTCGCCGTTCTTCAATCGCAGCGTGAACGGCCGTTCACCCGCCTCCACCGACTCCACGGCGCCGTTCTTGATCTCCGCGCCGAACCGCTCGGCTTGGGTCTTCATGTCCTGGATGAGCTCCGGCCCGGAGATCCCCTCCGGGAAGCCGGGGTAGTTGTCGACCTCGGTCGTCAGCGTGAGCTGGCCGCCCGGCTCGTTGCCCTCGAAGACCAGCGGGTCGTTGTTGGAGCGGCCGGCGTAGATAGCGGCCGACAGCCCCGCGATCCCCGAGCCCGTGATGATGAGCGGTCGGTGGTCGACGACCTCGTCGGCGTCTGATGTCATATCTTCCACTTCGGCTGACGCGTCCTTTTAGGTTCCGCTGTCGTGCGCGGATGTGTCCGATGCGCGACAGCGCCGGGGTCGGCGCGGCCCGCCGGCAGGTGTGTGGGTCCCGCTCGCCGGCAGGTGTGTGGGTCCCGCTCGCTGGCAAGTGTGTGGGTCCCGCCCGCCGGCAGGCGTATGTAGGCACCGCCCCCCATCCCGGAGTATGCCGGCGAATCTCCACGACAAGACGGACCGCTACGAGACGATGCTAGCCGACGCGCTCGACGCCGCCGAGGTCGCCGTCCCGCGGTCGACACCGCTGGGCGAGGCCGCTGCCGACGTCCGCGAGATGGCCGAATCGTACCTGGCGGACGGCCGCCACTTCACGACGGTCGACGACCCGGTGAACGCGCTCGTGGCCTTCTCCTACGGCTACGGGTGGCTCGACGCCGGCGTCCGCATGGGACTGTTCGCGGTGCCCGAGGGTACGGAGCTGTTCACCACGGAGCAGCGGCCGTCGGATCACTGATACGGTTCACTGTGACGAATTCCCGGTCACCGTCCGAACGGGGGCGACGATGACCGGGAATCGACCACAGTACGAGCCCTACTCGAACCGGTACGTCGGCCCGTCGTCGCCGTCCTGCACCTCGATCCCGAGCGCCGTCAGTTCGTCCCGAAGCTCGTCGGCGCGGTCGTAGTTGCCGGCCGCGCGTTCGGCCTCCCGAACGTCGAGCACCAACTCGACGAGCTCCTCCGCGACGGTCACGTCGCCCCCAGGTCCGGCGTCCGCACCGAACGAGAGCCCGAAGACGTCGCCGCCGAGGTCCTCGAAGGCTTCGACGGCCTCCCGAAGCGCCCGGTAGTCGTGTCTTTCAGTCGCGTCGAGGTGACGGTTGACCGCGGTCGCGAGCTCCAAGAGCGCCGCCATCGCCTCCCGGACGTTGAAGTCGTCGTTCATACCGGTTCGGAACGACTCCCGAGCGTCGGCGACCGCGTCGCGGAGTTCCTGATCCACGACGGTGGCGTAGGCGTCGGTGCTGTCGCAGGCGTCGACGGCGGCCTCGTACGTGCGTTCGAGCCGCTCCCACCGCTCTTCGGCCTCCCGCATCTCCGCCTCGCCGAAGGTCTGTTCGCCCCGGTACGCCGTCGAGAGGTAGAACGTCCGGATCACGTCGACGCCGTACTCCGCCAAGGCGTCGTCCACCGTGAGGAAGTTCCCGAGGCTGGAGGACATCTTGTCGCCGGCGGTCTGGAGCAGCCCCACGTGGAGCCAGTAGCGGGCGAACGTCTCGCCGGTCGCGGCCTCGCTCTGGGCGATCTCGTTCTCGTGGTGGGGGAAGACCAGGTCGCGGCCGCCGACGTGGATGTCGATGGTGTCGTCGAGGTGCGTCATCGACATCACCGAACACTCG
>Ga0207753_1000904_pt1 | contig 10706 bp, 10 predicted proteins | sample PonA233FremontCA_2_FD_187273 | JGI IMG/M metagenome (GOLD analysis project Ga0207753, IMG submission 187273) | Salt pond sediment microbial community from Fremont, CA, USA - Pond A23 Sediment 3 (SPAdes) | ecosystem: Environmental > Aquatic > Non-marine Saline and Alkaline > Saline | place: USA...
GGCTACGCGGTGGCGTACGTGGCGGCCCAACACGGCACCACCTGCCACATCGTCAAGGGCATCACGGCCCAGGCCGACGCCGAGGCCCCCCCACCGCCGAGCGGCGAGCATGAGGCCCACGAAGCGGTGGCCTCGTTTCTTCAACGACACGTGGGGACGGAGTCCTCCGGCGCGTGACACCAGCCTCCAACGCCCCACTGACTCAATTGCGCCGGGCCCACAGGTCCTCCCGCCAGGACTCGGGGATGTCGTCCGATCGGCCCCACACGTACTCGTCCTGGTGGTCGGCCTCTCGTCGGCGGGCCTGCCGCCGATCGGCCCGGATCTCGCGCACTCCCACAGAGACGCGTTCGCCCCGCGCCGTGGCTTCCTCCCGCTGAATCACAGGGTGCTCCTCGAACGGGCGGGGATGTTCGGGATTGTAGAGCCGGTAAACCATGGTCCCGGCCCAGACGAGCAGGGCGAAGAAGGTGACACCGACGAGACCAGCAAACAGCACAAACATGGCGGACGGCGGAGGCGGCCACGATATAGCGAAAGTGGAACCGGCACTCGGCTGAAACCGCTCCCACTCAACCTGCTAGGCAGTAGTACCTCAAAGATTCGAAAAAGTTCTGTGTCTTCGGTCCTCTCACGCCCCGACCGGCGGGCCGGATCAGGCCTACGATCCGCCCCCGGATTCCAGGTTCGCCCCCCGGTTCCGATCGGGATAATCCGCCGGGGCAATGCGCAGTGAGTCTTCCGGAATCGCCTCCTGGCGCTGCTGCGCCCGCTCCTCTTCAGCCTCAATCTCCTGCACCGTTTGCTGGGCCACGTTGCCCAAGTCCCCCCGGAACGCCGTGTCGAGCAGCGTGATGGTGATGAACACGACGACGAAAATTGTACCGATCGTAAAGGTGAGGGCGTTGACCGGGTTGTCGTACTTCAGGTGCATGAAAAACAGCACGACAAGGGTCGCCTTCGCCCCCGCAATTCCGAGCGCCACGGGCACCGTGAGCGGCCCCAGCGGCACGTACGCGACCGCTACGGTCAGGATGGTCAGCAGAATGAGTCCCCCAAAGACCTTCAGCAGGAGGGACTTGGGGAGGACGTGCGGGCCGTCGTGCGCCATAAAATCGTGAACGTGTTGGTAAGCTCAGTTCCTAAACCGGAGGCGAACTGCCATCGTCCTCCACTGTGCTCATGAGAACACACCTCGTGAGACGTGATGCGTGAGGACTCTTTGATCTTGCGTTTCACGCGTCACGTCTTCACTGATCATCGGAGAGCAGCAAGTGCTGCCGTAGTGCAGTGCCGGTTCCCGAAGCGACTCCGGTTCCAGACGATTCAAATGAGGTACAGCAGCGGGAAGAGGAAAATCCAAACGATGTCAACCAGGTGCCAATACAGCCCCGTGAGCTCCACGGGCGTGTACCACTCGCTGCTGAACGAGCCCCGCCACGCCATGAACGCAATCGCGCCGATGACGACCATCCCCGCAAGCACGTGGATGCCGTGAATGCCGGTCATCACGAAGTAGATACTAAAGAACTGCGGCGCCGCGGCCAGGCCGGCCAAGTGGTCGTAGTGGGCCCCATGGGGGTCGAACGCCGCCCCAGGGTAAATCCCATGCTCAAACTTGGCCGTGTACTCGAAATACTTGATCACCATGAACACTCCAGCGAGCCCGAGTGTCCCCAGCAGGTAGTAGATGCACTGCTTCACCTTGTCCTGCTTGATGTAGTGGATCGATAGGGCAACCGTCAGGGATGAAGTAAGCAGCACGACGGTGTTCACGGTTCCCATCATCTGATCGAGGGTGCCGCTCGCCGCCGCGAAGGACTCCGGGTTCCACTGCCGGAAGACGGCGTAGGCGACGAACATGCCGCTAAATAGAAGCACCTCGGTGATGAGAAAGACCCACATCCCAAGCTTGGCCGAGTCGAACTGCTGCTCCGACGAGACGAAGTGGTGCTCGAGGTGGGCCGGATGGTGGTCGTGCTCGGCGTCCGTCTCGGTGGGAGCCGGGGCTGTTTCCGTTGCCATGGGTCAGGGAGTCTCGTGAAACAAAGGAAAACCGTTCGGCGCTCAGGGCTGCTCCGCTACGCACCCGCCGATTCCTTAGCGTCCTCTTCGGTCGGCGCGGAGGGCGCAGGCTCGGGGATCCGAGGCGTCTCGTCCCCGAGGGCCTTCCCGTCCCCGCCGCCAAACACCTCATCGGCAAGGTGGAAGTCGTACGGACCCCGCGTAACGAGGGGTGTCCGCTCAAAGTTGTGGTGGATCGGGACAGCGGCCACGTTGGTCCACTCAAGGGTGGTGGCGCCCCACGGATTGGCCGGAGCCTTTTCGCCGTACGCAAGCGAGTGCAGGGCGTACCCGAGGATCAGGAACAACCCCGCCCCCAGAATCCAGGAGCCGTAGGTCGAGAGCTGGTGCAGCTCCGTAAAGCGCTCGGCGTAGGTGGCGTAGCGGCGCGGCATGCCCCGCGAGCCGAGCACCAACTGTGGGAAGAACGTCAGGTTGAAGCCCACGAACACGAGCCCGGCCGCAATCTTTCCGAGCGTCTCGTTGTACATGCGCCCGGTAATCTTGGGCCACCAGTAGTGCATGCCGCCAAGCAGGGCCACGACCGAGCCGCCCATCATCACGTAGTGGAAGTGGCTCACCACGTAGTAGGTGTCGTGCAGGTGCACGTCCACGGCCAGCACGCCCACCATGATGCCCGTGAAGCCACCGATCGTGAAGAGAAAGAGGAAGCTCAAAGCGTATAGCATCGGCGTCTGCAGCCAGATGGACCCCTTGTACAAGGTGGCCACCCAGTTAAAGACCTTGATGCCGGAGGGAATGCCGATGAGATACGTAATCAGCGAGAAGACGATCGACGAGATGGCCGACTGCCCGCTCACGAACATGTGGTGTCCCCACACCAGGAAGCCGAGCATGGCAATCGCGACCGACGAGAGCGCAATGGCCCGGTACCCAAAAATGCGCGACCGGGAGAAGGTCGCAATCAGCTCCGAGAGAATGCCGAACGCCGGCAGGATCATGATGTACACCGCCGGATGGCTGTAGAACCAGAAGAAGTGCTGGAATAAGACCGGGTCCCCCCCGAGGGCCGGATCAAAGATGCCAATTTGGAGCACCCGCTCCAGGATAAGAAGCACCATTGTGATGCCGATCACAGGCGTGGCCAGCACCTGTACGATGCTGGTGGCGTACATGCCCCAGACGAAGAGCGGAAGCCGGTTCCACGTCATGCCCGGCGCCCGCATCTTGTGGATCGTCACAATGAAGTTGAGACCCGTAAAGATGGAGGCGAAGCCCGCCACGAAAATGGCCGCGGTCATCCAGAGCACGCCGCCACCGGTGGTCGAAGAGTAGGGCGTGTAGAACGTCCATCCGGTGTCCACACCGCCGGCCAACAGTGCCGTGATGGTCAGGGCAGCGCCCGCCATGTAGACATACCAGGAGGCAAGGTTCAATTTCGGGAAGGCCACGTCTTTCGCCCCAATCTGCAGAGGCAGGACAAAGTTGCCCAGGATGGCCGGAATCGATGGCACGAGGAACAGGAAGACCATCAGGATCCCGTGCATCGTAAACACCTGGTTGTAGGTGTCATTGTTCATGATGGTCTCTCCCGGCGCCGAGAGCTCGGCGCGCATGAACAGCGCCAGGACTCCCGCTACCAGAAAGACCAACGCGAGCGACACGCAGTACAGCACGCCGATGCGCTTGTGGTCTTTCGTCGACAACCACGACCAGATGGTCGTCTCGTGGTTGAGGTAGTTGGTGTCGTCGCTGTCATGCTCCCCCTGTTCGACCGGAGCGTCCTGTGTGGTGGTGCTCATGATGTCTCGATCTTGTGTGTGACGAGCGTGGACGGCGGTTGGCGTGCTCGCGGGGCCGAGCCCCACGCGCCGTTATTCTTGCGAGGGCTCCTTGTCGCTCTGCTCCTTGATAAACTCAACAAGCCCAGTCACCTCGCGCTCCGAAAGGTTGGAGTACGACGGCATGACGTTCTGATACCCTTCCACGAGCTTGGCGCCCGACTCGAGGATGGACTCTCGCAGATAGTTTGCGTCGACCGTGATCGTCGACCCGTCGGCCATCTGATGGTCGGTCTTGCCGTAGAGGCCTTGCCAGGTGGGTCCCACCATGTCGGAGCCGTCTAAGCTGTGGCAGCCCTGACAGCCCTGCTGCGTGTAGAGCCGCTCCCCGAGCCGCGGGAGCGGAATATCGTCCGGCGTCCCGGCACTCTCCAGCCACTCGTCGAAGCGGTCGCGGGACACGACCTTGACCGTTGCGTCCATCTCCGAGTGGTTCCGCCCACAGTACTCGGTACAGAAGAGGTCGTAGGTGCCCTCCTCCGTGGCCTCAAACCATACCGACGTATAGCGATTGGGCAGCACGTCCTGCTTCACCCGAAACGCCGGCACGAAGAAGCTGTGGAGCACGTCCTGACTGCTCATGGTCGTCTTCACCGGCTCGTTGGCCGGCACATACAGCGTATCCGTCGTGACGCCGTTCGGATACTCGAACGTCCAGGCCCACGATCGTGCCTGAACTTGGATCTCGTACGCATTCTCGGGTACGGTCTTCTGCTTCACAAAGGACTTGAACCCCCAGTTGAAGACCAGGAGGACAAGAATGGTGGGAATGACGATCCACGAGATCTCCAGCACCTTGCTTTCCTTCACCGGGGCGGGCCGCTCGGCGGGGTCCTGGCGCCGATAGCGGTACGTGAACCACAGCATCGCCGCCACGACGCCGACAAGCAGAATCGCGCTGACGACCGTCACAAAGTTGAAGAGGCTGTCGACCTCCGGCGCCATCGTGGACGCCGCCTCGGGAAGCCAAAAATCACCCATATCGTGATTGATCGTTAATGGGGACGAAATGGTGCCTCAATTTAGCAGGTCGACCGGCACGTCACTCGGACGAGCCGTCTGCCTGCTCCGCTTGCTGCCGCCGCTTCTGGTACTCCTCCGTTGCGATGAGGTCCATGGCACGGTCGATCGGCATGCGGTAGGTGCCCGCGTCCTCGTCGATCACCCCGTACTGCTGCAGCTGCTGGGTGGCCTCCATCTCCGCCCGCTGAATCTCCCGATACTGCTGCTGCTGGGTGACAACGTCCTCCGCGCTCTGGCTCACCTGTCCGAACCAGCCGAAGAGAATGGCGACGGCAATGAGAACCACGGCGATAATTGAGGCCGAGATGCCCATAATCTGACTCGCCGCCACGCCCTCGTAGGCCACGCCGCGCTCCTTCTCCTCCTCGAACTGGTCCTCGAAGTCGAAGGACTCGACGGTCGCTTCCTGGCGGGCGGCGCGGGCAAGCTCCGTAACCGGCTCCTCCTCGGACGGTGGGGCCGGGGCCTCGTGCTCGGCCTCCGCCTCCGTGGTGACAATCACGCTTTCCACAGCGCTCTTGGTCTCCCACGCCCCCTCCGACCCGGCAAGCACGCGCCAGAAGAGCGTCTGGCCGTCCGTAGGGAGCTGGTTTCCCACTGTCACCGCCGTCTCGGCCCCAACGTCAACGTCCACCAGGAGCGTATCGAAGCGGGCCGTCTGCCCCACCTGCAGGCGATAGGACTCAGCCCCCTCCACGGAGGACCAGACGAACGTCACCTTACTCCCGTCCACCGAATCGGCGTCAACGGGGGCGATCAGTGATAGCGATGGAGACTCTTCGGAAGCCATAACCGCACGTGCGATGGAGTTACATCCGTTGGGTCAATATGAACGCGCAAGGTTCGGCGGAGGGTCGAAGGGGCGGGTGAAAATTACCGCAAAAGAGAGCCTTCCGTCGCCCCAGAACGCGAGCCATGGCGTGGGATCTGCCCCCGCTACATGTTTTCGAACCTGAGCGATTCGCCCAGGGACGGGTGGCGCTGCGGCACAAGGGGATGTCGGCCAAGGCGATACATAAGTGCCCCGGCAAAGATTCCGGTTAAACCCAACCAGCACGTAAAGTCGAGCCAGTGAAAGCCCGCACTGTCCCGAAGCACCGGAAGCACCACCCAGTGCATGTCAAACCAGTGCATTCCGAGCAGCCAGATCGACAGCACGGCCATCACCGGCCCCGTCCGCTTCGTGAACTGGGGCAGCAAAATCACAAACGGCAGGATAAAGTGAAAGACCACCAGCGCGGCGCTGTGCCACCCCCATCCCCCGGCCAGTCGGTGCTGGAACCACACCGTCTCTTCCGGAATGCCGCCGTACCAGTACAGCATGTACTGACTGAACGCGATGTAGGCCCAGAAAATGACGAAGCCGAAGAGGTACTTCCCGAGGTCGTGGTAGTGCTCCGCGGTGATGACGTCCTGCAGCAGCCCCCCGGTGCGCTGCAGGAGGAGCGCAATCAGCGTAATCGTCGCGACGGCCCCGAGGGCGCCCCCCGCGAAGAAGTACACACCGAAGATGGTGGAGAACCAGTGCGGATCGGTGGACATCAGGATGTCGTAGCTCGCGAAGGCCGTGGTCACCGCCAGGAGCGGCAGCCCCCACGCGCTGGTGCTCCGCAATGTCGCCGGAATGGACGGATCCGGGTCCACGTCCTGCCGCAGCGAGAGGGTGTAGAGGCGGTACGAGATGAACGTCCAGACCGCGAAGTACACGACCATCCGGACCGCCCAGAAGGGCGTGTTGAGGTAGGCCCGCTTTCCGGCCAGTATCTCATCGTACTGGGGACTGTTCGGGTCGTAGAGCTCCTCGTGCGTCCAGTGGTAGAGGTCGTGCATCCCAAACAGCAGCGGGAGCCCCAGCAGCAGGAGCAACGGAAAGGCCCACACCAGGGCCTCGTTGATGCGGTTCACGACCACACTCCAGTGCGCCCGCGTGAGGTGGTTAAACACGAGAAAGAACAGCCCGCCGAGCGCCGTGGTGAGCAGGAACGACCACCCTGCGAGGTACGCGAAGTAAAAGTCGTCCGGGCTTTCCCACAGGCCGAGCAGGCTGATCGCCATGAGGGCGATGCCTAGGCCCAGCGGCACGAGCCAGGCACGCCGGTCCCCCACGAACCGATAGGTCCGCTTCGCGGCGTCGCTCGTCGACTGGACCGGGTCGACCAGCCACTCCAGAAAGGAACTACGATTGAATGAATCGGCCATGGCGTCGAGAAGTCAGTTCGGAGCCGCAGGGGCCCTGCGAGAATGTGGGAAGAACGTCCGAAGCACAAGAGGACACGGACCGTCGGGGGATCGTCATGCCGCGCGTTACTCCGTGCCGGCCTGAGCCGTCGCGCCGCCTTCGGTCTCTACGCCCAGCCGGGCGCGCTCTCCGGGGGGGAGGTCGTCGGGGGAAGCGTTCTGGCTGCGCTGCAAGGCCCGGATGTACGCGACGATCGCCCAGCGATCCATCACGGATACCTTCTGGCCGTAGGCGGGCATGTTGCGCACCCCGTTGGCGATCACGTCGTAGAGGTACCCGTCCGGCGCCTCGCGGAGCCGCTCAACGTGGTAGCTGGAGGCCGGGGTGTACCCGTAGTCGCCCCGCATGATGACCCCGTTGCCCGCGCCGGTTTTTCCGTGGCAGACCGTGCAGTGAATGTCGTACTGCGCTCGCCCCCGCTCCAGCACCGCCCGGTTGATGGCGATGGGCACCTGCTCCACGTAGTCGCCGTCTGCTCCCCGGCCGCGGTAGAGGGCCGAGCTGTCCCGCAGCTCTCCACGCGGCACAGTCCCCGGCACCGGCGCCCGCATGGCGGCGTTGTCCTCAAAGAACGGATTCGCCTCCTGGGGCCCGAACTTGGGCTGGAAATCCATGTCCAGGTTCATATGGAAGGGCGGGTTGTCCGACTGGGTGCCCCGGCACCCTGCCAGGAGCAGGGCGACGAGCATCAAGCCGGTAACGAACGAGCGTCGCATGAATCGTGCAAACAGGTCTGAGGAGAATGTAGACGGCGCGGGCCGAGGCGCACTACGCATCGACCGTGCCGTCGTCTTTCACGAGCTCGAGGTGGCGGGCCCCGAGACGCTGGAGCAGCGCGGCGCTTTCTTCCACGTCAAACTGATCGTCGCTGGCCGCAATGTGCAAGAAAAAGCGGTCGTCCGTCGCCCCCTTGAAGCGGTCGGAGTAAAACAGGGGATTGTAGGGACGAGGGAGCCCGTTCAGCGCGAGCATGCCCGCCACGGCCCCGAAGGCCGAGAACAGCACGGTCAGCTCAAACATGATGGGCACCGATGGCTCAATCGCGAAGAACGGCTTCCCGCTGATGTTGAGGGGATAGTCGACCGCCGCCGTCCACCACTGCAGGAGGTACGCGACCACACACCCTGTCACCCCGCCAAAGAACGTAAGCACGCCCACCCCGGTCGCGTTGCCGAGGCCCATCGCCTCGTCCATCCCGTGGATGGGGAACGGGCTGTGCGTGTCGAAGTGGCGGTAGCCGTCCTCCCGCACCGCCTCGGCGGCATGCAACAGCGCGCCGGGATCGGAGAACTCGGCGAGCAGGCCGTAGACCTGCTCCTCGTCGCTCTCAAAGATCCCGACTTGGGCCTTGAGATCTTGGATCAGCGTGGACATGATATCGCGCGGTGCTCAGTCGGAAACAGTGGTGAGGTCGGGCGTCGGACGGCCGCGGCTACGAGGACCCGTCGGCGTCGTCCCCGCGGTACGCCTCGGCCAGCGCCGGCTCCGCCGGCTTGATGTACGGCTCGCCGTCGCCCTCGGCGTGCCCGTTGCCCCCGTGCTCGTAGTAGTGCGGGTCGGCCTCCGGCATCACGCCCTTCACCTCGGCCATCGCCACCATGGGCACGAACCGCAGGAAGAGCAGGAAGAGCGAAAGGAAAAGCCCGAACGACCCGACGAGGGTGCCAATGTCGACCCAGGTGGCCGTAAAGTAGCCCCACGAGCTCGGCAGAAAGTCGCGGTGCAGCGAGGTGATCGTAATCACGAACCGCTCGAACCACATCCCGATGTTCACGACAATCGACAGCGCGAACATCACCGGCACCGACCGCCGCAGCGTCTTCGACCAGAAGAGCTGCGGGGTGACGAGGTTGCAGGTCATCATAATCCAGTACGCCCAGGCGTACGGCCCAAAGGCACGGTTGAGGAAGGCATACTGCTCGTACTGCACTCCTGAGTACCAGGCCATGAAGAACTCCGTGATGTAGGCGAAGCCGACGATCGTCCCCGTGACCAGGATGATGATGTTCATCTTCTCCAGGTGGTCGATCGTGATGACGTTCTTCAGCCCGTAGATCTCGCGCGTGATCACCATCAGGGTGACCACCATCGCGAAGCCGGAGAAGATGGCCCCCGCCACGAAGTAGGGCGGGAAGATGGTGGTGTGCCAGCCCGGAATGACCGACACCGCGAAGTCAAACGACACCACGGAGTGGACCGACAGGACCAGCGGCGTGGCAAGGCCGGCGAGCAGTAGGTAGGCCTTCTCGTAGTTGCGCCAGTGGCGATTCGAGCCCGTCCAGCCCAGCGAGAAGAAGGCAAGGATGCGCTGGCGCCAGAAATTCTTGGCGCGGTCGCGGAGCGTGGCGAGGTCGGGCACCAGGCCCACGTACCAGAAGAGGAGCGAGACAATGAAGTAGCTCGAGACCGCGAACACGTCCCAGAGCAGTGGGCTCTTAAACTGCGGCCACATCGCCATCTGGTTCGGGATCGGGAGGGTCCAGTAGATGGCCCAGACGCGCCCGACGTGGAAGGTCGGCCAGATGAGGGCACAGATCACCGCAAAGATCGTCATCGCCTCCGCCGCCCGGTTAATCGCCGTTCGCCAGTGCTGCCGAAACAGGTAGAGGATGGCGGAAATGAGCGTTCCGGCGTGGCCGATGCCGACCCAGAACACAAAGTTGACAATCGGCCACCCCCACCCCACAGGCTGGTTGTTGCCCCACACCCCAATGCCGTTCCATACCACGTAGGCGAGCAGCCCGATCAGGAGGAGGGCGCCGGACAGGGACACCGCAAACGCCACGTACCACGCCAGGGGGGCCTTTTTCTCCGCGTGCCGCGACACCATCTCCGTGATGTCGTGGAACGACAGGTCGCCCTTGACGAGACGATTCGCACCCGCCGCGCCGTCTCCCTGCGGAGAAGGGGGCGACTCGGACGGATCGGTGGGAAGCTTTTTGGAAGTCTCCACGGGTGACTCGGGTCAATTCGACGAGTGTATACTAGCGGCGGCCGGGGCTTCTACGCCTCGGCGGGCGCCTCGGGCTCCGATTCCGTGCCCGACAGGGCCTCTTCCAAGCGGGGATTCACGTTTCGCACGCGGCCCAGGTAGGAGAGGCGGGGCTTCGTGTTCAGGTAGGAGAGCAGCTCGTACCGGCGCGGGTTCTTCTTCTGCTCCACCACGTCGCTCTCCGGGTTGTTGAGGTCGCCAAACGTAATGGCGTCGGTCGGGCAGGCCTCCTGACAGGCCGTCTCCACCTCGTTCGGGCGGAGGTCGCGCTCCTCATTGTCGGCCTGCTGCTGGTGCTTGCGAATGCGCTGCACGCACCACGTGCACTTCTCCATGACGCCCCGGTTGCGCACCGTCACGTCCGGGTTCTGGGCCATCTGCACCTCGGTCGGGAGCGTCTTGGTCCAGTCGTAAAAGTTGAAGCGTCGGACCTTATAGGGGCAGTTGTTCTGGCAGTAGCGCGTTCCGATGCAGCGGTTGTACACCATCTGGTTGGTGCCGTCCGGCGAGTGAACCGTCGCGGCCACCGGGCAGACGGACTCGCACGGGGCGTTCTCGCAGTGCTGGCACATGACCGGCTGCGTGA
>Ga0207753_1000905_pt1 | contig 10696 bp, 9 predicted proteins | sample PonA233FremontCA_2_FD_187273 | JGI IMG/M metagenome (GOLD analysis project Ga0207753, IMG submission 187273) | Salt pond sediment microbial community from Fremont, CA, USA - Pond A23 Sediment 3 (SPAdes) | ecosystem: Environmental > Aquatic > Non-marine Saline and Alkaline > Saline | place: USA...
ACACGATCGTCATCGTTACGCACAACATGCAACAGGCCTCGCGGATCAGCGACGAGACCGCGTTCCTGTACATGGGCCGCCTCGTCGAGATGAACCCGACCGACCAGCTGTTCACGCGCCCCGAAAAGGACCGCACCGAGGCGTACGTCACCGGCCGGTTCGGTTAGGCGTCGGCCCTCGGACCCGCCTGCCCCGCGTCGGCGTACGTGTTTGTCTCTTCTTTTCCCCGTGCTCTTTCCAGCGAGGCCATGTCGAACCGATCTTCTCTCGACCAGGAGTTGGCCCTGCTCCGCGGCCTGATCGCCGAGATGGCGAACCACGTCGACGCGCAGTTCGCCGACGCCATGAACGCCCTGCTGCAGGGCGACACCGAACTCGCCGAGCAGGTCGTCGACGGGGACGACGCCGTCGACGCCCTCGAACTCCGCATTGACGAGCAGTGCGAGCGCATTCTGGCCCTGCACGCCCCGGTGGCGGTGGACCTGCGCATGCTCATCATGGCCGTCAAGATCAACACCGACCTCGAGCGCATCGGGGACCACTGCCGCAACCTCTCCCGCAACGCGCGCCACCTGGCGAAGGCCCCCGGGCTGCTGGCCCAGACCCGCCTCCCCAAGATGGCCGACATGGCCCGCACGATGCTGCGGGAGGCCGAGGACGCCTTCCTCGAAAACGATCGGCTGAAGGCGCGCAAGGTCATTGCCCGCGACCTGCAGGTCAACCGCCTCCACGACGAGACCTTCGCGACGCTTGTGGAGATGCTGGAGGGGGGCCACGAGCAGGCCGAGGCCCTCTCCCACCTGCTGACCGTGAGCAAGTCCCTGGAGCGCATCTCCGACCACGCCAAGAACATCGCCCAGGGCATCGTCTTCATGGTCGAGGGTCGCGACATCCGGCACCGGGGGCTCGAGGACCCGGGGGCCGGCGCCGCGCCGGACGCCCCGTCGGACGAGGTCTCCCCAAGCGAGGCGTAACGCCCCGACATAGGGCCCTCGTCGCAGTCAGGCACCATGCGCTCAAGACGGGGAGACACGATTAGTCCCTGATGCTCCACGACACGTCTTGTCCTCAGCGGCGCGCCTCTCGAAGATCGGATTCGACTTCACGGCGCACCGCCTCTAACGCCCTCCGGCCTGCGTCCTCGTCCCCTCGGAGGTACTCCCTGAATAGGCGGTCGGGTAGAAAGTCGTAGTAGGATACGGCCCCGCCGTCGTTTTCCTCATTCTGATGACGTTTATTTTGCGTCTCCTCTGATGCGTCCGGCATGGTTGGGAGGCGGGTTGGTCAGTGGTCCGCGACGTGGAAGAGAACTGCCAGAATGTTGGCGAGGACAATCAGGAACGGCCGGTGAGTCGCCTTTTCAAATTGGTGGGACTCACTGCTTGTAATAATGAGCACACCTCGAGGATCCGAATCGTCGTCGGCCGTGAGCGAAGAGATCGGGGCGGCGGCAATGGACACGTAGTGCTCATCGTCGGACTCGGACTGATCGTCGGCAAGCTCTTCCGAATCGGTGACGTCGTGAGAGAGAACGGCTTCTTGCCGAATAAAGCAAAACCCGACGTGTCCAAATCCCGGCTTCCATTCGCGGTCCTGCCGGGGGATGTCCCGATGGACGTCCCGATACAGCACCTGCAGCACATCTTGCTCGGCATTGTACCGGTATACGGCGAAGTTGTATCGTTCTCCGGAAAAGCCGAAAATCTCTTTGCGGAATCCAACGACGGGAAACAAGGCTTCCCTAACGAGAGCCTTCAAGTTATTCTCTCCCCGGTTCGTGTCTGTCCTCGTGAGAGCATCGATTACCACCTGTGAGGCGTGACGGAGCGCCTGGATGGCGTAGACCGCAGCGCGGGAGCGGGCCCGTTCATTCTCATGCTGGCTCTGCAATTCGTCGTGGTTTTGCTTCAGGTCGCGGTACTCGAAAAACGCGTACTCGCTCTTTCCAGTCAATGCCCGTATGAGGACGCTCAGTCCTTGAACGAGACTTGTGACGACGACCACCGGCCAAAATACCTCCCCGAGGGCATCCTTGTACAGAATTGTGAGCGAGAGTAGCGCCGGGAACCCAAGCCGAAGATATGCAGCCGCCAGAAGAGACACCCATTGGCGCTTCTGGGCCCGCTCTCGAAAGTGGCGCTCAATGTCCGACAGCGAATCCGAGACGCTCATATCGGTTTCTGTGTGCTGAAAGGCCGGCCCTGAGTCAGAGAAACGCCTCGTAGGGCATTGGCCACCTTATAATGAGCATATTTTTTAGGTGTAGACACTCTACACAAGAAACAGGCGTTGGTCGTTCCCTATATGTCTCTATGCAACGACGCAAACCACAGTAGCGACAGCGTGCCCGACACTCCACTGATTGACGTTTTAGAAGGGCTCCGCCTCGGCAAGGGGCGCCCGTCCGGTGCGGAGCACGACCCAGAGGGTAACACCGGCATCCTCCGACTCGGGGCCGTTGACTACGACGCACGGACCATTGACTGGAACGAGCGGATGCGCGTGTTCGGCTACGAGCCGGGGGCGCACCACTTCCTACGAGACGGCGACGTACTCATTGTGGGGCGTGGCGCAAAGCGGACTGCCGTCCTCGTGGAGGAGCCACCGGACCGCACGGTGGCCGACCGTACATTTTTCGTGGCCCGGCCCGATTCCGATCAAGTCGTGCCCGCCTTTCTGGCGTGGTACCTCAACGAACGGCGCGCGCAGCACTACCTCCAGTCCCACTCGCGCGGGACGAACATCCAGACGATTAAAAAGTCCGCCCTCGAACGTCTGCCGGTCCAAGTGCCGCCACTCGACACGCAGGAACGCATCGCCGACATTCAGGCGCTGTTGCGTCGTGAGCAAGAATTACTGCGTGCATGGATGGACCGGCGCTCTGAATTGGCGAGAGCCAAGATGATCCAAAAACTAAACACCTCTAACTAGTAGATTTCACTTCTCCCTTAATCATCCTGGGATTTATGATCGGCCCCTCTGTTATGGATGAGTTGACGAGCCTGGCAATCTTGAAGGTGAACTGGGACGAACGACGCAAGGACTACCTCGACAACTTCACCCCATTCGTTGAAGAGTGCTTACGCCGATCAGAAGTGGACGAAGTCTCCTCGAAAGAGGTTAAAGCAAGACTCCAGGAGATAACTGGCTTTGATATTCCGGAAGGTGTTGTCCGTAAGCTCCTGTACAGGTTGGAGGACGATGGGGTTCGCAGGGTGAACGGTACCTACTATCGGGACCTCGATGCCCTGAATAGTAGCAACCTGGAAGCGAATTCGAACGACTTTCAGCGCAAAACAGCAGCCCTCGTAGAGAAGCTACGGGAGTTTGCAAACGACAATTGGGAGGTGAACTGGACCGAGGACCAAACTGAGGACGTGCTTCTGGACTATGTGGGAAATATTTCCACTCCCCTTCTCCGCGCGTCACGTTCTGAGTCACACACACTTGAATTCAACGACGTTGGGGAGCACTCCGATTACATCATAAGCGCATTCGTGAAGCGCTGTTTGGAAAAAGACCCGGAGGGGTTTGGTCACCTCGAAAGCGTTGCGAAGGGTGCGATGATGGCGAACGTGGTTTACTACGAAAATCCCAACGTTGCCACCCAAAAATTCGACGGCGTTACATTCTATCTCGACACGCCTTTTCTGCTTGATGTCCTCGGCGTCAACGGAGACAGTCTCCGCGATGCTCGAACGGAGATGATTGACCTCTTACAGAAAGCGGGTGCGGAGCTCCGAGTCTTTCCTGATACTGTCAGCGAGATGCGGGGGGTGATTGATGCCGAAGCGCGTAAGCCTAAAAGCAAACGCCGGCGACGTATTCCTACGTCTGCTAATCCGATACAGTCCTCCTTGTCCTCATCTGATCTCAAACTTCTGTCCGAGAAGTTGCCTGATCGGCTGGGGACCATGCAGATCCGGATAGAGGAAAAGGCCGACTTTGAGGAATGGGTGGACTCGCGTGTTGATGAGAAAGAGCTGGAAGATCGCCTAATTGAAGCAGGCTATAATGAAAACAAAATCGCCACGCTCCGACATGATGTCGAGGCGTTGCTCTCGGTATTTCGACTTCGAAAAGCCCAAACACCGGGTCGCTTAGAGAATTGCACTGCTGCCTTCGTCACGACAAACCCGAAGCTCGTCCGAGTGGCGGAAAACTTCTTCGCGGATCAGTTGGGAAATGCGGCGCGCGATGCACCGCCGTGCGTGCTAAATGATGATCTTGCTGCACGCGTGTGGCTCAAGATGCCGAATGAGGCGCCTGATCTGCCCCGGAAACAGCTATTAGCCCACTCATACGCAGCTCTCCTTCCTGACGACGCAGTACTGGACAAGTACCTCCAGAAAGTCCAGGAATTGAAAGAGAAAGGACAAATCGGAGACGATGACTACATATACCTTCGTTCTTTGAAGGACGTTGGTCGCGTTGTCGCGGATGTTTCCCTGAACGACGAGAAAGTATTCACCGAGGCCGATGTCGAGGAGATTCGACGTCGAAAAGAGGAAGAGATTGAGGCACGCGCCGTTGAGGCTGAAGAGAGGGCGAAGCAAGCAGAACAAGAGCGCAAGCAAGCGGAAGAAAAGCGAGCCGAGGAGGAAAAACGTGCTTCGGAAGCCAAGAAACGAGCCGAACGCGAAGAGCGGCGGCGACGGCAGCGCGAGCAGAGGGATCGAGGACGAGCGGAGTCAGTCGGTTGGTGGACTGAGAGGATTGTATGGGGACTACTTCTCATCTCTCTGCTGGCAGGTGCATGTCTTACGTTGCTCGAATTTCTTTCTGAGCAGACTCCTAATCGGAATAAAATCGGAATTGGTGTTCTGCTTATCCTTAGCGGACTCGGTGGCGGCATTAATGCACTTGTGACCTCAAATTCGGCGGCTCGGAAAATAGGAGACTGGGTCGAAAGAAAGGTGCTTGGCTTTTTGCAGCCTGACTTGAGCGTAGATACTGAAGGCAGTGACGGTACCGACCGAACCTAGACGTATCAACTTCCCACACTCAGACACAACGCACTCCATGCCTACTAAACCGTCCTCCGACCAGATCGCCAACGCGGTCTGGAGCGCCTGCGACACCTTCCGCGGGACGCTCGACCCCACGATGTACAAGGACTACGTGCTGTCCTTCCTCTTCTTCAAGTACGTGTCCGACGTCTACAAGGCCCACAAACAGGCGCTCGAAGCGGAATACGACGACCCCGAGCTCGTGAAGCGCAAGCTGGAGCGGGAGCGCTTCGTGATTCCGGAGGGCCACACGTTCGCCGACGTCAAGGAGTCGCGCCTTGCGGAAGATACGGACCTCGGTGACCAGATTAACAAGGCGCTGGCTGCCATCGAGAACGCCAACCCCGAAAAGCTGAACACGGTGTTTCGGGACGTGGACTTCAACTCGGAGGCCAACCTCGGGGAGACGGAGGAGCGCAACCGGCGCCTGCGCAACATGATCGACAAGTTCGACAGCCCGAAGCTCGACTTCGGCGGCTTTGCCGACGACCCGGAGGGCGAGGACGTCATCGGGCGGGCGTACATGCGGCTGCTGAGCTGGTTTGCGAGCGACGCCGGGAAGAAGGGCGGCGAGTTCTACACGCCCGCCGAGGTGTCGGAGATCATTGCCCGCGTGGTGGACCCGCAGTCCGGTGAGCGCATCTACGATCCCACCATCGGGTCCGGTTCTCTCGCCATCGAGGCCGCCGAACAGGTGGACGACGGTGATTTTGCGCTCTACGGCCAGGAGGCCAACCGCATGACGTGGGCGCTGGCCAAGATGAACATGTTCATCCACGGCATCGACGGCGCCACCATCGAGCGCGGGGACACCATCGGCGATCCGAAGCTGAAAGAGGGCAATGCCCTCATGAAGTTCGATGTGGTGGTGGCCAACCCGCCGTTTTCGCTCAAGGACTGGGGAAAGGAGGAGGCCAAGGAGGACCCGTGGGGTCGCTTCGAGCGCGGCGTGCCCGCCAAGAATCGGGGCGACTACGCCTTCCTCCTCCACATGGTGCACTCGGCCCGCGAGGGGACCGGGCGCGTGACCAGCGTAGTGCCGCACGGCGTGCTCTTTCGCGGGGGAGCCGAGCGACGGATCCGACGGCAGTTGATTGAGGACAATCTGCTGGACGCCATCATCGGGCTGCCGGAGGGCCTGTTTTTCGGGACCAACATTCCGACGGCCCTCATGGTCTTCCGCAAGGACCGCACGGACCGCGGCGTGGACGACGTGCTCTTTATCGACGCCAGCGAGCACTACCGCGAGGAAACCGGACAGAACGTGCTGCGCGACGAGGACGTGGACCGCATCGTGGAGGCGTACCGGGCGCGGGAGGAGCGGGACAAGTTCGCCTACGTGGCGACGCCCGACGAGATCGCGGAAAACGACTACAACCTCAACATCCCGCGCTACGTGGACACCTTCGAGTCGGAGGACCCGGTGGATCTGGAGGAGGTGCAGCGGGAGATTGATCGCATTGAGGAGGAATTGGCCGAGACGAGTGAAACGCTTGATGAGCATTTAGAGGAGCTTGGATTGCCGTCCTGACCCTTATTTCTGACGCTGGAAAGTTCCTTACCATACCCCCAAGCTTCATGGCACAGCCCAAGACCCTTTTCGATGATGTGAGTTCAAAAGACGGCGAGGATCAAAACCGGGACTCGAATGACAATGAGTATAAACACGTCCGATATATCGGGGAAATTCCGAAGTGCTGGCAGGTGAGCCGAGTTGGCGATCTTCTGAGCTCGCTCGATGCTGGATACAGTGCTTCGGGGGAGGACAGACCTGCTAGAAATGGAGAGAAGGGAGTTCTAAAGGTCAGCGCAGTGTCGTATGAGGTTTTCCAACCCTCTGAAAATAAGCGTGTCCCTCCTTCGAATCAGGACGATTTGAAAACGTCTCCACGAAAGGGGGATCTCGTCATAAGCCGCTCGAACACTCCTGAGTTGGTGGGGTCGTGTGTCTACGTTCCCGACGATTTTCCGAACCTGTATCTTCCCGATACGCTGTGGCGGATTCGGGTTAAAGAGGACGCCCCTATACGACCGAGATATCTAGCCTATGTCCTCTCGACGGATACGATCCGGGCCCGCATTCGGGCAATTGCGACTGGTACGAGTAGGAGCATGAAGAAAATTGCAATGCGGACTTTTCGGCGTCTCAAGGTACCAATTCCTTCTCTTGAAGAGCAGCGTCGAATTGCTAGGATCCTTGCCACCTGTGACCGCGCGATCCAGCAGGTCGACGCCCTCATCGAGCAGAAGCGGGAGCGCCTGCGCGGCCTGCGGCAGCGTCTGCTGACCGGCGAAGAACGTTTTCCCGGCTGCGTTGAATCAGAGGAAATGAAGGAAGTGGACATCGGAGAGATTCCCGTTGATTGGAGTCAAAGACAGCTCGGCGATCTCTTCACTTGGAAGACGGTGAAGAACGAAGACAACGAAATTGACAAGGTCATCACGGTCGGCAAAGACGAGATCTGTGACCAGAAAGACCACTTCAATCGATCCGTCGCCAGTGACGACCTGTCGAACTATCGCATCATCGAGCCGGGCGATTTCGTCTATGACCCGATGTCGGCATACTACGGAGCACTTGGGCGCTACGATCTAGACGAGCCGGGAGTGGTCAGTCCCGCATATCGTGTTCTGCGACTGAATGACGGATACCACTCCGACTTCGTGAAATTCCTTCTCCAGTCACATTATGTCCTGTTCCGCATTGACGCCAGTTCCCAACAGAACAACAAGAGTGGGAAGCGTCGAGGTTTACGGCAGGATGCCTTTGCCTCGATACAGGTTCACATTCCGCCTGTTGAAGAGCAGTGCCAAATTGCCGGGGTCCTCAACACGGCTGAGGCCGAGATCGAAAAGCTTGAGCAAAAGCGCGACGCGCTCCAGCGTCAAAAGAAGGGCCTCATGCAGCGGCTCCTCACCGGCGCCGTGCGCACCGTGTAGCCTCCCGCCTCGTTTGTGAAACGGTCAATCCGCGATGCCATGCGACGCCTCGACCGACGGGATACGCACCCGTCCCTCTACGACCTCGAAAATCCGCATCGACACACCCCGGTCGAACAGATTCTGAACGAGGCCAGCGCTGACCCGCTCAACGGGGCGTACAAGGTCGACGATCACGGAAATGGCTATGCCGCCATCATTCCGGCGTCGCCGCGGTCCGAGTCTACGGAGGAATCGTCCGCCCCACCCTCAACCGGCTCCGGTTAGAATCCATTGCGCGTGCCGGCGGGTACAAGAAACCGCATTCGATTCACCCATTCGACCCGACCTGACATGGAGACCAAAGAAATCACCATTCGGGTGCCCGCCGAGGCGGCCCAGCGCTACGAGTCGGCGTCCGAGGAGAAGCGACGGAAGCTGAACGCGTTGCTCGGCATTTGGCTCAGCGAAGCGGACCGGCCCACACGCCCGCTGGACGAAATCATCCGGGACGCGAGCGAGCAGGCCCGCCGAAACGGATTGACGCCGGAAGCACTCCGCGATGTGCTGGATGAGTAGGGACAGCCAAAGAAATATCTCTTCCAAACTGCCTCCCACATCGGCATGGACGACAACGAGCTGCTGGAACGCATTACCCTCGACCCGGACGTGATGGCCGGGAAGCCTGTCATTCGAGACACTCGGCTCACCGTGGAGTACGTGCTGAATCTGCTGGCGCACGGAGCCACCGAAGACGAAATTCTCGACGAGTATCATCGACTGGAGCGGGCGGACATCCGGGCCTGCCTGCTATTCAGCGCGAAATCGCTGTCGGACGAGAGCTTCATGCCCCTGAAGACCGCGTAGGGCCATGCGATTTTTGGTGGACGAATGCACCGGCCCGGCCGTCGATCGGCGCTGAATCCGTTTCTGTCTGTTGAGTTCGCCCCTCTCATGTCCATCAACCCGTACGACGAGCAGACCGACGCCCACGGCCCGGCCCGCCGCCTGCTCCGGCAGATCGACTACGAGCCGCTCACGTCCAAAAAAGCGCTTGACGTGCGCGACGGCGACGCAAGCACGCCGCTGCTCACCGAGGTGCTCGAAAAGCAGTTGCGGACGCTCAACGAGATCGAGTACAAGGGCGACACCTACGCCTTCTCGGACGCCTCCATCCACCGGGCCGTCGAACGGCTCCAACAGCTGCCCGAGACCGATCTGCTGCAGGCCAACGAAAAAGCGTATGAGCGCCTCACGCTGGGGGTAAGCATTGAACAGACCATCGAGGGCGACACCAAGAGCCATCCCCTCCACTACGTCGACTGGGACGAGCCCGAAAACAACGTCTACCACGTCGCCTCGGAGCCGTCATTTCTGCGCCGCAGCGGCAAGGTGCACGACGAGGAACGCGGCGGCACCACGCGGCATCGACGCCCCGACCTCGTCCTCTACGTGAACGGCATCCCGTTCGTCGTCATCGAGTTCAAGCGGCGGGATCAAAAGCTTTCCGTGGAGGCGGGCATCAACCAGATGCGGCGCAATCAGCAGCCCGGCGAGATCCCGCAGCTCTTCTACTACGCCCAACTGCTCATTGCCGCCCAGCCCAACGAGGTGCGCTACGGCACCACCCGCACCGAGCGCGAGTTCTGGAGCCTCTGGCGCGAGGAGAACACCGACGTCGACGCCGAGCTCGACGCCCTATTGCCGGATCGACTGCCGCGAGAGCAGGACCGGGTGCTGTGGGCCCTGTGCCGCCCGGAACGCCTGCTCACCCTGTCGCGCCGCTACGTCGTCTTCGACGCCGGCGACAAGAAAATCGCCCGCTACCAGCAGTACTTTGCCGTCGAGAAAATCCTGAATCGCGTACAGCAGCGGAACGAGGAGGGGCAGCGCAAGGGCGGGGTGGTGTGGCACACGCAGGGCAGCGGCAAGAGCCTTACCATGGTGTTTCTGGCCCGCGCCCTCGCCACCACCGACCACGTACGGGCGCCGCGCGTGCTGCTCGTCACCGACCGCACCTCGCTCGACCGGCAGCTGTGGACCACCTTCGAGCACTGCGGCCTGGAGCCCACCCGCGCCAAGACCGGCCGCCACCTGGCCGAACTCGTCGACGACCCGCGCGAGCGGGTGGTGACCACCATCGTCAACAAGTTCAAGTCCGCCTGCGAGTCGCGGGGCACCCTCCGCAACGACAACGAGGACATCTTCGTGCTGGTGGACGAGGGGCACCGCACGCAGTACGGCCTGCTGCACGCCAAGATGCGCACGGCGCTTCCCAACGCCTGCTACATCGGCTTTACCGGCACCCCACTGACCAAAGAAGAAAAGAACACCGCCCGCAAGTTCGGCGGCATCATCGACGAGTACACCATCGACCAGGCCGTAAAGGACGGTGCCATCGTCCCGCTCCTTTACGAAAGCCGACATCCGGATCAGGACGTACAGGAATCGCAGCTCGACGACGGCTTCGACCGCATGACGCGCGAGGTGAGCGAGCCCCAGCAGGCCGACCTCAAGCGCAAGGCCACCCAGAAGCACCGCCTCCGCACCACCGAAGAGTCCCTCCGTCGCGTGGCGTTCGACATTGCCGACCACTACGTGGAGCACTGGCAAGACACCGGGTTGAAGGCACAGGTGGCCGTGCCCGGCAAGGCCGACGCCGTACGGATGAAGCAGTTTTTCGAGGAGGATGGACGGGTCAATACCGCCGTCGTCATCTCACGGCCCGACAACCCCGAATCCAGCGCCGACCTCGAAGACGACGACCG
>Ga0207753_1000907_pt1 | contig 10692 bp, 14 predicted proteins | sample PonA233FremontCA_2_FD_187273 | JGI IMG/M metagenome (GOLD analysis project Ga0207753, IMG submission 187273) | Salt pond sediment microbial community from Fremont, CA, USA - Pond A23 Sediment 3 (SPAdes) | ecosystem: Environmental > Aquatic > Non-marine Saline and Alkaline > Saline | place: USA...
TCTCGGGTGGCAAGGAGTTGTCCCCAGCCGCGGAACCGCTTCACCACAGAGCGAACAAATTTAACTGATCCGCAAATAGACCACGGTATGATATCACTTGAAGAGGCCGTGACCGCGCGGCTCGAATCACACGGGGAACGGTTCGAAGTGCTCGTCGACCCCGATGCAGCACTCGCGATCAAACGGGACGAGTTCGACGGAGACCTCGAAGACGTCATCGCGGCCGAAGACGTCTTCGAGGATGCCTCGCGCGGGGATCGACCACCCGAAAACGCCCTCGAAGAGGTGTTCGGTACCACAGATCCCCTCGAAATAATTCCGGAGGTAATCAAACAGGGGGAGATCCAGATCACCGCCGAGCAGCGCAAGGAGATGCAGGAAAAAAAGCGGAAAAACCTCATCAACCGCATCGCGCGCAACGCGGTCAACCCGCAGATGGACGATGCACCACACCCACCGGAACGGATCGAGTCGGCGCTGGAAGAGACCGATTTCCGGATCGACCCGATGGAACCGGTCGAACCACAGGTCGACGAGGCCCTCGATGCCCTGCGTCCAGTGATTCCGATCCGGTTCGACACGATCACTGTCGCGACGCAGTTGCCGCCAGACTACGCGGGCAGTGGCCAGGCGAAGATCCGCCAGTTCGGCGATCTCGAAAGCGAGGAGTGGCAGCCCGATGGCTCCTGGATCGGCGTCGTCGAGTTTCCGGCCGGGATGCAAAACGAGTTCTACGACCTGGTCAACGAGGTTTCCAGTGGCGAAGCAGAGACACGGATCGTCAAAGACGAGGACGATCTGGATACCCGATAACTGCCAGTTGTATCACCGTCGACATGGATTTATATAAGACGGTCACCTATCACTACGCAAGTGACAGGAGAACGTGAACGGATCGTCGTCGCAAAGCGCGTCGATTCGGGTGCGGCCGAGACCGACGAGATCGTCGAACTGGCTCGGGCCGCCGGCTACGAAGTCGTGGATATCGTCACACAGACACGCAAAGAGGACCCTGCCTACCACTTCGGTGAGGGAAAGGTCGAGACCATCGCGAGACGCATCGCTGCCGAAGATGCGACTGCGCTGATCCTCGACAACGAACTGGGTCCCTATCAGACGTTCAACATCGGTAACAAACTCCCGGACGGGGTCCGGATCGTCGACCGATTCCGGCTCATTCTGGAGATTTTCGGCCAGCGAGCCCAGACACGCAAGGCACAGCTCCAGGTCGAACTCGCGGAGTTGCGCTACGAACTCCCGCGCGCGGAGGCGAAGGCGAGCCTCGCGAAACGCGACGAACGGCCTGGCTTCATGGGGCTCGGTGAGTACGACGAGAGCCGCGAACGGGATATCAAGGCCCAGATCTCCCGGATCCGGGACGAACTCGAACAGATCGAGCAGACCGACCAGCACCGACGCCAGCAGCGCCGCGAGTCCGGTTTCGATCTGGTCGCGCTGGCTGGCTACACGAACGCCGGCAAGTCGACACTGCTCCGGCAACTGGCGGCGGATCTCTCCGTCGACGAAAACGAGGATATCCATCCGGATCTGGACACGACCGCGGAGTCCGAGAACCGCCTGTTTACGACGCTCGGGACGACGACACGACAGGCTGATTTCGACCGCCGGGACGTCCTCGTCACCGATACAGTCGGATTCATCTCGGATCTCCCACACTGGCTGGTAGAGTCGTTCAAATCCACGCTGGATGCCGTCTACCGTGCGGATCTGGTGTTGCTCGTCGTCGACGTCACCGAATCTGTCGAGGAGATCCGGGAGAAACTGGTGACGAGCCACGACACGCTCTACGAGCGCAACGAGGCACCGATCGTCACGGTGTTGAACAAGTGCGATCAGGTCGACGACGAGGAGATCGACCGCAAACGGGAGGCGCTGTCGGCACTGGCTCCGAACCCGATCGTCGTGAGTGCCCGAACTGGAGAGAACGTTCCGGCGCTGAAAGATCGAATCCACCACGAACTGCCGGATTTCGAACGCGAACGGCTCGTCTTGCCGATGACAGACGATACGATGAGCATCGTCTCCTGGATTCACGACAACGCCCACGTCAAAACCGTCGAGTACGGTGACGAGGTCGTCATCGAGTTCGAGGCCAGACCAGCCGTCGTCGAACAGTCACGGTCGAAAGCGACGACGCTGGTCGAATCGAGCGCCTCTGCGTAGTCACCGTCGAACTCTTATTACCTGGACTGATCTCGGATCGACGCTTCGGCGATGCCGACAGTGTGCCCGATAGCCGCGAGTGCGATTCCGGCCACGGCGAACAGGTCGTCCATACCGGCGATGAAAGCGAGGGTGCCGACGGCACCGAGTACCGAGATCAGGGCCGACCCGGCGTAAATCAGTCTGGCGTCTGGAATCTCGCCTGCTGTGTAGGCCAGCCCAGCAGCAGGGAGGAGCATCCAGCCGACGAGACTAACCGAAAACAGCGCGGTCGCTCCCGAAGAGACGAAAAATCCCACGAAACCGGCCGCCGTGACCGGGAGTCCGAGGATCATGACAGCACGCCAGGCTCGCAGCGCACCCTCCCCCATCGACTGGTATCCGGTCAGGAGGAAAAACGAGATGAACGCGACCATTACACCGTGTGCAATCGCCATGCCATCACTGCCGAGAACGTCGAGTACGGCAGCGAGCGTCGCGATCCAGGCGGCCGGAACGAGGACGACAGGTCCGAGATCACGGATGCGTTCGATCATACCGGCCCATTCTCGGACCGGCCCCAAGAGTGTAGCGAGAGAGATGCAGTGTTTTTTATATACTCCCGTGTCAAGGGGGGAGCATGACCGTGCTCTCCACGGAAGACGAAGGCAAGTTTCTGATGGATATCGAAGGCGAACAGATCGGAATCGTCACCGAAGTCGACACCGATGCACAGATCGCGTACGTCGAGCCAGATCCTGATCTGGCTGAATCGATCGTCCAGGGATTCGGATTCGGTGACGCGGACGAAGACGATATCGAGGTCCCCGCAGACACCGTCGAGACGGTGACCGACACCGAACTGCGCGTCCAGAAAGACCTGTAAGGCTCGCAGTGGTGGCGGTTCTCTGGATACTCAAACGACCGATAGTGGCCGGTCTGGAACCCGATGACAGTTGTCTGGAACGTCCGTCTTCGGTCCCGGCGAACAGCTCCCAGGGCTACTCGACACGATAGCCACCTCCCCGGGAGCAGACGGGTCACTCTACAGGCAGACGGTACTGATTGACGCCATCTTCGACGGTCCGTTCGAGCCGTCCCTCGTCTTCGAGATAGCCGAGCGCGCCGACGACTTCACAGAGGACGTACTGAATTTCGCGATTGCCGGAGCGCTCGGCTGCGATATCGAGTGCAGTCTCACAGCCGTCTTCGATCAGTCCGTGAGTGTGATCTAGCATCCGGTCGAGACTGCTCCGCGAGCGTTCGATCGTCGCCTCGAACTCCTGGTGAGCCGGCCCGTGGCCGGGATACACGCGATCTACGTCCAGCCCGTCGAGTCTATCCAGTGCCGTGTAGAACGCCTCGACGCCGTCTTCGGCACCGTCGTCGAGCCCGGCGTGGATCGTCACCGACCGGAACGGCTCCAGCAGGAGGTCCCCGGAGAAAAGCACCGCTTCGCCGTCGAGAGTGCCGTAGTAACAGAAATGATCTGCCTGGTGGCCCGGCGTGTGAATTCCCTGCAACTCCAGCCCGCCGACAGAAAACAGCTGGTCGTGTTCGATCCAGTGATCGACAGCAGCTGTGGGAAGAAGCGAGCGATTGCGCTCCAGCGAGTCGGTCGACTTCTCGATGGCCATCTCGAGGGTCGATCCCCGCAGCCCGGCCGCTTTACCGTTGGCTCTGACAGTCTCTTCGAGGGCTGTGCGGTCACGGTCGAGTCGCTGCTGGACGCCGGCAGGTGCGTAGATGGTCGGGTCCGCGACCTGCCGGAGCGCGGGAATCTGTCCGAGATGATCGACGTGTGGATGCGTGACGACGAGGTGCTCGATATCTGCCAGGGAGCGGCCAGCGTTTGCGAGACCCGCCTCCAGTTGTTCGAGGGACTGCTCGCCGACCATTCCTGCATCGACGAGAATCGGCTCCGGCCCGTCGATCAGTGTGGCGACGACGTGCCCGGGCGGCCAGTCAACACTGATCTCGATACGGTGAACAGTTGACGACTCTCGCTGTGACCTGCCAGGTGACTCCATTCTTCATCCGTTAACTCCAGGACGAATATAAGCCTTGATGATCACTCCGGTTGCAATGATTACGACTGTCCCTCGAAAACCCAAAAATTGCCGCTTTCCGCGAAAGAACACGGGCCTGAGGGATCGGATGTCTCCGATTTCCGGAGCATATTTCACTGAATTTCCAGTTCTCTTCTGGGTGGGCGCTTGATTAACGCAAAACGGACAGTCGTTAACTATATTTAACATTGGAATTTACATAGCCGCATATGAATCCGGACGAACCGCGTATTCGACCGACGCACACGGGGCCGAGAAATCATGACTGAGCACGACGCGCCGGACTGGGATTTCAAGGAGCGGGACATCCTCATCCTCCAGGAGCTATCGAGGGACCCCCAGCTCTCCTCGCGAGATCTCGCCCGGATACTCGAAGAGGACCACGGCATCGACGTCTCCCACGTCACGGTCAGCGAGTCGATCCGTGGAATGCGTGAGGAAGGAGTCTTCCGGGAAGCGATCATCCCCAACGAGGAGTATTTCATCTTCGCCCTGTTCGAGTTCAAACTGAATCCCACGAACTTCGAGGAAGGCTGGCGCGGAGCGATGGAGGAGATCCGCAACGACGAACACACGATCTTCTATTTCCTCTCGGACGGGGAGTACCAGTGGAAGTCGGTGATGATGTTCTCGGGCCGGCGGGCCGAGTCGAAGTGGATCCACGAATTTTACAAGAAACACGGTGAAGTCGTCGAAAACATCCGGAACTCTGTCGTCCACAACGTCCTCAAGTTCCGGACCGACCCCGAGATTCTGGCGGGGCTGTCCGAACAGCGGGAGTAGCGGCGGGCGGAAACCGGTCGCGTTTTCATGCTGGCCACGTTTTGTGCCGGTAATGGAGCCGATACGCGTCGCAGTTCCCCGGAAAGGGCGCCCGCTGGAGGCGGTGCTCGAACGGGTTGCACGGAGCGGCTGGGAGGAGCAGGCAGACGAGATTATCTCGACGCTTCGCTACGAGAAGGCGATCACGAAGGACAAAAAAGAGGCCGAGTCGGACGTCTACAGCCGACTCGACGGCTACAGCAATCTCGCCGAACCGACCGCACCGGAGTATACGCTGATGCGCGACGACCGGGCGGGGATGCCGAGACGGGTCGTCTTCGACTCCGTCACGATCCCGCTCGGGGAGTATTCGGTACAGCTCGTCGGCCGCGAAGAGCCACTCCGTTCGCTCCGGAAACACGAGTTCGCACTCGGCTTCGACAGCGCCGATCTCGTCCTCGAAGAGATCGTCTCGCTGGGCGAGAAAGCCCTGACGGGGCTCGACGCGGTCAACGAGCGGATCAGCCCGGCAGATACGGACGTCCGGGTCGTCACCGGACTGGGTGATACGGTCTATCACACGCTGATGGCACGACCGGAGTTGCTGGCGTCAGACCAGTCACTCGACCGTGCGTTCGTCGGCGGCTACGACGGAGAACTCTGTCTCTCGCCACGGTACGAGCGGCTCGTCGAGGCGATTCTGGGGACCAAAAACACCGACTCTATCGAGTTCACGTATCCCGAAAATGGACAGGAGGAAGAAGCGGCGATTGCCGAGACCGGACTCGGCGTCTACATCACCGTGACCGGGTCGACAGCCCGTGAGCACGGGCTGGTCGTCGGCGAGAAACTGTTCCCGAGCGAGACGGTGTTGCTCTCGAACGTCTCGGAGACTGACGACCGGAGCAAGCGGGTCGTCGACGAACTGCTCGCGGAGACGCGAGGAGAGACAGAAATTCCGGCGCCGCAGTCCTAGAGGAACTCTTCGATATAATCGGCGACTTCGTTCGGCGTATCACCGACGCGGACACCCGCATTTTCGAGCGCCTCGATCTTGCTCTGTGCTGTCCCGGTCCCGGAGCCGGAAACGATCGCTCCGGCGTGGCCCATCCGTTTGCCCGGCGGTGCGGTCCGACCCGCGATGAAGCCGGCAACCGGCGTGTCCATGTTTTTGCGGATGTAGTCGGCTGCCTGTTCCTCGTCCTCGCCACCGATCTCACCACACATCACGACCGCGTGGGTGTCCGGATCGGCCTCGAACAGTTCGAGCGTGTCGATGAAGTCCGTCCCGATGATCGGGTCGCCACCGATACCGATCGCCGTCGACTGGCCGAGGCCGCGTTCGGTGAGGTTGTCGACGACCTGGTAGGTGAGCGTCCCGGACCGGGAGACGAGTCCGACGTTGCCCGAGTCGAAGATGTTGCCCGGCAGAATGCCGAGTTTCGCTTCGCCAGGTGTGATCAGACCTGGACAGTTCGGACCGATCAGGTACGTCTCCGTCTCCTGCAGTTTGCGGTAGACACGGCTCATGTCCTGCGTCGGGATTCCTTCAGTGATCGCGACGACCAGATCGACCGACGCGTCGAGCGCTTCGAACAGCGCGTCACCGGCGAAGGCCGGTGGGACGAAGACGACTGCTGCGTTGGCGTCTTCCTGACGGGCAGCGCCCGAGACTGTGTCGTAGACAGGAACGTCGTGGACCTCTTGTCCCCCTTTGCCGGGGACTGCGCCCGCGACCACGTTCGTTCCGTACTCGATCATCTGTCCGGCGTGGAACTTGCCTTCGCCGCCGGTGATCCCTTGCACGACGACGCGTGTGTCGTCGTCGACCAGTACGCTCATTGTTCCACCTCCTCGGCTGCCTCGACGGCACCCTGGACGGCGTCTTCGAGTGTCGCTTCTACTTGCACGAGGTCTGTGTTGAGAATCTCCATCCCTTCCTTTGCGTTCGTCCCGGCCAGCCGGACGATGACTGGCTTTGGAATTTTATCGAACTGTTCCAGTGCGTTGTTAATCCCGTTTGCCACCTCGTCACCGCGGGTGATGCCGCCGAAGATGTTGAAGACGACGGCGTCGACGTTCTCGTCGGAGAAGACCATATCGAGCGCGTTGGCCACTCGCTGGGCTTTCGCGCCACCGCCGATATCGAGGAAGTTCGCGGGTTCGCCGCCGTAGTAATCGACCAGATCGAGGGTGGTCATCACCAGCCCCGCACCGTTGCCGATGATGCCGACGTTGCCCGACAGGCGGACGTAATCGAAGCCGTACTCGTTGGCCTTGGCTTCCAGCTCGTCGCCGGCGGCCTCTTCTTCCATCTCCGCCAGATCTGGCTGGCGGAACAGGGCGTCTTCGTCGACGTTGAACACCGCGTCGGCCGCGATGACCTCGTCGTCGCCGGTGACCATCAGCGGGTTGATCTCGGCATCGCTGCCGTCACGTTCCTCCCAGAGATCGTACAGCGTCGAGAGAATCGAGGAGACATCGCGCGCGATATCCGGATCGACGCCGGCGTTGTAGACGACCTTCCGGGCCTGGAAATCGTGCATCCCGAAGGCGGGGTCGATGTGCTCGCGGGCGATCGCGTCGGGATCCTCCTCGGCGACTTCCTCGATGTTGACACCGCCGCGGGTCGAGACCATGGCGACCGGTTTCCCCTCGCCGCGGTCCATCGTCACGCCGACGTAGAGTTCGTTGACGAAATCGACGGCTTCTTCGACGAGGACGCGGTCGACCTCGAACCCCTTGAGATCCATCCCCAGAATCTCGCCGGCGGCCTCGCGGGCCTCCTCGTCGTCTTCGACGAGTTTGATCCCGCCGGCCTTGCCACGGCCTCCGACGTGGACCTGGGCCTTGATAGCGACCGGATAGCCGATATCGGCTGCGGCGTCGACGGCCTCGTCTACTGTCCTCGCGAGTGTCGAATCGGGCGTCGGAATCCCTGCGTCTGCGAAGAGATCCTTCGCCTGGTACTCGTGTAATCGCATGCTACTCTCACCTTTCTTCCTGCCCGTGTTAGTTGTACCGAAACAGGTCGGAGAAAAGCAGGCAGACGTCGGATCCGTCGGTTCCTGATTCGAACTGTGTCCGCCAGCGTGGGTCCACACTCGCGGCATCGGTGTACTGTAGTGGCTGTGCCTCTCCGACAGTAACTGCCTTCGAGAATCGGCCTCGGAGTCGCTCGTCTGACCGGAGCCGTCTGATTCACCGGGTTCCGTGTTGCCCCCGGGATCTCAGGAGATTCACTCCGATAGCGAACGCAATGTAGATGGCCAGAACCACCCCCGAAACGGCGAGAGCCAACAGCAGTACTGTCAACGCAGTACGTTCGAACGAGCTAAACAGTGGTACCGAGACGCCGACACCTGAAAGCAGGAGTGTCCAGCAGCGCATATTTGCGTTTCTCCTCGTGTAGACATATAATTATAGTATGTATAACATATCTGTTCGGAGCGGTGGATCACGATTCGTCGAGCGCGACAGACACGCCCCGGGATTCGACATCCTCGACGAAGGCCTTCGAGTCTGTTTCCAGCGCAGCGAACGTGTTGTAGTGGATCGGGATCACCAGTTCCGGGTCCATCGCTTCGGCGAGGCTGGCAGCCTCCCGTCTGTCCATGGTGAAACTGCCACCGATCGGTGGCAGGAAGACGTCGACATCGAGTGCTTCGTGCCCATCGAGGACGTCGGTGTCTCCCGGCCAGAAAATCCGGGTGCCGTCCACCGAGATGATAAAGCCACAGCCACGGCCCTGTGGGTGATAGGGCGTTCCATCGGCCCGGGTGTGTGGCCCGTTCGGTTCGTTGTACGCCGGCACCGTCCAGAACGGGACCCCCTCGACGATCCGGTCTGCCTCGGTTCCGACGCGGAGCACTTCGAACGGGAGGTCGACGAATCGCGGGAGATCCCGACTGCTGTTCCGGGGATCGATGCCGTCGCAGGCGACCACTGTCGCGTCCTCGCTGGCGACTCGCTCGATCCCGTCCGGATCGTAGTGGTGGACGTGTGAGATGCAGACGAGAGCACCGTCTGCTGGCCGGATATCCGCCGCCGGTGGGTGCGCCGACTGGGCCGCCGGACTGTCCGCTTCCCACTCACCAGTCAGCACCCCGTACCGGCCGGGATCGAGATAGATAGTCGACTCCTCGCTCTCGATCCGAACCGTCGCGTACCCCAGCCACTCGACTTCCAGCCCATCGTAGGTAACCGTCATAGTTCAAATTCGGACTGCAAGAGTCAAAACAGCAGCGTTGCGGAAAGCCTTTCCACAGTACCATCTTAGGAGGTCCTATGAGTCTCGACGATCTCACAGCGGATATCGAAGGTCGCTACGCCGACCTCGGTGACGAACTCGACGTCGAACTGGACCGGGAGACACGAAACGAACTCGCGATGTTGACTGTCGCATACGAACCGGACGACCCCGACGAACTGATCCGGCGCGCGATACATATGCTGTTCCAGACCAGCGTCGAAACGGGGAAACTCGACTTTCATCTCCGGAGTAGCCACGGTGTCAACTACGACGAGTATCTCTCCGGGATGACCTTCGAGGAGATGACCGGCGGCAGCCAGTTCCCACAGCCACAGCAAAACGACGACCGACGATACCAGTTCTGAATACTACAGTTGGTTATCAGAGTGAATTTCCGTCGATGGAGTTTCGCTCGATAGAATATCTTCGATGGCTTGGCTGGTATCGGAACTGTTCTATCAATAACTTAACTAAATTTTAGTTCATATCATGTAAATAGATCTAACAGCTTAGGGTATAATTTTACGCGCCGCGGGATAGAAAATTGTAGTACAGCGTGACACCAGTCAGGACAACAGACCCTCCACCATGATACACCACCAAACCCGCGCGACAGGGACGTACCGTGAGATTGCGGATCTGACCGAGAACGAACGCCACCGGTTGCTCGCCTCCGAGCGACGCCGGATACTGACAACGATACTATCCGCCTGTGCGTCCCCCATCGACCTCGAGAAACTCGCAAAGAAAATCGCCGAACGAGACGTCGCTGTCGGCACTGTCGACGACGATACCGTGGATCGGATGATGACGGTTCTCCACCACAAGCACCTCCCCATGCTGGCTGATATGGGGTTACTCGAGACCGACCCCGAGACGAAACAGATCGAATTCGCCGAGGACTGGAGCTACTGACCGGAGGAACAGAAGTATGCAGATTCTCAAGCAGATCCAGGCAGCAGTGGCCGAACAACTGCCTGTCGGCTGGCTCCGATCGGCAGAGACCGACTCTGTCCAGACGACACTCTATACGTGTGAAGCGTGTGACACCACCTATATTGCCAGCGAGATGCAGTCTTGCCCCGAGTGTCAGGCTGGTCTCGACGAGGTCCCCTCCGGAGCCGAACTGGGCTATACCTCTGTTTCATCGTAGGGAGAGTATCACACTCTCCGGACAGATTCAAACCACAAGACAATGGTAGATGTCATGGGGCACATCGCGCTGGCGTACCTGACCACTCCGGTCAGTCACCGGTACCGACTGCTCCCGACGTGAGGACACTGCAACAGCGCCTTCGAGACCGAGGATGTTGTGGGGGTCTGAGCGAATTCAAACGAGTTCGAAACTACTGTGCTGCGTCGACACTGTCGGCAAACAACTCCGCACCGAGTGAAATCTCACGTTCAGTCACGTCGAGTGGCGGGAGAATTCGAATCGTTTTGGTC
>Ga0207753_1000908_pt1 | contig 10679 bp, 10 predicted proteins | sample PonA233FremontCA_2_FD_187273 | JGI IMG/M metagenome (GOLD analysis project Ga0207753, IMG submission 187273) | Salt pond sediment microbial community from Fremont, CA, USA - Pond A23 Sediment 3 (SPAdes) | ecosystem: Environmental > Aquatic > Non-marine Saline and Alkaline > Saline | place: USA...
GCGTTCATTCTCGGGAATACCTTTAGGTACGGTACAGGCGTGCTTCCACATACGCTAACAGAGACCATGGATTCCGCGCGGAACGTGCTTCAGTTCTTCACGAACTCGGCACACAGTGTGCCGGTCTTCGAGGCACTTGACGACGGTGTCACGACGGGTAGCGGCCTCGTCGATCGAACGGGTGCCTCCCGGGCGACCGTGGCCCGGATTCTCAACGAGGGCGAATCACAGGGCTGGATCGACTCCGAGGGAAGCCACTACGAACTGACGACCAAGGGAACGATCACGCTTGAAGCGGTTCGTGACTCTCTGCAGACAATCGAGGGTATCGAGCATCTCGGGGAGGCAATAACGTGGTTACCAGCACCGGCACGCAGCCTTGACTATCGCTTATTCCGTGCGGCCGAGATTATCACCGGACGTCCAGCCAATCCGACCGAGCCGTTCGATTTCGTCTCTGAGCGAATTCGTACGGCGGACCGGATACGAACGCTCGCGTGGACGGGGGTTCCCCGGTTGACAGAACTGATTAACGAGCGATCCATCGCGGGACGGCTGGAGTGTGAAGCTGTCATGAAGGCCAGCTTTTTTGATACCCTTGCCGGGAGGCCGGGAGTGGTGTCACACTGGCGTGCGCCAGCGGAGCGGGATGAGGTGTGGAGATACGAGGGGGACGTCCCGATCAGTCTACACATTATCGATGGAACCGTGGTAATCTGGTTGGATGAACAGCGTGGAGATGAACTGGTGGTGCAAGGGGCGTTGGTCACCGAGAGCTGCGCCGTCCTTTCGTGGGCAGAGTCGCTGTACGAAGAGTATCGGGCGGGAGCGGAGCTGGTCGATCCAGCGACGTTACCCGTGACGTGAGCCTACGGAGGCGCGTTCTGTTCTGAGTCAGAGACTTATCCGTGGAATGCGCGCTATATATGTAACACGACCAGAATCGACCGATTCGATCACCGCTGGAAATGCCGTGTCGATTAAGTGTGTGTTCGTCACCGGGAACCGGCTGGTGTGCTCGTCAGTGTTCAGGCGAACGCCGTAGCATCGAGCCGTTCGGCATTTTCCCGGTGTTCGTAGATCAGCCCTTGGGCCCACGACCGGACTACCGAGTGCGTGCTCTCGATCCCCTCAGCGGCTTCGGGCTGCCGATCGAGAATGAGTACAGTGTTGTCAATAACGAGGAAATTGCACGGAATCCGACCCGTATAACAGTACAAGTTGGCTCCCGATTCAACATACGTCTGCCAGCGGGATGCGCGGTCCGCGTCCTGCTGTAGTAAGGCGAGTTCGTCGTCGGTGATGACGTGGGTCGTTGTCAAACGTCCGTCAAGGACGCCGTTCATCATGGCGTCTTCGAACCCCACCGACGGGAGCGTGTTCACGAGACACGCGAATTCAGTCGCTTCCCGCATCAGTTTGGTCGCAAACGTGGTCGGAGCGGTCATCGCGTTCGGCTCGGGACGCCTGACAGTCGCCTCTGCAAAATGGTGGAGTCCGATCGTTAGTTCGTCGTCCGGGAGCCAGGCCACTGCGTCACCGAGTGTCCGGATCGCCTGTATCGCCCCGACGAAATTCGAGCTTTCAGTTGCGACGCGTTCACCGACCGGTGTCGCTTCGTAGTCGCCGTCAAGGGTTCGGGTGACCCAATTTCGCTCCTCGAATTCGTTGACGGTCCGATCGAGCGTCGTCCGGGGGATGCCCGTCGCGTCTTCCAACTCGCGGCGCGTACGAGGCTCCGCTGCGAGTGCGGCGAGGATCGTGACTCTACTCTTCGACCGCGAGAGATAGGCAATGTCCTCCAGTGCCTCGTCGGGGAACGTGTCCGGGTCGATCATATGTACCAATTCCGTGTTAATTGACATCAATAACCAATAGTGTTAAAGATACCCATGCAATGGGCATTCGCCCAGAGAGTAATGGGAAGTTCCTCTTTGTTCTATGTAGGGCTGGACAGCGGACAGGAGGGAGCCCATGGTGACAGCAAACCTCGAAGACACGACCGTCGAATCGTTCAGCGACCAATTGCATGGGGACGTGCTTCGCCCCGGCGATGCGGGATACGACGACGCCCGGACGGTGTGGAACGCGATGATCGACAAAGAACCGGCCGTTATCGCTCGGTGTACAGGAAGCGCTGACGTGATCGCCACGGTGAATTTCGCTCGGGACCTAGACCTCCGTCTGGCGGTCAAAGGCGGCGGGCACAACGTCGCGGGCGACGCCGTTTGCGACGACGGTGTAGTGATCGATCTCTCACCGATGAACGCCGTTCGGGTCGATCCCGAAGCACAGACTGCGCGGGTCCAAGCGGGAGCGACGATGGCCGACCTTGACCACGAGACCCAGGCGTTCGGGCTGGCCACCACGGGCGGGATCGTCTCCACGACTGGAGTGGCCGGTCTCACGCTCGGCGGTGGACTCGGCCGACTCGATCGGAAATTCGGCCTCGCTATTGACAACCTCTTATCGGTAGACGTCGTCACTGCCGAGGGCGAGTTGGTTCACGCCAGTGAAGACGAGAATTCCGGGCTGTTCTGGGGGCTTCGCGGTGGTGGCGGAAACTTCGGTGTCGTCACGTCGTTCGAGTTCCAACTACACGAAGTCGGGCCGGACGTACTGACCGGGCGTGTCATCTATCCCGTTGAGGCTGTCCCAGAGGTCCTGCGCTTTTACCGCGATTTCATGACCGACGCCCCAGACGCCGTGCAGTGTTACGCGGCATTCACACAAGTCCCACCGCTCCCCGAGTTCCCGGAGCCGCTCCACGGACAGACCGTTCTCGTGTTGATACCGTTCTACGCGGGCGACATCAAGAATGGGAGAGCGGCGCTCCAACCACTCCGAGAGGTTGGAGATCCGATCGCGGACACCGTGCGGCCCCAGCCGTATACGGTTTCTCAACGAAGTTCCGACGATATCTATCAGGAGGGCCATCGAAACTACTGGAAGTCACATAACCTGGAAGGGCTCTCCGATGAGGCCATCGAGACGATGGTTGAACACGCTACGCCGATCCCATCACCGTTTACGACGGTTTTTCTGGAGTGGATGGAGGGAGTAATCAGCCGTATCGACCCTGACGCTACCGCCTTCCCGCACCGGAACGCCGCTCTATCTTTTACCGTAGCACCGAAGTGGACCGATCCAGAGCGCGACGACGAACTCATCGGGTGGGCCCAGTCGTTTCACGAGGCGATGGCCCCGTACGCGACCGATAGCGTGTATGCGAACTATCTTGATCGTGATGAGAGAGAGCGAGTCAGAGCCGCTTACGGCGAGAACTACGACCGCCTAGTTGAGGTCAAAAACGAGTGGGACCCCGAAAACGTGTTCCGAATGAATCAGAATATCGAGCCGACCGGCTGAACGTTCATCTGCTGCAGACGTGCTATAGAGGGTGTTTTCGGTACAGATGGAGTCTACTCGTTTGCGTTTCGAGGATGTCTCAATCGTTTCGATTCCATATTAAACTCGCGCCGCTACGCGAGTAATGCGTCTTACTGATCTACTGGGACTGTCCCCCAATTCAAAAAGAAACGTGCCCGAAACGGTTCCTCAATCTCACGCTAACTCACTCGGATAGTCCAAGCTGTTCAAACACCTCCTGCTGATCGAAGTAGATTCGGTACTCCTGTATGCGACCGTCTGCGACGCGACAGTTGGCCATTTCCCGAATCTTGACCTCGCGTCCCGTTGGGGGCATCCCCTCGAATTCTCCCTCGTGGGTCATTGTGAGTTCCGCTTCGTACATCACCTGATTCTCGCCGGCCAACAGATCAAGGATCGTCACGTGAAAGTCGGGGAAGCCCGCTGTGACCCCGCGCATGAATGCCTCCAGCTCGTCCCGGCCATGGATGACCCCTTCCGGAGCCGTCGGATTGCGCACGACGACCGATTCGGAAACGAGTTCCGGTATCGCCGGGTAGTCCTGTTCGTTCCACGCTTCCACGTATCCGGTCACAAGTCGTTCGGACTCCATCGTGGCTTGTGTCATAGTTTGACCCCAACGGCGATTGTGACCGGCGTTGCTAAGCCTTACTCCGTAGGAATCCTCTCATGGTCTGAGATCGGATATCTGATTTCTATCTCCCGGTCGTCTTCGAAGCCAGCCGTGTACAATTACGCTGACTCTCTCACCGGACAATTCGGGCGATAAGGAACCGACATTCGCCGTTGATACCTCACGTATCCCACGATGGTTTTTTGTCAATGATTGTGTTAGATTTTAGCATGGAGAGTGCACTGGAAGACATCCAATTCTTGGCTAACTCAGAGAATCGGATTCTCGTCCTGAGTGCGCTCACTCAAGAGCCTGCCTCCCGGCGTCAGTTACAACAGGACACAGGTGTTCCACGGTCGTCAGTAGCCCGAGTCCTCAATGAAGCGGAAACACGGAAATGGGTTGGCTCGGAGGGCAGTAAATACTGGATCACTCCGAGGGGAAAGGCTATGATCACCGAAATTCGACGGTCAATCGCGGCTACGGAAGGCGTCAAGCATCTTGGGACGGCGATTAACTGGCTCCCCGAACCGGTCTACGATCTTGATTTTTCCTATTTCAACGACGCACGGATCACGTTGCCGACGCAAGCGAATCCGGCTGCCGCGTTCGATCGAGGATTGGATCGAATCAGCGACGCAAACACGTACCGAGGTCTGACTCAGAACTCCCTTCCCCAGTATATGCAAGTGATCCGCGATCGAGTAGAAGCGGGAAGCCTCGAATTTGAAGGTGTTATTGAAGAGCGGTTCATCGAAATCATTCGGAACGACCCGGAACGGGCCGAGACTTGGTCGGCAGTAGCAGACCAGATGTGGGTCTTCGAAGGTCACGTACCGATGAACATGCATCTGGTTGACGACACTGCAGTGATCTGGTTATGCGAAGAAGACGAAGAAGGGAATCACGTCGTGCCGAAGGGGCTTCTGGAAACGGAGAATCCTCACGTAGTTTCTTGGGCGGAGTCGTTCTATGAGGAGTACTTGGACGCTGCGAGACCACTTTCCTTCGAACGGTTGGAGACCTAGCGACCTCCGATTCCCACTTTAACGGGTGGCCGAGACGCGCCCCAAATTCAGCACAGCTCCAGAAATCCATTTGTTTCCTGCCAATTAGGCGCTTCTCAGCCCCTCGAATTCGAGCGCCTCACGCCGGAGAAGTCGATTCGTTCGACAGTCGAACCGGAGCCTGCAGCGCCCATAATTCGACACTCAATAATCGCCAGATAGCGTGGCGATCAACGATCAAAAGGCCCGATTTTCGATTTCGTTCGATGGGTGACCCGGCGAGTGGTGTTCACGGGAATTCGCGTCCGTTTAGACTGGTGACGAGAGAGATAACTAATCGCCCATTGAGTCAGCGCGTGTCGAACGAGTGGATCACGTCGCTCGTTGAGTACGTCTCAACCAGATCCTGTTCGTCGAAGTCGGAGTCGTCACTCCAGATGGCTGCATCGCTGGCGAGCGCACAGGCCAGATACAGTACATCGTCGGGGTCTGTGTCGCCGATTGCTTCGTCTGCTCTCTAGATAGCCGGATAGAACTCGCTGGCGGGGACAACGTCGATGTACTGGAACAGAAGGTCGATGAACTGTGCTACTCGGTCGGGCTCCATCCCGGACTTCTCCACGATCAGCTCCTCGTAGTTCTCGATTTCGTCGTGGACGAACGCGGGTGTCAGGAGGTCGGGTTCGAGCGTGACGATGAGTTCACGCGTTTTCGAATCAGCGATGAGGGCAGAGATGACGACGTTTGCGTCGACAACCAGCTGCATTCGTCGTGTCTACGCCGATTCCTCGTCAACGCGCTCGCGTCCACTCTCGTTGATCTTGTCGGCGATCTCCTGCACGTCGCTCTCGGTGAGTTCGCTCTCTCTAGTGAGTTCGTCCACCACTTCGAGCGTCTCGATTTTTTCCTGAATGGCCTGTCTCGTGACCTCACTCCAGTTTATCTCGGGGTGCTTTTCCATGCGCTCTTTGAGATCCGCGTCTACGTTGACCGTGATACTTGGCATATAGAATACTTTGGGTACACAGATTACTGTGCTTTCCGGTGTGTTCGTGCTTATCGAATTCGACGGCCTCACGCCTGAATGGTCGATTCGTTCGATGGTCGAACCGGAGCCTGCGGCGCCCGTCTGCTTCTGCGCTGCGAGTCGTCCGACGGCGGGGCGGTTCCCGGGCGACCGATAGGTTTCGCGGATTCGATCGCTGCTCGAACGCCGGTTCGGCGAGCGCAAAACGGACAGCGCCGATTCAACAGAGTAGACGTTGATCGATTATTTTTAAATTGTACTGATGATTCGATCTATTTTCGCCCCGGAACCGACACAATCGTTTTCCGTGGCGGAGATGAATTGGGTTCCGCATGCGAACCTCGACAGTCGTCATAATCGTCGGCGTGGTCGTGTTCGCTCTCCCGCTTCCGGGAACGTTCATCCTCGGCGGGATACTCGTGCTCGCGGGCGTCGTCGCCCGCCTACTCGGCGCGTGAGGGTCACGGTTGAATGAGGACGGACGCAGTACGAGACCGACACGAACAGTCGAGTCAGAGGTGGTGAGAGGCGTCCGTTCCGATGAGCGGTGCGACTCAGTATCCGCCTCCGTCGTCGAAGCAACGACCGCATTTTGTCACCGTCGTGACGAGGTTGTCGGCGGACACTCGACGAAGATGATCGTCTGCGACGTTGTACGTGACGCCGCAGGGGGTTTCGACGGCCGATGCGCCGGGTGTCCGTTTGTGCACTGTGTTCGTCACTTCGTTCAGTATCTGATCCATGTGAACAATACTCATGCAAGGCGGATAACTCGTTGACTTGGTGGATCAGGGCTCATAATAACGGCTAATCGCTGTTCGGACTGCGCCGAGTCCACGCCCCGCGTTCAGCACGCGCCGGCGAATCCCGGAACGGTGCGAGCATTCGTGCCGATGAACGACCGTACTGACGACCGATCGTGCTGATGAGCGAGTCGTGCCGACAGGCGAGCCGTGCCGACGAGCTATCCGACCAGACGAATTGGCCGTCTTCGACGTGGGACATCCGCCGTTCAACGTCTGTTCGCTTCTCCCGGAGACAACACCGTCACTGTTGCCGAAGCCCGCGTTCGGTATCGCGTGACCGAACTATCGATTTGATATACTAGATCGAAATTTTATGTGTTTGAGTTTCACCGAAGTCGGCTCCCGTTCACGACTGGATACACGAGACTGGTCCGCGGAGGAGAACTGACGAAGCGTATCGGGAACTAACAACCGTCCAACAGTGTTCTATCGATGGAATCGTGATTCTTCCCGACGCGCTGAGATATCGGCTCCACACCGCTGGCGACCTCGAAATGCTCCGATCGTCACACGCACGGCGTGAGTCGAGGGGACCGACGCCATCGATCGGTCCGTCCCGACGATGCGCGACGTACACGACGCGGACGGCGAGATCTGGCTCGTCGATAGCGCGTCGTTCCCTCGTCTGTGACGCGATTTCACTCGTCGACGGCGCGATACAGTTCGGCGGTGGAGCGGTTCCACATCGGGGTCGTCAGTGAAACCGGTCATCGGTTTCGGGCATGGGTGACGCGGAGTTCAAGATACGAACAAATATATCTGTTAGATTATAGCAAAACAATAGTACCAAATATTATATCTATATTCGGGATCAGAGGCTGCCGATGACTGATGACCGAAATCACGTGTACAGTCGTTCAACGGGATCCGATACACGGCTCCGTATTTTCATATCGAATCCCGACGTTTCGACGACCATGAACGTCTCTCGGCTGGTCGTCGCCGCGCTCGTCCTCGCGGTGTTGTTGACGGCTCCGGTCACTCCCGTGGCCGCGCAGGACGGGGGCGAAGAGGCGCGGGAGTCGGACGAAGGCGGTATGGAGGGACAGATCGAGGAGTTCGTTGCGGGTCTCGGACCGGCGGGCGCCGTGGCCGTGCTCGTCGTCGGTGCCGGCGTACTGACGGTCTGCGTCGAGAAGCTGATAAGCTACCTCACGCGGGCCGCCTTGGGACTGCGGGTGTCGCTGTTCACCCTCGCGATCCTCTTCACCGGGATCGAGTTCGACGACGCGATCCTCGCGCTTGTGTTGTCAGCGGGCGACCTCGAACGAGTCGCGCTCGGGACGGCACTCGGCACGGGGCTGGCGATTCTCGGATTCACCCTGGCGCTCGCTGCAATCATCAAGCCGTTCCCGATCGACCTCCCCGCCGACTACGTCGTGATCTTGGCGCTGGGGCCGGTACTGCTGATCCCGTTCGCACTCGCGGGAACCCTCACGTTCGTCCACGGGGTGGTGCTTCTCGGCTTCTTTCTCCTGGCGTTCGGGTACATCATCGCCCGCGAGCGCCAGCGCGACACGCCGGTGTTTCGCAACACCGAGCTCGGAGAGTCGATCCGGGCCGACGGCGGGGTCGCCGCGCCGCGCGCCCTCTCGGAGATTCCGGAAGACCGGCTCGTCAGGGGTCGGTCCGCGTCGGGGTGGCCGTGGATAGCGCTCGCCGTCCTCGCGCTGGCCGGGATCGTGTTCGCGTCGATGCTGCTCGAGGCCGGCTCGGAGGTCGTCGTAGAGGGGTTCGGTCTCCAACAGACCGTCTTCGGCGCCACCGTGCTGACGGCGATCCTGACGTTCGAGGACATCATGCTCACGATCGAGCCGGTGCGGCGGGGCGTCCCCGAGATCGGCGTGGGGAACGTCATCGGGAGCGTCCTCTTCTCGGTGACCGGCAACGTCGGGATCATCATGCTGCTCAGCGACCTCGAGATCTCGAGGTCGGTGCTGACGTTCCACCTCCCGTCGGTGATCGTCGTCACGACGCTGGTGGCGTACTTCCTCTACTCCGGGGAGCTCAAGCGATGGCACGGGGTCCTCCTCGGCGGGCTCTACGCCGGCTACTGGGTGGTTGCGATCCTCGTCTTCGGCGGGGTTCCGATCGGTGCGTGACCGGCTGCGTCCCGACCGGCGGAGGATCGGCGGCATCTCGACCGGCGAAGCGTCGATCGGTTCAGCCCGCCGCCGAGGACGCGGGTGGCCGCCGGTCGTCGAGGCGAGCATTTTTATCTCGGTTCGACACATACGTGAACGATGGACACGGTTGAACACTGGGTGCTCGACGACGACGACCGTCCGCTCGTCGAGCGGCTCGCGGCGGGGCTCGGCCGCGACGCGGCGCGGGTGTTGGCGTACCTCCTCCTGCGCCGCGACCACGACCGGATCGAGCGGACGCGGGCGACGTCGATGGCGGTCCGTATCGGGACGGGGCTGAGCGGGAAGGCCGTCGGCGACGCCGTCTCGAAGCTCGAAGCGCGGGACCTGGTCGAGCGAGCGACGGTCGAGTCGTCCGGAGGGGGACGCCCGCCGAACGCGTGGCGTCCCGCACGCGGCCGGCGCGAGACCGTCGAACGCGTGTACCGTACGCACTCGGCTGCCCTCCTCGAGCAGGCGGCCGCGGTCGCGGACGTTGAACCGGGACCGACGGAGCGGTCCGGCTCCCTTGGCGGACCCGAAGGCGACTCGGCGACCGACCGCGAGTCCGGGGTCGTCGTCGCGCTCAACTGGCGCCCGAACGCGCTCCACCTCCCGCTGTACGCCGCCGTCGACGAGGGGGCGTACGAGCGACGGGGCCTCGACGCGAGGGTCACCGCCCACCGCGGGTCGCACCGGGCGCTCGAAGCGGTGCTCGATGGGGACGCCGACGTCGCGCTCGTCGGGGCCGGGTCGGTCGTCCGGGCGCTGGCCGCGGACCGCCCGGTCGCGCCCCTGGCCGTGATCTACCAGCGGACCGCGACGGTGCTGTACACGGTCCGCGAGCGCTTCGGCGAGCCGTTCGAGAGCGTGGACCAGCTGCGCGGACGGCGGATCCTCACGACCGCGGGCTCGGAGACGTGTCTGCTCGCGAGGCTGTTCCTCTCGCAGGCCGACCTGCTCCGTGACGTCGACCTCGTCGACGCCGACGGCGAGGAGCGCGACGCGCTGATCGCGGGCGACGCCGACGTGGCCACGGGGTCGTTCGCCGACCCGCTCGAACTGGAGGCGGACGACCGGACGGTCGACGTCCTCTCGATCGGCGACCACTTCCCGATCTACGGCCTCACGCTCGTCGGTCCGGCGGCCCCGCTCCGGCGGACGGACGACCCCTGGGGGCGGTTCCTCGCTGGGACCGCGGCCGGCTGGGCGGCCGCGCGGACCGACCCCGGCCCGGCGGCCGCGGCCGTGGCCGCGGAGACGGACGACTCCGCGAGCGCCGTGAGCGAGCGCTTCGCGCGGGCGGTCGAGTCGTTCGGGACGGGCGACGCGGCGCGGGACGAGGGGTGGGGGTGGCACGGGCCGGCGACGTGGAACCGGCTGGAGGTCGCGCTGGAGCAGGGCGATCTGCTCGGTGAGAGCCCGTGATCGAGATCGACGGCGTGACCGTCGCGTTCGACGACGTGCGGGCGGTCGAAGACGTCGATCTGACGGTCGAAGAGGGGGAGTTCCTCACGGTGGTCGGCCCGTCCGGCTGCGGGAAGACCACGCTGCTGCGGACCGTCGGAGGGCTCCAGGAGCCGACCGCGGGCCGCGTCCGCGTGAACGGGCGACCGACGGACGCGGCGCGAGCGAACGCGGAGATCGGGTACGTGTTCCAACGGCACACGCTGCTCCCGTGGAAGTCGGCCGTCGAGAACGTCGCATTCCTCC
>Ga0207753_1000911_pt1 | contig 10668 bp, 6 predicted proteins | sample PonA233FremontCA_2_FD_187273 | JGI IMG/M metagenome (GOLD analysis project Ga0207753, IMG submission 187273) | Salt pond sediment microbial community from Fremont, CA, USA - Pond A23 Sediment 3 (SPAdes) | ecosystem: Environmental > Aquatic > Non-marine Saline and Alkaline > Saline | place: USA...
ACGGCGGGAAGAAGTCGTACTCGATGGCGTAGCCGGGCCGAAGCATGTGGGCCTCCTCCAGGCCCGGCACCTTGCGCAGCGCCTCGAACTGCACCTCCTCCGGCAGGCTCGTCGAGAAGCCGTTCACGTACACCTCCTCCACGCGGTACCCCTCCGGCTCGAGGAAGAGCTGGTGGTGGTCCTTCTCCGAGAAGCGGTCGATCTTGTCCTCGATAGAGGGGCAGTAGCGCGGGCCCTTCGCCTGGATGCGACCGGTGAACATCGGGCTGCGGTCGAAGCCGGTGCGGAGCGTCTCGTGCACCGCCGGGGTCGTGTCGGTCAGCCAGCAGCAGAGCTGCTCGCTCACCGGCGGCAGGGCGTCGCTCATGAACGAGAACGCCGTCGCGTCGGGGTCGGCGGGCTGCTCCTCCATCACGCTGTAGTCGATGGAGCGGCCGTCCACGCGCGGCGGCGTGCCGGTCTTGAGGCGGCCGCTCTCGAAGCCGAGGTCGTGCAGGCAGCCCGTGATGCCGTGGGAGGCGTTCTCCCCCATCCGGCCGCCGCCGAAGTTCTTCTCCCCCACGTGAATCACGCCGTTCGAGAAGGTGCCGGTGGTGAGGACGACGCGCGGGGCGTGGAACGTCTGCCCCAGGTTCGTGCGCACGCCGGTCACCGTCTCGCCGTCGTCGGTGGTGAGCACCTCGGTCACCATGTCCGCCCGCATCTGCAGGTTCTCGATCGCCTCCAGCTCCTCCCGCATGCAGGCGGCGTACTCCTCGCGGCCGCACTGGGCGCGCGGCCCCCACACGGCCGGCCCCTTGCTCTTGTTGAGCATCCGAAACTGGAGCCCGGCCCGGTCGGTCACTTTGCCCATCAGCCCCCCCATGGCGTCGATCTCGCGGGCGATGTGACCCTTCCCGATCCCGCCGATGGCGGGGTTGCAGGACATCTGCCCAATCTGGTTGAGCTTCAAGGTGATGAGCAGGGTGTCCGCCCCCATATTGGCCGCCGCGGCCGCGGCCTCGCTGCCGCTGTGGCCACCGCCGACGACGATGACGTCGTACTCGAAGTAGTCGGAATGCATGCTGCGAAACGGTCTCTTCGAGGAAGAGGGACGCGATCGAGGGAAGTTATAGGACAACGAGAGGAGGCGCGGAAGGATTCGGGGACGCTCCCACACCCACCGCACGGGCGTTCTCGGGCCCAAATACTTAATTTTAGCATAAACAACCGGCCTACATCTCGTCCTCCCAGTCCGGCTCGTCCACGCCGTCGGGCGGCCATGCGCCCAGCAGGCGGCGCACCGTCACGACCTGGCCGAGATGGTAGGCATTGTGGTCGGCGATGGCGCCGAGTTCGGTGGCGTACGTGGGGCCGTGATACGCCTCTCCGTCGGCGTGGGGGATGGGGCCCGAGAGGTCGATGCCCGGATCGTTGACGAGCTCTTTCGCCGACTGCAGGTCTGCCCAGAACTGGTCGAGGCTTCGGTCCCAGGCCTGCTCGCTCGGGGGCGCCACCGACGCCGGCCAGTAGTCGTCCGGCCACGCGGGCAGCGAGTAGTCCGGATTCGTGCAGTAGTCGAGGTAGTCGGCCTGACTGACGCGCATGTGCTCGAGGAGCTGCCAGAGCGAGTAGCCCTCGGGCAGCCCGTCCGGCTGCACGCCGCGAACGTCCGGCGGCACGTCCCGCAGGATCTCGGTCGCCGGACGGCGGGCGACGGTGGCGTTGAGCTGGGCGGTGAGGACCGAACGCAGGGAATCGGGAGAACCCATAGCGGGCACGAACGAGCGAACGAGGATCGAGGACGGACGGGTCTGTATGACGTCCCGAGGCGTGAGTTGGTGTGTTTTGGGGCAAGCGGCCCCCGGTGGGACGCCGATTCCGCTCGACGCCCCCTCAGAACGACGCCGGACGGAAGCGCGGTTCACCCCAAAACGGCTTCTCTTCTTCCTGAACAAGCACTCCATCTGTCCCCCCTGCCGGGACCGAGAGACGGCCCGGCCTCACTCCATTTCGGACCGGGCCGTGGCCTCCAGGTGCTCCAGAATGTAGGGGTAAACGTCTTGAGGGGCATCCGTTCCCAGAATGCAGTCGATGTGGCCGTAGCCGGGGAGGACGTGCCGCCGGTACAGGTCCGGGTCGTTTGTCCGTCGGAGGCGCTTGTACGTGAGGGCCGTGCTGCGCGGCAGGACGCACATGTTTTCACTGCCGTGCAGGAAGGTGGCCGGAAGGGCAAGCCGCTCCAGGTGCGGCAGGTACACGTCCTCCCCGTGCCGGTTGACGAGGTGCCTGCGCCGGACGATGCGGGACAGCTGGGAAAACCCCTCCAGATTGGCGGGGCCGAAGAGCGAGGCGAGGTGGTCGTGGATCGCCGGATCGATGCGGTCGTGCTCCCACATGAGGCCGTAGATGCCCGTGATGCGATGGCAGACCGGATTGTCGCACTGTTCTTCCTCGCCCAGCGGATAGAAGTCGAGCAACCAGCTCACAAGCCGGTCGCGAAGCCCGGGGTCCGCGGGCACGTCCGGAGAGACAAACCGATGGCCGAGCAACTTGAGCCCCTGAGTCGCCCGGAGACGCGCCGCGATCTGGGCGAGCGGGGCGACCAGCACGTGCGTCGAGACCTGCGAGAAGACCGCCGACCGCACCCCGTCCAGGCCGGTCAGGAGCGCCATCGTCAGGGTGGAGGCGCCCTGGCCGTGCGCCACGACCTGGACGGACGCCGCGTCCGCCACGTCGCGCACCGTATCGATGGCCGCCGGGTAGTCCTGTTGCGCCACCGCGTCCAGGCTGTGCGGCTCCTCGGCACTGGGCAGGTCAATGCTGAACCGAAAGTCGAGCAGCCACACGTCGTAGCCGCGGTCGTAGAGATACTCCAGGAGATTCTGGGACACGAGGGTCGTCGAGTACATCCGGCTCGACACGCCGATGCAGTGCGACAGCACGACGGGCCCCTTCTCTCCCCCCTGGTAGCGCGTCAGGAGAATCTCCACGCCGTCGCCGGTCCGGACGGGATGGAGGTCCTTGCCGTCGACCTCGAGGGGGCGCGGGGAGGTCGTCCGTGAAGGCGTGGGTGCGGTCCGGGAGGGTGTCGAAGAGGTGTGAGTCATTGCTGGAGCGAGGCGGAATCGTGCTCGGGATGCGGATCGTGCGGCCCTTCCCCTGTACCGCCGCGGTGGGGACGATGCCGAAATATAGCTTCTTCAATCCTTGACTTTTTCATCATGGTTGTTTAACACTTACGAATAGCTTGGAAGTTCTTCTGGGCTGCCGTTCCGAACATCCGCACCTCAGACCTGGCAGCTTCTCATGGCCCGTACACACTACGACGCCGTTATCGTCGGCTCCGGCTTCGGCGGGTCCGTCGTCAGCTACCGCCTCGCCGAGGCCGGGCTCGAGGTATGCCTTCTGGAACGCGGCCAGGCCTACCCGCCGGGCTCGTTTCCGCGGGCCCCCCACGAGATGAAGCGCAACTTCTGGGACCCGAGCGAGGGGCTCTACGGGATGTTCGACCTCTGGTCCTTCGAGAACTTCGAGGCGCTGATCGGCAGCGGGCTCGGGGGCGGAAGCCTCATCTACGCCAACGTGCTTCTGCGCAAAGACCCGGACTGGTTCGTTCGGGAAGGCATCACCGGCGAGGGCTACGAGTACTGGCCCGTCACCCGCGAGGACCTCGACCCGCACTACGACCGGGTCGAGGAGATGATGAACGTGCAGAAGTACCCGCTCGGGGAGCCCCCCTACAGCGACACGCCGAAGACCAACGCCTTCCGCGAGGCCGCCGAGGAACTCGGCCTCGACTGGAAGCGCCCGCCCCTCGCGGTCACGTTCGGCAACGAGGGGGAGCGGCCCGTGCCGGGGGAACCGATCGACGAGCCCGAGGGCAACCTGCACGGCCGCTCGCGGCAAACCTGTCGCCTCTGCGGCGAGTGCGACATCGGCTGCAACTACGGGAGCAAAAACACGCTCGACTTCAACTACCTCTCGGCCGCCGAGCGGGAAGGCGCCGACCTCCGCACCCTGCACGAGGTGCGCTCGTTTCGGCCGCGGGAGGAGGGGGGGTACGAGGTCACGTACGTGGAGCACGACCTCGACCGCGCGGGCGAGGCGGTCGACACCCGCCGGCTCGACCGGCAGACCCTCACGGCCGACCGGCTCATTCTGGGCGCGGGCACGCTCGGCAGCACGTTCCTCATGCTGCGGAGCCAGGAGCACCTCCCCGGCCTCTCCGACGCGCTGGGGACCCGGTTCTGCGGCAACGGCGACCTGCTCGGGTTCGCGATGGACGCCGAGGAGCCCGACCCGGTGCACGGGGGCGAGCGGGCCCGGACGCTCGACCCGAACAAGGGGCCGGTCATTACGAGCACGATCCGGGTCGGGGACGCGCTCGACGGCGGCGACGCCACCGGGCGGGGCTTCTACCTCCAGGACGCCGGCTATCCCAGCTTTCTGAGCTGGATCGTGGAGTCGGCGAATCTCTTCTCCGCCACGGCCCGCACCCTCCGCTTCCTCCGGCGCGTCTTTTCGGCGCGCCTTCGGGGCGACACGAACCTGAGCGCCGAGCTACGGACGGCTCTCGGGGGCGACTTCTCCAAGTCCGCCCTCCCCCTACTGGGCATGGGGCGCGACATCCCCGACGGCGAGATGGCCCTCGACGGCCCGCGGCGCCTCACCAACGACTGGCAGCTCAGGAGCTCGCGCGACTACTTCCAGCGGCTCAAGAAGACGATGCGGGAGGTGGCGAACGCGATGGGCGCCGACTTTCTCGTCAATCCGACCTGGTTCCTCAAGCGCGTCATCACCGTCCACGCCCTGGGCGGCTGCCCCATGGGCCGAAACGAGCAGGAGGGCGTGGTCGACGAGTACGGGGAGGTGTTCAACCACCCCAACCTGTACGTGGCGGACGGCGCCATCATGCCCGGCCCGGTCGGCCCCAATCCGTCGCTCACCATCGCGGCCCTCGCCGATCGCATTGCCGACCGCATCCTCGAGGAGGCCGGCGAGAGCCCCACCGCGACCCGCGAGCCGGCGCCCGACGCAACGGGCAAAGAGGGGAGCCCCTCCACGGAATCGCCGCCCTCGAACGGCGCCCCCTCCTCTTCCCTGTCTGGATCGGCCTCAGCGACCGCCGGCGGCGAGAAGAGCACGACCCTCCGGGAAGAGATCGTCCCGTTTACGGCCGAGGACGGCTACGAGTGCAACCTTGTGCACCTGCGCGGCGACGCCCCACCCACCAAGGGGCCGGTCCTCGTGTCGCACGGGGCCGGGGTGCGCGCCAACATCTTCCGCGCGCCCGTCGAGACCAACTTCGCCGAGTACCTGGTGCAGCGGGGCTACGACGTGTGGCTCGAAAACTGGCGCGCGAGCATCGATCTGGCGCCCAACGAGTGGACGCTCGACCAGGCGGCCCGGTACGACCATCCGGCGGCGGTGGAGACGGTGATAGACGAGACGGGCGCCGAGAGCGTGCAGGCCGTCATCCACTGTCAGGGCTCCACCAGCTTTGCGCTGTCGGCGGCGGCCGGGCTGGTGCCCCGCGTCCGCACCATTGTGAGCAACGCCGTCTCCCTCCACACCGTCGTCCCGGACTGGTCGGTGTTCAAGATCAACTACGTGGTGCCGTTCGTCGACCGGTTTACCGACTACCTGAACCCGCAGTGGGACGCGGACACCAGGAGCCTCCCGGGGCGCCTGCTCTACTACCTGACGGAACTCACGCATCACGAGTGCGACAACGCGGTCTGCCGTCAGGTGAGCTTCTACTACGGCAGCGGCTTTCCGGCCCTGTGGAGCCACGACAACCTGAACGACGAGACCCACGAGTGGCTGCGACGGGAGTTTGCGAACGTGCCCCTCAGCTTCTACCGCCAAATTAAGGACTGCATCCAGGCCGGCCATCTCGTGAGCACCGGGGCGGTCGACGACATTCCCCGCGACATCACCGCCCAGCCGCCCCAGACCGACGCCCGGTTCGCCCTCTTTGCGGGGGAGGACAACCTGTGCTTCCTCCCCGAGAGCCAGGTCCACACGCACGACTTTCTCGACCAGCACCGCCCGGGCCACGACTCGCTCCACGTCGTGCCCGGCTACGGCCACCTCGACGTGTTCTTCGGCCAGAACGCGGCCCAGGACGTCTACCCGCAAATGGTGAACGAACTGGACAAGGACAACCCGTAATCCCTCCCTCCCCAACCCCCTCCGACCGGTGGGCCTCTTTACGATTCCAGACCGCCTTCAGCGCCAGGACGGCCGGCACGCCCGCGTCGACGGCATCCCGTTTCAACTGCCGGTCAACTCCGAGAACTCGCCGGCCCTCATGGCCGCGTTCCCGATCGACGCAACCCGCGCCGCGGAGCTGCTCCCCGGCCACGAGATCCACCCGTTTCGCCTGTGGGGCAACACGGGCCTGCTGGTGGTGAGCGTCATCAACTACCGCACGACGGACATCGGGGCCTACGTCGAGTTCAGCGTCGGAATCGCCTGCACGCACGGGCGCTCCCCGGCCCCGATGGCGCTTCCGCTGCTCCTTCCGGGCCACTACGGCGTGGGGCAGTACGTCTACGACCTGCCCGTGAGCACCGAGGTGTCGGTGAAGGGGGGAAAGGGCATCTGGGGCATGCCCAAGCACCAGGCCCAGCTCGACTTCCTCGTGGAGGAGGACACCGTCAGCAGCCAGTACGACCTCGACGGCGAGCTCGCGATGCGGATCGACATCGATCGGCCCGAGCGCGTCTGGCTGCCGGTGCGGATGCGGGGCATCAACTACTGCCAGTTCCGCGGCATGCTGATGAAGTCGGTGATCCACTTTCGTGGCACGGCGGGCTTCACCCTCTTCAACGACGACGCCGCCCGTCTCATCATCGGCGACCACCCCCGCATGCAGCCGCTGAAGACCCTCAACATCCAGCCGCCTCTCTTCACGGGCTTCCTGCCCGACACCCACGGCGTACTGGACGACCACCTGGAGTCCTGGTTCATCAGCGCCGAGACGCCGATCGAGGAGGACGTCGAGGGCCTCGAAAGCGTGGTGGACCTGGGCACGAGCGAGGAGTGGCCCCCGCCGCCGGACCGTGACGCCAACCAGCCGGCCCCAATCGTATGAGCGATGCCCCCCACCGGTCCCTTCTCTTCTCCGGGGGCGGCCTGCGGGTCGCCTACCAGGCGGGTGCGCTCCGGGCCCTCTCCGAAGCCGGCCTGGAGTTTGGCCACCTCGACGGCACCTCCGCCGGCGCCCTCAACGCCGCGATGCTCCTCTCCGGCCAGTCGCCGGACGAGATGTGGGAGCGCTGGCGCACCTTCGATCCCCTGGACTTTGCCTCTCTGCTTCCTCTCCACGAGTACCTCGACGGCACGCCGCCCGCCCTGGGCGACGCCGAGGGCATTACCGACCGGGCCTTCCCGCACCTGGGCATCGACCCGGAGCGGATCCGGGGCGCGACGGGCGTCACCGGCACGTTCAACGTCTGCAACTACGCCCGCAAGACCACCGAGGTGATCCCCCACGAGGCGATTACGCAGGACCTGCTGGTGGCCGGCATGTCGCTGCCCATCTTCCTGCCGCCGGTGGAGCACGAGGGCACCCCATACGTCGACGCGGCCTTTATCCGCGACACGAACCTGTGGGAGGCCGTCCGCCGCGGGGCCGACGAGCTGTGGCTCCTCTGGGCGCTCGGCAACACCGCCGAGTACAAGTCGGGCTTCTTCCACCAGTACATGCACATGCTGGAGATGAGCGCGAACGGACACCTGTTCGAGGAATTCGACCGCATTCGCGCCCTCAACGAGCGGATCCGGAACGGCGACTCGCCCTACGGGCAGGAGGCGCCCATCACCCTGCACATGATCCGGCCCGCCTCGCCCCTGCCCCTCACGCCCGACCTATACCTGGACAACGTCGGCCTCGGCACGCTGCTGAGCATGGGCTACCGCGACGCCCGCACCTACCTCGCCACGAAGTCCCCCGACGGCCTCACCTACACCCCCGAGATCACACAAATGACCGCCATGCGCCCCGGCCTGTCCTTCGACGAAACGATGAGCGGTGCCTTTGCGATGGGCGAGGACGACCCCGAGCAGGGACGCACGGTGGGCCGGCAGAACGACACGGAGCTCGCCCTCCACGCCTCCGTCTACATCGACGACATCGACCGCTTCGCGAACGACCCCGACCACGAAGGGCAGCTGACGGGCTCGGTCGAGTTTGCTCCGTTCGGCGGCGAGGTCCACGCCACGCACGGCGTGTTCAAGCTGTTCTCCCCGGGCGACGAGGAGGCCCTCAAGTGGATGGTGTACGAGCTGGCGTTCGAGCACGAGGGCCGGCCCTACTACCTCGCGGGCAAAAAAGAAGTCCGGGACGACCCCGGCTTCGACCTGTGGTCGGACACGACGACGCTGTACACCCGCCTCCACGAGGGCCGAGACCCCTCCGGCCCGGTCGTGGGCGCCGGCGTTCTCCGCCTCGGGGTCGACGACCTGGCCCGCCTCGTCTCGACCATGCGGGTGCCCAACGCCGACTCCCTCGGCGACAAGGCCGAGGCGCTCTCGACATTCGGGCGCCTCTTCCTCGGCGAGCTGTGGGACTCATACGCCAAGCACGCGCCCGTGGACCTGGAGTCGAACGACGGGCCCTGACCGAGCCCCCCACCTCCCCGTGGCCGACGCCCGGCGTGTGCCCGGTCGCTTCGCGCGAGAGGAGCGTTCCGCCGCGAGGGGGGGCCGGCGAGCGTCGGCGTGTAGCCCTCCGCCTCTTCGCCCTTTTTCCACTCGCCCGCTCTCCCGTGCCTTCTTCTGACTCCCCCCCCGAACGGCCGCAGTCCGAGGCCGACCTCGACTTCACACCCCAGCGGATGGTCCGCTGGTTCAATCCCCTGGAGCTGGTGCGGGCCGGCGTCCGGGCGGGCCTGTCGACCCTGTTCGGCGCGTACGCCGACCGGCGCGAGATCCAGGCGCTCCAGGCGAGCGCCCAGTCCCGCGACCGCGCCGAGATGACGACCGGGACGGTCCGGACCGCGTCCGGCGACGGCTCGCACGAGTGGTACGACCTCTCCGACCCGGATTCCCTGTGGATCGACTACACCGCCGACCTCGGGGACGGCTTCGACGCAACGTACACGGTCGCGCGCCTCCTCGCCGAGCAACGCCTGCAGGTTGGCGACCACTCGACCGAGCGGGGGCAGGTGCTGGTGATGGGCGGGGATCAGGTCTACCCCACCGCCTCGCGCACCGAGTACCAGAACCGCCTCGTCGGGCCCTACCGGGCCGCCCTGCCCTGGGTCCTGGAGGAGCCCCCGCTGCTCTTTGCCGTGCCCGGCAACCACGACTGGTACGACGGCCTCACGAGCTTCCTGCGCCTTTTCACGCAGGGACGGTGGATCGGCGGATGGAAGACCGAGCAGCGACGGAGCTACTTCGCGGTCAACCTGCCGCACGACTGGTGGCTCTGGGGCATCGACATCCAGCTGAACGCCGACATCGACAAGCCGCAGCTCGACTACTTCCGGGCCCTTGCCGCCGACGACTCGATCATGCCGCCGGGCTCGAAGGTGGCGCTCTGCACGCCCGAGCCGTCCTGGCTCTACGCCGAGACGAAGGGCCAGACGGCCTACCAGAACCTTGGCTACCTCGAGGACAAGATCATTGAGCCGAATGGCCACGAACTGGCGGTCGGTCTCGCCGGGGACCTGCACATGTACGCCCGGTACGAGGCGGCCGAGACCGGACACCAGCGAATCATCGCCGGGGGCGGCGGGGCCTACCTGTACCCGACGCACGACCTGCCGGAGACGCTGGCGGTCGACACGGCGGCGGGCACCCACCGATTCGAGATGCAACCGGCCCCGCACGACGATTCGGACGCGCCCGTCTTTCCGGACGTCCCCACCTCGCGGGGGCTTTCGTGGGGCGCGCTGCTGCTTCCGTTCAAAAATCCCTGGTTTGGCGGGGCCGTCGCCCTGCTGTACCTGCTCTTCGCCTGGCTCACGCAGAGTGCCACGGTCCGGCCCTCCTTCGGCGCGGTGGACGCCCCTGGTGGGACGCCGTCCTCACTGCTGAGCTACCTGGCACGCACCTCGGACGCCGGGAGCGCGCTCGGCGCGGTCCTCGATGCCACCCAGCACGCCCCGGGCGCCGCCCTCCTGGTGGCCGTGCTCTGGGCGGGGCTCGTCGCGTTCGCCGACCTGAAGAGCTGGGGCGGCGCGCTCGTCGCGGGGACCCTCCACGCCGCCGCGCACCTGGGCCTCGCCACCGCCCTGATGTGGGGCTTCGCCGTCGTCAACCACACCGTGGAGGGCCTCCCGGCAACCGGCCCCCTCCACGTGCCCCTGTTCGTCGGGGAGATGGCGGTGTTTGGCGGCCTGCTCGGGGGGCTCCTGACGGGCCTGTACCTGATCCTGGCCAACCGACTGCTCGGGCTGTTTGGAAAAAAGGGCGTTCACGCCAACGAGGTCTTCTCTGCCCAGCACATTCCGCACTACAAAAACTTCCTTCGGCTCCACGTGGGGTCCGACGGCGACCTCACCCTGTACCCGGTCGGCATCTCGAGCATCGAGACCCACTGGTCCGTTCGGCCCGACGGGGGACCCGAGGACCCATGGTTTGAGGGGGGCGTCCCGCCGGCCGACCGCGCCGAGCTCATCGAGCCGCCCATCCGAGTGGACGGCACCGCCCGCCGCGAGTAGTCCCCGCGCGTCG
>Ga0207753_1000913_pt1 | contig 10657 bp, 11 predicted proteins | sample PonA233FremontCA_2_FD_187273 | JGI IMG/M metagenome (GOLD analysis project Ga0207753, IMG submission 187273) | Salt pond sediment microbial community from Fremont, CA, USA - Pond A23 Sediment 3 (SPAdes) | ecosystem: Environmental > Aquatic > Non-marine Saline and Alkaline > Saline | place: USA...
GAGAACGAAAAGCGGGTCAGTCGAGGAAGCCGAGGGTGTCTTCGATCCGCCCCAACTCCGGGCCGGTGGTGTCCTCGCCGACGAGGTAGCTCTCGTCGGTGGCCACTAGTCCCGAGCCCAGCAGCGGCGTCCCGTAGTTGATCGTCCCGAGATCGGCGTACACGTCGAGATGCTCCTCCAGCGTTTCGAGTTCCGACTCGCTGGCCTGCGGGTGGCAGAGCACGCCGGTGTTGTTGGCGACCGCGGCGGTGCCGACTGTATTGACACCACCGAGATCCCCACGCAGGACGGGGACATCGAGGGCGTCCTTCACGGCTTGGACCGCCTCACGCGAGAGGTCCGGGTGGACGTACGCCCCGTAGTCGTTTGCGAGGACGACGTTGCCTGCGGCGTTGATCTTGCCGGGGAGTTCGACGACCGGTCCGTCGACGGCCGCGGCGAGACGCTCGGTCTCGCGATCCGTGACCCGGTTGGAAACCAACAGGCCGTTTTCGTTGCCGACCGCGAGCGAGCCGACCGTGCCGGAGCCACCGACTGTCGTTGCCACTGGCTCAACGCCGAGTTCGGCGGCCATCGAGTCGATCTGCTCGTCGTCGACGTCACGACGGACGAGGAGGCAGTCAGGTGTCGCGCGGGCGAACACACCGATATACGGGGAGCCAGCGACTGAAAGGCGGAGCACGCGTTAGGCGACTTCGGCTTCGACGATCGCCTCGTCGTCTTCGAGGAAGCGGGCCGCACGGACGCGGAGCTTCGACGGCGGGTTCTGTCGGCCGCGCTCCCAGACCGTCTCGTTGATCGAGGGATCGAGGCGGACCTCCTCGGCCTCAACGTTGAAATGCTGGGCGAGGTGGTCGCGGATGATCGTCATCGCTCTGTCGGCACGCTCCTGTGTGGCGACCTTGCGGGCGTCTCGGAGCGGGATCGTTACGACGCGTTCTTCGAAATCACTCGTGCTCATTGTTACTCGTCAGTGCTGCTGCGCCGCCAGTTGCGACGTTTGGGGTTTCGGGAGACCTGCATATCCGTCTTCATCATGACCCACATCGGGACACGCGTGTTCTGCCGTTCGTGTTTGGCGAGCCGCTTTTTTTGTGCCTTCGTCTTCTTACCCATAGTAGCATATCGTCTTACTCCGCGGCTTAAAATCCTGTCCATCCCGTACGGAGGTTAGGCCAGCGAATTGAGGAGTCAGAACTTCTCTAACAAGGATTCGTAAAAACTCGCGTCGGTGGCTTCACCCGCCAGCTTCTCGACGATCAACTCCGGCGTCGACCGTGCCAGATGGTCCTTCACCGGCGAGCGGTCGACCTCCAACTCGCCATCCACGAGCCCGACGGCCTGAATCCCGTCGACGGCCACCGGCACGGCCGCCGCGTCCCGGATCTGGTCGGCGAGGTGGGAGACGAAGACCGCGGTCGCACCCTGTGTTTCGAGGGCTTCCAGAATGCCGGCGATGATCTTCGCGCTCGCGCCGGGTTCGGTGATCGACTCCAGTTCGTCGACCAACACGAGCCGTCCCTCGGCCCCCGCCACGAGGTCGCCGAACTCCCGGACCGTGCTCTCGAAGGCCCCCGCATCCAGCGTCCCTTGGGATTTGGCGTAGTAGTGCAACTCGGTAAACCGCTGGAGGCGGACCGACTCGGCGGGGACCGGCAGTCCCATGTGAGCCAGAATGACGATCAGCCCAACGAGATCGAGCAAGGAGGTTTTCCCGCCGGAGTTGACCCCCGACAGCAGGGTGACGCCCTCGACACCGTAGTCGACCGGGTCGACCGCGCCGAACTCGACGTCCAACAGCGGCGACCGCCCGGCGGTGATCTCGAAACCCGAATCGGCGTCGACGAACTCCGGGAGCGTACAGTCGAACTCCCGCCCGAAGCGGGCGATCGCCAGCTCCACGTCGAGTTCGAGGGCGTTTCTGACCAACTGGTCGACCGGCTCCCGGAGGTCGGCGAGATCGGCCGCCAGCTCGCTTTTCAACGTTGCCGCTCGCCGGTCGCGGGCCGCGGTGAGTTCGGTTTGGAGGCGTGAAACAGCATCCTCGCGTCGACTGAGCGGAAAGGTGGGGTCGCCGTCGAAGATCCGGTCGGCGAGTTCGCCCTCCTCGGGAGCCAACGAGAGACTGTCGCGCAACTGCGACCGAGCCTTCGTCAGTGCGGTTTCGAAATCCTCGTCGAGTTCACGCGCCAGAAGCGAGTCGACGCGCGCGCCCTGTTCGACCAGCGAAAGGAAGTCTTGACCCTCGATGGTAACGTTGCGCTCCTTGATCGCGTCCCGAAGGTGGTCGTTGGCGACCGATTCGGCAGTGCCGACCGCCGCGTCCAGATCGTCGACCGCCACCTCCAGACGCCGGAGTTCGTCGTCGCCGACGATGGTTCCGTCGTCGTCGACGCGCGAGAGGCCGTCTTCGAGTGCCGCGAGGTCACAGGGCGGCTCCAGTCCGGCCAATCGGTGGACCTCGGCAGCCGCCAGAATCGGCTCGCGGTTGGTGGCGAAAAACGACAGCAGACGTTCGGGAACGACGGTTTCGGGTTCGTCGAGGGCGTCGGGGAGGATTCGCACGTCGCCCGAGACATCGATCCCAGCGAAGGACTCGTCGAGGACAAAGACGGTGGCATAGGAACGGGCCAGCTCGTCGATATCGCGGGCATCGTCGACGACTTCGGCCGACAGCTCCGGCATCCGGTTTTTGGCTTTGGCGTACTGCTCGGCGTTGGCGGTCGCCAGACAGCGATCCCGAACCCGGAGCCCCGACGGTTCGGCCAGCGGCTCGACACCGCCGAGGGCCTCGCGGACCTCGGGATCGGGATCGTGGGACAGCGCACGGTCGACCACTGTGCGGGCTTCCTCGATGCGGGACTCGCACGGACTGGGATACAGCGTTTCGAGCCGCTTTTTGGCGTACTGGGTGACAGCCCGCTGCTGGAGCAGCGACAGTGCGTCGTCGTACAGCGATTTGGCCCGGTCGGTCGCCAGAAACCCGCCGGGGTCGTCGTGGCGGCGCTGGATCGCTCCGCGGGCGATGGCGGCCGCCCGCCCCTCGGTGATGCCGGGGGCCGACGCGATAGTCAGCACGTCACCGGATTCGAGGGCGGCCTCGGGCGCCTCGAGTTCGGCAAGTGCGGTTGCGGTCTTGCCGCCGACACCGGGAATCGATTCGAACTCCATTCGCCTGCCGGTCTCTCGGGCAGTGACTAAAGAATACGGGTCCGACGAAGGGGGAATGACGCCCGCCCCACGGGCGTCCCGCACGGTGTCGGTGCTGGGCAGCGACGACAGACAGCAGTCGTGGCCCCGACGGGCGGTCGACACAGACGAACTATACAGCGCGCAGTGGTCCAGAGCGCGCCCACATAGTGTTACTGTGCTGTCACTACCCGCATGTAGAAACGCAGTCCGGTAGTATGTGAGTTATGGCCACTCGGCGGCCGAACACGTACCAACTGCGAACGGCGGCGTCGACACGCGCCGACCGATTAGCAGGCCGCGAGCGAGGCCAGCCGGTGAACAACGGCCTTTTGACTCGGCAGGCCAATCGGAGGCTATGACTCCCAGCGACAAGGCCGCGGCCCTGCGGAGCGATCTCGCCGACTGTGACGGCGTGCTCGTCGCCTTTTCGGGTGGCGTCGACTCGACGGTCGTCGCGGCGCTGGCCCACGAGGCGCTGGGCGACCGGGCGGTCGCCTGTACGGCCAAAAGCGAGACGTTGCCTGCGGCCGAACTCAACGACGCACGGCGGGTCGCCGAGGAGATCGGCATCCGCCACGAACAGGTCGCGTTTTCCGAACTCGACAACCCGGAGTTCGTCGACAACGATGGCGACCGCTGCTACCACTGCCGGACGATGCGACTCGGCAAGATGTACGAGACCGCCCGAACACTCGGCATCGAGACTGTCTGCGACGGGACCAACGCCTCCGATCCGGGCGAGGGCCACCGCCCCGGCCTGCGGGCTGTCGAGGAACTCTCGGTGCGCTCGCCGCTGCTCGAACACGACATTACGAAGGAGGAAGTCCGAGCCATCGCCGACGACCGCGGGCTGTCGGTCGCCGACAAACCCTCGATGGCCTGTCTCTCCTCGCGGATTCCGACCGGCCTCGAAGTTACTGAGGCCAAACTCACGAGGGTCGAAAAGGCCGAACAGCTGCTCCGGACGTGGGGGTTCGAGCAGTTCCGCGTCCGGGACCACGACGGACTGGCCCGGATCGAGGTCGCGCCCGACGAACTCGATGCGGCCCTCGATCCCGAGTTCGCCCGTGCAGCCCGTGAGCACCTCTCGGATCTCGGCTTCGATCACGTCACCCTCGACCTCCATGGCTACCGGACCGGCAGCGTCAGCCCGGCGGCCGACGACGAATCCGTCTCGGACGGTCTTTTAAATCAGCAGTAGCCGTCGAAGTAGCGACGACACGGCAGTGAAGTCGACACCGGTCGCCGACAGGTCGTAACGCTTGCCTTCCTACCGCACCGAGAGACCATATGGCGATTCCAGTCGACGTGACAATCTACTCCCGGGCCGACTGCCATCTCTGCGAGGAAGCCAAAGCGACCATCGAGCGCGTCGCCGACGAGGTCGACACCCTCGTCACCATCGAGGAGGTCGACGTCGACACCGACGAGACGCTCCGGGCGGAGTACGGCGAACGGGTCCCCTACGTCTTCGTCGACGGGTGGCCCGCGTTCAAATACGAAGTCGACGCTGCAGAGCTGCGTCGACAGCTACGGGACGCGGCGTAGGGCCGACAACGGAAAACAACGGACGGTCGACCGGCTATTTCCCGGTCCATCGCAGGAGCGCGAGGGTCCCCTCGAACAGCACCACCATCGTCAGCGTGACCATGATCGGGGCCATCCCGGTCGGGTCAGGGCTGAAGAGGAACGCGATCCCGAGGAACGACCCCCAGAAGATGAGGCGCTTGGACTCCAGCCACTGCCGGGTGACGATCCCCATCATGATCGCCAGCATGATGAAAAGCGGGATCTGGAAGATCAGCGCCATCCATCCCATCATGATCAGGATGAGGTTGAACGTCTCCTGGAGGCCGTAGGCGACGACCGCGGCATCGGCGGTGTAGGTGGTAAAGTAGGCGAAGATGAACGGGAGGATGAGGAAGTGGGCGAACAGCACCCCGGCGACGCCCAACACGAGGCTCGTCGGCACCGACGCGAGGTAGTAGCGTCGCTCGGTCTGGTAGAGGCCGGGGCGCATGAACCGGTAGGTCTGGTAGACGAACACCGGAAGCCCGAGTAGCAGTCCGGCCAGGCCAGCGACTTTCAATTTGGTGAGGATGAATTCGAGGGGACCGTAGAGCCGCGGGCGGTTAGCCATTGGCTCGGGGATATGGGCCGACCACAGGAAGTTGATCGTGTCCCCGGCGTACGGATAGACGACGACCATGACGACTCCGGCGACGAGAAAAACGATGCCGAGCCGTCGCATCATCTCCTCGATGTGGTCGGCAAGTGGCATCTCCTGGTCGGATTCGGGGCCGTCGCTGACGAACTCGTCGTCGACCGTCGAGGGCACTGCCTTGCCCTCGTCGGCCGGGAGACCCGTCTGGGTCGTTCCGCCGTCGGTGGTCGTACTGTCGGCGGTCTCGGCGTCTGCCGAATCGGCTGCCGACGACTCGGAGCCATCGCTGTCGACTGCCGTCGGACCGCCTCCGTCCTCGGACGCGCCGGTATCAGGGGACTCCGGATCGTCGGCCATTCAGTTACACTAGATTACCGGGCCGTTATAGGCCTTTTCTGATTTGGCGCGCTCGGGTGGGAGTCGACAGGGGGACATCGGGCCGAATCGCGTGGGCGAGAGAAAAAGTTGATAACGCCGAGTCGGCTTGCTACAGCTATGTCTAGCGCGCTCGATGCGGACACCAGGGAGACGCTTGGTGAGACCGTAGCCACCGGTCGTGCGATGCTCCGAGCTGCGCAAAAGGACCTCCAAAAAGTCTTTATCGTCTTTCTGATCGGCTTTCTCGGCACCTTCTATGCCCTCCGGCTCTACGTCTGGGAGTTCCTCCGCGACGTGACCGAAGCCCGGATGCGGGCCGATGTCGGCGAGAGCTTCGAGATCATCGCCCAGACCCCCTTCGACGTCATCCTCTTGCAGGCAAAGATCGGTCTCATTATCGGCATCATCGTCGCGATTCCCGCGTTCCTCTATTTCGCCCGTGATGCCCTCCGGGCCCGTGGCTGGTGGGTCCAAACACCCATTGCGCGCTGGAAAGTCGCGGTGATCGGGCTGTTCGCGGCGGGCCTTTTCGTCGGTGGGGCAGCCTACGGATACGCTGTCTTCTTCCCCGTGATGTTCGGCTTCCTCGCGGGGTTCGGCTTCGATGCCGGGCTGAACCCGAGCTACTCCATCGTGCTGTGGACGGAGTTCATCGTCCTGCTGACGATCTCCTTCGGGCTGGCCGCCCAGATGCCGCTGGCGATCACCGGCCTGTCGTACGCTGAGATCGTCCCCTACGAGACGTTCCGCGACAAGTGGCGCTACGCCGTCCTCGGGATGTTCGTCTTCGGCGCGGTCTTCTCGCCGCCCGACCCCTTCACCCAGATCATGTGGGCCGCCCCGTTGATCGTGCTCTACGGGCTGAGCCTCTATCTGGCCAAAATCATCGTTACCGCCAAACGCGGGAGCGAACAGATCGACATCCGTGGGACTGCCAGCGATCACTGGAACGCGCTCGCCGGACTCCTGTTGGGTGGGTTCGGCGTCGTCTACGCGTTCTACGAGTACGGGGGCGTCGACGCGGTCAACAGTCTGTTGGGACTCGAAGTCTCTCTCTGGACATGGACGATCAGCACTAGCTACCGGTTCCTCCCTGCCGGGGAAGGCCTCGGCGTCGACCCCAACGTGGCGATCGGTCTCTACGGTGGACTCTTGGGCATCGTGCTCACGCTGTTGGGACTGGCCTACTTCGTCTATGTCGAACTCGATGCCGACGTGATCGAGACGAACCTCGGTGATCCGACCGAAATCGATCTCTCTGAACTCGACGCCGCTGGGATTCGTGCTGCACCCCCGGAAGCGTTCGTCGACCTCGAGGAGGACGAGGCGATGGCGATGGCGAGCAAAGCGCTGGACGACGACGATCCCGACAAAGCGCGGGCGATCGTCGACCGGTTCGACGACACTGAGGCCGAACGCGAGGCGGCTGCCGAAGCCGAGGCTGCCCAAGAGGGCGATCTCGGCGACCGCGCCGAGCGAGCCGGTGACTCATTCCTCGACGAGTTCACCGACGGCGAGCGGGATACCGACGACATCGGTGGCTACTACACTGACATCATGTTCATCCTCGATAGCCTCCGCTCGCGGTCGTTCGCCCTCGTGTTGACGTTCCTGATCGCCATGGTCGGGACGTTCATGGCGTTCTATGTCGGCGGGCTGGGCGTCGTCCGGGAGAACTTCCTGAGTCGGATGCCGCCGCAGTTGGTCGACGAGGCTGCGTTGGATATCATCACGCTCCACCCCGTCGAGGCCGTGCTGTTCATCGTCAAGGTCTCGGTGTTGATCGGCGCGCTGGCGATACTGCCGATGGCAGCCTACTTCGCGTGGCCCGCGCTCAAGCAGCTCGGGGCGGTCCGGGGCAACCAGGGGGTCGTCTTCCTGTGGACCGGCTCGCTGACCGCCGGACTGTTCGGCGGGCTCGCGCTGGGCTACTTCTACATCGCTCCCGCGGTGTTCTCCTATCTCGTCGCTGACGCCACCGCCGCGGCGATGTTGATCACCTACCGGGTCAACGACTTCTTCTGGCTCATCATCTTCACCACGGCCGGGATCGGACTGCTGGCGGATATCCCGATCCTGATGGTCCTGCTCAACGGTGCTGGGCTCCCCTTCCGGGCGATGCGAAGCCGGTGGCGCGAAGTGACCGTCGCGCTGCTGGCGATTGGCGCGCTCATGACCCCAGCCGACATCCTGACGATGTTCCTCGTCACGATCCCGCTGATGGTCGCCTACGGCGTGGGGCTGGCCCTGCTGTTCGTCGTCACCGGCGGTGGTCGACGCGACCTCGCCCCACCCGCCGAAATCGTCTCCTAACGGACCACCCGCCGAAATCGCCTCCTAACGGACCACCCGCCGAAATCGCCTCCTAACGGAGCGTCACCGAACCGTTGATACCGTGGCCGTGTGAGGAGGCGACATGGCCAGTGCGGAACCGCTGTCGGAGCCACAGGTGCTCGCCCACACCAAGCGACAGCTGTTTCCGGACGACGACAGCACCGAGAGCTACGCCGTTGTCGACACCCAGTTCGCGGTCGACGAGTGGCTCCCCGGCCAACCGATCGCCGCCGAAGTCCACGACCGGCTCGCACCGTTCAATCACGTCCGCGTCGGGACGGGGTATCCAGACTTGGTCGGCGTCCGATTGCTCGATTCGGCGTTCCTCGCGGTCGAACGGTTCGGCGAGGAGCCGCCACTCGTGGCGATCGAAGCGAAAGGCTACACCGACGGCGGGAGGGTCGACGTCGAACGCGGCGTCGTCCAAGCCTACGACCGACTCGGCGAGGCCAACGCCGCCTACGTCGCCGCACCACAGGCGGCTATCTCCCAGTCCGCCCGCACGCTCGCCCGCGAACTCAACGTCGGCGTGCTCGCGGTCGATATCGACGGGACACTCACCCCCTGTGAGGTGCCGCGGATCGTCGGCAACCGCACGTCCGACGAGGCGAGTGTGATCCGGTTTCAAGCGACCGCCCAGGGTGTCGCCGACAAATCATTCGGCCTGAACCATCCGAAAAACTACCTCGCCTACCCGCTGGCAGTCTACCACCCCGACGGGACGGAAGCCGTCCTCGCCGAGCGCGTCGTCGGGGCAGTCGACAGTGCCCGGACCGGCGCGGCGTTCCTCGGGCTGATCGACGACGAGCCGAACCGCACCACACTCACCCCGCTCGGCGAGGAAGTCGTCCGGTTCGGGCTCGACCGCTTCGGCTCGGTCGACGCCGCTCTCGACGAGTTTTCAGCGTGGAAGCGGTCCAGAAAACGGTTCTGTGAGTTGGCCCCCGGGTGGGGGTTGGTGACGCGACGGGTCGTCTGGGCGTATCCCGCGACACAGCTGCTGGTCAAAGAACTGCAGACGATGTTCGAAGACGGGTTCGCGGAGCCGACGCTGGTCGACCTCGTCGAGTGGCTCCACGTTCAGCACCCGACCTTCACCGTCGAGCTATTCATCCGTGGGACCGATGACGCCCGGAGCCGGGTGCTCGATGCGGACGGAGGGCTACAGCGATCTCTGCTTCAGGATGGCTCTGGCTACCACTCGCCGACCGTCTTTCAGCTGAAGACGATGCTGTACCACGCCGGGATTCTGGCCGAACGCGGGACCGAACCGCACAGACTTGAGCCGTCGACTGATTCGTGGCGACTCCGGGAACCACTCGGTCGAGTCCAGTAGGAAAACAAGAACCGGATTCGAACCGGAGAGAGACTCACTCCGTCGTCGGGCGTAGCCCGATTGTCTGCGAGCCCGCAGGGCTCGTATTGTTCGTCTCTCAGGGCTCAAATCCGTATGGCTTCCGCTCCTCACGTGTTGTCCGTCGCAGGAAGCCAAGGGCCGGATTTGAACCGGCGGGGGTTCCGCTCTGCAGGCGGATGCGTTCGGCCGGACTCTGCCACCTTGGCGCGTCCGAGATTACTTCGGAGACGTGCTTAAGGCTAGCGGTCTCGGGCCATTCGTCGACCAACACCATTCAAGCGATCCCGATCCGAACCGCCAGTCGTCCGTGACCGACTCCCTCTTCGAGCCGACCGTCCGGTCGAACGTTCTGCAGCTCCACTCGCCGTCGACTGACTGGCTGTCGACCGGGTTCGATGGCGGCCGCCAACGAGCAGACGCCGCCTACAACATCACCGTCCCCGAGGGCTGGACCGAGACCGATCTCGCGGGGTACGTCGACCGGCGAAAAGCCGACACCGGGTTCGACGCCGACGGCCCGGCGCTGCTGACGGGCGTCGACCAGCAACACGCCCGCCGCGCCGTCCTCGATCCCGTCGAGGTGGTCGTCACTGCTGGCGTCTCGAACCCTACTACACTCCTTCCGGCGTCTCGACACGAAACAGACCCCTCCGAAGTGGATAAAAGGCTCCGACCGGGGACGATCAACATCATCGCCGGGACGACCCGTGCCCTCCCACCGGGCGCACTGGCCAACCTCGTTGCGGTCGTCACCGAGGCCAAGACGGCGACGTTGCTTCGGCTGAGCGGCTTTTCGGGGACGACGAGCGATGCAGTGATCGTCGGGAGTGATCCATCTGGAGAGCCAGCGCAGTTTTCGGGCTCGTCGACAACTGTTGGGCGGGCCGCTCGTGCTTGCGTTCGGGACGCGCTCACCGCAGCGCTCGACTCGCGGTACGAGGTCGCGGCGATCCCCGAGTCGGTTGCAGATGCAGAGTACGGATGTGCGACGACGGTGGGGTCGACTGTCTCGGAACTGTAACGAAGGCCGCTGCTGGTCGACACGAAAATACCCGCTTCTCACAAACGCTACGATAGCTCCCGCTCGCGCGATAACTGCAAAAAGCCCACGAGCAACTGCCATTGCTCGTGGGCTGTAGGTTATGAAGCGAGTGATTCCGGAGGAATCACCCAAGTATGAGTAGGGGCGGCGAACTGTGACTCCCAGAGGGTCTCCCACTCCAGTACTGCAC
>Ga0207753_1000915_pt1 | contig 10655 bp, 10 predicted proteins | sample PonA233FremontCA_2_FD_187273 | JGI IMG/M metagenome (GOLD analysis project Ga0207753, IMG submission 187273) | Salt pond sediment microbial community from Fremont, CA, USA - Pond A23 Sediment 3 (SPAdes) | ecosystem: Environmental > Aquatic > Non-marine Saline and Alkaline > Saline | place: USA...
TCAACGGTAACTTCCCGACGTGGCTCGCCCCCGAGCAGGTCCGGATTCTGCCGGTCTCGGACGACAACATCCCCTACGCGAAACAGCTCCAGCACCGGTATCTCGACGACTTCCGCGTCGAAATCGAGGATCGCTCCTGGACGGTCGGCAAGAAGATCCAGCAGGCCCACGACGACCGCGTCCCGTACATGCTGATCGTCGGTGACGAGGAAGAAGAAAGCGAGACCGTCTCGGTCCGGGATCGCTTCGAAAACCAGGAGAAAGACATCCCGGTCGAACAGTTCCGCGCCCATCTCGACAGCGAAGTCGAAGAGAAACGCATCGAGCCCGATTTCCTGAAACAGGACCAGAGCTAGCTTCTGTTTCGGTTGCTGTCCAGTCGAATCCGAGAACGCGGCTGCATCGAACTATATATAACTTGTCTACGATGCAACTACTATGGAAGCCAGCGGACGGTCCGGACGGCCAGAGGTTCTCGTCGTCGGCGGCGCAGTTGCGGGGTTAGCTGCCGCAGACGCGCTGGTCGACCACGCAACGGTGACGCTGTACGAACGCGAATCCTACGACGAGAAACGAGTGAACTGTGGCGAGGCGATCAACGACACGACGCTGGTTCCACTCGAACTGACACCGGAGAATGGCTTCGTCAACGACATCGACGGCTTTCAGCTGGAAATCTATCCGGGTACTGACCGACCGCCAGGGAGTGAGCCCCTCTCGACGTGTCGGTTAGGGTGTCCACCGGGCTACATCTGTGATCGCAACGTCGTGGAGCGCCAGTGGGCCCGACGGCTCGAAGAACGGGGGGTCGAGGTCCGCGACGGCGAGGCGCTGTCGATCCCCGAATACCGGGAACTCGTCGGCGAGTACGACTACATCGTCGATGCGACGGGACAGCCGTCGATGACGCTCCGGGCGTTCGACCTCGAACAGCAGTACAGCGGCGATATGGTAGCCCTAAACGCCGAAGTCGAGGGGGATTTCGGTGCATACGAGCGCTATCCGCGCATCTTTTTCGAGGGATACGTCGGCTACGCCTGGTCGTTCCCGAAATCCGAGTCCCGGGCAAATATCGGGATCGGCTGGGCCGGGGAGAACCGGCCGGAGAATTACTTTGCCGCGTTCGAGGCGGCCTGTCGGCGAGCCGAACTCCCAGCCCCCGAGCGAGCGCAGACCAACGTCTACACCATCCCCAAGGGACCGAGTCTGGCACCAGAGTACCTGGCGTTCGAACAGAAGGGGATTTTCCTGGTGGGCGACGCGGCCGGGATTGCGAACCGGTATCAGGGGGAGGGGATCTGTCAGGCGATCCGTTCGTCGTATCTGCTGGCTGACCTGATCCATGACGGGCGGGAAGCGGCGTACCCGGCGCGGCTGCAGTCGCGCATGCGGTCGGAGTACCGACTCGCACACCTCATGCGTGGTGCGTGGATCGAACACCGGGATCCCGAACTGCTGGCTGCCGTCGCCCGTGCGCTCGATGGGCTGACCATCGATGAGATAACGGGCAACCCACGGGTCGTCTACAGACGGCTGATTCGACGCCCGCGAGTCGCGACACGGCTGGTTGCCAACCGGGGGATGCTCCGTCGATTTGTCGATGCGTACACGGACTCCTGGGAGTATGCGACGACTGCGCGATGACTGCGAACGAATACGGGTACCTGCCGACGGATCACTACTGGGTCGGCTGGAGCTTCTGTTGCCAGGGCGAGACGGAGCACAGCAGTTGCCAGCCGGCGAACACGGTGACTGTGCCACCGAGCAGCAGTATCGACATCAGGCTGGCGTCGCTCGTGAGAACGTAGAACACGGATAACGGCAACGCGGCTGCGTAGGCAATCTGGACTCGATACTCGGGAACGAACGTTCGGGGGACGACGAGGACGAGCGCGACGAAGGCGGCCCCGAGCGCAGCGCCCGCGATAACGTCGACCAGGTAGTGAACGCCGAGGACGAGCCGTGTCGCTGCGACGAGTGCGATCACGCCTGCCGCCGCAGCGAACCGCTTTCGGCGAGTCCCGACGGCGAGGATGCTCGCGAGGCCGAGATAGACGACGGCGGCCCCCGTCGCGTGTCCGCTCGGAAAGCCGTAGCTCACCGGCGTTGCAGTGAGTTCGAGAATGAACTCGGCGACTGGATGGAGTCCGTCAGTGTCGAGCGGTGAGAGCGCGGGCCGCGGGAGTGCAAAGAGGTGTTTCAGTCCACGGTAGAGTCCGACAGCGCCGAAAGCGACCCCGAGCAGGGCGACGATATCGACGCGGTACTCCTCGGCAAACACGAACACGGCAGCCATGACGACCAGCAGAAACCAGGAGTCACCGAGCTGGGTGAGCACGCCGGCAGCGGCGACGGCCCACGCCGGGAGTAGCTCCTGGAGAAATTCGACCTCACCGAAGCCGCGGGACATGCCACCACCCCCGGTCTGTCTGCGGTGTTGCACTCGCCATTACTATCTGTGCGTAACTGACCGACGTACAAAAATAGCAAGATGCGGGCGCAGCACACAGAGACACGCCAGAGCGTAGTTACCTGTTACGTACCGGATACGAAGAGAATAGATGGCTTACAGCGAAGGCTCTTGCGCTGCAGGCCCCGAGACGCTACTATGTCGACAAATTCGCGCGAGAACAGGCAACTGTCTCTCGCCGTCGGGCCTGTCGGGGGCGCTGTCGCGTGGCTACTGGGGTACGCACTGATCTTTCTGCTCGCTGCACCGGAGATCGAGGACTCGCCGATCCAGCAGATCATCGAAGTGATTCAGGGCGACCCGGCCACCTACGAACTCGTCGGCTGGACGTTCTACAACGCACATTTCGTCGATACGATCTTCGAGGGGATCCCGGTGTTCGGTGACGTAGCCAGGAACTTCATCGGTGGTGACGGCTTCTCGGAACTGCTCTATCTCGTGCCGATCGGACTGTTACTCACGACGGGAGTTGCAGTCGGGCGCGCCCGGGGCGCGGAGGAACTGTCCGAAGGAATGGTCGCAGGAGTAACTGTCATGCCGGGCTATCTGGCGCTGTCGATCGCTGGCGTCTTTCTGTTCAGGATCGGTATGGAGGGAGTCCGCGGTTCACCCGACCTCCTGCCGGCGATAATCCTCGCAGGGATCGTCTACCCGATCGTCTTCGCCGGACTCGGCGGCGTACTGGCTGCACTGACAGTCGGCGAGTCCTGACCCGCCATTTTCCCCAGCGGAAGCCTTTTTTGTGTCGCGCGAGTGTGAGAAAGACACACATGGAAGAAGCGCATGTCCGACTGGTCTGTCCGGAGTGTTCGAAAAACTGGCAGGCACAGCCCGACGAATTGCCGGAAATCACGGCGAATTTTCACTGTCCGAACTGCCGGGCGACCCGTCGGACATCGGAGTTTATGCGGACGGAACACGACCTGCGCACGCTCAAGCAGTTGCGCTAGCTGGAGGTCGGCGAGCGAGCACCGCAGGCGGTGCAGTGGAGTACCTCCGCACCCTGTTCGCGTTCGATTTCAGTGTCGGGGAGTCCACACTCGGAGCAGATGACGTACAGTTCAGTGTACGTATCGATCGCTTCCTGCATGCGGCGCGTGTCGAACTCGCCGGTGAGTCGGGCGCGCTGGCTCTCGTCGATGTGGGCGCTCGTCCCGAGTTCGTCCTGCAGGAATTTCAGGAGGTGATCCGGCTCACGGCCGAGATCGCTGCAGATCGTCTGGAAGTTCTCGAAGACCGTCGCGTGGCCTTCCTGGCGGACATCTGGATCCGAAACCTCGAACCGGCTCGATTCAGCGTTGATATCGGGCGTCTCTTCTATTCCCCGATCGAGCATATCGTCGTAGTCCATACTCGCTGTTACCTGCGAGTACGTTAAAATGCCGCGTTCGACGGCTAGCAGGAAATTGGGTCCGGGAGAGGGGCACTGCTGCGAACAGTAAGAAAGCCCCGAGAGATGGCAAATCCGAGAATACAGCTACTACCAGCAAGAAAGTCCCGCACGATGTGGATTTCCAGGCTGGGCGGGACTGAAAGGGGCGAGGTTGTCGACGAAGGCGGACGCCGCAAGCACCTACTGGAGCGCAGCAAGTCCCCCGAGTCGACAACCTCGGGGCTTTCTTGCTGTTCGAAGACTCAAATCAAATCTTATTTTGAACGCCCACTGCTCCCAAGGGTTCAAATACGAACACGGGACCATCGCGCGTATGGACGACGCGTTACGGGAACGAGTCGACGCACTCGAGCGGGCAGTGACCGACGGCGACTGTGACCTCACGAGACTCACAGACGAGGCCGAGGCAATCGAGCGACTCGAAGCCGTCGAGACACAGCTCGACGAACTCGAAGACAGCGTCGCAGAACTCGAAGCTGCCACACAGGCGCTCCGGGGGTACGTCGGCAACGTTCGATCAGTCAACCGCGATGTGGAACAGCGTGCCGACACAGCACTGGCCAAGGCCAGAGAAGTGGAGAACGCCCTCGACGATGGCGGTGATCCCCACAACGCCACGGAGTCAGCGTCTCGGACAGCCACAGCAGACGCGGGCGATCCGACGGCGACCACCTCGGCGGACGGCGGTGTCGCTCCAGTTCAGCCCAGCCAGCAGACCGGCGGCAGACAGCGGTGTGAGGCCTGCGGGCAACTCCACGACGAACCAGCGCAGGTCAGCGCCAGCGGAACTGACACATCAGCCGGCCAGATACGACAGTCCGGCGAACGGTCTATCGAAACGGGAACGGACCGAACAGGTCCAGATTCCCACGCGGAGACACAGTCAACAGCCACCGATCCAGCCCGGGAGGAGCTTCCCGAAACGACCGAGGAGACCGGCACCCTGCAGCGGGTCCGGGAGATGCTGTGAGGTGAACATTGAAATGGGAGAGAGCGACCAGCACGGAGTATGACCCTGCGCGCTCGCCTGCCGGCCACGCTGCGGTCAGTGCTCGGTGACGACGACGCCGAGGAGACAGACTGTGGCTGTGAGCCGGCCTTCGACGACGAGACGCTCACCGTGGACGCCGGCGACTGTCCCCACGATGGCCGGTTCGAAGCCAGTCCCGCGTGTCGAAAGACGGTCATCGCCGCGCTCGCGCAACGAGATGTCGACGCGGTTCACACCGAGACAGCAGGACTCGTCCGAGCATACGAGGACGATGCAGCGGCGCTGCTGGTCGCAGCCGGCCGTTTCGTCGAGGAGGTTCGCTTCCGTGACGAACGACTGGCAGCCCGTGCGCTCGAAGATCCGCTGGCTGCGTGTCGGGAAGCGACCGGCCGCGCCGACGCCGTCGCAGATATCGCTGCCACGACGGGGCTCGCAGAACTGGCCGCGCGCGCTGACGGGTACGAGACCGCACTCGCGCCCGCTGTCGGTCCGACGGTGAGTCGCTGGCGAGTCGATCTGACGCCGCCCGCGGACGGACGACTGCGCGACGTTCGGGAACTCGACACCGGCGCGACGGTCCGGGAGTACGAGCCAGCGACAGGCGTGACCCGCTACTACCTCTCCCCGGTCGAACAGGAGTTCTCGGCGGCCGCACTCGGCGCACTCGCCAGTGCGTACGGCCGTCTGGCGAGCGGCGAGTTCGACGGCGGTGACCGTGCACCCGCTCGTGCCGTCAGAGCTGTCGCTAGCGAGCGAGCGAGTGCGCTCCCTGTCGAGCAGATCGCCGACGTGCTTCGGAAACACGCCCGCGGCTTCGGTCTGCTGGAGGATCTGTTCGCCGACCCAGCAGTCTCCGACGTGTTCGTCACCGCTCCGGCAGCGTCCAATCAACTCCGGATCACTGCCGATGGCGAGAGCTATCTCACGAACGTCCGGCTGACGGGGGCCGGCACTGCCGCGCTGGCCTCGCGCTTTCGTCGCGAGAGCGGGCGCGCGTTCTCGCGGGCAGATCCGACACTCGACGCAACGGCAGAGATCGCCGACAGGCGGATCCGCGTCGCCGGCGTCACCGAGCCACCGAGTGCCGGGACTGCCTTCGCCTTCCGGGCACAGGACCGGACCGTCTGGACGCTGCCTGCGCTGGTCGGCAACGGGACGATGACCGCCGAGGCCGGGGCGGTGCTCTCACTCGCGGTCGAGCGCGGGCGGTCGATCCTGCTTGCCGGCCCCCGCGGTGCCGGGAAGACGACACTGCTCGGTGCCCTGCTCTGGGAACTCCCGCCCGCGGTCAGGACCGTCATTATCGAGGATACGCCCGAACTCCCGGTCGAGGCGTTGCAGGAACACCGGCGCGACGTGCAGCAACTCCTCGCGAGCGCGGACGACGGCGAATTGACGCCGGCAGCAGCACTCCGAACTGCACTCCGACTCGGAGACGGCGCGATCGCGGTCGGGGAAGTCCGTGGCGAGGAAGCGGCCGTCCTCTACGAGGCGATGCGCGTCGGTGCGAACAGCGAAGCAGTGCTGGGGACGATCCACGGCGACGGGGGATCGGCAGTCTGCGAGCGCGTCGTCGAGGACCTGGGTGTCTCCCCCTCCTCGTTCGGCGTCACGGATCTGATCGTCACAGGCGAAGTTACGGCTGGTGGCACCCGTCGGATTCGGACGATCGAGGAGGTCGTCGGTGGAGCGCAGCCAGCATTCGAGCCACTGTTCGAGCGGACCGACGACGGTCTCGAAGCGACCGGAACGATCGACAGAGGGAACAGCCGTCTCGTCGCCTCGCTCGCGACGCCCGAGGAGTCCTACGCAGATGTCCGGGAGCAACTGGCGGCCAGAAAGCGGCTACTGGACGGGCTTGCGACGCGGGGACGGACAGGACCCGATGCGGTCACCATCGCACGCGAGACAGGAACTGCAGCAAACGGTGGTGAGCCGACAGCGGAGGGACAGGCGTCGGGAACGGGAGTCGGGGCAGAGCAATGACGGAAACAACGGGTGGCCACCCACTCGTGGAGGGGCTGGAATCACTCGCAGCGCTGTATCCGGAGGACGTCGAACCGAGCGAGGATCTTCGACTCGGCATCGACTTTCTCGACTGGCCGATCAGCGCGGCTGACGTCATCCGCGCGGGATACGTCCTCGGTGCCGTCGTCGGAACACTCTGTGCGGCGACAGCGCTGGTTACACCGGCGAAGTTCCGGCTTGCTGTCGTACTGGCCGCAGTCTCGCTCGGATTGCTCACGACACACACCGTCCACACCGCACCAAAGCTGTGGGCAACTGCACGGCGGACACGGGCACTCGGTGCCACGCCGGATCTCGTCGCCAGAACGGTGTTGAGCATGCGCCTCTCACCGACACCGGAGCGTGCGGCCTCGTTCACCGCACGGACAGGCGAAGGAAGACTCGCAGCAAGTCTCGAAAAACACGTCCGCCAGACCCAGCACACCGCCCGTTCCGGGCTCGCTGCCTTCGGCGATACGTGGGCAGATCTGTTCCCGGCGCTCCGGCGCTCGGCCGCGCTCGTGACCGCAGCCGGGAACGCACCCGAACACGACCGCGGACGGCTGCTCGAACGGGCGCTTTCGGTCGTCATGGACGGGACTCGCGACCAGATGCAGTCTTTCGGTGCGCAGGTCCGCACACCGGCGACCGCGCTGTACGCCTTCGGTGTGTTGCTCCCGACGGCACTGGTCGCCCTGCTCCCCGCCGCCGGTGCGGCTGGTGTCGTCGTCACGCCGCTTTCGGTCGTCGTCCTCTACAACGTCGTCCTGCCCGGCATCCTCGTCGGCGCAGGAATCTGGCTGCTCGCCCGTCGTCCGGTCGCCTTTCCGCCGCCGGACGTGACCATCGAGCAGTCAGACGTGCCGGACTGGCGACGACTCGCACTGGCTGTCGGCGCATGCGGCGCAGTCGCGGGATGGCTCGTCGGCACCAGCGTACTCCCCTCCTGGGGCCGACCGATCCTCGCAGTCGGGTTCGGAGCGGGGCTGTGGCTCTGGCTGCGGTCCCGACCGATCGTCAGTGTCTACGGCCGGATCAGGCGCGTCGAGTCGTCGCTGCCGGACGCGTTGAGTCTCGTCGGCCGCCGGGTCGCGAACGGTCGTGCTGTCGAGACGGCAATCGAGGGGGCCGCAGACGAACTCGACGGCGAGGCCGGCGAGATGCTCGCCGACGGCGCGGCCAGGCAGCGACAGCTCCAGGTCGGCGTTCACGAGGCCTTTCTCGGCCGGCACGGCGCGCTCGAACAGTTACCCAGCCCCCGTGTTCGCGGCAGCATGGCACTGCTCGCACTCGCCGCACGGGAGGGACGGCCGGCCGGGAGCGCTCTGCTCTCGCTTGCCGAACACGTCGAAGATCTCCAGACGATCGAACAGGAGGCCCGCCACAGTCTCGCACACGTCTGTCGAACACTCCAGTCGACGGGACTGCTCTTCGCGCCGATGGTCGCCGGATCGACGGTCGCACTCGCGGAGGGCATCGGCGGCCGGGCACTGCTCGGCGAGGGTGGGCAGTCACTCCTCTGGCTGGGCGGGCCGGTCGGCGTCTACGTCCTGTTTCTCGCGGGCTTTCTGACGGCGCTTTCGACAGGGTTGACCAGGGGGCTGGATCGGTCGCTCGTGGGGTACCGTGCTGGACGTGCACTCGTGTGTGCCGCCGGTACGTACGCGGTATCGTACCTGCTCGTCGGAACGCTCGTCTGAGGCGTCCCAGAGACGCGTCAGGCGAATGTTCTCACACGATGAGAGCCGAAACCAACTTTGATTATGCCACGCATCGAAACACAAGGTGGGAATTACGATGGATATTGCCGACATAGCCACCCCAGACTACGCCGAGATAGACGCCGACGAACGGCTCGGAAAGGTACGGTCCGTTTTCGAGCACGACAGGCCCAAAGGAATCGTCGTCACGGAGGACGGCGAGTACACCGGGATTATAAACGAGAAACAGTTGCTGCAGTCCCACATTCAGGATGATGCGAAAGTTCGCGGCATGGTCCGCTCCGCACCGAAGGTGGATCGGACAGACGGCGTCCGGGAGGTGGCACGGATGCTCGTCGAGAGCGGAGCCAAGGTTGCGCCCGTTTTCGAGGGAGAGAAGCTCTGGGGCGTCATCACCGAAGAGGCGATCCTCGAAGCTGTCCTCGAGAATCTCGATACACTCACTGTCGGCGACATATACACCGAGGATGTCGTCACGGTCACGAACGACACGCCGGTCGGTCGCTGTATCAATCTGCTCCGGGAGCACGGCGTCTCCCGGCTGCCGGTCCTCGACGGCGGCGATCTCACGGGGATGGTGACGACCCACGATATCGCCGACTTCGCGGTCCGCGACATGGAACGCCAGCAGAAAGGCGACCGCTCCGGCGACATCGACCGGGTGCTCGATATCCCGGCCTACGACATCATGTCGAGTCCGGTCGCGACGACGACCGTCGAGGAGAGCGTCAGAGCAGCCGTCGAGCGGATGCTCGACAACGACTACGCCGGGCTCGTCGTGACGCCGGAAGACAACGACGCGAAAGTCGCCGGGATCATCACGAAAACCGACGTGCTCCGGGCGCTGACCTACACCGAAGAAGACCACATGGACGTGCAGATCACGAACATCAAGCTGCTGGATACGCTCTCCCGCGAGGAGATCCGCGAGCGGATCCAGAACACGGCCGACAAGTACCAGAAGATGCAGGTCCAGCACGCACACGTCCGCTTTCACAAACACAAGGAGACGCTCCGCGGAACGCCGCTGATCCAGTGTCAGATCCGACTGCGGACCAACAAGGGACAGGTCGCAGGCAGCGGCGAGGGATACGGCGCCGACAACAGCTTCGGCGTTGCGCTCGACAAACTCGAACGCCGCGTTCTCGAACTGAAAGGCGTGCGCGCAGACGAGGAGTACCGCGGCCAGTTGCTCCGGAAACTCGGCGACCTCTAGGACCGGACCGTATTTTTCAGCCGACCGATCCCCTCGTAGTAAATCTCGATATCGTCACCTGGCTCGACGAGCCCCGGATTCGCGGGACTGCCGAAGGAGATCACGTCACCGGGTTTGAACGTGTACCGCTGTGAGAGATAGCTGATCGTCTCGTAGGGATCGAAGATCATCAGTTCCGTCGAGGCATCCTGTCGTTTCTCGCCGGCGATGTGTGTCGTCATCTCGATCGACCGGGGATCGAGATCCGTCTCGATCACCGGCCCCAGGGGTGCGGAGCCGTCGAAGGCCTTCCGTGCGGTCCGTCCGGGCTGATCCAGCGCGTCGAGATCGTTGAGAATCGTCCAGCCGCGGAGCACGTTTTCGATCTCGGTCTCGCCGTCGAGATCGGTGCACTCCTCGTCGATGACGGCCGCGAGTTCGCCGGCGTAGGTCAACTCGTCTGTCCACTCGGGGTACTCGATGGGCTGGTCGGGCGGGTGCAGTGAGACAGCAGGTTTGATGAACCAGTCAGGGTTGTCGGGAACGTCGTACTCCATCTGGTCGAGCGTCTCGACGAAGTTTCGCCCGACACAGTAGAAGGTGCCCGGCTGGCAAGGTGGAAGAAGCCGTGCATCGTCGCCAATCTCGTATCGCTCGCCGTCGTCTGTCGTGACTGTGCCGTCCTCGTATCTGCCCCGGACAGTTCCGTCGTCGGTCTCGATCCGTGCGAGTTTCATCGTCGACCCTTCGACCGCCGGTGGTTACAACGTTACGGACGCTTCGAGTCACTTATCCGGTTCGCGGTGTAACCTTTGTGAGAATGAAAGATCCGGAGCTTGCTGTCGTTGAATTCGTTCTGACGACTTCTGTGTACAACG
>Ga0207753_1000917_pt1 | contig 10643 bp, 12 predicted proteins | sample PonA233FremontCA_2_FD_187273 | JGI IMG/M metagenome (GOLD analysis project Ga0207753, IMG submission 187273) | Salt pond sediment microbial community from Fremont, CA, USA - Pond A23 Sediment 3 (SPAdes) | ecosystem: Environmental > Aquatic > Non-marine Saline and Alkaline > Saline | place: USA...
CGAAGGGTCACGCGAAAGCGTCTTTGAACCCCGAGGAAACACGGAACCTCAAACTCCACTTCGTGGATTCCCGCGACTTTAGCCGCGGGAGGATGTCAAGCCGGGCTCGTTGTCTGGACCACGGTGCTCGTCGGGCTCTTCGGGGATCGTCGTTCTCGGACTCGGAAAACGACTGACTCCACGCCTGCCCGTGGCGCTGATCGTCGTCCTCGCATCGATTCTGGTCTCGACGGCTGTCGGTCTCCAGCAGCGCGGCGTCGGCATCGTCGGGGAAATTCCGAGCGGACTGCCGTCAGTGACCGTTCCGGCACTGCCATCGTCGTCGACCGTCGGCTCGCTCGTCCCGGTTGCGGGGGCGCTGTTCCTCGGTGTCCTTGGGTTCGGGATGCTCTGGGGAGTGTTCGGCGGCGTGTTCGTCTACCGCGTCGAGGCACCGCTGTTCTATGCGAACGCCACGGGCGTGCGTGACGACCTGCTTGACCACGTCGACGCCGAGGATTCGAAGGACTCGCCGATCTCGCTTGTCGTGTTCGATCTCGTCTCCGCGCCCGGTATGGATGTCACCGCCGGCGAGACCCTCGGCGAGGTGGCCGAGGAACTGGACGACCGTGGGATCGCCCTCCAGGTGGCTGGTGCCGAACAGTCGGTCGTCCGGCTGCTGGAGGCGCTCGGCGCAGTCGACGAGCAACTCGGCGCAGTCGACGAGCAGGAATCGATCAGAAGCGTGATCCAGCGGTGGCAGGACGAAGACGGGACGTGATCGGTGACAGTCTGCCAGTAGTCGGTTCCAGCCGACCCCACTGAGGGTGGATCGAAAGGTCGAATGCCGCTGACTGTCAGGGTACGGTAATGGAACAGGGGACGATTCCGATTGCGGATCTCGACGGGGCCTTCGACCTCCAGTCGACCGTCGAGAGCGGCCAGAGCTATCTGTGGGACCGACCCGACGGCGAGATGTACACCACGACCGCCGCCTACGGCGGGGATGCGTGGTACGAGACGGTCGTTCCCCCGATTCCCGAGGTGTCCGACGAGCAGGCGGTCGTTCGGGTCCGGCAGGTCGACGACGAGATCGAGTGGGAGTCGACGACCGACGCGGTGCCGATCCTCACCCATCTCCTGCGGCTCGATGACGATCTGACCGCCATCGAGGCCGAAACGCCAGTCGACTCCCTGCTCGACAGTGCTTTCGAGCAGTACCGGGGGATGCGACTCGTTCGTGATCCGGTCTTTCCGTGTCTGATCTCGTTTATCTGCTCGGCCCAGATGCGTGTCTCCCGGATCCACGGGATGCAGCGTCGACTCGCCCGTGAGTACGGCCGAGAACTGGTGTTCGATGGCGAGACCTATTACGCGTTTCCGACCCCCGCCCAGCTCGCCGCCCGAACCGAGGAGGAGCTCCGGGACCTGAGTCTCGGCTACCGTGCGCCCTACGTTCAGCGGACCGCCGAAATGATCGTCGACGGCGAGGTCGACCCGCGTGCGGCGATGGACCTCGACTACGAGGACGCCCGCGATCACCTCACCCAGTTCGTCGGCGTCGGCAACAAGGTCGCCGACTGTGTGCTGTTGTTCTCGCTGGACTTCACTCGGCCAGTGCCGCTCGACACGTGGATTCAGACTGCCATCGCGGACTACTATCCCGACTGCGATCAGGGCGGATATGTGTCGACTTCGCGGGCCATCCGCGAGCGGTTCGGCGGGCGGTATGCGGGCTACGCCCAGACCTACGTTTTTCACTATTTACGGAACGGTGGAAACTGACAGACGGCATCGGCATGAGTGTCCGTTTTTCCAGAAGGTAGGCGAAGTTTCATACGCGCTGCGAGCCTGTTTGATACTATGGACTGCCGAGTCGTCGTCGAGGCTGCGGTGCCCGTGTACGATGTCGAGACAGTGGACGAGGCCGTCCGGATCGCCATCTCCAAGACGGGAGAAATGTTGAACCCGGATCTCAACTACGTCGAGATCGAGATGGGAACCCGAACCTCGCCCGCCGGAGAGGAGCTGCCGCCCGCCTTCATTGCGGCCGACGAAGCACTGGTCGCCCTCGAACTCGAACTGATCGTCTTCAACGTCGAACAGGAAGAACACGCCAGTCGGATCGCCCGCAAGGAGATCGGCCAGCAGTTGCACAACATTCCGTTGAAAGTGTTGCGAACCGAGATCATGCCCGAAGACGACGTCGACGAGTAATCCCACGGGCGTCCCGAGAACCAACAGCGGCGTGCTGGTGGGAGATGCTGGTGCTTTTTATAAGTCTCGTGGCTACGTTGCAGGTATGGAAACGCACATCGTTCCGGTCGGCTTCGACTACGACCGCCTTATTGCGCCACTCATCCGCGATCAGTTCGATGTGGACCACGTCATCCTCCTCGAAGGCGCAGTCGGCAGCGAGGCCAACGTCGAGTACTCCCGTCGACTGGCCACCAAGCTCGAAACCGATTTTCAGAACCTCTTAGGCGCGGAAACCGAACGCATCCGCCTCGAAGACGTGTATGACTACGACGCCGCCTTCGAGGGAGCCTTCGAGCTGATCAACGAACAGCTCGACAGCGGCGCGGAGGTGTGGGTCAACGTCTGTTCGATGCCCCGACCCGTCAGCTTCGCCTTTGCGACCGCCGCCCACTCGGTGATGGTCGAACGCCAAGAGGACCGCGACCGCATCCATACCTACTACACCGCCCCCGAGAAATACCTCGAAACCGAACTCGCCGAGGAGCTACGGGCCGAACACGATCTGCTCTCGGACCTCCTCGACGAGGGGGATCTCGACCCCGGCCGCATGCAGACCAGACTCGACAGCATCAGCGAACTACTTGCAGAGTTCGACGAACGCGGCGTCACCATCGGCGCAAAAAAGATCGGCGAGAGCCACATCGTCGAACTCCCCGTCGCCTCGTTTTCCAGCGTCAAACCCTTCGAGGAACTCGTCCTCTTTACGCTCGGTGAACACGGCGAGTTCGAATCCGTCAGTGAGTTGGCGTCGACGCTGGCACGGGACCTCAACGAGGAGTACACCGACAGCTTCCGCTCGAAGGTGATCTACAACGTCGACCGGCTCGGCCCCGGCGGCAAGGGGTATATCGAACAGGAGGAGGTCGGCAAATCCTACCGGACCAAACTCTCACGCATCGGCGAGCTGTGGGTGCGATCCCACGCGGATACGACCCGTGAATAACCTGTTCCCGCGAGGAGTCAGTTCGACGAGCGGTCGATGGCTTTGAATGCCGCCTCGAAATCGTCGAGTTCGCTCATCAGGGATTCGGCGTCGGTTCGCATCGCGGTCGTCGCCTCCTTGAGCCGTTGATACTCTTCGGAGGCTTCGAGTTCCGCCCCGCTCATTTCGCTCTCCAAGACTGTGAGTTTCGACGTCGCCCGGAACAGCTCGCTGACCGTCTCGTCGTACTGTTTGGCCGTGAGCTGCTGTTCGATTGCCGCCAGTAGGGTCTCTTTGTCGACCGGCTTACAGAGGTAATCGTCGAACGGCATCTCGATGATGTCGAACTGCGGATCGACCGCCGTCACCATGACCACCCGGCAGTCGTGGCCCTCGGCCCGAATTCGGTCGAGGACGTCGTTGCCCGATAGCTCCGGCATTCGGCGGTCCAACAGCATGACGTCGACGGTTTCGTCGATCGCCTCGATGGCCTCAGGGCCGCCGTAGACGGTCCGAACGTCGTAGCTGTCCTGCAGTTGGAGGGTGTAGATGTCGGCGATATCCCGCTCGTCGTCGACGATAAGAACTGTCGGTCTCCCGGATGTATTGTCGGACATAGCTACTGACTATGGTTCATGCAATTGTACTAGCCGAATGAAACAATTTCGGTCGGCATTTAAAAATAACTGTGTCCGAGGTTCACAGACGGACCGCGGCTGCGCCCTACAGCACCGACCCCACGAGGAGGGTCCCGAAACCGAGGGCGAACGCCGCGATCAGGAGGATGGTCGTCACAACGACGACCGGCGACAGCTCCGTCTCTCCGTGCAGAATGTACTGTTGCATACGACCCGCTCGACCGTCAACTGGCTTAACAGTTTAGGAACACGACAACCGGAATCGTTATCGAATTCGATAATTTCACAGTGACTTAAAAGTAGGTGGGTGGAACTGCCGATATATGTACAGTCGACAGGGATCGACGGGACAACCGAGTGTGGGAGGGGCTCCGGTGCAGCGCCGAGTGGTGTCGGCGAGCTGCCGGTCGTCAGTCGAGAGACCGCTGGATCGGTAATGGGCCGACACTCACGGTCGATCGATGCCGAGGCTCGTCTGCTGTGTGTCGGCGACGACCCCGATAGCGTGGCTGCTCTCGCTGCGGGTGTCGAACGCCACCGACCGGCGGCGACCGTGGAGTCGACGACCGATCCGACGGTGGTTCCAACGCTCTGTTCGGCGTGGCACGCCGACTGTGTCGTCGTCGAACCGACACTGGAACCGCTGGATGGCGACGAGCTCCGGACAGCAGTGCGACAGCGCCACCCGACAGTTCCGGTCGTCTCGTGGACCCCGACCGACGACACGTCGACGGCTGTCCTCGGGGCGCGTCTCGACGATGCACTCGATCAACAGCCGACCACACAGCCAGCTGGAGACGTTCCACCGGCCGGAGAGCACCCGCTTCAGCAGTTGGTGACGGCTGTAAACTCCGACGAGCTGTTGGACCGTCTCAAGTCGCTGCTGAAGGCCGACCCAGCGGTGGCTGACACGGGCTTCTGGCTGTTCGAGTCGGCGGCAGATGGGCTCGTTCCCGCCGACGGCCCCGCGAACGATCGCTCCCTATCGACAGTCGCCGAAACGGCCTACCAGCAGCGCGAGCCGCGGATTGCCACGGCCCAGCCCGGGAGCGAACGCCCCACACCCGTGGCCTTCCCTCTCGGACGCAGTGGGGTGGTTTCGGCGCGTGTCGACGCGGGTTCGCTCGCGGTTCGAGCGCGACTCGGTCGGCTGGCGGCGGTCGCTGGCGCTGTCCTCGACTCGAAACGGGAGTACGCCCAGCTCGAGCAGCGGTTCCACCGGATCGCCGAACGGAACCGGGAGCTCTCACAGTTCGCCCGGACGGTCTCCCACGATCTCAACTCGCCGCTGTCGGTGATCTACGGCCGGATCGAACTCTCGCTGGCCGAGCCGTCGAAGGCCGATGTCCACCTGCAGGCCGCCCAGAACGCCGCCGAGCGCGTCGACTCGCTGATCACCGACCACCTCCAGAGCGTCGAGACCACCGACGACGAGGGGACCGAACGCGTCTCGATCCAGACGGTTGCGATACAGGCCTGGCGGATCGTCGACCCCTCGATGGCGCGGCTGCAGATCGAGCCACAGCTCGACAAGGTCGAAGCCAACGCCATCCGGCTCCAACAGCTCTTCGAGAACCTGATCCGCAACGCGATCGAACACGGCTCCGAGGAGTCGGTCGGACTCGGGTCTCACGCCGAGACCGATCCTCACGCGGTGTTCGACGACGAGACGGAGTCGGTCACAGTCACGATCAAGCCGACACCGACGGGGTTTGCGGTCTGCGACGACGGTCCCGGAATCCCAGCGGATGAGCGCTCGGCGGTCTTCGAGTCGGGCTATACGACGACCGACTCCGGCAGCGGACTGGGACTCCATATCGTAGCGGAGATCGTTCGCTCCCACGACTGGGAGATTTCGGTCGGCGAGAGTGGCAGCGGCGGGGCGCGGTTCGAGGTCGACACACAGTAACCAGTACCTACTGCCGGTAGCCTGTCTTTACTACCGGTTAGCCTGTTCCTACTCCGAGGGGTCCGGCGGTCCACCACCGTCCGAGTCGCCCGCCTCGTCGGCCGCGAGCCGGTCGGTCGCCTGCCGAAACACGCCCAAGAGCGTGTGGACTTCCCTGTCGGTCGGGTGAGCCCGACCGATCAGCCGCCGAAACAGCCGCTGGGTCTTCGCGTCCTTTCGCTCGTTGTACTCTTGGGCGTCGAGAAACTCGGCGAAGTAGTCGTAGAGGCGCTCGATGTCGCTTTCGGCGGCTCGGTAGTGGTCGACGTCCGGCAACTGCGTTTCGTCGACGGTCAACTCGCGGAGTTCGTAGAAAAGGATCGTCGCCGCCTGTCCGAGGTTAAGCACCGGATATTCGGCGCTGGCGGGGATCGAACACACCTCGTCGAGTCGTTCGATCTCGCGGTTGTGGAGCCCCCGGCCCTCCCGCCCAAATACGAGTGCAGTTCGGCTCTCGACGGTCGACAGCGACTCCCGAACTTCCACCGGCGTTTTAAACGGGAATCGGACGTGTCGGCGGCTGTCTTCGCCCGTGATCGCGGTACAGCCGACGGTGTGGTAGTTGTCGACGATCTCGTCGAGTGTGACTTCGTCGGCGTTCGGCAGTACGTCCTCGCGGGCGTGGCCAGCGAAGCCGTAGGCCTCGCCGTCGGGGTCGAGCTCCGGCGGGTCGACCAGCTTGAGATCGGTGAGCCCGAAGTTCTTCATCGCGCGGGCGATGGTGCCGACGTTGCCCGGCGTTTCGGGTTCGACCACGACGACGATCGGGGGCTGCTGCCGCGGGCTCATTCGTCGCCAGTGGGGTAGCTCGTGTCGAGGTCGAGGTCGTCGAGCTCCTCGTCATCGATCCGGTCGGCCGCCTCGGCTGGCTCATCCGGCTCGTCGATATACTCCCGGAGGTCGATCTCGCGGGGCTCGTAGTTCTCTTCGAGTCGCGCCTGGATCTCCTCGGGGGTTGGGAGCTCCGGGAGGTCTTCAGGGTCGGTTTCGACGTGGTCGACGCCGCCGAACCCGTCGGGAGCTCGGTTGCCGTCGGCGAACCACTGGTGGAAGGCGTCGGCGAACTCGGGCTCGCCCCGGAGGTCGCTGCCGCCCTCGTGTTGGTACCAGTAGACGAACGCTGGCTCGTGGTCGACACAGAGCACCACCTCGTCCATCGGCTCGCCGTAGACGAACGCCGAGCGGTTACACCGCTGTTTGTCGGCCTCGCCGTGGATCAGGTAGCAGGCGTCACACGGCTGTTCGATCAGTTGTGAGAGCCGCAGCAGCCGCTGGCGCGGGTCCTCGGGGATCTCGTCGAGGGGTTTGAACTCCTCGCTATCGGTGAAGATCTCGGCCTCGTCGAACCGCCAACCGCGAAGCCCGACACTGACTTTTCCCATAGGGAGGCTAGCGACTCGGCCAGTAAAAAGAGACTGATACGTGTGGTATACCGCCTCGTAGATCGGACCGCCTATGTCGGCGGCGTCCCGAGTAGGGGTATGCGAACTGTCGACGCAGCCGGCCTGAAGATCGGCGACGACCAGCCGCCGCGGATCATGGGCGTGTTGAACGTCAGCTCCGAATCGCCGTACAAACCGAGTGTCTTTAATAGCCCCAGCGAGGCCGCCGCCTACGTCGACGAGGAACTGATCGACGAGGGCGCGGACATCGTCGACGTGGGCCTCGAATCAGCGAACAAAAAGTTCGAGGTCCTCTCGGCCGAGGAGGAACTCGACCGCCTCGACACGGCCCTGGAAACCATCGAAAGCGTCTCCGGCGACGCCATCTTCTCCATCGAGACACGCTACCACGAGGTCGCCGAGGCCGCCCTCCGGGGCGGCTTCGACATGGTCAACGACATCTGTGGGTTTGCCGACCCGAAGATGCCCGAGGTCTGCCGAGAGTACGACGTGGCCGTGGCGAAGATGGCCTCGCCGCCGGATCTCGAAGCCCCCGGCGCAGTCGAAGACGTCGACGACATCTACGATGCGCTCGAACTCAACGGCCTCACCGACAAGACCATCGTCGACCCAGCCTTCGGCGGTTGGAGCGAGGACAAGACGATCGCAGACGACCGCGAGACCTTCGACCGGCTCCGGGAGTTCCGCGGCTATGGCCAGCCGATCCTCGTTTCGATCAACCGCAAGAACTTCCTCCGGTCGGTTGTCGGGCGGGACACCGAGGGGGCACTGCCCGTCTCGCTAGCAGCCACCTCGATGGCGGTCGAACGCGGCGCGCACGTGATCCGGACCCACGACGTGGCCGAAACGCGGGACGCCGCGCTGATCGGCAAGGAGTTCGCCCGGTCGCGGCTCCGGGAGACCGTCGACGAGATCGCAATCGAGGAACTCGACGTGACGACGACACGGGAGGCCCGCCGCCATCTCGACCGATTCGGCGGCGATGCGGGTGACACCGAGAGCGGCGTCGAGAGCGTCGTCGACCGGAGTGTAACACGCGTCTTCGAACTCTCGGGTGTCGACAGCGGCACCCAACAGCAGTTAGTCGACGCCTGTGGCTCGGTCGGCGTTGCCTGCGTCAGTCGACCGTCTGACGGGGCTGTGTTATTAGTTGGCACGAAATCGAGTTATGATGAGCTTACCGAGGGTTTGAGTGGTGTTTCCGGCCAGATTTCCCGAGTTGCCGAACGTATCAGAAAGGCGTGCTGTTAAGAGAAAACTTATGCCGGATCATGATAAACCACACAACTGGACGCCGGAGGGGCATTCGGGTAGGGGTACTCTGTGCCAATCCGGCCCATACAATATTACAGCCAGCGAGCCACCGGCCCGCTTGGCTTGTTTTATCAGCCATCGATGAGTGACAACAGTGATTTCTCGGCGTGGGAACCGGTTTACGAAGCGATCCTCGCGGACCTCGGGTTCGACCGGGCGGCCGACGAGGCCGCCCGGGATATCGCCGCCGAGATCGCTCGGCCGTTCGATCACGGTCGACTCGCCGCCCTCGATGGGGCGACGGTCGCCATCGTCGGTGCGGCCCCCTCGCTGTCGACTGATCTCGCGGCGTTCGATCCCGACAGCGTCGACGCCATCGTCGCCGCCTCGACCGCGGTGGACGTGTTGGCCGACCACGGACTCGGGGTCGACCTGATGGTGACTGACCTCGACAAGAACGTCGACACCGCCTACGAGCTGACCCACCAAGGCACGCCGGTCGCGGCCCACGCCCACGGCGACAACATCCCGACGCTTCGGGAGTGGCTGCCGAAGTTCGATGCCGCGTCGACACTCGTGACGACCCAAGCCGAGCCACGGGGACCGGTCGCAAACGTCGGTGGGTTTTCTGACGGGGATCGGGCCGCCTTTATCGCCGACGCCTTCGGGGCCAGCGAGCTTCGGTTCCTCGGCTGGAACTTCGACGACCCCGCGGTCGACCCGCTGAAGGCCCGGAAACTCCGGTGGGCCGAACAGCTGCTCTACTGGCTCGAACGGCGGCGCGGCGAGCGGTTCGCCGTGCTGGAGGGGCGTCGTGAGTCGCTGGCTGAGGACCCGTCGACGTTCTCGACCGAGAAAAAGTAGGTGGCAGCTACTGGGTCTCGGCGGCCCGTTTCAGTATCTGTGGTGTAACAAGTATGTCGAGCAGGGCGACCCCGTAGGCCACCAGTTGGGCGGTGCCACTCAGAAACAAAAAGCCGACCGCGGCGACGACCAGCCCGCCCGAGATTCCCATACCCCACCGAATTGCCGGATTGTGTAAGACCATACGACGATCTTATCTTTCTATTTTAAATAATCGGCTATGGGTTCAAGCGGGATTGAACCCGGTCGTCGTGTGTCGACTCCACAAGCTTCCTTACCCGGTCGCCCGTTGTGTGGGTATGCAACTTCACTGGCATCGGCGGGACCTCCGTGGCGCGGACAACCGGGCGCTAGCGGCCGCTGCCGAGGCAGCCCGCGAGGCCGATGGCGGCGTTCTCGCGCTGTTCGTTTTCGACGATGGGGTGCTCGACTACGCCGGAGCCCCACGCGTCGGTTACCTCCTCGACGCATTGGCCGAACTCCGCGAGTGGTACCGCGACCGCGGTGGCGACCTCCTCGTTCGTCACGGCGACCCGGTGGAGGTCGTCCCCGAGGTGGCCAGCGAGGTCGACGCCGACCGCGTCGTCTGGAACACGGATTACTCCGGACTCGCCCGTGAACGGGATGCGACGGTCCGACAGGCACTCAACGAAAGCGGGGTCGACCGCGAGTCGTTCCACGACGCGATTTGCCACGAACCGGGGTCGATCACGACCAACGCGGGCGACCCCTACTCCGTGTTTACCTACTTCGGCCGCAAGTGGGCCGATCGCTCGAAGGACGACCCGTATCCGGCTCCTGAGTCGGCACAGTTGGTCGACGCAGACAGCGTGGGCGTCGACGCCGGGTCGCTGCCGACACTCGCCGACCTCGGCTTCGAGGAACCCGAAGCCGACCTCCTGGCTGCCGGGACCGAGGCAGCCCGCCAGCGACTCGCTGCGTTCTGCGAGGACGGCGTCTATCGGTACGACGAGGATCGCGACTACCCGACGCGGCAGTCGACCTCGCGGCTCTCGGCGGATCTCAAATACGGGACGATCGGGATTCGAGAGGTCTATTGGGCCACCGAAGACGCACGCGAGGACGCCACCGAGGCCGAACTGGAGTCCATCGAGGAGTTCCAGTCGCAACTCGCATGGCGGGCGTTCTATACGCACGTCCTGTGGTTCAATCCCGAAGTCGTCTCACAGAACTACAAGGAGTACGACAACGAGATCGGTTGGGAGAACGATGACGAGCTCCTGCAGGCGTGGAAAGACGGGAAAACTGGGTATCCAATCGTCGACGCCGGAATGCGTCAACTGCGGGCGGAGGGGTTCATGCACAACAGAGTCAGAATGATCGTCGCCTCCTTTTTAACGAAGGATCTACTGATC
>Ga0207753_1000918_pt1 | contig 10641 bp, 8 predicted proteins | sample PonA233FremontCA_2_FD_187273 | JGI IMG/M metagenome (GOLD analysis project Ga0207753, IMG submission 187273) | Salt pond sediment microbial community from Fremont, CA, USA - Pond A23 Sediment 3 (SPAdes) | ecosystem: Environmental > Aquatic > Non-marine Saline and Alkaline > Saline | place: USA...
ATCGTCACGATCGACGGCTACTACCGGCGGGGCGAGTTCTTGCATCACAAAGAAAAGGCCGACACCGCCGTGGAGGAGGCGGACACCGACATCGACACGGTGCTGGTGTGGGAGCGCCACGAGGGAACCCTTCACCCCGAGGCCGACCTGGAGGAGGGACGCGACATCCTCGTGTCCGAGCTCCTCGCCAACAACGAGCGGGCACGGGTGGAGCCGGTGTCGCGCGACGCCGAAGACATCCTCTTCCTGATGTACACGTCCGGCACCACCGGCAAGCCGAAGGGGGCCCAGCACCGGACCGGCGGCTACCTCAGCTATGTGGCGGGCACGTCGAAGTACGTTCTCGACATCAAGCCCAATGACACCTACTGGTGTGCCGCCGACATCGGATGGATTACCGGCCACTCCTACATTGTCTACGGCCCGCTCGCCCTGGGCACGACGAGCGTGATGCGGGAGGGCGCGCCCGACCATCCGCACAAGGGCGTCACCTGGGAAATTGCCGAGCGGCACGACGTCGACATCTTCCACACCTCCCCCACGGCGGTGCGGATGTACATGAAGTGGGGGAAGGAGCACCCGGCGTCCTACGACTTCAACTTCCGCCACATGACGACGGTCGGAGAGCCCATTCAGCCGGAGGCGTGGCTCTGGTACTACACGCACATCGGAAACGAGGACGCCGTCATCGTCGACACGTGGTGGCAGACGGAGACGGGGGGCCATCTCATCACCAATCTGCCGGCCCTACAGGACATGAAGCCCGGCTCGGCCGGGCGTCCGTGCCCCGGCATCCAGCCGGCCATCTACGACAACAACGGCACCCCTGTGGAGGCCGCGAGCGGGCAGGCCGGCAACTTGGTGATCGAGCGCCCCTGGCCGGGCATGCTGCAGACCGTGTACGGCGACGACCAGCGCTTCATCAACGAGTACTGGCGCCGCTTCTCGGACGTTGACTCCGACGACTGGCGCGACTGGGTCTACGAGGCCGGGGACGGGGCCGTGCACGCCCAGGACGGCTACTTCCGCGTCCTGGGACGCCTCGACGACGTGATGAACGTGGCCGGGCACCGGCTCGGCACCATGGAGCTGGAGTCGGCCGTGGCCCAGGTGTCCGAGGTGGCCGAGGCCGCAGTGGCCGCGCGGCAGGACGACCAGAAGGGAAACGTGCCCGACGTGTACGTCACGCCCCGCGACGGGGTGGCGGCGTCCGACGAGCTCCGGCAGGACATCGTCGCCGCCGTTGAGAAAGAGATCGGGGCCTTTGCCCGCCCGGGAAACGTCATCTTCGTCGGGGATCTCCCCAAGACGCGCTCCGGCAAGATTATGCGTCGCCTCCTCGAAAACATCTCCAACGGGAAGGACCTCGGCGACACCACCACCCTCCGCGATCCGAGCGTCCCCGAAGAAATACGGCGGCAGGTTCAGGAGGCGTAGCCCCGTCCCTCGCGGCCCCGATGGTCCACGAGGGCTACGGGGATGGGGGCACGAGACGGGTCGTGTTCTTGACCGGGGCCCGCTGGACCGAGACGGGCGGGGGACGGTCACGGGACAGGAGGGAGCGGGCAAAGAACCGTGAGGGCTCGAACCGCAGGCGCCGCACCGTGAGGCCGCCGCGGGGGCCCTGCATCCACCCGTCCCAGTGCGTTGGGGCGGGCCCGAGGGGAAGCGGGTTGATCCGAGACGGCCCCCCGGAAAGAGTGGAGGCGTGGCCCCGGCCGGGACGGTCCAGCGGCGCGAATCGGGTGCTGCTCAGTGCGGACACGTCCTCCGCGACGAGACTGTCGGCCGCCCATACGGGAAAGAAGCGGCGCTCGGAGGCAGCGCGCTCCCACCGCCACTGTCGCACGTCGGTGCCGTAGCGACGCGTGAGCGAGTCGACGGCCGCGCGAAATGTTCGGCGCCGGCGCGGCCCCGCAAAGAAGACCGAATCGGTCGGGGTTGGGCGACGGCCAATCTCGCGTCGGTAGGCGCGCATCCACTCCGCAAAGACGACCGCCCCGATGCTGGCCGGATCGTAGACGGCGTCCCAGTTGCGCAGGTAGGAGCGGGCGTCGATGGTCGTGGAGTCGGGGGCGTTGAGCGACGCCAGGTCGGGCACGAGGGTCGGAAGGAGGGCGGCCGCCCAGGTGCTCGAGTCGCTCGCGCTCCACTGGGCCGGAGCAACGGGACCGGACCGGGCCTGCGCCCGGAGCACGTCGGCCTGGTGGGCGGCCCAGCCGGACCGACCGACGAGGATGGAGGCGGGCCCGCGGTCGACCACGGGCGGTTGGCCCTGGACCGACCACGCCCCCGTCGAGTCCACCTGGAGCCCCTCGCCCTCCACGAGATGGAAGTCCGGCGCGGCGGCGTCGTGCCGCGCGTCCAGGTTGGCCGTGGCGAGCCACCGCGGCAGATCCGTGCGGGCGCGGAGGCCGGGCCACGCCAACACCCAGGCCGAGTCGGGGGAAATGGGGCCCACGCGGACCCGCGCCCCGTGCCGCTGAATCTCAACCAGCTGCTCGCCGCCCCGGGCCGGCGCGATGCGCTCGTGGCGGGAGCGGGCCGCTGCGGAGTCAACCTCGATCGGGACGAGTGTGGCGTCGCTGTGGAGCAGATAGGTCCATCGACGCCCGTTCGTGCGGCCGGTCGGGAAGAGCGGAGCGCCCGGGAGGGAGGCCGCGACCATGGGGGCGGCATCGGGGCGCCGAATGACGACCTCCTGCACCACCGGATCGGCCGTGGCCCCCAGCACGTGCTTGGCGAAGAGAACGGTCCGGGTCGTGTCGCCCGGTGCACCGGCGGCCCACGCCACGCTGCGCGACCGCCCATGCAGGCGGAGCCAGCGTCGGAGCCGACGGTCGGCGGCCCGAAAGTCGGCCAGGCCGGAATCGGGGGCGGCCGTGGGGGCGGCCGTCGGGGCGGTGCCCGTCCAGGCCACCAGCCGTGCGAGGGCCAACGAGTGCCAGGGGGCCCAGCGCTTCGGGACGCGGTCGAAGTGCAGAAAGGGCTCCCGCTGCTGCACGCGGGTAGACCGGAGGGCCGCGTTCAGGCCGCGGGCGTAGGCCTGAAGGCGCTCCCGGGTTGCGGTGCCGAGCCGCTCGTAGGCCCGGCGCGCGTGGTGCGCGAAGCCGAGCCGACGCGCATGTCGATCGACGGGCACGAGGCCGTCGCCGAACGCGGTGGAGAGCGTGCCGAGGGCCGTGTGACGCCACACCGTCAGCGTCCAGGCCCGCTTCATGCCGTGCACGTAGCCCAATGCCGTGAGCGCGTCGGTCGCGTGGGGGGCTTCGATCGTCACGGTATGGCGATCCGTCCAGCCGATCGTCGTGGTGTCCCGGAGGTCCGCGATCGGATGCGCGGCCGGTGGGGGGGAGACCGGGCCGCTGAGGGCCCACCACAGGACGGCGCCGCCGACAGCGATGAGGCCCCCCGCGAGCCCAAGGTAGAGGCGTCGAGACACGAGCTTGGGGGATGGGACGTGGAAACGAGCAGCGGGCCCTACGGCCGGGTGTCATCGAGCCACTGCACGAAGGCATCCAGGGACTTCGCGTTGAGGCACTGGTCGGGCGTGAGCCAGCCCTTCCGGCCCACGGCCACGCCCCACTTCACGTAGTCGAGTTCCGCGGTTGCGTGGGCGTCCGGGTTGATCGAGATCAGGACCCCCTGGTCGGTGGCGTGACGAACCCATCGCCAGTCGAGGTCGAGCCGGTGCGGGTTGGCGTTCAACTCCAACGCCACGTCGTGCTCGGCGCACGCCGCAATCACACGTTCGTGGTCGATCGGGTACCCCTCCCGGCCCAGGAGGAGGCGGCCCGTCGGGTGGCCGAGGATGCGGGTGTGCGGGGTTTCGACGGCGCGGACGAGGCGCTCGGTGGCTTCCTCCTCCGTCATGCTAAAGCCGGTGTGGACACTCCCCACCACGAAATCGAAGGTCTCGAGGACCTCCTGCTCGTAGTCGAGGGATCCGTCGCGGAGAATGTCGCTCTCAATGCCGTGGAAAATCCGGAAGGGGGGCTCGTCGTCCGCAAGCTCGTCGTTGAGCCGGTCCACCGCGTCGCGTTGATCGCGGACCTCCTCGGGCGAGAGGCCGTCGGCAATGCGGAGCGACTGGCTGTGGTCGCAGATGCCGAAGTACGAATAGCCGCGGTCCCGCGCCGCTAGGGCCATCTCGCGCAGGGTGTGCGCCCCGTCGCTGTAGGTGGAGTGGTTGTGGAGGCAGCCGTCGAGGTCCTCCGTCGTGAGCAGCTCCGGCAGCGCATTGTCGGCCGCCGCCTGCACCTCCCCTTGCCCTTCGCGGAGGGCCGGCGGCACGACCGCCAATCCGGCGGCCCGGTAGAGGGCCTCTTCGTCAGCGTGATCGGCGGGGGAGTCGGCGTGTTCGGTCACCGCAGTGCAGTGGGCGGCGGTGCCGGTGGTGCGCCACCAGGCCGTTCCGAACCGGTCCGGCGACGTGAGGTGGACCGCGACCGGCAGTCCCTCGTCGAGGCGGCCCGTCACCACCGAGTCCTCCCGGGTCGGGGCGTCGAGGTGCGTGTCGAGCCAGTCCACGACTGAGGGGACGGTGGCCGTAGACACGAGAACGTCGGCCCGCTCCATCGTTTCGGTGTGGCGCCGGAGGGCCCCGGCGGGCACGGCGCGGTCGACCGCGTCGAGGCCCCGGAGCGACTGGAGAAAGGAATGGGCTGCCGCCCAGGCGTCGGCGAGGCGCCACTGTGCTTCGTAGCGCCGGAGCTGGCGCACGTTCTCCAGAATGTTCTGCTGCGTCTTGGCGCCGAAGCCGTCGAGGGCGGTGATCCGGTCGGCCTCCGCGGCGTGCTCCAGCTCGTCGAGCGAGGCAATGTCGAGCTCCGTCCAGAGGCGGCGGGTTCGTTTCGTCCCGAGCCCGTTCACCTGCAAGACATCCAGGAGGCCGGGCGGGACGGCACTGAGCAACTCGTCCCGAAGGGCGAACGAGCCCCCGTGAACAATGTCGCCGATGTGATCCGCCATGCCGTCTCCAATGCCCGACACCTCGACGAGGGTGTCCTCACGGAGCCGGTCGGCGGCGGGGGCGTCGAGGTCCTGCAGGGACCGGGCCGCCCGGGCGAAGGCCCGGGCCCGGTGCGGGTTTCCACCCGTGAGTTCGAGCAGGTCGGCCGTTTCCTGTAAAATCTGGGCAACCTCGTCGTTGCGCATAGACGTACGGGAGTCCAGGGAATCATGGGGGCGAGTGGGACACGTCCGCAACATACCGGGCCGCCGAATTGATTCCAATGAGGGACGGAACGCGTCACGCTACACGAACCGGTGAATTTGGGCAAAAGTCGTGGGGCCCCGAGGTATTGTTGAAGGAGTGTTCACGGCCGTCAGGGGCGGAACGGAGAGGAACCCTGGACGGGCGGGTCCCTTGAGAACGGGGGCGTTTCGATAATCTCGATACTCGCGCCTCGGCGTGTCGGGCACGGTCGGTAAACGTTGCCTGAACGTGTTCTTCCCACTTCGTTCACGAAAAGCAGCCGCAAAAACCCGGGGTGCGCGTAAATTCGTCAATTTCGTCCTTTGACAACCTCTGCCGGGCTGTGTATACTAGGTAATTGTGAAGCAGAGCCTACGGATCTGCTTGCACGCATGCTGTTGTATTCGCTTGTGAGAGACTGATTCTACGGGCCTTCCCCCTGCTGGCGTGTAGCGTTCAGGGCCGCTCCGGCCGGTCCCATCAACCGGGCTTGTCCCAGTCTCGTACCCCTCACCCCTGACTTTCATCCTCCAATAGACTCGACTGAGCACTAGCCACTTATGGTCATCCTGGATAAATTGTCGGTTCACCTTCTGCTTCTGCTGCCCCAACAGTCCGGCGGAAGCGGTGCCATCAATGCCCTCGTAGAACGCTTCAACGAGGGGGGCGAGTGGATGTGGCCCGTTCTCATTTGCCTCATCATTGGGCTTGCAATCTCGTTTGAGCGCATCATTTCGCTGAACCGGGCCGACATCAACACGCAGGCGTTTCTGCAGCGTGTGAAGGAGGCCCTCGACGAGGGGGGGATCCCGGCAGCCGAGGAGGAGTGCGCCAGCACGCGTGGCCCCGTTGCGTCCGTCTTTCAGGCCGGGCTGCTCCGGGCCGACGAAGGCATCGACGCCGTAGAAGAGGCGGTCGTCTCCTACGGCTCCATCGAGATGAGCTTCCTCGAGCGGGGACTCGTCTGGCTTTCGCTCTTCATTAGCGTCGCCCCGATGCTCGGCTTCCTCGGAACCGTTATCGGCATGATCGAAGCCTTTGACTCGATCGAGCAGGCCGGAGACATTTCCCCGCGGCTCGTGGCCGGCGGCATTAAGATTGCCCTCCTGACGACCGCCTTTGGGCTTATCGTGGCGGTCATCCTTCAATTCTTCTACAACTACGCCGTGTCGAAGATTGACCGGTTGGTGGCCGAGATGGAGGATGCGTCCATCGAGCTGGTCGACGCGCTCGTGGCCCTGGAGCGGGGCGAGTCCGCCACGGCCGAGAAGTCGATTCCGGAGAGCGTTGGCGAACGAGAAGAGTAGGGACACGGACGGCCCCCTGCGTGCCCCCGAGCCGGCGGGCGCAGGGGCCTGGTTCCCCGGCCCCCTTCTCTCTTTTTCCAACGACAGACCGACAGTCCTTTTATGAGTCAAAATGCCATTCTCCCCATTGCCATCTGGGCCGCCATCGCCCTCGCCGGGCTCAGCCTGTTGGGCATGGGCATCTTCGGCCTCCGCAGCCTCGTGTACGGCAAGGTGCAGCCCCTTAGCATCGCCATCATCGCCATCCCCGGGGTGCTAATTGCCGTCCTCGGGGCCACGATGGCAACGTGGGTGCAGGCGGGCATATACACCCTCGTCGTCATGTTTGGCCTGGCCGCCTTGAGCCTCTTGTTAACGGGCCTGCGCAAGCTCTTCATGATGTAGCCGCCCGGCCCCCGACAACGCACTGAACTGTCCACCGGTAGTGATCTCAAAATTATGCCTGGACTGCTGGAGAAGCGGCGCAGCGACCGAGAAGAAGCGTCCATCCCGACCGCGGGAATGGCGGACATTGCCTTTCTGCTCCTCATTTTCTTCCTGGTGACCACGACCATTAACGTCGACACCGGAATCGGCATGACCCTGCCGCCGAAGCTAAAGCCGGAGCAGGAGCCCCCCCCGGTGAAGGAGCGAAACCTCATGAACGTTCTGGTGAATGCCTCCGGAGACGTGCTGGTCGACGAGGAGCGGGCTCGCGTGGCCGAGATCCGCGACCGCGTCAAGAAGCACGTGCTGAACTACGGAGAGGACCCGAGCCTGTCCGCCAGCCCGGACGACGCGGTGATCTCCATCAAGACCGACGCCGCGACGCCCTACAACACCTACATTGAGGTCCTGGACGAGGTGTGGATGTCGTACCGCGAGATCTGGGACCAGATTGCCCGGACCAACCGGCTTCCGGGCCCCGATGGCGGGTCGGCGGGGCTCGACCAGACCTATTCGAGCTACCGGGAGTACTACAACCAGCTCGGCCCGGACGAGGACAACCAGATTCGGGACACCTTCGGCGCTCAGATCTCAATTGCCGAGCCCGACACCGGCGAGTAGGGAACTCGCCTGCCGCACAGGAGCGTCCGACCAATCCGTTTTTGTTTACTGATACCTCCTTCTCATGGCGTCGCAGAAGTTTCAACGGGGAAGCTCGAGCACGGAGCCGGAGTTTACGACCGCTTCGCTCCCGGACATCGTCTTCATGCTGCTGATCTTCTTCATGGTGGCGACGGTGCTCCGAGAGACGGACATCAAGGTCCGAACCCAGCTTCCACAGGCGGAGGCCTTGACGAAAATCGACCAGAAGCGGCTCATCTCGAAGGTGCACATTGGCCCTCTCAAGCGGGGCGAGAACCAGGGCGACACCGCAATCCAGATCGATGACGCCTTGATCGAAAACCGACGCACCATCCGCCAGATCATGTACAACAAGTTGCAGGAACAGCCGCAGCTGATTGTGTCCCTCAAGGTGGACCAGGAGTCCGAGATGCAGATCGTCAACGAGGTGCAGCAGGAGCTCCGAGAGGCGAACGCGCTCCGCATCAACTACTCGTCCAACCGCGAGGGCCCTCCTCCGTCCTGATGAGTCGCGCCCTCGCCCCAAAAAGCTCTGCTTCCCGGCAGGGCTTTTTTGTTTGGCCCGGCGTGTCTTTCGCGGCCCTGCGTTGAGGACCGGCGGGCCGGCACATTGCAGTTCCGCTTTTCTCACTGATTCCGAACCACATCCCCATCTATGGCCCATCAACTCACCCTGCTTCCCGGCGACGGCATCGGCCCCGAAGTTACCGAGGCGACCCTCCAAGTCATTGAGGCCGCCGGCGTAGACATCGACTGGGACCGGCACCGCGTGATTGGAGCGAATGCGGTCGAACGAGGGCGCCCCGCGTTGCCGCCCGACATTGTCGACTCCATCCAAGAACGCGGGACGGCCCTCAAGGGCCCCGTGACGACACCGGTGGGACAAGGGTTTACGAGTGTCAACGTGCAGCTCCGTCAGCGCCTGGACCTGTACTCGAACGTCCGGCCCGCCACGAGCCTGGAGGGGCTGGACACGCCCTTCGACGACGTCGACCTGATCATCTTCCGCGAAAATACGGAGGGGCTCTACTCCGGCATCGAGTACTACGATGAACGGCTCGACATTGCGGACTCGATTGCCCGGGTGACCAAGCAGGGGGCCGAGCGCATCATCCGCTTCTGCTTCGAGTACGCGCAGGCCCACGGCCGCGAGCACGTCACGCTCGCCCACAAGGCCAATATTCTCAAGAAAACGTCGGGGCTCTTCCTGGACATCGGTCGCGATTTGGCGGCGGAGTATCCGGACATCGAGTTTGAGGACAGCATCATCGACAATCTGTGCATGCAGCTCGTCACCAACCCGGAGAACTACGACTGCATCGTGTCGACGAACCTCTTCGGCGACATCCTAAGTGACTTGACGGCCGGGCTCGTCGGGGGGCTGGGGGTGACGCCCGGGGCCAACATCGGGGACGAGCTGGCGGTCTTTGAGGCGGTCCACGGCAGCGCGCCGGACATTGCGGGCCAGAACGTGGCGAACCCCACGGCGATGACCCGGACGGCCGCGATGATGCTCCAACACATTGGCGAGGACCAGGCGGCCGCGGCGATCGAACAGTCCCTCTTTGCCATGTACCGGGACGGCGACACGCTGACGCAGGACGTGGGCGGGGACGCCTCGACGTCCGAGTTCGCCGACGCCCTCTCGGACCGAGTGGCGAGCAACGTTGACGCGTAACTGATTGCCCGACCTGACCGCCATGATCCAACGCATCCAAACCGTCTACCTGCTCCTCGGTGCCCTCGCACTGGCGGCCACGGGTCTCTTCGAGGTCCCCTGGAGCGACCCCGCCGCGCAGCGGTACGCCTGGTTCGTCCCGTCGGTCGCCGGGCTCGTCGTGGGGACCGCCGCGACCGCACTCGGCGCCATTTTTCTCTACGAGCGGCGCAAGACGCAGCGAACGGTCGTGTACGGGCTTCAGGTGCTCACCCTCGTGCTCGCGGGGGTGATGTATGGCGGGCTGTATGCGACCGGCACCCTCACCTTCACCGATCCGACGGGCATTTTGTGGGGCCGCACGATCGCGCTGCTGCTCCCCATCGTTGCATACGTCCTGTTTCGGCTGGCGCGCCGGGGCATCGAAAGCGACATTGAGCTCGTGGAGTCGATGGACCGGATCCGGTAGCCACGGCACTGGCCCGCTTCTCCCATGTCCGATTGGCCCCGCCGGATCTACGTCGTCCTGAGCCTCGGCGTCCTCAGCTTCGCCTTTGCGCCCATTCTGGTGCGCTGGGCGGGGGACGTGCCGGGCCTCGCGATTGCGGTGTGGCGGACCGTGACGGCGGCGGCCGTGCTGATTCCGGTCGCGGCGGCCCGCACCGCACCGGAGCTCCGGCGGTTGACGCGTCGAGACGTCATGCTGACGGGCGCGGCCGGCGTCTTTCTGGGGCTGCACTTCATTGCGTGGATTGAGTCGCTGTACCACACGACGGTGGCCAGCGCGTCGGTGCTGGTGACGACGAGCCCGGTCATCCTGGCCGCCCTGGGCTACCTGGTTCTGGGGGAGCGACTGCGCCGCGGAACCGTCCTTGCCATTGGGGTTGCGGTCGGAGGGGCGGGGCTGATCGGGTGGGCCGACGCGGGGACGGTGGCCCTGGGCCAGGGGGCGCTCCTGGGGAACGCGCTGGCGTTGAGCGGGGCGCTTCTGGTGAGCGTGTACCTGCTCATTGGGCGGGTCGTCCGGCAGAAGGTGTCCTGGCTGGCGTACGTGACGCCCCTCTACGCGGTGGCGGCGCTGACGGCCCTGGCGGCCGCCGTCCTGCGGGGCGTTCCGCTAACGGGCTACTCCTGGTCCTTCTACGCGGTTTGTGTCGGGCTTGCCCTGGGGCCGCAGGTGCTGGGGCACGGGTCCTTCAATTACGCCCTTCAGCGCGTGCCGGCCGCCCTCGTGGGCATGCTGGCGCTCCTGGAGCCGGTGGGGGCGTCGCTCCTCGCGTACGGCCTGTTCGGAGAGGTGCCGCCGCCCGCCTCCATCGTGGGGATGATGGTGGTCCTGGCCGCGGTGGCGGTCGTTGTCTGGCGGCGCGAGGGGGCCGCCGACCCGGCCCCTTCAGGGGCGGTCGTCCGGG
>Ga0207753_1000920_pt1 | contig 10598 bp, 10 predicted proteins | sample PonA233FremontCA_2_FD_187273 | JGI IMG/M metagenome (GOLD analysis project Ga0207753, IMG submission 187273) | Salt pond sediment microbial community from Fremont, CA, USA - Pond A23 Sediment 3 (SPAdes) | ecosystem: Environmental > Aquatic > Non-marine Saline and Alkaline > Saline | place: USA...
CCTCCTGTTCGAGAAGCCACGCGATTGCGACCTGCGGTGGTGTCACACTCTTCGCGGCTGCGATTTCTTCGATGGCCTCGACGACAGCCCAGTTCTCGTCACGAAATCTGTTTTGCGTGTACTCGTCGTCTGCCGCGCGCGTCCCCTCTGGAATCTCCCCGTCACGGTCGTACTTGCCGCTTAAAAACCCCCCGGCGAGCGGTGACCACGGGACGACACCGATCTCTTCGCTCTCACAGACCGGCAGGATGTTCGCCTCCTCGTGTCTGTCGACGGCGTTGTACTCGGGTTGCATCGAGACGAAGCGCTCGTAATCCTCCCGGTCCGCGGTGTACAGTGCCTTCGTGAACTGGTAGGCAGTCATCGTACTGGCCCCCAGATACCGGACGACGCCCTCGTCGACGAGATGGGTGAGTGCAGCCAGCGTCTCTTCGATCGGTGTCGACTCGTCGTAGCGATGGATCTGGTAGAGATCGATGTACTCCACACCGAGTCGGTCCAGACTCGCGTACGCCTGATCGATAATGTGCTTTCGGGAGAGTCCACTGCCGTTCGGTCCATCACGCATCTCCGAGTAAACCTTCGTGCCGACGACCAGTTCGTCGCGGTTCCTGCTCGCGATTGCCTCACCGACGATCTCTTCGGATTCCCCCAAGGAGTACACGTTCGCCGTATCGAGGAAGTTGATACCGCTGTCGAGGGCCTCGTGAATTAGCTGAATACTCTCGTCACGGTCGTTTATCATCCACGCCGCGTCGCTGCCGAAGTTCATACAACCGAGACACAGTTGTGAGATTTCGAGACCCGTCGAACCGAGCTTTGTGTATTCCATCGCTAGTTGATTTTCTTTTCCCGGTAATCAATTACTGCGGACGAAGGTGACCGGGCAGTGAGCATTGAGCAACACATTCTGGGCCGTGGAGCCGAAAGCGGCTTTCCCGGCGGGTGAGCGCTTTCGTCCACCGACTATGACCAGGTCCGCTTCTACATCTGCTGCGAGTCCGACGATCTCGTCGCCTACCGAACCCTCACTCAGGCTGCCGTGGATCTCGCAGGTAACGCCCTCTGATTCGAGTTCGGTATGGATTTCCTTGATCGGTTCGTACCGCCGTGCGACGACCGTTGGTGTTACCTCACTGTCCCGATCGAACTCTAGCTCGTCACAGATAGTATCGTATTCGCTCTCTCTGAATACGTGTGCGAGTGCGACTGTGGCATCGGCTGGCCCTGCGATATCCGTTGCTGTCCGGACCATTTTCTCGCTCCGTTCCATATCCCCCTTACTGACCGTCATCAGGACAGTCTCCAGTGTCATAGATGGACATTCAGTGACAGGGTGAATAATCGTTTTGTGTATCTACTAAATATTATGTATTGTTTCATTGCTAGATTGGAAATCGGGGAATAATTGGATTCTTTCAGCCTGTAGAGAGCATCTATCGAACGGGGATGGGGGTCAATCAGACTCCCAGTCTAGCTTCCAGGCATCGGGTGCGATCCCGAGAACCGAGATAATACCGAGATACACGAGACAGAGACCGATGACGATCACGAACTCGACCGCGAACGGTAGTCGACCAAACGTCCGTCTAACGTTGCTGATAACCAGCAGTATCAGGAGAAACATCGCGAGATAATGCGGGAGTGTTTCAATCAATCGCTCTTTGAGCATACAGAACTATCCAGACACCCGGGCTATAATTGTTCGGCCGATGGTACCCGCTGTCGGGGATTAGTACATCTTGCTAACTTGTGGTCGTCTCATTCGCGGAAGACGTGCGCCACTGTTTCACACTCGGAGCAAACCAGTGCCGGGCGCTCAGGGTTACTGTGTATCGATCCAGGCCCACCGCAGCAGTTCTGTATAGTCATCTCTTTCACAGTACCGCCACAGGCCGGGCAGATACGGAGAAACGTTTTCAGTGGGCCTGCGGCCGGGACTCGTAGCGAATCTGCAAGGCCGCAGTCTTCGAGTGCTTCTGCGGCCGCTGTCTCCGCGACGGCTACTGTCGGGCGAACCATCGCATCTCGTCCGTCGCCCGTCAGGAGTATTCTGTCGTCGAGAAACTCTCCCTCGACATCCTCACCTGCCGCGGCCGCAGCCCGGGTGACCAGTTCAGTCTCACTCGCTTCCCGCAGTTCCGCCATGCGCCTCTCCCAGTCGTCCCGGAACGAACTCTCCAGTCGCAACTGCTCGCCGTCGACCAAGAGGATCCCGGCCTCGGCAAGTTCATTCAGAAGCCGTTCCGGGTCGACATCCCCGGCAAGTGAGTCGGACTCGTACGACGCCGCTTCGGTCTGGTCGAACTGAATGGGGAGCACAGCCGCGAGTTGTGGCCCAAACCGGGGTGTTCCGGGAACCACGTAGCCGCGAAGATAGATCAAAACGAGACAGATACTCCCTATCAGTACGCCCAGAACTGGCTCGATGATCCCGACTGCGAGCGCGAGAACCGCCGTTATCAGGAGATTCAGAACCGTACAGGGCCAGCAGCGGTTCTCGCCCGTGTACGCTGGTCGTCGTATTGCGTGAAACAGAATCTGTATTGTCGCTTTTCCCATCCGTATCACACCTGTTCGGCAGGTTTGAGAACCGGATCGCCGTGGACCATCTGATACGCAGTCGGAAACAGCGCCATCCCGACTATCTGGACGACGCCTCCGAGCGGTGTCAACAGAAAACTTCCAACAGTGTGTGTCATATACGATACTCCCATCGTTGCGAGGAAAAATACGACACTGAAATATCCGACCCGGAGTGGCAGTGAGGATAGTTCTGACCGCCGTGGCCACGTGCCCACGTCGATCGCCTTATTCCTGAATACGGCGACTGCGAGACTGCCCGCCGCAATCGCGGTCAATCCAGAGAGTGGAACCGCGTCGGGATACACGTTCTGGGCGACAATCAGAACGGTGAATGTCGGTGTCGACAGAAAGGACAACTCCATCCCTCCGAAAAAAATCTGTTCCAACCACCCAAGCACGCCGAGATTTCCTCCCCCCATACTTCCTCAACCACACCCCAACGGTATATGAGTTGTGTGGATTCCCTCGCTAATCGCCCCACTGGACGACCCTCCCTATCTTTCAGCACCTGGCAAACATATATATAAACCATTACAATAACCCGAACTTATATATACTATTGCAATGAACAACAACACCTGTAATGGTTAAAATCAGCAACACTACAGAGGGGGACAAGAGAGTGGCAGGCGTTTCCAGACGGCGGTTTCTGGCGGCAACTGGTGCCACGGGAATCACGCTCGGCATGGCAGGCTGTTCGGGGGGTGGTGGGGGGACCGATATCGATCCCGACGCCGACATCGAGGAGGACGTCACCGTCGAACTCGCGATGGACCAGGACTTCGCGGACGTCCAGAGTGGGATTCAGCAGGCCCTGTACGATGCTGGCCTCGACGAGAACATCAGCATCGAGATTCTGCCGGGGGATTTCGAGACTGATTCACGACAGGTGGCGTTCACGCAGGCGCTGGATGCGGGTCGGTCGAGCCCTGACGTGTTCATGATGGACTCCGGCTGGACGATTCCGTTTATCGTCCGGGAGCAGGTGGTAAACCTCGAAGAAGGGCTGCCCCAGGAGACCCTGGATTACGTCAAGAACAATTACCTGGAATCGACGGTCAACACGGCGAGCAATCCGAACTCGGGTGACCTCTACGGCGTGCCCGTGTTCCCGGACTACCCGACGGTACAGTACCGGCAGGACCTCGTCGAGGAAGCCGGATACAGTCCGGCGGAGAACAACTGGTCGACCGAGCCGATGTCCTGGCTGGAATTCGGTGAAATGGTGGCTGACGTCTGGGAGTACCACGGCGGCCAATCCTCGTACGATTACGGGTTCACAACGCAGGCAGCCAACTACGCGGGACTTTCCTGCTGTACGTTCAACGAGATGATGACTTCCTTCGGCGGGGCGTACTTCGGTGATCACGAGAACCTGTTCGGCCCCGTTGGTGAGCGTCCTGTGACGGTCAACGAACAGCCGGTGATCGATACGATCCGGGTCATGCGGTCGTTCATGCACGGCTCCGACGCCAACAACGCGCATCCGGATTATCCACAGATCTCGACGAGTGATCTGGTGGAGTTCTCCGAGGAACCAGCGAGACAGCCCTTTACCAACGGGAACGCGCTCTTTCACCGCAACTGGCCGTACTCGATCGCTATCAACGCGGAAGAGTACGGTGATGATCTGGGGGTGATGCCGATCCCCTACGGTGTTCCGGAAGGGGAAGGGAGCTACAGCGGAACAGGTGGGACCGCCGCCGCGCTCGGTGGCTGGCACCTGACGCTCAACCCGAACAGTGACAACCTGAACGCCTCCGCGCAGACGATCGCCGCCTTCGCGAACGAAAACGTGATGCTAACACTGTTCGAACTCGGCGGCTGGCTGCCGCCAGTGCCCAGTGTCACAGAACAGGCCACGGTCGATAGGGTCGGTCGCATCGCAAACTACCTCGATACCCTCGGGATAGCCGGTCAAAGCACGGTTCCGCGGCCAGTGACGCCGGTCTGGACCGACCAGTCACCGCTGGTCTCCACGGAAGTCCACGACGCCTACACCGGTGCGAAGTCGCCGAGTAACGCGATGTCAACACTGCAAGAGGATCTGGAAGGGACTGAACAGATCTAACGGGGGACAAGCTATGGCATCTGAAACTCCGCCCGGCGAATCCGAGACGCGGTTGCTCATGCGACCGCTCAACCGCCTCGAAATGCTCAGTGAGCAGGCCTACGCCTACGTCCTGCTGTTGCCAGCGGCGATACTGCTCGGCCTTATCGCCTTCTATCCACTTGTACGAACGTTCACGTTCTCGCTGCGAGCGGACGACGTCTTCGGTGCCGATCCGTTCGGTCAGTTCATCGGGGTGGATAACTACGTCGAACTGCTGAGCGGGCAAGCGTTGATTCCAAACCAGTTCATCGATCCGGCGATGAACGAACCGCTTTTGCGCCAGGCACTGATCGTGACGGTGCTTTTCGCAGTTCTGAGTGTGTTTTTCGAAACCCTGATCGGGTTCGGCCAGGCGCTCATCCTGAACCAGGATTTCCGGGGCCGTCGGTGGGTCCGGGTTTCGATAATCATCCCCTGGGCAGTGCCGGTCGTCATCCAGGCGATGATCTTCTGGCTGATGTTCAATCCGACCATCGGCTGGGGGACCGACTTCATGCAGTGGCTCGGTGTGTTCGGGGACAATCCACTCGCAAACACCAGTAACTCGTTCATCATCGTCCTGGTCGCCGATATCTGGAAGACAGCCGCGTTCATGGCCTTGCTAATCCTTGCGGGCCTCCAGAGTGTCGACCGGAGTCTCTACGAAGTCGCTCGCGTCTCCGGCGCCTCACCCTGGCAGCGATTTAAAATGATAACGATGCCGATCGTTCTACCGGCGTTGCTCGTCGCGATGTTGTTCCGGACCATGGACGCGATGCGGATATACGGGCTGATCGATGCCTCGACTGGCTGTGAGCAGGTTCCGACCCTGACCTGTCTGGTGATCACCTCGTTCAACGCCAGACGGTGGGCATCGGCCTCGGCCGTCGCCTTCCTTACGGCACTTGTAATCGGTATCATGGTTCTGTTCTACATCTGGCAGTTCCGCAAAACCGAAGGAGGTGCTATGTAAGATGGCAGACACAGAGACACATCCGGACGTCGAAGCACAGCAACAGTCACAGGAGCCAGAACTCGACCGAGGGTTCTTCGAGGCCTACGCCGCGAAAATGATCTCGAACCCGGATCGAGCCTACAGGATGGCATTCTACGTCGCCACGTTCTTTTTCCTCGTGACGACACTGTTCCCGTTCTACTGGCTGGCAATGATCGCGATCTCCGGTGACAATGTGGCGGATGTCGGGATCTTTACGCCTGCGACACCCGTGGAACTCGGTGCGTTTATCGAGATATTCACCCAGTTACCGTTCCACCGGTTCGTCTTCAACAGTTTCCTGATCGCGACCGTCGCGACTGTCATCGTGCTCTTCGTCGCGAGTCTCGCGGGCTACGTCTTCGGTCGACTCCGGTTCCGCGGGAAACAGCCGTTGCTGTTGCTGGTGCTCGTCACCTCGTTTTTCCCACCGGCAGCGTTTTTCGTTCCGCTGAACCGGCTGTTCAACACGAACGTCGACGTGCTCCGACCGATCATGCAGGATGGCTCGCTGTACAATACCCCGTACGCCATCTTCCTGCCGCTCTCGGCGTTGTTCTTGCCGCTCTCGATATTTATCCTGATGACCTTCTACTCGCAGATACCCGAAGGACTGGAAGACGCCGCGCGGATCGAAGGGACGACACGGCTCGGCGCCCTGTTCCGGGTTATCGTCCCGCTGTCGGCACCTGGCGTGGCGACTGCAGGTGTGTTGACGTTCATCTCGGTCTATAACGAGTATTTCTTCTCCTCGTTGATGACCGACGGTCGGGCGGAGAACTGGGCACCGATGCTCGAGGGGGTCCTCGGCTTCCGGGGCCAGTTCGCAGTCGACTACCACCTGATGGCGGCTGCGAGTATCGTCGCCGTGCTCCCAGTCGCGATTCTGGTGGTTGTGGCACAGGAAAAGATTGTCAGCGGACTCACCGCAGGAGCGGTCAAAGAATAACAATGGCATCAGTAACACTCGAAAGCGTCACGAAACGGTACGAAGATGTAACGGCCGTCGACAACATGAACCTGGATATCAACGATGGTGAGTTTCTCACCCTCGTCGGGCCTTCCGGGTGTGGCAAGTCGACGACGATGGAAATGATCGCGGGACTGACCAAAGCCTCGGAGGGAGACGTCTACATCGGCGGGCGAAACGTGACCAACCTGCCGCCGAAAGACCGCGGGATCTCGATGGTGTTCCAGAACATCGCGCTGTTCCCGCACATGGACGTCTACGACAACATCTCCTTCGGCCTCCGACTGCGCAAGTACGACCAGGATGAAGTCGAGCGCCGTGTTCAGGAGGCCGCGGATGTCGTCCAGCTGAAAGGGATGATGGACCGGATGCCCAAGGAGATGTCCGGCGGACAGCGCCAGCGCGTCGCGATTGCGCGTGCGATCGTCCGTGATCCCGGCGTGTTCCTGATGGACGAACCACTGGCGAATCTGGACGCCGAACTCAAAGTACACATGCGGACCCAGCTCCAGCGGCTCCACCGGGAGCTCGATACGACGATCGTCTACGTCACCCACGACCAGGCGCAGGCGATGACGATGTCGGATCGGATCGCGGTCATCAACGGTGGTGTGCTCCAGCAGGTCGCCCCGCCGCTTGAATGCTACAACGAGCCGAAAAACAAGTTCGTCGCTGGATTCATCGGCTCGCCGGCGATGAACTTCTTCCACGGCACGGTTACCGACGATGGCTTCGATTCGAAGTATATGGGCATGCAATTCGACCCGGCCGCTCACGGGGTCGAACCGGGTCAGGATGTCATCCTCGGTGTCCGGCCGGAAGATGTACACCTCGATTACAAGAAAGAGGACGCAGACGATCCCTCGCGGACCTACAGCGTCGTGACAGATGTGCTGGAACCGATGGGTGACGAAGTGTTCGCCTATCTGTTGTTCGATCGGGACGTCGAGGCCGGTGCAGAGGGTCGGGGCGAGGGCCAGATCCTCATCAGCCTCGAACCGGATACCGTGGTCGGCGAGGAGGAAGACATCGAGATCGTCTTCGACCGGGAGAACGTCCACCTCTTCGATGCGGAGAGCACCGAGGCGATCACGCACAGCATCCAGAAACGAGCCGAGAGCGGGACTGCGGACTGAGTCGGACTGGCTCCCGCTGACTTTTTTGCTCTTCACGAAACCCCGAGAGCGCTCCGCAAGACGTCAATCAGGCGAGTCGATAGATGACGGCCTCGTATGGGCGCAATTCGACAGAATCGGGCGCCGTCGGTGGCGACTCCAGATTTGCGAGCGCGACCTCCGCCGTGTCGTACGTCATCTCCGGGGGGATCTGGAAGCTGGTTTCTTCGCCAGTGAAATTACAGACGACGAGGAACTCGTGGTCCGCGCCGTCCAGCACGCGCCGGTACGCGTACACCGCCTCGTCCTCGGGGGAGAGCATCTCGAACTGGCCGTAGCTCAAGACGTCGTTTCCGCTGCGCAGTTCGATCAGATCGCTGTAGAACTCGAAGACAGACCGGTCGCGCGCACGGTCGGCCGCGACGTTGACCGTCTCGTAATCGGTGTCGACGCTTAGCCACGGCTCTGCCGTAGAAAACCCGGCGTATTGCTCGTCAGACCACTGTACTGGCGTCCGGGCGTTATCCCGGCTGAACCGTTCGAAATCCGGCCGGATCTCGTCGAACTCCTTGCCAGCCAGCCGTTCGTTTTCCCAGTGGTTTTGCGCCCAGACGTCGTCGAGGTCGGCTGGCGATTCGAAGGTGACGTTACTCATCCCGATCTCTTCACCCTGGTAGACGAACGGAGTGCCCTTGTGGCCGTGCAGCCAGACGGCGAGCATCGTTGCAGACTCGTACCGGTGCTCGTCGGGGTCGCCGAACCGGGAGAGTCCCCGTGGCTGGTCGTGGTTGCTGTGGTACAGACTGACCCAGGTTCCGTCGTCGACCGCGTCCTGCCACTCCGACATGATCGATTTGAGCTCGGAGAGTTCCCACTCCTCGTACTCCCAGCCGTTTTTTCGATCCAGTTCCACGTGCTCGAAGAAGATCGTCATATCGATCGCGCTGGATTTGCGGCCCGTGACGTCGATCGCTGTCTCTGGATCGATGTTCGAACACTCCCCGATTGCCACCATCTCGTCTCGGTGGTCGCCAAAGCCCTCCTCGTCCAGTTCAGTGAGATACTCGTGGAGTTTGGGGCCGTTGAGGAAATGTTCCGCGCCGACGTGGTCGCTATCCGGGTCCCCATCCGGGAGCCCTGCTGCTTTCGAGATGACGTTGATGACGTCCATCCGGAATCCGTCGATGCCGCGGTCGAGCCACCAGTCGACGATGTCGAACACCTCTTCGCGGACGTCGGGGTTCGTCCAGTTCAGATCGGGCTGCTCCGAGGCGAACAGGTGGAGATAGTACTCTTCGCGGGTTTCGTCGAAGCTCCAGGCTGGCACGTCGAAGTACGATTCCCAGTTGTTCGGATATCCGTCATCAGACGACCGCCAGTAGTAGTAATCGGCGTATTTGCCGGTCCCGGCTCGTGACTGTTTGAACCAGTTGTGCTCTTCGGAGGTGTGGTTGACGACGAGATCCATGATCAGCCGGATATCGTGGTCGTGAAGCGTCGATAGCAGTTCGTCCCACGCTTCCATCGATCCGTACTCGGGGTTGATCGCCCGATAATCCGAGATGTCGTAGCCGATATCCGCCTGTGGGGACTCGTAGACGGGGTTCAACCAGACGGCATCGACGCCGAGATCGTCTAGATGTGGGACTTTCTCGATGATCCCCTGGATGTCCCCGATGCCATCACCGTCGCTATCGTTGAAACTCCGGGGGTAAATCTGGTAGAAAACCGCCTCTTTCCACCACGACCGCTCCTCGGGTACAACACCTGTTGTTGTCGATTCATCCATGCAACACTCACTCTTTTCCAACTACAAGGAGATTTCGACTAACTGGTCTGACAGATCGGGTCCAAGGAGTAAAGTTCGGTGATGGCTGCGATACGCTGAAACCGTTCGAAAGCGAATGTTATACATGGCCGACATCTCGACCCAACTGCTGGTCTACCGAGTACTCGTTGCGGCAGTTGCGATACTCGGCCCGACAGTGCTCTTTTTGGGCCTCCTGCACTTGCTCGAATTTCTGAAAGACGACAGGCTCGTCGATTCGCTCGCCGCACAGGGGGTCGCCGAACAACCCCGGCCAGCACCAGTCGATTTTCTGGGGAACCTCTCGAATGTGCCAGAGAACCGATGCGAGCAGTGTGGGGCACAGAACGTTCCGAATGCAACGCACTGCCGTGAGTGTTCACAGCGATTACAGTGACTCACTTTTCGACGGACAACACCGAGACGGTGTGTGCTTCGATATCCTCTATCATGGCCCCCCAGCCGCCAACCTCGACCGGACCGGTTTCAGTTTCGACGACCATTCCGATCTGCCCACCGTACGTCGCAATGTGATCGGTGGGTGGGTGCTCCGAACCGACCACGAGGATCTCGGATACGGTCCCCTCTATCGTCCGCACGGATCCGGAGTTCGTATCGAACCCGCTGATTCGGACTCGAACAGTGTCTCCCCGGTCGAGTACGGGGCGGATCGCCTGGATACAGTATCGAATATCTATGTAATCTCCGACGATCGTATCGGTCGATTCGTCGTAGTGAGACTCCCAGATATCCCACTGTGTCGTGAGGAAAAACCAGTGGAAAATGTAGGTGTGCGTACGGTCGTTGACCAGAATGCCGTAGAGGTTGGCCGAGTCCGGATGTGGGACGAAACAGGCTTTCGTCCGGTCGACAATTGCCATAAACGGCGAGGGAAGTTTTCGGAACCGAACCGCCGTCGAAACGTCGACCAGCTCTTCGGGAGATGGGAGATCCCGCTTGTGATCGCCCCTGTTCGTCGACAGTGAGATATGTACATTTGCACCGTTTTCTTTCGCGACCTGCAACGCCGGCCG
>Ga0207753_1000922_pt1 | contig 10590 bp, 9 predicted proteins | sample PonA233FremontCA_2_FD_187273 | JGI IMG/M metagenome (GOLD analysis project Ga0207753, IMG submission 187273) | Salt pond sediment microbial community from Fremont, CA, USA - Pond A23 Sediment 3 (SPAdes) | ecosystem: Environmental > Aquatic > Non-marine Saline and Alkaline > Saline | place: USA...
GTTCTGGAACCCGGTCGGCTCGACGATTTTGTAGCTGGCGTGGAACAGCACCCGCTCGCAGTAGGCCAGCGCCTCGACGATCCCCGTCGGCTCGGGGATGCGGCGGCCCTGAAAGATGTCGTACCCCTCGTCGTGGAGTGCGCCCATCCCCGCCGAGAGGAAGGCGTCGTCGACGATCTCGTCGGCATCGAAGACCGCAAAGGAGTCGGCGGTCGAGGCCTCGACGACCGTTCGGATCGCCCCGGCCTTCGAGCCCGGGTATCGGTTCTCGATCACCGACACCGACCCGCCAGCCAGCTCCGTGGCGGCGGCCTTCGTTTCGGTGTCGTCGGGCTCGCAGGCGACGACGATTTCGAGGTTCCTGTACGCCGAGTTCCTGAGACTCTCGACGCTCCGGTGGAGGACGCCGCCGTCACGATACACCGGAACGATCGCGGTCAGTTTCGGTCCGTCGTCGCGCCGCGTCACATTCGTGGGTGGGGTCCAGACCTCGCGGAGCAGCAGTCCGCCGGAGACGGCGACGAAGGCCAGAAAGACGACGCTGGTGGCGGCGGCATCGAGCCAGACCACTTCGAGCGAAAGCCACAGCAGGTCGACGGTGAGTACGTTCTGCTGGATCCCCTCATAGAGCCCCAACAGGACCAACAGGCCCACGGCCCCGGCAGCGCTGATGGCCTCGAACCCTCTGGCGAACAGGCGTTTCAGCGAGAACATGTTATCGTGCGACTCGTGACGACCTTCAAAAAGCTCACGGTACGGTTTAAACCATCATCCGTGAGGAATCGCGTTTCGAGAGCGACGGTGACTCGCCGGAACGCTGGCCCGACGGGTAACGATTTAACCCACTTGCGGTCGTATACGGCCTATGAAACCGCATCCGGCCACGGAGGGAGCCCGATGACCGAGTTCGTCCGCGCCGATGAAGCGACATCGACGACCGAGGCCGATCCCCGACACGTCAGTAGCCGCCCGAGCAGTCGACGCAAGCCCGTCAATCGGAGCCAGCAGGCGCTCCGTCGACCCTCGCGCGAGGCGTACTCGACCCGTAGCGTCGAGTTCGACAGCGACGACGAAACCTGTCGTGGGACCCTCTATCTCCCCGACCGCCCGGAACAGCCGCCGGTCGTCGTGATGGCTCCCGGACTCGGCTTCTGGCAGTCGTTCGGTCTCCCGGCAGTCGCCGAGCGGTTCGCCGAGGCAGGCTACGCCGCTTTCACGTTCGACTACCGGCATCACGGCGACAGTGATGGCGAGCCACGCGGCCTCGTCAGCCCGACCAAACAGGTCGACGACTACGAGGCAGCCATCGAGGCAATGCGCGCCGAAGACGATGTCGACAGCAACCGACTGGTCGTCTGGGGCCACTCGCTGTCGGGCGGCCACGTCCTGTCGGTCGCCGCCGAGAACTTCCGGGTCGCGGGCGTGATCGCCTCCTGTCCGTTCGTCGACGGGCGCAGCCAGACGATGGCGATGCTCCGCGATCCGAAACGGTTAGGCAAATCGCTGGCGGCTGGCCTCCAGGACGGCCTCGGCCACCGACTCGGCCTCGGGACCGAGGTCCGGATCGTCGACGACGAAGACGGCTTCGGCGTCGTGATGGCCCCCGGCGCGAAGCGGGCAGCCTTCGATCTCGTCGACCGGCGGGCCGACTGGCCCAACCGGATCCCGGCCCGGATCTTCCTCTCGTTGCCGCGCTACCGACCCAGTGCTGAGGTCGAGGAGATCCGGTGTCCCGCCCTGCTGATCGGCGGGCGAGATGATCAGGTCGTCCCGGCCGACGGTGCGGCTGCGGCCGCCGACGGCATTGCCGAAGCGACCTATCTCGAACTCCCAGTCGACCACTTTTCGGTCTTTAGCGACGACTTCGAGACGATCGTCGGTCATCAACTGACCTTCCTGCGGACGGTTGTCGGCCACCGGTAGCTGGCCACTGGTCGATCGCCCACAGCTAGCGATCGTGTCGGCGGCCGCGAGAGACCGATAACCCTTAGCGACAGCCGCCACCACCCACGTGCATGACCGCAGACGCCGATCCGAACGCGACCGAGACTGACACAGGCCCCGCTGTCGACCACGAACGCGCGGCCGAACTCGCCGCCGCAGTCGAAGCTGGCGAGAAACGGTTCCATGCCCTCGAAGACCACACAGACCCCGACACGGCCGCCGCCGCCCGTCGGCTGCTCGTCGAAGATCAGTCGGGCGCAGAGCTCTCGTCGACCGGTTCGTATGGCTTCCCCGCAGAGCGAGCCGAGGCGAACATCGAGAACATGATCGGGACCGTGCAGGTCCCGCTGGGTGTCGTCGGCCCCGTCGACATCAACGGCGGTGCGCTCGACGACGAGCGATACCTCCCACTCGCAACGACCGAGGGCGCGCTGTTGGCCTCCGTCAACCGCGGCTGCTCGGTCATCAACCGTGCTGGCGGGGCGACCGCTCGCGTCACCAAAGCCGGGATGACCCGCGCGCCGGTCTTTCGCGTCGACGACGTGGCCGAGGGGCTCGCGCTCGTCGAGTGGGTCCGCGAGCACGGCGACGACCTACGGGAGGCCGCCGAGTCGACGACCAACCACGGCGAACTGCAGGACGTCACCCCATACGTCGTCGGCAACAACGTCTATCTCCGCTTCCGCTACGACACGAAAGACGCGATGGGGATGAACATGGTCACGATCGCCACGAAGGAGGCCTGCGGACTGGTCGAAGAGGAGACCTCGGCCTCGCTGGTCGCGCTGTCGGGGAACCTCTGTACGGATAAAAAGCCCGCCGCAATCAACGCCGTCGAGGGCCGTGGGCGGTCGGTGACGGCCGACGTGGTCGTGCCCCGCGACGTGGTCGACGCCAAACTCCACACCACCCCCGAAGCTGTCGCCGAGATCAACACCCGGAAGAACCTAATCGGCTCGGCGAAAGCTGGCTCCTTCGGGTTCAACGCCCACGTCGCCAACCCTGTGGCGGCGATGTTCCTCGCCACCGGCCAAGACGAGGCCCAAGTTGTCGAGGGTGCCAACGCGATCACGACCGCCGAAGTCACCGACGACGGCGACCTCTACTTCTCGGTCTCACTTGCGAGTCTCGAAATCGGGACGGTCGGTGGCGGCACCAAACTCCCGACGCAGTCGGAAGCCCTCGACATCCTCGGCGTTCGCGGCGGCGGCGATCCCGCCGGAAGCAACGCCGATGCGCTCGCGGAAGCCATCGCGGTCGGCTCGCTGGCTGGCGAACTCTCACTGCTTGCCGCACTCGGCTCCCGACACCTGTCGAGTGCCCACGAATCGCTGGGTCGGTAGGTCGACCCAGCGGCGGCCGGGTACATAAATAACAGCCGACTAACTACGACTTTCGAGACTCTTATTTAAAAGGGTGGAACGGAAGTCGATCCCGATGACCGCCTATTCAAAGACTAATATTCGAACCCCGATTTCTGGACGGTTGGCTACTCTTTTAAACAAGCAGCCGTGAGAGGCGGTCGTGAACCGCCGTCGACTGGGGACCAGCCTCTATACCGGACTCGTCTTTACGGTCCTCGGGCTCCTCGCGTGGGCGAGCCGTCAACCGTTTATTTTCCCGAGTCTCGGCCCCTCGGCGTTCATCCTCGCTTTCGAGCGACGGGGAAAGCGAACCGATACCTACCGGATCGTCGGGAGCCACCTCATCGGCGGCCTCGTGGGGCTATTCGCATACATCACCATTGCCGGGGATGTGTCGCTGACGAGCACACCCCCAGCACTCTCGATGGAAGGTCTGCGGCTCACGTTGAGTGCGGTCGTCTCGATGATCCTCACGAGTTGGGGGATGATCGCCACCGACTGGATTCACGCCCCAGCCTGTGCGACGGCGCTCATCGTCTCGCTGGGTTGTTGTCGACACCGGTCGCTGTCGCTACGATCGTCGTGAGCATCGTCATCCTCGTCGAGTTCCATGCGGGCGTGCTGCTGCTGTTCAGTCGGTTCGCCGGTACAGAACAGTCGATTATGCCGAATTAAACGGAGCCTAACGCCCGACTATTTACAAAAGCCGGTACCGACCGCCGCTTTCGGAGGCCTCGCCTCGTCGACATAGTTTGAGAAGGAGTTCACTGGCCTTCTCGCTCGGCACGCCCCGTTGGCTGGCGTAGTCGACCACCTCGCTTTCGGTTGGCTGGTCGTCGCTGCCCGCCGCCTCGACCGCCTCGCGGATGATCTCGTCGCGGGATTGTGAACCGCCAGCCGACTGGTCGCCTGCGGCGGCGACGGTGTCGGCATCCAGCCCGGCGGCTTCGAGGTATTCGCGGTCGTCGACCGCCGGATCGGTGGCTTGGGTTTCGAGATCGGCGACGTGGTCGACGTCGGCGAAGGCTTCCGACTGGCCCTGTTTCTTCGCGAGCAGCGCCGACCGCGCCTGCTGGGCAGCACTCCTGTCGTCGGATTCGAACAGCTGTTTGAGTTTCTTCGTCTGGTGAGTTTTCCCGCAGCGTGGGCACTGGGCCGTTTTCGAGTCCCGCGGGTCCGACAGGAGCCACAGCATACTACAGTTGTTGCAGCCGACGACCGCGTACATGCTCGGGGGTAGTTGCTGCTCGTATTTAGCAGGCGGGGCAGTCGACCGCAACGGCCGGGTGGAGTGTCTTTCGATCGGGGCAGTCGACCGCGGCTGCGTGGCACCCGTATACAGCTCCTACTGACTGTCAGTCGACGCCTAACAAAGTCCCTTGAGCCCCGACCACGAAAGTTCACAGATGGGTGGCGAAACCCGGATCGTCGACCGACTCGCCGATCTGACCCCCGTTCGGCTTGGGTGGCAGATCGTCTCGGTCGCCCACGACCGAAATATCACCTTCGCCGCCGCCGGGGTCGCCTACTACGCGCTGGCCTCGCTGGTGCCCATGCTGCTGCTGGCCGTCGCCGTCACGACAGCGGTCGGACTCGAATTCGTCCTCGAACAGGTGTTGGCTGTCGTCGAGAACCTGTTGACCGACACCGGCCAAGAACTGCTGGCCGAAGCCCTCGCCGAGTCGACCGGCCGAACCGGTGCTGGCGTCGTCGGGACGCTCGGCGTCGTCTGGGGGACACTCAAGCTCTCTCGGGGGCTGTCTCGGGCCTTCGGCGATCTCTACGAGTACGAATCGGGGATCTCGATCCGTAAACAGGCGACGAACACGGTGATCGTTTTCGGGTCGTTGTTGATCGCGGTGGTCGTACTGGTCGGCTTCGACCTCCTGATCGCCTACGGTCCGGTGCCCGAATGGATCGTCGGCTCGCTCGAACAGCTAACGTTGTTCGTCGCCCTCTCGGTCGCCCTGCTCCCGCTGTACGCGCTGTTGCCGCCCGGTCGACTCCGGGTGCGGGAGGTCCTCCCCGGCGCGCTGATCGCCGCCACGGGTTGGGTGCTGTTGCGGATCGGCTTCGAGCTGTACGCCGCCTACGCCGCCGAGTATCAGGTGTATGGTGTTTTGGGGGCACTCCTGCTGTTTATTACGTGGCTCTATGTCGGCGCGCTCACCGTTCTCGCAGGTGCGGTCGTCAACGCCGTCGTCCGGGACGTCCGGCTCTGATCTCACCGAGTCGACCGACTTCGTCTCGTCGGAACCGACACTTCAACCGTGCAAACGCACAGGCCACTGCGTATATATTTTAGCAGATAACAAATATAAATTGGTCATAAACGAATGAAATTGTCCCAACCAGATGATATATGTAGTATAGTGCGTGAATGGCAAGACAGATGGTTACTTCCGAAGAGATAATCGATCGGATCTGTTTTTTGGCACGGGCAGACTCCCGTGTGCGTATTTTGGAATCCCTTTCGGAGTCGGAACCGATCACCGAGCGGGCGCTCCGCCGACAGTTGTCGGTGTCTCGGTCGACGATCTCCCGGGGGTTGGACTCGCTTGCCGAGATGGGCTGGGCAACCGAGGGTCCCGACGGGCTGGAACTGACGCCGACGGGGAGCCTCGTCATCGAGGCGTTCCTCGACCTCGCCGAGACGATGTCGACGGCCGACGATCTGGCACCGTTTTTGCAGTGGTTCCCGCTCACGGAGGTCGACCTCGCCGTCGAAGACCTTCGTGACAGCGAGGTGGCAGTCGCCACTGATGGCGACCCGCTGGCTCCGGCCCGAACGCAGACCGGACTGGTGGGGACGACGCCGCGGTTCCACGGCCTCTTTCCGTCGGTGGAGCTACGGGGAACCGAGTTGGTCCACGACCGAATGAGTTCGGGCGAGTTCGAGGCCGAAATGATCGTCTCGACGGCCGTCGAAGACACGATTCGCAGCGAGCAGTTCGCATCCCTCTACAGCGAGATGCTGTCGACCGGGCGACTCACCGTGCACGTCGTCGACAGCCTGCCGTTCTATCTGGGACTGGGAGCCGACCGAGAGGTCCAGATCGGTGTCGAAGACGACGACGGCCTGCCGCGGGCCCTCCTCGAAACCGACACCGAGAGCGTCCACGAGTGGGCCACAGAGCTGTTCGTCGACTACCGGGAATCGTCGACCACGCAACTCACGGAACTGTAAACCTGTTCGGTGTTGTGTGCACGGTATGCACAGATTCCACGGCGTAACCTTATACGTTGTAACGCTGAGCGTTATATTGCCAAGAGATTCCCCCATCGATTGTCCCCGCTGACCCCGATATCTCTTGGCCCCCAATCGGTACACTCAGTTCACTGCGCCCCCCTGTGGTGGGAAGGTGATCCCGACCTGTGACTCCCTCGCGGACGGTCGTGTGTGCCCAGCGGTCATACCACGGATGCTTATACTCGTGTATCCCCTCCTTCCGGTATGGTCGACCAGTCGAGTCTCCCCCGAACCGATGCCGAGTGGAAAGCACGACTCAGCGATGAGGAGTACCGGATACTCCGCGAGGAGGGTACCGAGCGGCGCGGCTCGTCGGACCTCCTGAAAGTCGACGATGACGGCGTGTTTCGGTGTGCGGGCTGCGGACAGGCGCTGTTTTCCAGCGAGACGAAGTACGGCTCGGGCACCGGCTGGCCGAGTTTCTACGATCCGGCCGACAGCGACGCCGTCGAGACACGCGCGGATCACAGCCACGGAATGACTCGCACCGAGGTCGTCTGTAGCAACTGCGAGGGTCACCTCGGCCACGTCTTCGACGATGGCCCGGAGCCGACCGGCAAACGCTACTGCATCAACGGCGTCGCGCTGGATTTCGACGAGGAGTAACGCAACTGCCGCCACCGCACCATCACCCAACTCATCCTATGAGCCCCACCCCATCCACCATCGAGGCATACGACCGGAACGCCCCACCGCGTGAGTCGACCGAGACCGCCACGTTCGCTCTCGGCTGCTTCTGGGGCCCCGACGGTCGGTTCGGCGCACTCGACGGCGTCGTCCGGACGCGCGTCGGCTACGCTGGCGGCACCAAAGCCGATCCCACGTATCACGACCTCGGCGAGCACACCGAGGTTTTTCAGGTCGACTACGATCCCGAGCAGCGCTCCTTCGAGAGCTTGCTCGATCTGGCGTTCCGGGGCCACGACCACACTCGCCAGCCCTCAAAGGTCCAGTACCAGAACATCGTCTTCGCGTCGACACCAGCGCAGGCCGACGCGATCGCGTCGTACCTCGACTCCCGCGGGCTCACGCGCGAGGGGACCGCCACCCGGATCGAACAGCTCTCGGCGTTCCATCCCGCCGAGGACTACCACCAGAAACACAGTCTCAGGGGTCGACAGGCGCTTTTAAACACGTTCGAGCAGGCAGGCTACGACGACGCCGACCTGCGGGAGTCACCCGCGGCGGCCAAGCTGAACGGGTATGCGGCGGGGCGTGAGCTCCCCGACGGCCATGAGTTGGACACATCGACGAACCGGACTGTCCACTGAGTCGGCTCGCCCGACCATCTCCCGTGTCGGTTCGCTGGACCGTCCCGCTCTCGCTTTTGTCGACACAGTCGACCAAACGTTGAATCACCTTGCCGTGGACCCACTGGTATGGAGCTCGCCGACGTCACGACCGTCTCAGTGCTCGGTGCCGGGAACATGGGCCACGGGATCGCCGAAGTGGCCGCCCTCGCGGGGTTCGAGGTCACCCTCCGGGACATCAACGAGGAACTAGTCCAGTCGGGTTACGAGAACATCGAGTGGAGTCTCGACAAGCTCGTCGAGAAGGATCGGCTGTCGACCGACGAGGCTGAAGCGACCATCAGCCGGATCGAACCGGTGGTCGGCCTCGCCGACGCGGTCGCCGACGCTGACGTAATTATCGAGGTCGTGCCCGAGGTCATGGAGATCAAAACCGAGGTCTACGCCGAGGTCGAACACCACGCGCCCGACGAGGCGATCATCGCCACCAACACCTCCAGCCTCTCGATCACCGATCTCTCGGAGGCCACCGACCGCCCCGAGCAGTTCTGCGGGATGCACTTCTTCAACCCCCCCGTCAGAATGGAGTTGGTCGAAGTCATCGCGGGCGACCACACCAGCGACGAGACGCTCGAACTGATCGAGGAGCTCGCCGACGCGATGGCGAAGACGCCGGTCCGGGTCCACAAGGACAGCCCCGGCTTCATCGTCAACCGGGTCCTCATCCCGCTGCTCAACGAGGCCGCGTGGCTCGTAGAGGAGGGGACCGCGACCATCGCCGAGATCGACGCCACAGCCAAGTTCGACATGGGCCTGCCGATGGGAGCCTTCGAGCTGGCCGACCAGATCGGCGTCGACGTGAGCTACCACGTCCTCGACTACATGCACGGGGCGTTAGGCGACGCCTACCGGCCCTGTCCGCTGTTCGCCGCAAAGGTCGACGCCGATGCGGTCGGCAAAAAAGTCGGTGAGGGGTTTTACGACTACGACGATGGCGGTGTCGAGATCCCACCCGACGCGGGTCGAGGGGAGATCGCTGACCGCCTGCTGGCAGTCATGGCCAACGAGGTCGCGGGCCTCGTCCAGCACGAGGTGGCCGACGCCGAGGCCATCGACCGCGCGATGCAGTTGGGCGCGGGGTTCCCCGATGGCCCAGCAACAATGGCCGACGATCGGGGATTAGAGCCACTGGTGGCGGTTCTCGACGACCGGTTCGAGTCGACCAACGAGCCGCGGTACGATGCGGTCGACCGGCTCCGCGAACTCGCCGCCGCGGACCAAGGGTTCTATTCCGCTGGCGACGACGATGACCCCATGGCATTCGAGACGATTCAGGTCGACCGTGAGGGACGCATCGGGCAGATCATTCTCGACCGACCACACCAGATGAACACGGTCAGCGCCGCGTTGCTGGACGAACTGGCGACCGCCGTCGACGATCTCGACGCCGACAGCGGGGTTCGATGCATCTTGCTGTCGGGCGCGGGCGACCGGGCGTTCTGTGCTGGCGCGGATGTCTCGGGACTGGCCAGCGACCCCGACGCGCTCGATGCGATGGAGTTCTCGCGGACCGGCCAGCAGAGCTTCGGCAAACTCGAAGCCTGCGACACGCCGGTCGTCGCCGCGATCGACGGCTACTGTCTCGGCGGCGGGATGGAACTGGCAACCGTCGCGGACCTCCGGATCGCCAGCGAGCGTGCTCAGTTCGGTCAGCCCGAACACAACCTCGGTTTGCTGCCCGGTTGGGGTGGCACACAGCGACTCAGTCACTTGATCGGCGAGAGCCGCGCCAAGGAGATCATCTTCACCGGCGACCGGTTCGACGCCGAGACGATGGTCGACTACGGCTTTTTGACCGAGGTCGTCGCGGCCGACGATCTCGATGCGGCGGCGATGGAACTCGCCGAGAAGCTGGCATCCGGGCCGCCGATCGCTCAGGGGTTCACCAAGCGCGCAATGTTGGCGGGTCGTGAGGATACCGACGCTGGATTGGAGATCGAGGCCCAAGCCTTCGGCCTCCTGATGGACACCGACGACCTCCGGGAGGGACTGCGTGCCTTTATGAACGACGACGAGGCGGAGTTCACCGGCGAGTAGGTCGACGGTTGCTTGTGCGGCTTGCGGTCTGATACAGCAACACACGGGGCGGGCGATTGATGAGATTTATATGTGCGTACTCCCTCGGATGAAATGCAGCGCTCGATTGGTGTAGTCCGGCCAATCATCTTGGCCTTTCGAGCCGAGGACCAGGGTTCGAATCCCTGATCGAGCATTGCAGTGAGCGCCACCCTGTGGCGCGAACGAAACGCGCAGAGAGGATTCGAGCAGACGAGACGCAGCACCCGAGCGAAGCGAGGGTGATCGTCTCGACGAGTTCGAATCCCTGATCGAGCATTGCAGTGAGCTCACTCTGTGGGGCAAACGAAACATACACGGAGAGGATTCTATCCGATTCTATCGTCGTTTGTGATCCGCCGTGTTATCCGTCAAGTGGTCGACCTCTACGAACTGCGAAAATAAAATCGGAACGAGTCTACGGTGCCGTTACTCGCCGCTGTCGCGGGCCCAGTCTTCGGAGCGCTCGACGGCGTCCTTCCAGCGGTCGTAGTTGACTTCGATGTCGGCATCCTCGTCGACTTCGAAGCTGCGGTCGATCTGCCAGTTGTTACGGAGCTCGTCAACCGTGTCCCAGTAGCCAACGGCGAGGCCAGCTGCGTAGGCCGATCCCAGCGCGGTGGTCTCGTCGACGACCGGTCGGACGATCTCAGTCCCAATGATGTTG
>Ga0207753_1000923_pt1 | contig 10586 bp, 6 predicted proteins | sample PonA233FremontCA_2_FD_187273 | JGI IMG/M metagenome (GOLD analysis project Ga0207753, IMG submission 187273) | Salt pond sediment microbial community from Fremont, CA, USA - Pond A23 Sediment 3 (SPAdes) | ecosystem: Environmental > Aquatic > Non-marine Saline and Alkaline > Saline | place: USA...
ATCGTCCGGGCTCGGCAGGTAATTGTTCACGCCGTCCAGCACGCGCTGGACGCCCTTGTTCTTGAGGGCCGAGCCGCAGAACATGGGGGTAATGTCGCGGTTGAGCGTGGCCTTGCGGATCACGGCCTCCAGCTCCGCCGGCTCCACCTCCTGGTCCTCGTCGAGGTACTTCATCAGGAGCTCGTCGTCGTACTCCGCAACGCTCTCCAGAAGATTGATGCGCCAGTGCTCCGCCTCCGACTTAAGGTCGTCCGGAATCTCGACCACGTCCCACTGCATGCCCTGAGACTCTTCGTCGTACACGACGGCCTTGCCCTCGATCAGGTCAATAACCCCCCGGAACATGTCGCCGGCCCCGATGGGATACTGCACGGGGACCGGGTTGGCGTTGAGGCGGTCCTTCATCATCTCGAGGACGTTCTCGAAGTCCGCCCCGGTGCGGTCCATCTTGTTCACGAACCCGATCCGCGGCACATCATACTTCTCGGCCTGCCGCCAGACGGTCTCGGACTGCGGCTCTACGCCGCCGACCGCACAGAAGAGTGCAATCGCCCCGTCGAGCACGCGCAGGGACCGCTCCACCTCCACGGTGAAGTCCACGTGGCCCGGCGTATCGATGATATTGATCCGGTGGTCGTCCCAGTAGCAGGTCGTCGCCGCCGAGGTAATGGTGATGCCCCGCTCCTTCTCCTGCTCCATAAAGTCCATGGTGGCCGCCCCCTCGTGCACCTCTCCCATCCGGTGCAGACGCCCGGTGTAAAACAGAATACGCTCCGTGAGCGTGGTCTTCCCGGCATCGATGTGGGCCATGATGCCGATATTCCGGGTTTTCTCAAGCGGGAAGCCTTCGTTTTTCTGCGTAGCCATGGGTATAAGCTCAAAGTTGCGTACTCGAACGCTCAGTATAGACCGGGAGGCGACCCGATCCGTCCAGCCAAGTTAGAACTGGAAGTGAGCGAAGGCCTTGTTGGACTCGGCCATGCGGTGCGTGTCGTCCTTCTTTTTTACGGCACCGCCTTCGCCGCGCGCAGCGTCAATCAGCTCGCTCGCGAGGCGATTCACCATGCTCTTCTCTTTTCGGGCCCGTGCGTACTGGATGATCCAGCGGAAGGCAAGAGTAATGCGGCGCTCCGGACGCACCTCCGTAGGCACCTGGTAGGTCGCGCCTCCCACGCGGCGACTGCGCACCTCAACGAGGGGCGCAGCGTTGTTCACGGCCTTCTTAAAGACCTCCAAACCATCTTCCTCGCCCGTTCGCTCCTCAATCACATCGAACGTATCGTACACGATGCGCCGAGCCAGGCTCTTCTTCCCGTCCCGCATGATCGCGTTGACGAACCGGGAAACCATGTCGTCCCGGTAAATGGGATCCGGCTGTGTGGTGCGCTGCTCAGGGGCGTCGTTTCGTGACATAAGGAAAACGGTCTGTCGTCAAGAACGGATATCGGGGACGCGGGGCAACTCCCTAGTCGCGCGGCTTCTTGGTGCCGTACTTCGAGCGGCCCTGCCGACGCTCCTCAACGCCGGCGGTGTCCAGGGCCCCACGGACGATGTGATACTTCACGCCCGGCAGGTCCTTCACACGACCGCCGCGCACGAGAACGATGGAGTGCTCCTGGAGATTGTGCCCCTCGCCAGGAATGTACGCGGTCACCTCGTTGCCGTTGGTGAGGCGTACGCGAGCCACCTTGCGGAGCGCCGAGTTCGGCTTCTTCGGGGTGGTGGTGTACACCCGCGTGCAGACCCCTCGCCGCTGAGGGCTTCCCTCAAGCGCAGGGGCGTCGCTCTTTTCTTCCTCGGACTTCCGTCCTTTTCGAATCAGCTGCTGTGTCGTCGGCACGTCGGTGTTGGTCGTTTGTCGGGGCGATCTCGGACAGCGGGGCGTCGCACATTCGCACTGCGGAGATCTCAGTGCGCACACTCGTAACCTACTGCCGACCCTACAATTGGGGTCCTAAATAGGGGGCAAAGAAGGAATGAAAAGATCCCTCCCGGCTCAACCCGCCGCTGAAGGCATTCTTCTCTTTCAGATTTCGGTACACTGCTCTGTACCGATCGATCAATCATTTTGTCAATGTGCGGGCAAAGAAAAAGGCGAGGACTACTCGCCTGCGAGCCCAATTGGGCACGTCGTGGGCTGTCGTTTTTGCAGAAAGGGTCTACGGGGCCACCGACAGCGGGGTTTCCGGCGCCGGGCGCGCTTCGTCGGATTCAGAAGAACTTCCATCTCCGTTGCAGTCCCTACGAGGTCCGGGAGGCGTCGTCCACCCGCACGTACTCACCGTGGGGGGGCTCTCCGAGGAGTGCCACGAGGGCGTCGGCATCAAGGACTTCGCGCTCCAGGAGCTGTTCGGCCATGTCGTCGAGCAGCGGCCGTTTCTCCCGCAAGAGTTCGGTCGCACGGGTCCGCGCTTCGGTCACAAGGGCCGTCACCTCCTCGTCGACGGCCTCGGCCATGGCCTCCGAGTAGGGCTTGCCCAGCAGCGGCTCGTCGTCCGGGCGGGCCGACTGATTGTAGCTGAGGGGCCCGATCCGGTCGCTCATGCCGTAGTCCACCACCATGGCATAAGCCATCTTCGTCACGCGCTCGAGGTCGTCCTGCGCACCGGTCGTCCCCCGTCCGAAAACGAGCTCCTCGGCCACCCGCCCGCCGAGTGCCATGGTCATGCGGTCCATGAGGGCCTCCCTCGAGTACAGGTCCCGTTCTTCGGGCAAATGCTGCGCGTACCCGAGCGCTGAAAGGCCCCGCGGCACGATCGACACCTTCACGACGGGGTCGGTGTGCTCCAAGAACCACCCGACGATGGCGTGCCCCGACTCGTGATGGGCAATCACTCGTCGCTCTTCGGGAGAGATGAGCTTGTTGCTCTTCTCCAGACCGGCAATCACGCGGTCGGTGGCCTGCTCAAAATCATCCATCTGAATGGCCGTCTTGCCCTTCCGGGCGGCCAACAGGGCTGCCTCATTACAGACGTTCGCAATCTCGGCCCCGGCAAAGCCAGGCGTCTGCCGGGCGAGTACATCCACGTCCACCGTCTCATCCAGCCGCAAATTCTGGACATGCACCCGGAAGATTTCGGCCCGATCCAGGCGGTCGGGCTTGTGGATCGCAATCTGACGGTCGAAGCGGCCCGGACGCAAGAGGGCCGAGTCCAGCACGTCGGGCCGGTTGGTCGCGGCCATGATCACCACCCCCTCGTCGGAGTCGAACCCGTCCATCTCGACGAGCAACTGGTTCAGGGTGTTGTCCCGCTCTCCGGCCCCGGCCGCTCCCCGGCCGCCCCGCGTACGCCCGATCGCGTCCACCTCGTCGATAAAGATAATGCACGGGGCGCGCTCTTTGGCACGCTCGAAGAGCTCCCGAACCCGGCTCGCCCCCACCCCTACGAACATTTCCATGAAGTCCGACCCGGAGATGGAGAAGAACGGAACCCCGGCCTCCCCCGCCACGGCCTTGGCCATGAGGGTTTTGCCCGTGCCGGGCGGCCCCACCAACAGCACACCGGTCGGTAGCGCCCCCCCCAGCCGCGTGAACTTTTCCGGCTGTCGCAGAAACTCGACGACCTCCGCGACCTCTTCCTTCGGCTCCGTCAGGCCCGCCACGTCGTCGAACGTTACCCGCCCGCCCTCGGCCTCCTCGAACAGTGTCGTCGCACTGTCGCCCAGCCCTTCTCTCTGGGCCCCCGCGGTCATCCGGCGCATGAAGAAGACCCAGACGCCGACGATGAGGCCCAACGGGAGCCCCCAAAGAAGCAGGGTTTCGACCCAATCCTCCGCCTGCACCGCAGCAAACGTCACGGTGGGCCGTCCCGCCTCCGTGGCAGCCTCATTGTGGCGACGAAGGAACGCGGTCAACTCGTGGACGCTCGGCTTGCTGGTGACAAACGCACGCCGAGGGCGCTCGGCGACCGTACCAATCATTCCATCCGGGGATGAGCGCACGTCGACGCGCCCCTCCCGCACCGCTGCGGCCGTGTAGGTGCCCCGGACTCGCTCGTCGTTGATGATCTCGACGCGCTCCACGTAGTCGGACTCTACGTACTTGAGAAACGTGCTGTACTCGATGGAAGCAGGGGCGGTCGCGTTCTGCCACCGAATGCCCAGGTGGACCAGAACAGCAAGGACGATGGCCCCACCGATCCAGAGGCTATACGGGGAGCGCACGACAGACCAGACGCGCGTCGGCCCGGAGGAGGGCGGATCGGATTCTCGTTCCGGCGATGTCGGCCCGGACTGAGACATGGCGATAACGTCGGCCAGATCATTCCAAGAATGCACGGGCGACGACGCAGCGTTCGCCCTTCGTGCTCACCCGCCTCCACGTCTGGAGATTCTGCCCACCAACACGTTTGCGTCCCGAGGGGCTTCTTCCACCGGTGAGCAGGGAAGGAGGTCCGTTTTTCCGGCGCAGTCTTCGACCGAGTTGGGCGGCCATCAGGGACGCTCGAGCAACCACGCTTCGGACGGAATCGAGTCTCGTTCGCTGAGGAAGCGCTCCGCGGCGGCCTGGGAGGCGTACCGCCCAATCGTCACCCGGTATCGACGGGTGTCCTCCACGGTAGACGAGACGACCCGCACCAAGTCGAACCGATCCTCGTACGTCGCGGCAACCTTCTCGGCCGCCGGCCGCGTCGCCCGCGACGTCACGACGATGCTCCAGTTGCCACCCGTGGCGGAGGGGTCCCGACGAGTCGTCTTCTCAGCCGTCTCTCCCGACGGCCGGGCGGTGCGCTGGTCGCTCGTGTCGGGGGCAGGTTTGGTGGAGGGAGGCGTGCGGGGGGCGGGTTGCTCTCTGGGACCGGCTGCCGAGTCCGGCGGTGACTGGGAAGGAGACTGCGCCGTGGTGCGGGCCGAATCGGCCGCGGTGGGTGCCGGAGCGGCCCGCTGCTTCTGCAGGTGGGAAAGCAGCGCCTGTGCCCGCTTGGCCTCGGGGGTGCCGGCGTAATGCTCCGACAGGTAGGCCAGCAGGACCTCGACGGAGCGCGTCGAGTCGCGTTGGGGCCGGGCCGCCGTGGCCGCCGAGTCTGGGCTCGGGCGCGCTCCGGTCGTATCGGATGCGGTCGTGTCCGATGGACCGGGCTGCATCCCGGGAGCCGTCGTGTCGCGAAGGGCAACGGGCCGGCGCGCCGGACGCGCCGTGGAATCGGGGGGGCGCCGCTGGTCCACAGCTGCCAGTGAGTCGGGCCTCCGAGAGGGTTTCTCAGGCGCCCTTCGGACAGAATCCACCGGCTGCGCAACCCGTCGGGGAGTCTGGGCTGTGCCCGTCGAGTCGCCGCGGGACGGCGACGCGGGCGCCTTGGACGTTGTGTCTGGCTGCGGACGGGGGATGGTCGATGCTTGGCCCGGAGGGCTGCTCGTCGTATCGGGCCGGCCGTGGGCGAGCGAATCCACGTAGCGCTCAAAACGCGTCTTCAGCGCGCCACTGGAATCGCCGGGAGCGGCCCGGTGGTACACGATTCCGGCCGCCAGAAGCGCGCGCGGTGCCACGCTGGTCTCCGCGTACGAGTCGGCGACCGCTAGAAACTGGTTGAGGGCGTTCTCATTCGCGCCGCTTCGCCACGCGGCATAGGCCTGCGCGTAAGCCGAATCGGCCTTCGTTCCGGTCTCCGGAGAGGCGTCCGACTCGACGGGCTCCAGCCCGAGCTGTTGACGAGCCCGCTTGGCGTAGGGGGTCCCTGGGTATTCCTGAACGATGTAGTGGAGGGCTTCCGCCGCCGCGGTCGAATCGTTCTGGGCCCGGTGCGCCTGCGCCAGCCCGTAGAGGGCCTGCCTGGCTACTGGATGCTTCCAGTCCTGCCCCAGGATCTTAATGTACCACGTCTCGGCCGAATCGGGACGGTTGGCGTTTCGGTAGAGGGCGTTGGCCAACCGGTAGCGCGCCACGGCCCGCTCGGCCTCCATCTCGGCCCGGCTCGCAGAGTCGCGCGGCACCGCCGACACGTCGACGACACGGGTCGACGGGGGGGAGGCGGCGGGCGATTCTGCTTGCGGCGTCCGCCCGTCGTCGGCGGCCGTGGGGGCACTCCGTCCGTCGATGGCCTCCACGCGCCGCCAGTTGTCGACGAGGGGCCGCTCGCCCCACGTCTGCTCGAACTGCCGGCGCCCTTCCTGCACGAGGGTCGGATCGCGGTGGAACAAGAACCCCGCGTCGGACCCGCGCGTCTGCACGGCATTTTGCTGCGACGACCGGGCGGATGGACGTCCGGCCGTTCCGGCCCGGCCGCCGCCCCGAAATTGTTGCTGCTGGTTCCGGCGGGCCTCCGCCGCCTCTTCCTCGCGCTGGTCCAGCCGTCGCTGCCGAATTTTGTCCACGACGGCTTGAAACTCCCCTCGGGGCATCTGCCCCAGGCGCAGGAGCGAGTCCATGCGCGCCACCGCCTCGGCGTGCTCGGCGAGGCCCCGGAACCGATCCGCCTCCTCGGGTGCGTCCGAGGGCGCTCGGGGGAGCACCTGCTCGTCATTGCCGGAGGTCCCGCTGCCCGATCCACCCGACAGGTTTGTTGCCGCGGTGTCGAAGTGCGCCGCGGCCCGGGTGAAGTCCTCGTACCGATCCCGGTAGAGAACCGCCAAGTCATAATGGACCCGCCCCAGTGCCGTCCCTCGGGGCGCCTCTTCACTCCGGAGAATGGTCGTCAGGGCCTGCTTGGCCCGGCCGGGACGGTTTTGGATCAGGTACAGCCGTGCGCGGACCCGTGCAATCTCGCCACGCATCTCTCTCGTGTTGTCGCCCCGCTCAAGCGACCCCAACTGCGCCAGGGCCCGGTCCGGGGCGCCGCCCAGCCCCTCCATCTCCAGGGCCGACAGCCGCGCGGCGAAGGCCAAGGGATACCTCGGGTCGTACTCCAGGACGCGACGGTACGCATCCTCGGCCCTGTCAAACTGTTCGCGCGTCTCGCGCACCTGCCCGAGCAGAAAGGCGCCGCGGGCGCCGGCCTCATCGGGCAGTGGCCCTTCGAGCCCCTGCATCAGGGCCTGCTCCGCGGCTGCCCAGTCCTGCTGCCGCACCGACAGAATCCCGCGGGCCAGTCGCATGCGGGCGGTCCAGGTGCCATAGTCCGTTTCCGTATCCAGCCCGGCCCGTAGGGCATCCGCCGCCTCCGCGGTTCGACCGGCCGCCAGGAGCGTCTGCGCGAGCCGAAACCGGGCCTCCCCTTCCCGATCCGCCCCCACGGCAATCACCTCCCGAAATTTCTCGGCCGCGCCGACGTAGTTCTGCTGGTAGTAACGGGCCCGCCCGATCAGGAGGAGCGCGTCGTCGACCCATTCCGAGTTGGGATGCTCCCGCAGCACGTCCGCACTTTTCTGAATCGCCTTCTCGAAGGACGACTCGCCGGTACCGCCCTGCGGCGTGGGGAAGACAGAAAGGTATCGGGTCCGGTCGATGTCTCCACCCGACTCGGTGACCGATTCGAGCCCCGACTCAAACGCCTGATTGGCGTTGTAGAACGTGTTGTAGTAGGCCGTCAGGTCGTCGTACTGGCGCCCGACGAACGACCCCCGGCCGCAGCCCAGCACGAGCCCGGCCCCGGCGAGGAACAGCACGAGGCCCCAGAGAAAGCGCCCGGGGGCTCGCAATTGATGAGAGGAAGAACCCATGGCGACAGGCCCGTCGCGTCGGGGCAGAAGAGCGTGACGACGGACTTTACAATGGCAAGCGGCCCCGACAGGATCCCGGCCAGACGGGTCGCCTCAGCGTTTCGTGCCCTACACAGTGCTAACGTGGACGGTGTTGGTCCGTCCCCGGGCGGGCAAGGGCATCCCGACGGTTAGCACCACGCGGCTCCCCGTCGGCACAAGCTCGTGGTCCTGCAGGACGCTGTGCACCCGCGCGATGCCCTGGTCGGTGTCCTGCTGGAACGGAATATAAAAGGACTCAGTCCCCCAGAGGCTTCCGAGCTGGGCGACCACCCGCTTGTTGTCGGTGAAGGCGTAGATGGGCATGCTGGGGCGGTGCCGGGCGATGGCCCGGGCGGTCGCCCCCGAGTTGGTCAGGCAGCAGATGGCCTCCGCATCCACCTGCTCCGCGAGACGGCAGGCCGTAAAGCTGACGCTGTCCGTGACGCTGTCTCCTGTTTCAAGATGGTCGGGCGCCATGGTCAGGGACCGGCGCTGCTCCTGCCAGTAGTCCTCTGCCTGACGGATGATCTGGCACATCGACTCCACAACCCGAACCGGATAGTTTCCGACCGCCGTCTCGGCGGACAGCATCACCGCGTCGCTGCCGTCGAGCACCGCGTTCGCCACGTCGCTCGCCTCGGCACGGGTCGGGCGCGGATTGTCGACCATGCTCTCCAGCATCTGCGTGGCCGTGATGACCGGCTTCGCCGCGGCCATGCTCTGCCGAATGAGACGCTTCTGCGTGCCCGGCACGTCCTCCATCGGCATCTCGATGCCGAGGTCGCCCCGCGCCACCATGATGCCGTCCACCACTTTCAGGATGCTGTCGATGTTGCGGACAGCCTGCGGCTTCTCGATCTTGGCAATGACTCCGGTGTTTTCCCCCACCTCTTCAATCCGGTGCACCAGGGCCTCCACGTCGGACCGCTGCTGCACAAACGAGAGCGCCACGATGTCGACGTCCAGCTCAAGCCCCAACTCCAGGTCCTTCAGGTCCTTCTCCGTGAGCGGGGGGGTCGAGGTCCGCAGGTCCGGTAGGTTAACGCCTTTCCGCGACCGCAGCGGCCCCCCTTCGACGACCGTCGCGCGCAGCTCCGTGTCGTTGGTGGCCGACACCCGGAGCTCCAGCAGCCCATCGTCAATCAGGATGCGCTCTCCCTCTCGGGCATCGCGGGCCAGGGCGTCGTAGTCGATAAAGATGTGGTCGCTCGTGCTTTCTCGGGGCGTGCCCGTACTCACCGACACCTCGTCCCCCTTCGTCAACATCACGGAATCCCCCTGCACCTCGCCCACCCGGATTTTCGGGCCCTGCAGGTCCTGAAGGATCGTCACGACCTCCCCTTCGGCCTCGGCCACTTTGCGGACCGTCTCCACCCGCTCTCGGTGCTCCTCGTGCGTGCCGTGCGAGAAGTTCATGCGGGCGACATCCATGCCCGCAACCACGAGACGGCGGATGGTCTCCGGGTCCGTAGTGGCCGGGCCCAGGGTGCATACGATTTTGGTTCGGCGGTCCATGTGCGGTCGTGAGTGGACAAACAGACTGTGCAACCCCCTCCGAGCGCGCCACGCGCCATGGCGGCCGCTCTAGGTAGCATCCCCCAAACGTAGAAGAGTCCACGTAGAAATGCATGGAAAGACCAAGGCCCTCGTCAATCCCCCAGAAGTCTTCACGGGACGGAGGCAGACCCCGGCGACGAGGCCGTTCCGTCCGGGCGCTCGCGGAGAGGGACCTCCGAAAGCCGCTCCCGCTTCACGCCCGGGTGGGACCGCGCCCCCAACGCGCTCGAGACCATGATAAGCTCACCCACATTCTCGAGGGTGAGGAGCCCCACGAGCTGCCCGGCCTCTACCACCGGCACGGTAGAGCAGTTCTGCGCATTCATCTGCTGGAAGACGTCGTCGAGCGGGGCGCTCGGGGCAGTGGTGAAGCAGTCCGGGTCCGCCACCTGGTCCACCCGCGCGTCCCGGCCGTGCTCGGAGAGGGCGTCGATAAGCTGCTTGCGCTTGAGCAGGCCCACGACCGACCCGTCCCGCAGCACCGGAAAATCGTGGTCGGTGCCGGCCAGCAGTTCGTTCACGGCGTCGTCGAGCGTATCGTCGACGTTGAGGGTCGCAAACCGGGTCACCATGGCCTCCCGGACCGGCGTGCCCTCGGTGAAGGCCCGGTACATGGCCTGCTTCGACTCCTGCTGGGCCCCCACGTAGACGAACAGCGCGATAAACAGCAGAATGGGGTTCCACGTCATGATGCCGACCAGCCCGAACAGGACCGCCATGGCCTGGCCCACGTTGGCGGCCGTCTGTGTGGCCTGGGCATAGTCCCAGCGGAGCGCGAGCAGAGCCCGCAGCACGCGCCCCCCGTCCATTGGGAAGGCCGGCAGCATGTTGAAGAGCGCCAGCACAGCATTAATCCACATCAGCGAGGCGAGGGCGTGGCTGCCCGGGGCTTCCAGTGCCGCTGGAGTGAGGGTGCCCCCGGTCAGGAGCAGAATGAACGCGAGCCCGATGGCAATGACCACGTTCACCGCCGGCCCGCCGATGGCGATCCAGAACTCCTTCATCGGCTCGGCCGGGATGCGCTCCAGCCGCGCCAGTCCCCCAATCGGGTAGAGGGTAATGCTGCGGGTGGGGACGCCGAAGCGCCGGGCCGTGAGCGCGTGCCCCAGCTCGTGGAGCACGACACAAAAGAACACCCCAAAGATCAGGCCCATCCCCGACAGGGCCGCGCCCAGGCTCTGACTCTGGACATAATAGTATGCGAAGATCGCGGCGATGAGCAGCAAAAAGGTCCAGTGCAGGAAAATCCCAATCCCGGCGACGGACCCAACGCGAAGCGATCGCTTCATTCGCCTGTAGACATTGCTCTTGAGTATGAGGTGTGTGAACGACTCGATGGACGTCCGTGGTTCCACCGAGCGCACCGCTCACCGAGCACACTGCGTGCAGCACAGACGCTCAGTGGGACTCCA
>Ga0207753_1000924_pt1 | contig 10584 bp, 9 predicted proteins | sample PonA233FremontCA_2_FD_187273 | JGI IMG/M metagenome (GOLD analysis project Ga0207753, IMG submission 187273) | Salt pond sediment microbial community from Fremont, CA, USA - Pond A23 Sediment 3 (SPAdes) | ecosystem: Environmental > Aquatic > Non-marine Saline and Alkaline > Saline | place: USA...
CATCACACAGTATGTCATCGGTGATACGTTGTACCAGCAGATGGACGGCGTCTGGCAGCAGCAGCGTGCCCCGGGGTTCTGGGACCAGTCACAGTACGCCCGGCAACAGGAGGCCCTCGAATCCGCGACGGAGTTAGAGGTGACCGAGCAGACGACGATCGACGGGAACGATGTCTACGAGATGGAGATCGACATCGACGAAGAGCAACTGCTGGAAACCGTCCAGCAGCAGGGCACGCAGCAAGGAATGGGGAGTCTCTACGAGAACGCGGACATCTCCAACGTGGAGATGACGCAGTACATCGATACAGACACTTACCAGATCCGTCAGGTCGAGATGTCGATGGATATGTCGATGATGGGAGAAGACGCCACGATGGAGATGACCATGACCTACGACAGTATCAACGAACCTGTCGATATCACCCTCCCCGAAGAGGCTGACGGTGCATCCAGCGCCGGGAGCGGGACGAACTACTGACAAAGGCGCAGTCGTTCGGCTATAGAGAAACACGATACTTTTGACAGGCTGGCCCCTACAGTCCGGTAGCCGTGGCAATTACGGACAAAATCTACATCAAAAACCACCGCCAGCTGGTTTCCCAGATGGAGACGTCGTTTCCGAAGGGAGCGTTCAGTGGCGCGACGATGGACATCCTCTATCAGGGGGCGGGGCTGGCCGAACTCAACGACGCGACCAGAGACCGGGTTCTGGAGTTCGCCGAGGACTTTCTGGACTGTGACTGTGAGTCGAACCCACACTGTGGCTGTCCGGAGCGGAAGTTCACCCGGTATCTCCTCGAACTCCGGGAGGAGGGGCTGGGCCCCGACGCCATCGTCGACGTGATGGGCGACGAGTACATGCTGTACGCCTACCCTGGCGACATCCTCTCCTTTCTCGACAGCGCGGTTCGGACCCTCGAAGCCGCGGAAACGCTCGCCGACGTGGATGGGCGGCCCGAGGCCGAACAGCAGATCCGCCGGATTCGGGAAAACCTCGTCCGATAAATAGTACCGCCAGACCACATCCCTATTGGTTCTACAGGCATACTGAGTGATAATGGAAGTTGCACTGATCACAGTCGGTGACGAGCTACTGGCTGGTGATACTGTCAACAGCAACGCAAACTGGCTCGCGACCCGGCTCACGGAGCGCGGAGTTACCGTTACCCGGATCCTGTCGCTCCCAGACGACAGAGCGACGATCGCCAAGCATGTCGTCGAGTACAGCGATGCCTTCGACGCGGTGATCGTCACCGGCGGGATCGGCGGGACGCCTGACGACGTGACGATGGAGGCCGTCGCAGACGCCTTCGACCGCGAGATGGTCGTCAGGGAAGCCACACTCGAACACGTCGAAGGGACAATCGAGGCCTACAGGGAGACACGGCCGGAACTCGACCTCGACATCGATACCGACCTGGAGGCTTCGATCCCGGAAGGAAGCCGCCCGCTGCTCAACGACGAGGGGCTCGCCCCGGGCTGTGTCATCGAGAACGTCTACGTGTTGCCCGGTATTCCGGGAGAGCTAAAGGCGATGTTCGAGAGCGTGAGTGAGGAGTTTTCGGGGGAGAGCATCTCGGCGTTTCTGTACACCGTCGAACCGGAGGCGAACATCACCTGGGCCCTGGGCGAGGTGCAAGAACAGTTCGACGTCGCAGTGGGCTGTTATCCCGACCGCGAACAGCAACACAACCGGCTGAAGATCACTGCGACAGACCGTGAGAGTCTCGACGACGCCCGGGTGTGGCTGCTGGAGAACGTCGACGCCAGCGAGAAAGAGGTCTCGCGGGACTGGGACGCCTGATCGTGGGTAAAGACTCGCAGTAACCGGTATGAGCGGTTACTCGGCTGGTTCAACTTCGGTTGTTGCAGTCTGGAGGGCCTCGTGGAGACCGATCACCAGCGCCGGAACGACGATCATGAAGATGTGTTCTTCGATCGGAATCCCGACGAGGTCGTAGCCCGTCCGCATCGTGATATCGAACACTCCCACTTCGAGGGTGTACCAGTCCCAGACGTAGGCGAGGGGATACAGCGCGACGATCGTCCGAGTTGCACTCCGAAATGCATCCGCATACGCGATCAGCCCGAGCGCGACGGTGCCGAAGAGAACCTCCGTCGCGAGGTAGGTATACTCGCCGAGGAAGGTGATGTCGGGGAGCATCGCGCCCGAGAGCGGTCGGAACCAGACCGCCACGAGCAAAAGCGCCAGGAAGACGTACGCCCCCCGGATCAGAAGCATCGTCGCGATGGTGGGTGTGGCCGGCCGGGCAACGATCACGATCGATCCGAAGGCGAGTGCCGCTGCCGGAGTCGACGGCGGGAACAGGCCTCCGAGTGTCCCCCACAGGACACCGATCATGCCCACCCACAGCAGCGTCGTCGCGAGTGCTCGCGCGCGCCGTCGTCCCAGAAACACCGAGACAGTCTGTTTGTCGATGGACTTATCATAGTCGTAATCCTGCTCGTCGTCGATGATCTTGACGCCCGCGAGAGTGACCAGAAAGACAGCCCCGAAGCCGGCGATTTCGGCGGAGATAGCCGTCGTCTGGACGTAGAACCCGCCGAGAATCGCGAGTGCAATCCCCGTGGGATAGCCGAGCGTCGTCGTGACCGGGTTCGTATCCAGCTGTGGCGCGTGCAGGTAGCCGATAAACCAGGTCGGGAGCGTGATGAGTGCTGCACCGGTGCCGACGACGACACCGAGTGTGAGCGTACAGAGAGCGAAGCCGACCGCAGCACCGACCAGCGCCAGTCGACAGCCACGGATCGTCATCGGGTGGTCGTCGTCCTCACCCCGGTGGTGAAAGTCGATGTAGCCATCTTTGACGTGGGCTGTATACACCGCGAAAAACATCGCAGCCATGTGGACTGCTCCGACTGTGATCGCGAACTCGCCTGCGACGACAGCGCCGAACCACGATGCCGCGAGCGGCGGCAACATAAACACGGGATGGATCTGGGAGAGCAACGCCTGTAAATCCGCTCGAACCCCCCGCTCGTGTCGAGCGATTGCCATGCCTAGACATCGACCTGCCGTGGATTAATACTGTCGGCGAGAGATCAAAAAGAGAAGACCACGGATGCTCGGGGAAGATACCTCGATGGTATCCGGTATCGAAATATATTCTCCTGTACTGACCTGGCAAACACAATGCAATCACCCTGAGAGCGTCCGTTCCCACAGGGGTACTCGGCTACGCTCGATGGCATCAGTCGGGAACGAGACAGCAAATACTTAACCGAATAGAAGTGTGAACAGGTATGCAATCACGACGCGGTTTTCTCGTAACCGGTGGGACACTCTCGACAGTCGCGGTCGCCGGCTGTAGCGGGATTCTCGGCGGCGACGACGATGGTGGAAGTGATGGTGTCTCGGCCGGTGGACGATACACGGATCTCGTCGCCGAGACCGACGAACGGCCAGTGAGAGTCAATCTGCAGCGAATTAACGAACTCGCTGCCAACGAGAACTTCGCTGGCGTTGGCCAGGATCAGTCCTTTCTGGGACTCGATCCCAGTGAGGCGGAGTACGCCGTCAACGTAACAGAGGGCACAGCCGGTCTTCAGGCGAATATCTACAGCATCGTCTTTGGCCCGTTCGTGTTCGAAGACGTGCGCTCAGAACTGGAGGCACAGGTCGGAGAACTGTCCGAAGGAGAGGAAACGAATGGGTTCCGGACACTGGAGGGCGAGTCCGGTAGCCAGGCGATCTACTACGGAGTCGGTGACGAGGCGTTCGTCTTCGGGACGGATCAGACACTGTTCGAAACAGGGACCAGACTGGTAGCCGGCGACGAATCGACACTGTTCGACAGCAACGAAGATATGGGGACGCTGGCTGGTATTATCGGTGATCCGACGCTCGGTCAGGTACAGCTCGAACCCGAGCAGCTACAGACAGACCCGACTGGCAACGCTGTCGCCGGCGCGGCGGGGATCGAACTCGGCGACGAAGAGTCAGATTACACCTCCGGAGTCACCTACGAGACAGAAGCGGAAGCGACCGAGAACGAATCTGGTGTGGGTGACGCGGTCGTCGAGACCGAATCCGCGATCGACAGCGTCGAGACAGCGGTCGACGGCCGGACAGTCATCGTTACTGCCACCGCGACGACCAGCGAACTGTAGCGATAGTGTATCTCGTAGGCAGACTGATTTTCTCTGGTACGTAATTCATAATAATATACCTGCATCGTGAAAACCTGGGGTATGGACTCGCGACGGGCAGTTCTAAAGACCGGAGCCAGTATCGGGGCAGTCGCGATCGCTGGCTGCAGTGATCTGCTTGCCAGTGGTAGCGACAGTTCCGAAGCGGCTCTGTACGCAGACTTTGTGACAGAGACAGTGGACCGACCAGTAACTGTCGAGTTCGAACAGCCCAGCAGACTCGCATCGGTCGAAGAGTACAGCAGTCTCGATCCGGACGACCGATATATTGGGGTCGGTCCCGACGATGTCGAGTCCGCAGTCTTCGTCACACTGGGCCAGCATGGCCCGCAGGCTGATGGGTACGGGCTCCTATCGGCGTCACTGCCAGTAGAAACGGTACGAGCGGGACTGGAAGAGCAGTTCCAGGGAGTTACAGAAAGAGACAGTATGAATGGCTTCCAGACCCTGGAGGTAGCGACGGGTACGGAGCAGATAGCCTACTTCGGAGTCGGCGACAACTCGATTGTGCTCGGATCGGATCGCGACCTGTACGAAACGGCAGTCAACGCTGCAAATGGCGACACGTCGTCGCTCTTCGACAGCAACGACGCGCTCGGTCTGCTGGAAGACAGTATCGGGAAGCCAGCAGTTGGCGAGTTCGAACTGGCACCCATGCGATCGACGCTAAACCCGACTGGCGACGCTGTGGCAACCGGTGAGGGCATCGAAGTTGCACAGGGAGAATCCCCGTACACTGCCGGGATCGTTTACGAAACAGCCCGAGGGGCCTCCAGTACCGAATTCGAAATCGCAAACGCAATCATCGGCAACCGCCCCGGCGTCGACGACGTCGAAACAACGGTCGACGATCGAACGGTGATCGTCACCGCGACCGCGACGACCAGCGAACTGTAATCCCAGTGTCGTGCGATCCACTCACTCGATCACGAACAGCAGATCACCCATATCGACACTCTCACCCTCTGCGATTGCCACCTGCGAAATCGTTCCGCCGTACTCTGCGACGACGTCGTTTTCCATCTTCATCGCTTCGAGCACACAGAGGACGTCACCGGCGGCGACCTCCTCGCCCTCCCCGAAGTGGACGTCCAGGATCGTCCCCTGCATCTCCGCAGTCACTGTCTCACCGTCGGCGGTCACAGCCGACGATTCTGACTCGTCACCCGCAGGCCCTGCCCGGTCCGGCCGCTGTGACTGGCCGTCGCTCCCGCTGGCCTGTATCGGGACGCCGCCGCGGTCTTCGAGTTCGACCTCGAACCGTTTGCCGTCGACTTCGACTGTGTACTGCCGCTGAACGACGTCCTCGTCGGTATCCTCGGTCGCCGTTTCGGTCCCCCATCGCTCCTGTGCGTCTTCGATCCGAGTTCTGTCGATCTCTTCGTCGAGATACTTCGTGGTGTGAGTCCCGTCCACGAACCGCTCGTCGTCCATCATGAGCCGATGGAACGGGATGATCGTCACGATCCCGTCAATCTCGTACTCCGCGAGGGCGCGCTTCGAGCGAGCGAGTGTCTCCGCACGTGTGCCACCGCTGACGATCAGTTTGGCGACCATCGAGTCGTAATCAGTCACCAGATCGTCACCCTGCCGGAGCGCGTCGTCGACTCGGGCGCCGATTCCGCCGGGCGGATCGTAAGTTTCCAGCTTCCCACCGGTGGCAGGCGCGAACTCGTCGGCGGCGTTCTCGGCGTTGATCCGGAACTCGATCGCGTGGCCGTCGATCTCGACATCCGCCTGTGCGTAATCGATCTCCTCGCCCTGTGCGATCCGGAGTTGCCATTTGACGATGTCGATGCCGGTGATCTCCTCGGTGACACAGTGTTCGACCTGGATGCGGGTGTTGACTTCGAGGAAGTAGAAGTTCGTCTCGGGCCCGAGCGGTTCCGAGGGGTCTCTATCGGGGTCTTCCTCGACCAGGAACTCGACAGTGCCGGCGTTGACGTAGTCGGCCTCGCTGACACCGCGCCGTGCGGCTTCCCCGATCTGGTCGCGCAGTTCGTCCGAGAGCGCCGGCGATGGTCCTTCTTCGATGACTTTCTGATGGCGGCGCTGCAGGGAGCAGTCACGCTCGCCGAGATGGCGGACGTTACCGTGGTGGTCTGCGAGAATCTGGACCTCGACGTGGCGTGGGGTTTCGAGATACCGCTCCAGATAGACAGAATCGTTGTCGAAGTATGCCTCACCCTCGCGTTTCGCACTCTCTAGCTGGTCCGCCACGTCGTCCGGGCTGTGGACGACTTTCATCCCGCGTCCACCGCCACCGCCCTCGGCCTTGATCGCGACTGGATAGCCGTGTTCCTCGGCAAACGCTTCGACCTGCTCCGGGTCGTCGACCGGATCCGTCGTTCCGGGGACGATCGGAACGTCGGCCTCGTCCATGATTTTCCGGGCTCTGGTCTTCTCACCGAGATCCGCCATCCCGTCACTCGACGGCCCGATCCAGGTGACGCCCTCGGTCTCCTCGACTTTCGCCGCGAAGGTGGCGTTCTCCGCGAGGAAGCCGTAGCCGGGGTGGATCGCGTCCGTCCCCGACCGCTTCGCAACGTCGATGATCGCCTCGTGGTCCAGATAGGAGTCTGCCGCACGTGCCGGCCCGACGTTGTACGCTTCGTCGGCGTAGCGGACGTGGCCGCTGTGTCTGTCCGCCTCGCTGTAGACGGCGACGGTCTCGATTCCAAGATCCTCGCATGCGCGCATCACCCGAACCGCGATCTCGCCACGGTTCGCGATCAATACTTTCTCGAAGTTGTCGTCTGTCATGGTTAGTATCTGTCAGCCCGCCCCGCTGCGGTCCACCTGTCTGTCGGCGCGTCCGTCGGGACTCGCTTCGACGCCTCACCCAGCCCCTCTAGTCGACCGGCGAACGCGAACCGTCCCCCTTCCCACTCGTCGGTGTCTGGCTCCTCGCGTTCGGCCGCTGCGAGTCGATCCCGGCTGTAGGCTTCGAGGGCTGCGGTGATCGCGGCCGCTTCGGCCGTCGACGCTGCGTCGGGAAACCGGAGCCGTCTCCCGTCGATCGTCAGTTCAGTCTGTGGTTTACTCATCGGTTTACAGCGGAATGTTACCGTGTTTCTTGTCCGGCCCCGATTTCCGTTTCGAGCGGAGCATCTCCAGATCACTGATCAACTGTGGCCGTGTCTCCTCCGGTTCGATCACGGCGTCGACGAAGCCGCGGTCGGCAGCCTTGTAGGGGTTCGCGAACTGATCGCGGTACTCATCGATCAGTTCCTGTCGGCGGCTGTCCGGATCGTCTGCTGCGTCGAGTTCGTCGCTGTAGAGGACGTTGACCGCGCCTTTCGGCCCCATCACCGCGACCTCCGCCGAGGGCCAGGCGTAGTTGACATCCGCGCCGATGTGTTTCGACGCCATGACGTCGTAGGCGCCGCCGTAGGCTTTGCGCGTGATGACGGTCATCAGTGGCACTGTCGCCTCCGAAAAGGCGTAGAGCAGTTTCGCACCGTGAACGATGATCCCGTTGTGTTCCTGGTCTGTCCCCGGCATGAATCCCGGCACGTCGACGAGCGTCAGGATCGGGATGTTGAACGCATCACAGAATCGGACGAACCGCGCTGCCTTCCGGGAGGAGTCGATATCGAGCGTGCCGGCGTTGACCCGCGGCTGGTTTGCGACGACACCGATGGAGTGCCCGTCGAGTCGAGCGAATCCGGTGACGATGTTGCGCGCGTACGCCTCGGCCACCTCGAAAAACGATCCCTCGTCGGCGACGCGGTCGATCACGTCGACGATGTCGTAGGGTTTGCGCGGTTGATCCGGCACGATAGAGCGGAGTTGTTCGTCCCGTCGCTCGGGGTCGTCCCAGGGATCGAGCCGCGGTGGGTCCTCGACGTTGTTCTGTGGGAGATAGGAGAGCAGATACCGGATATCGTCGAGTGCCTCCTCCTCGTCGGTCGCGGTGAACTGCGAGACGCCGGATTCGGAGGCGTGGGTGCTCGCACCGCCGAGTTCGTCGAACCCTACCTCCTCGCCGGTGACAGTCTCGATCACGTCCGGTCCCGTGATGAACATGTGGCTGGTCTCCTCGACCATCATGATGAAGTCCGTAATCGCTGGCGAGTAGACCGCCCCGCCGGCACACGGCCCCATGATCGCGGAGATCTGGGGGATGACACCGCTGGCGAGCTGGTTCCGGTGGAAAATCTCCGCGTAGCCGGCGAGCGAGTCGATCCCCTCCTGAATCCGTGCACCCGCAGAGTCGTTGAGGCCGATGACCGGCGCGCCGGTCTCCATCGCCTTGTCCATCACTTTCGTCACTTTCTCGGCGAACACCTCACCGAGCGAGCCACCGAAGACGGTGAAATCGTGGGAAAAGACGAAGACTGTCCGGCCGTTGACCTCACCGTAGCCCGTGACCACGCCGTCACCGGGCACCTGCTTGTCGTCCATATCGAAGGTGTGGGTCCGGTGGGTCCGGAACTGGTCGAACTCGGTAAACGTGCCGTCGTCGAGGAAGTAGTCGATCCGCTCTCGGGCGGTCAGTTTCCCTTTCTCGTGTTGGGCCTCGATCCGGTCCTCGCCACCACCTTTGCGGGCCTCTTCGCGGCGCTTTCGGAGCTCCTCGATCCGCTCGTCCATCGTCATGTCGTACTCCCTGCCATCCGTTGCTCAGAAAAAGCGCCAGCATCATAAAAAGAATTCCGCAACCTGCCGTGGTACTCGACATCACCACCGTGTTTCGAGGCACGAAACTGTGTGACTCCATTTAATGGCCCGGAAGGAGTAGCGCACGCTATGCGCTTGCTCGACCGGTTCAAAACTGCGATTACACTCATCAAACACAGTGTGGGTGTGATGCGGTCACACCCCAGACTCGCACTCTTTCCTGTGCTGAGTGGCGTCTTCGGGCTCGTCTTCCTCGCGCTCGTCATGACGCCGATGCTGGGAGTCCTGTCACTCGATGCCGGAACGACGACCGTACGCGTCGTCGGTGTCGCGGTCATTGGGTTGCTCTATCTCGGAACAGCGTTCATCACCTCGTTTTTCACCGCTGCTCTCGTCCATCAGACCCGGGCTGTTCTCGGCGGCGAGGAGCCAGATCTGCGGAATGGTATCGACGGTGCCTGGGAGGTGAAGGGGCCGCTATTCGTCTGGGCGTTCATCAGCGCGACCGTCGGACTCGTTCTCGATGCAATCTCCGAGTCTGATTCGATGGTGGGCCAGGTTCTCTCGGCCATCTTCGGCATCGCGTGGACGCTGATGACGTTTTTCGTCATCCCGGTGATCGTCTTCGAGAAGCCGTCTGTCAGGGAGATGTTCGAACGAAGTGCAGGGCTGTTCAGAGATACGTTCGGTGAGACGCCGATCAGCCTCGCGGGTGTCAGCATCGTCGGTCTGCTGGCCGCCCTGCCGGCACTGGTTCCCGGGGCGTATCTGCTGTTCGTCGCCGGACAGCCACTCGCTGGCATTCCGCTGTTCGTCGTCGGTGTGCTTACCGCCCAGTTGCTCTCCTCGACACTCCGCGGGATCGTCAAAACCTCGCTGTACTTCTACGCGACGGAGGAGCAGCGGCCCGACGAGTTCGATGGTATCTTCGACGAACTCGACGAGACCAGATCGTCGACACCCAGTGGTGTGACGGGTGGCGGCCTCCAGTAGAAAACCCGGTTCTCAGGCTTCGACGGCGAGTCCTGCCTGCCGTGCTGCTTCTTCGGGGTTCGCGTCCTCGTGGATGACTGCTGCGATCGCTTCGGTGATTCCGCGTGGGTCGTCGTGCTGGAAGATGGATCGCCCCATCGAGACGCCGGCCGCACCGGCGTCGATTGCGCCACGAACCATCGACAGCGTCTCCATATCCGTCCCCTTGCTGCCGCCCGCGATGACGACCGGCAGGCGCGTGCCGTCGACGACCTGCTCGAAGGTCTCCGGATCGCCCGAGTAGGCGGTCTTGATCACGTCCGCGCCGAGTTCCTCGCCCAGTCGCGTCGCGTGTGCCAGATCCTCGCCGAAGCCCTCGCCTTCCGCGCGAACGTCGTGGCCCCTGGCGTAGGTCATCGCCAGCACTGGCATCCCGTACTCCTCGGCCGTGCTGGTCACCTCGCTGAGATCGGTGATCTGCTCCGGTTCGTACTCGCTGCCGACGTTCAGATGCAGGGAGACGGCGTCAGCGCCGGCTCTGATGGCGTCTTTGACCGTCCCAGTCATGCGCTTGTCGCTCTCGTCGGGGCCGATCGTCGTCGAACCGTTGAGATGGACGATGTAGCCCGCGCCGTTTTTGTTGGGATGAACGCGTGAGGCGATTCCCTTCTGGGTCAACACGGCGTCAGCGCCGCCGTCGGTGACCGCGTCGATCGTCGATTCGATATCGACCAGCCCTGTTACTGGTCCGAGTGTGATTCCGTGGTCCATCGGGACGATCAGGTGCTTTCCACCTGTCCCGATTCTGTCGAGTCG
>Ga0207753_1000926_pt1 | contig 10573 bp, 2 predicted proteins | sample PonA233FremontCA_2_FD_187273 | JGI IMG/M metagenome (GOLD analysis project Ga0207753, IMG submission 187273) | Salt pond sediment microbial community from Fremont, CA, USA - Pond A23 Sediment 3 (SPAdes) | ecosystem: Environmental > Aquatic > Non-marine Saline and Alkaline > Saline | place: USA...
ACCACCGTTTTACATTTCGGACAGACAGAGACATCGCTCGGATCATGGGCAACGAGCTTGACGAAGCCCGGGTTGAGCATATAGGCTGCCCGTCCACGATACACAGAATCTTCGACCAGCAGGGGCAACTCGTTTTCATCACTCAGAAGATCAACGACCCCATTAATTACTTCGGCAGCACGGTCCGTGTCAACATCGAAGGCTCGGGTCGTCCACTTGACGTGCCGGGACCGCCAGTCCGTTAGCCGATGGATCTGCTCTGTCCCGCTCGTGTCTGCAGTATCGCTAAATCCTTCGGGGAACCTGAAGTACTGCTGTTTGTGGAACTTCGTCTCTTCATGGAGATTGTTGATTGTGTTTCGTCGGAAGTCGCCGAAGTTAGTGAAGATACTATGATTGACTGCAGCGGTTCGTCGGAACAGGTCGAGAAATGCTTTGCAGTACTCGTGTCGGACTTCAGGATCAGCAGTTTCTAATTCGGGGATGCCCTCCCAGACCTCGTCAATTTCAGCCAAATCGTCAAGGTGCTCATACTCGACATCGAGGAGGCCAACGTCCTCAAGACTCTGTTGGCCTCTTTGCTGGCTTTTCCGAAGTTCAAGTAGTACATGGAACTGTAGATATTCGCTAAATCGTGCCTTCTCGTCGTCAGGTACACCGAAGCGAGTGGTCTGGAGTTTATTCGGGAGCGCGTCATTCTCTTCCAGCGCATCAAACGTGCGGTTTCCAATATCCGCAAGGCTGACACGGTCGTGAGATTTGAGAGCTTCATATAGTGCTCGGCGGAACTTGACCCGCTGATAGAGGTTATTCAAGTGAGCTGCTTGAAGCGCGGTGTCCTGTCGGTTGTCACTGAACGCAATCGTTTTCTGCTGGGTGTCAGGCAGTTCCTGCATCGTCGACCCGATGAGAACGTCCGTCGCCGTGGATCTACCGACAGTTCCGAACTTAAACATCTTTGATAGCTCCATAGCACGGCCCATACGTGTGTGACTCACACCGCAGTTCGCACAAAAGAGGAACTCCGCTTCGGTCCACATGACCTCGATCCCTTGAGTCGCGAAGCATCCACAGCGGAGTTGACCGCTATCTTGATGCCCGTCTGTTAGACGGTTGTGTTGGGGACAGTAGGTTGCAGGCTCGGGCACCGCATCAACCCAAGTATCGCGAAGAGTGCCATCATCATCGAACCAACCAGCAGGGAGTGTCACTTCGTCGCGATTCCACCCTCCACGCATGACGTATCCAGCCGTCTCGTTGTCCTCAACACTGAGATCACTGACCTCCCGCGGTGCCAGGTGCCCATCATCTGTCCGAACGATCGTATAGTAATCCTGTCCGCAAGCTCGGCAGAACGAGAGCGGGAACGCGTTCCGATTGCGTTCATACTTATTAGCGCAGTGACGACACTGGATATCGCCGGCGTCACTTAGGTGGGGGTCGTCGTCTTCAAGCGTTTCCGGTGTGAGGCAGGCCACTAATCCCGATCCTTGACTAAAGAAGGAGTGGAGCTTTGGGACGAAAATCGGCTGTTGTTCTCCCTGGACATCAGTCGTCCCAACTGTGCCTGCGAGCAGCGCTGCCTCCAGTTCTCGTCGTGCTTCTTGTGGCGTTGCACTCGGTCGGTATTCCTCACGATACTGAGCAACGAGCGAATCGTCCTCCTCCTCCGTTGAATCAGCAGGCGCGACCTGTTGACTCTGCTCACTCAATTCTTCGTCAAGAAATGCGACCGTCGGGTGAGCCAGCAGTACATCACCCAGCGCTGAAGCTGTCTTAGTTTCTTCTTTACTCAGCGAGCGTTCAGTGAGTTTTTCCGCGAGTTTGGTCGCTTCGTCTGCCGAACCGTCAAATCGTTGGATGTCCGCCTCGGCCACTTCGACCGAATCCGGCAGCTGTGTCCCACCGGTAAACTCCAGCGCATAGTGGGTTTCACCGATGACGTGATCCGCGTCAACTGACATACCGAAGATTCGCTCCGAGAAGTCTGCAATTTCCTGGTCGGCGTCGATTCCTTCCTCACTCTGGACCGTCGCAGAGGTGCCGATACAGGTGAGATCATCCCCCGCGTCGGTGTGCTCACGTAGGCGCCGGATGAGCGCAGCGACATCGGCTCCTTGCTGGCCAGTGTAGGTGTGGATCTCGTCTAAAACCAGGTATTCTAACACGCCCTCGTGCTGTGATGGGAACAATTCCTTATCCTGGTGCCGTGTAAGAATATAATCCAGCATAACATAGTTCGTCATAAGAATGTCCGGCGGATCGTCGCGGAGCTCTTCACGAGAGACAACCTCACAATCGTAGGGCTCTTTCCGACCGAACTGCTGAAGGAACTCAGCTTCACTATCCGGATTTGTGGGTGTGTCGCCAGTATAGAGGCCGAGGCGGAGACCAGAATCGTCGAGGCGTTCAGCGAATTCCTCGTACTGGGAATTCGCCAGAGCGTTCATCGGGTAGATAATGACCGCCTTGATCCCGTCTTCACCCCGTTCTTTGGCTTCGAGACAGTGGCTAACGATTGGAATCCCGAAGGCGAAGCTCTTCCCTGAACCGGTCCCCGTGGAGACGATCGTGTTATTTCTACCTTCGATGGACTGGATCGCCTCTGTCTGGTGTTTGTATGGCTCGATGGGATCACCGCCAGCATCGGTGAATACGTCCAGAATGCCCTCGTGGAGTTTATCATCTGCAACGAACTCTTCGAGGGTGTCACCGTACTGGAATCGCTGATTCAGTTGGACGAACGGCTCCTTCCACAGTACTTTTCCAGTCTCGATACGGTTCTCGATCCAAGCGTTGATCGTCTCGTCATCGACGTTCTGGAAGGTCTCAACGTAGGAACGGTAGGAGGACTGGACGTTGTCGAGAGCGTCGAATGGGTTGAGACGAGAGGCCATAATCCCACGATGAAACCGGTGAGTGAAAGTTCTATGGTGGCGTAAAGATTGTTAGAAATGAATCTCTAATTTATCGAAAGCATTGAGACAGTCTTTTTTCCGTTTATATTCTCCATACTCTTCCTGCTCAAGTTCCTCTAAAATCTCAAATGAATCAAGTACAAATTCGAACTCTTCCCTTGATAAGCCGTAGGCTTGTGCAACAGCGGCATCGATCTCGGCCCTCCATTGATTTCTCTCTTTTTCATTCCATTCAAATGGTCCGTCACCAAGAACATGGGATAATTCCTCTCCTAGTGGATCAAGAGAATGAGAGGTCCACATCAACTTCCCTCCACGTTTTAGTAAGAAATGGCGAAGTGTACTCTTTTTGTCCCCGTTTACGACATCCACCTTTCTCACTGTTTCTGGGGTGGGCATCGGCAACTGTTTTAAGATGTAGTAGCTCAGGTTGGCCCCACCGAGAGATTGTTGGAGTGCGAAATCAAAAACCAATGATGTGAATAAGGTAGTGAATATAACCGGCTTTTCAGCGAGGTTTCCCCCTTTAAACGTGAGGAGAGGTGCACTATGACCGGAAGGATGTAGCGGTATAATTGTTCCTATCGCTGTTCGACTATTACTTGCAGATCCCCCAGTATTTCGGAAGGCAAATAACCACTCCTCGCCCCATTCCATACTCTCTAATTCTTTATTGAAATCAGAATGAGAGACCCAATATCTAGGAATGACTTCGTAGTTCTTGTCTTTTTTATTTATTGAAGTCACTTTATTTGTTCCTGCTCGCTGACCGAACCTTTTCTCTTCAGAGATCCCTTCAAATGTCGCAAATCGGTGGTCAAATTGGTGAAATAATTTTGCTTCCCAAAGAGGTAAATACTCTTCATCACCGGATCTAAATACCCCATCCTGGTTCAACGAAAGCCCATTTGATTTCAGATTCTCTAATGTGTTCTCTGCAAATACATCCGAGTCACTAGACATATTATAGAAGCCTTGTTTATATGATATTCCCCACGGGTTAGTTTCATCTTCTTCGTTAACAAGTATTGGTACTTCAGAATATATTTCAACTGTTATATCTCGTATTTCTTCTGAGTCGAATACTGGACAGTTCTTTGTATTCGGATTGATTTGTTTGATTTCACTTTTAGTAAGACTATATTTGCTCTCTTCCTCATGAAGATCCTCTAATGTCCAATTGAAAAAAGAAAACTCAAATTCATCTGTTGTATTTGAGGAGCCTGTTGAGGTAAATAGACAAAACCTCTCACGAAGCGCAACATCGGGAAATAAGTTCCTTTTATTTACAAAGTCAAATAATGAGACAAGGCGATTGGATTCCACTAGCTCTGCAAAAAGATCTTGCGTATAATAGTCAGTCGCAATACCGGTTTTAACAACTAATCCTGTTCTGCCTATTTGATTCAGGATTTCAAAGGTAGACAACTCTGTGAAAACTGGATATGTATTCGCATCACCCGTTCCTGCCAACGGGAAACGACCTGATTCTCTAATAAAATTTGAAGTGTTCTCTATTTCTTGCTTAGCTACTATCCCCTGCTCATAAAGTTCTGGATCTTCTTCTTTCAGAGTTTCTATTAGCTCTTTCCGCTTTGCCGTATTCTGTGCATTTGCTATCTCTTCAGACTTTGCAGCAAAGAATTTTTCTTCTTCAAATTCTATCTCTTCCCAAGGAGGGTTTCCGAGTACACAATCAAATCCGCGATTATCACCGCTAAATATCTCCGGGAACTCAACCTCCCAGTGGAAGAATTTTTTCTCTTCTGCGATTTTCTGCGCCTTTTGTTTCAGATCCTGCAAATCGTCGTCTTCCGGATCCGGATTCCGACGTAGTTTTTCTATAGTAGATGGAGAGGGATATTCGCTTGCAGAGCCATCCATCGGCCAGTAAAATGCTGCAGTCCATATATCATACGCTAACTTCTCCTCCTGAAATGCATTTGATTGTCGGAGTTCATGGTACAATTGTCTCTTCTTTTTTATATCTCCTGTCTCTTTCTCCTCAATTGCGTCAAGCTGTTCAGCTATATCTACGTACTCTTCCTTGCCGGCACCCCACTGTTGAAGCGAGGACTCAGAGGAACCTTTTGACCGCTCTTTGTTCTCGCTCCTGACTCTTTTTCGAATTTCGTTTCCAACGTGCCACTCACGTCCACCAGACGTTTCATATGCATCGACGGGAAAACCGCCTTCGAGGAGTTCAGAGTTGGTTCCGATTAAGGAGTTCCCACATTTGATGTGATGGTCTAGAAAGTTCAGCGGCTTGTCCTCCACAGCAGAGTTGATCCAGAGGCTGACCTTCGCCAGTTCGACGGCCATCGGATTAAGGTCAACAGCGTAGATACAATGCTGAAGAACGTCTCGGCGGGCCTCACGAATCTGATCTTCGGGCGGATAGTCGCTTTCGGATCGAACGCGTGCAAGTCGGTCGGCAAGGAAGTTGTTTGCGGAGATCAGAAATGCCCCGCTCCCACTTGCTGGGTCACAGACCGAGATGTTGAGAAGAGAATCTTCTTTTTCAGCAACTGTAGTCGCATCCTCCAGACGATCTTCAACGACAGGTTTGAGCGCACTCTGAACGAGTTCTTGTACCAGTCCAGGATCCGTGTAGTAGCTCCCCGTCTCTTTCCGTTCCGTTCCACGATCATCGAGATAGAACTCTCCGCGGGAAATCACCCGGTCTTCCAGTTCGATGACCTCAGTTGCCAGTCTCGGTGTGAATTCGAGAAGGCTCTCATAGACGGACCCAATCTCTTCGACCCCGAGGTCAGCGTACGAGATCCGCTGTCGAGTTCCCTCTTGTTCGATGAGAGTTAAATCCTCGATTGCATCTAGTAGAGCATCGTTCGGACACTCGCTTTCTGCTATCCATTCGAGACGTTCAGAATCGAAGAGCATCCCATCGTAACAGGGAACATCAAGCTCGCCATTCCCCTCCTCAACTAAACGGAAAGTGATCTGCAGTCCGTGCCAAAGGTCAGTGTTGTCGTCCTTGGTGCTACGGCGCGTTTCGGCCTTCTCACGTAGATTCGTGACTGCATACTCTTCAGTATATAAGCTTTCACGAGAGGCCATCATTCCTCGCTGTTCTGCATAGAGGAGAAACAGGAGACGGTACACAATTAGCAGGACCTCCTGATAGTATTCTTTGGCCTCTTCTTCTCCACCCTCTCTCAGCGCTTCTCGAATCTCAGAAGTTAGCAATCCAGTGCCGAGCGTTTCGATGGCACTGATAACATTGGACTGCAGATCCTGGCCGATTTTTACACCTGTCGATAGCGCAACCTGATATAGCTGCTCAATCGGTGGGTCGTCCCCATCTTCGTCCTCAGGTGGGGTGAATCGGGAGGCGTGACAGAGCCGGTATAGTGCGCGAAAGTCGTCGTAGTTTCGTTCAGTAAAGATGTTCTCGAGGTCGAATTCAACATACCCTCGGGTATAGGTATGGTAATAGTCTCGAACAAGTCGCAATTTCAGTCCATCGGTGACAATACTCCACTGGATATCGTCATTTGAATTGAGATACCTCTGCAGTTCATCGTGAGGGCTTTGCTTCCGTCCCTCCGCACCACGGTGATTCCCATCGTCAAGTGGATGATCCTCGTCCGGGCGAACGGTATGCAGAACAGGCGGCGTTGCATTCGGGCCTTCAGCATCAGCAGTAACTGATTCGCGAGGTTCCCATCCAAGATGTGAGAGATTAGCCTCAATTTCGCCAGCTACCAAATTCGAGTGTTGGTACGCTGGCTCGAAGCCAAGTGCATCGAAGAGCTTGAGCATCCATTGAGTACGTGCCTCTGAGACATCCATCGCATAGAGTTCGTACCCTCGGGTGGCCTCGTCCCAGCGCTCCTGGAGGTCTTCCCAAAGTTCTCCAATACGGCCTTCGAGTTCAGCTTCAGTAGTCGGGGGAGACTCACCAGGATGTGCGAAGGTCTGCGGTTGGACAGCATCCTCACTACACGATTCATCGCGTAGCTTGTAGATGAGTTGCTCCGTGAGAAGGCCGCCGCTGGGTTCGATGAACGATGTCTCGCGATGTCCACGGATCGCCGAACTCGTAGGAGAGGTTTGTGAACTCATTGTGTAGGGTAGTAGAGGCCGATGGTCAACAGGTCAGTACTCGCAACTGAGAGGTTATCAATACCAGTCATGGAAGCTCCGTATCCGGCATCTTCTAATTTTTCGCGCATCTGACCGCGTTCTTCTTCTATTTCCTGCCGGCGTTCGTCAGCACGACGCGTGACCGCCATTTCGCGCTGGTCATGCTCGATCGCATTTCTGAGATCACGCTGCCACTCTTGCTTGGTCCGGTTTGCGGCAGTCGCATCCGTGTGAATCAGTCTTTCAAGCTGTTGCTCCGAAAGTGGATCCTCTCCGTACACCGGTAGTGCGAGCTGGAGCAGTTCTTCCATTACCGTCGGATCATCGCCTGTGTGGGCGAAATATCGAACCTTTACCGTGTAGAGGGCAACTGGCTCGTCGACGACATCTGTTCCACGCATTGCTGTCCGACCATATCGATCATCACTGGTCAACGCGACCTCTTTGACAGCATCGATAAGCTGCTGGACTAGCGGGTGGGCAATATCCAGCATTTCCAAGTCGCCTTCTTCCGCCGTCCGCTCCGGATCAAAAGATACGCGCTCGTATTTGTCTTCAATGTCAGGGCCCCGGAGTTCATCACTGGTAACCTTAATCGCGTAGGTAGCGTCCGACTTCATTTCGATCGAACAGCCAAATAGATTGAGTCCGCTCTTCACAAACTCCTCGACTGCATCCGGCCCACCAAGCATCTCCTGCGTTTCTTCCTGCCGACGACGTACCTCGGAGAGATCGACTTCACTATGATTATAGAACGATTCGTCCTTGATCCGCTCGAGAACCTCATCATCGAAGGCCCCCTCTTGACTTTCTTCTGTACTCTCCGAGGTGAAGTCCTCTAACCGCTGTTGTGGCATAATCGTATCCAGCTCATCGGGATCGAGCAATTGCAAAATACCGTCATCATCCCCCAGATACGGTGGTGAGAAGCCGTATTCCGAGCGGATTTCCTCGGCCTTTGTGATGAGCTTTGTGAGGACGGTACGATCCATCGGATCGTCCACCACCATCGTTCGAATATAGACGATATCCTCATGCTGGCCGTAGCGGTCGACACGCCCGTTCCGCTGTTCAAGCCGATTAGGATTCCACGGGAGTTCGTAGTGGATAACTTGATTAGCCGCGTACTGGAGGTTCATCCCTTCACTGATAACGTCCGTCGCAACCAGAACGCCACGATCAGCGTCAGCAAACTGCTGGAAACGCTCGTGGCGTTCCGCTTCATTGAGCTCCCCATACAGAGTATAGAGCTCAACATCAGGATAGTCCGATTCGAGCATCTCCCCAATTCGGGTTTCTAGATACTCCAACGTATCAACGTACTTTGTGAAGATGATCGTCCCACCACTCGTAAATCTCGCAGGCAGGGTCTGTGTCAACAACTGTTGGAGTTTACTGTCGCGACTCTTGGTCACTTTTTCGGCAGCCGCTAGGGTCTTCTCTAACGTTTCGAGTTCCATCTCGATAGCCGCACGGTCGCCAGAAACAGCTCGTTCAACTCGATCGCCCAGTTCCGATTCGGAGTAGTCTTCACCAGGATCATTATCAAGTGCGTTCGCCTGAGCTAATCCTTCTGAAATGCCAGCATTCTCAGTGATATCATCGTCGTCCGTGCCTAGCTCTTCCAAGCGTGTTTCAATCTTATCTTGTCGATTCCTGAGAGAACGCCGCAGTGCCTCTGGGCTGGACAGGGCACGCTTGAGGAAGTGAACGACGGTCCACTGGGCGAGTGTCCGATTATCGGATTTCTTTGCAGCTTCGACGAGTGTATCCCCGTATTCCCGAACTGCATCATACGCTTTTTTCTCGTAATCAGTCGGGGTCACCTCAACAGTATCCTGATCTCGCTCCGGGAAGGGATTCTGTGCTTCATCACCAAACCACTGTTCGACATCTTCACGACGTCGCTGAACGACGTGACGCTTCGCGATATCGCGATCTATCGACGGATTATGTTCATCCCCAGAGACGATTTCAGAATTCACCATCCGCAGAAGGCTCGCATAACTATCGGTGTAGCCGTTATGCGGCGTCGCTGTAAGTAGTAGTGTATGTGTCGTTGCGTCGGTGATGTCCTGGGCAAATTCCCAGCGTTGTTTCGATGGCGTTTGACTAGCTGACGAGGTGTGAGGACGGGCTGCCTGATGGGCTTCGTCGATAATCACTAGATCCCAATCTTGACTTAGGATTTGACCGCGAATGTGGGCCTGCTTCGCATAATCGATAGAGACGATATGTTTCGAATAGTACTCCCAAACACTGGTTCCTGGTGGAACGTCCTTTTCCATCGACTTCCGGTTGCGGCGACTTGTTATTTCGGCATCAATGTGGAAGAAGTACTTGAATGCCTCTCGCCATTGGTCTCGGAGATTGGCCGGCGTAACTACCAAAATTTGCTCTGCGCGATTACGAGCGAGGAGCTCACTCGTAATTAACCCTGCCTCAATCGTTTTCCCGAGACCGACGTCGTCAGCCAATAAAAGCCGTACTGCAGGCATATCAAGCCCCATCACGACGGGTGTCAACTGGTACTCAGTCGGGATCACCCGCGAACGTTGAAGGCTCATTAGTGGGGCTGTGCCATGCAGCATAGAAAGCCGATTTGACTGAGTCAGAAGGTCCTGAAATTGGGGATTCCCCATCTTCGAAGTATCGGGCGCAGGGAGGCTCCCTTCGGTGATATTCTCTACCGGCGCGTAGAACCGATGTGTTGCTGTCGGTCCATCAAGAGCGGTTGCCGTGATTTCGTCGCCATCAACCGCATCGACCCGCCAAAGTCGGTTGCGATTGCGAATAACTGTTCCCGGTAGAAGTTGGGTTGTATCAATACTCATAGGAGGATTCTGAAAGGCGATCGTCGGATATCTGGCACGCGATAATACTAACCCCCGATGGAGGACACTTAATAATTGTTCTAAAGAGGATCCTCACCGAGCTACGTTTGGTGTGCGTCGAATGCCCCTTCAGCGCTGAACCACTACATTCGACCCAGATATGCTCTCATGCTCTATAACGGGTATCTAGCAATTCACGACTGAAGCCCCACCAGAGGAAGTTTCATTGGGGAGTGTTAGCTCTCGGATAGTATGGCACTACTCAACCTCAAAGAATCCCTTCAAGAAGTAACGGAGGAGGCACGTATCTCCGAACTCACCGATGGAGTGTTATTGATTGATGGGGAATACACTCTCCTCATCGTCCATTCTTGGTCATCGACAGGTCCAGCCGATCAAAGAGGATATGACTCCCAGTTACACGAAATTAGGAACGAATTCAGTGCTGTCGATTATGTTCTTGTTTCAATTGAGGGCACCGTACTCGCCATCCAAGGTACACGGTCAAACTTCGATATCTCATATCTCCCTGAGTACGTGGGAGGGATTCAACTCCCAGAATTTGCACCTATTGTCCGGAGCATCTACCACGATACGCTTCGTACTGAACCTCTCCCCGAGACATATCTTTCAGAAATCGAGAGAAATGATGCAATTGAGCTTCTCAAAAGCGCTTACTCCGCTAATCTAACAACCTACTATACTCCCAAAAAT
>Ga0207753_1000927_pt1 | contig 10571 bp, 6 predicted proteins | sample PonA233FremontCA_2_FD_187273 | JGI IMG/M metagenome (GOLD analysis project Ga0207753, IMG submission 187273) | Salt pond sediment microbial community from Fremont, CA, USA - Pond A23 Sediment 3 (SPAdes) | ecosystem: Environmental > Aquatic > Non-marine Saline and Alkaline > Saline | place: USA...
TGAAGGACTTCGACCTGCACCCGATCACGGACCGCCCCCTTCACGCCGACTTCCAGGCGCTGGAGGACGGGCGAAAGGTGACGCTGACGGTGCCGATCCACTTCCAGGGCGTGCCCGTCGGCCAGAAGAACGGCGGCGACACGCAGATGATCGTCCGCGAGCTCACGATCTCGGTGCTCCCGGAGAACATCCCGGCCCAGATCGACATCGACATTGAAGACCTCGCCATCGGCGACTCGATCCACGTCTACGACCTCGACGTGGACTACGAGATCGAGATGACCCCGCAGCAGACGCTCATCACGGTCGTCGCGCCGCACATCGAGACCGCGCCGACGCCGACCGCCGAGGAAGAGGAGGAAGAGGCCGTCGCGCTCGAGGACCTGACCGAAGAGGAGAAGGCCGAGCTGTCCGAGGAAGAGCTCGCCGAACTCGAGGCCGCCGCCGAGGAAGCCGAAGAAGAGGAGGGCGGGGAAGGCGAAGCGGGCGAGGAGATGCCCCCCGAGGAGTAGCCCCGGTCCCTGACCTCTCAACATCCCGATGCTCCCGCAAGGGCGACCGACTCCGGTCGCCCTTCTTTTTTTGCCGTTCCCCGCGTCCACCATGCCCCCGTCTCCCTCCCGTCTCATCGTCGGTCTCGGCAACCCCGGTCCCGAATACGAAGACACGCGCCACAACGTCGGCTACCGCGTGGTCGACGCGCTGGCGGACCGGCTGCGCGTCTCCTTTGACCGCGAGCACGGGGCCCGGGTCGGCTGGGGACAGTACAAGAACCGCCGGCTCGGCCTCGCCAAACCGCTCACCTTTATGAACCGGAGCGGCGACGCCGTGGCGCCCCTGTGCGAGCACAACGACCTCGCCCCGTCGGACCTGATCGTCGTCGTGGACGACCTGAACCTGCCCGTCGGCACCATTCGCCTGCGGCCGAAGGGCAGCGGCGGCGGCCACAACGGCCTCCAGCACGTCGCCCAGCGGCTGGGCACGACGCGCTTTCCCCGCCTTCGGGTGGGGGTCGGCGACGACTTCGACGCGGGCGAGCAGGTCGACTACGTCCTCGCCCCCTTCACCGCCGACCAGGCGCCGAAGATTCAGGAGGCCGTCGAGGCGGCCGGCGAGGCGATCCTCACCGCCGTCCGCGAGGACCTCGACACGGCCATGACCCGCTTCAACTGAGAGGGCCCTTCGGCCCGGCCGTCCCGTCGCCGCGCCAACGCCGACCCGGTGTCGTCTGCCCGACGGGTCGCCGGTCCGACTCGTCCATTCGGCGGTTTTTCACCGTGAATTACGTGGAGGTTCCTACCAACCGCCCGCCCCGCTCGGTAGGTTACAAGCCGTTTTCAACTTCAGGGGTCAGCGCGCGCAGACGGCCTCTCGGGTCGTCCCGCGACGCCCTGTCCGGGCTGTCTTCCGCTTCCGTAGGCCCCGTGCCTGTCCCCGCGCATTCGAGTATACCCCCAACGAACCGGACGCCCCCTCCATGGACACGACGATGCTCCTCAAATGGCTCATCCCCGCCAGCGGCGTGCTGGCCCTGCTCTACGCGTTCACCCGCACGCGGTGGATCAATAAGCAGGATCAGGGGACCGACGAAATGATCGACCTTTCGAGAAACATCGCGGAGGGAGCGCGCACGTTTCTGAACCGGGAGTACCGCTGGCTCAGCATCTTCGTCGTGGTGGTGGCCGGCCTGCTGATCGTCGCGAACCTCGGGCAGGCCGACTCCTCCTGGTGGATCGCGGTCTCGTTCATTTCGGGGGCGTTCTGCTCCGGCCTGGCCGGCTTCATCGGCATGACCGTCGCCACGAAGGCGAACGTCCGCACCACGCAGGCGGCCCGCACGAGCCTCGGCCCGGCGATGAACGTGGCCTTCTCCGGCGGCCTGGTCATGGGGCTCTCGGTCGTGGGCCTCGGCGTGATCGGCCTCGGCGGCCTCTTCCTCCTCTACGACAACGCCCTGGGGTGGGAGCTCGCGAAGGTCATCAACGTCATCACCGGCTTCTCGATGGGGGCCTCCGCGATTGCCCTCTTCGCCCGCGTCGGCGGCGGCATCTACACGAAGGCCGCGGACGTGGGGGCCGACCTCGCCGGCAAGGTCTACGCCGGCATTCCGGAGGACGACCCGCGCAACCCCGCGACGATTGCCGACAACGTGGGCGACAACGTCGGCGACGTGGCCGGCATGGGCGCCGACCTCTTCGAGAGCTTCGTCGGCGCAATCATCGGGACGATGGTCCTGGGCGCCTCCTTCACCGCGGCGTTCGGCGCCGACGACGGGACGCTCCAGCTCGCGGGTGTGATGCTGCCCCTCGTGCTGGCGGCCGTGGGCATCCTCGTGGCCATTATCGGCTCCTGGTTCGTGACCGTCGACGAGGGCGGCGACCCGCAGACGGCCCTCAACACCGGGGAGTTCGGCGCCGCCGGCGTCATGGCCGTGGCCTCCTACTTCATCATCACCTGGATGCTGCCGGCCACCTGGACGACGGAGGCCATCGCCTTCAGTGCCCGCGCCGACTACACGGCCCTCGGGGTCTTCTGGGCCGTCCTGATCGGGCTGGCGGCGGGCCTGCTGATCGGCCTCATCACCGAATACTACACCGGCACCGAATACGGTCCGGTCGAGGGCATCGCCGAACAGAGCATCGCGGGCACGGCGACCAACATCATCAGCGGCCTCGGCGTCGGCATGCAGTCGGCCGGGGTCCCCGCCCTCATCCTGGCCGTCGGCATCGTCGGCGCCAACTACTTCGCCGGCCTCTACGGCATCGCCATCGCCGCGGTGGGCATGCTCTCGATCACCGGCATGCAGCTGGCCATCGACGCCTACGGCCCCATCTCGGACAACGCGGGCGGCCTCGCCGAAATGAGCGGCCTACCCGGCGAGGTGCGCGACCGCACCGACAAGCTCGACGCAGTGGGCAACACGACCGCCGCCATCGGCAAGGGCTTCGCGATCGGCTCCGCGGCCCTGACGGCGCTGGCCCTCTTCGCGGCCTACATGCGGCAGGCCGAGGTGCAGAGCATCGACGTGGCGGATCCGGTCATCCTCTCCGGCCTCCTCATCGGGGCCGTGCTGCCCTACGTCTTCAGCTCCCTGTCGATTGCCGCCGTCAGCCGGGCGGCCGGCGACATGATCAAGGAGGTGGGGCGCCAGCTCGACGAGATTCCCGGCATCATGGAAGGGACGGGCACCCCCGAGTACGTGCGCTGCGTGGACATTTCCACGAAGGCGGCGCTCCGCGAGATGGCCGCGCCGGGCCTGCTCGCGATTCTCGTGCCCGTCATCGTCGGCTTCTTCATCGACAAGAGCATGCTCGGCGGCCTGCTCGCCGGCGTGACCGTCTCCGGCGTGCTGTTCGCCATCTTCCAGAGCAACGCCGGCGGGGCCTGGGACAACGCCAAGAAGCGCATTGAGGCCAACTACACCGGCGCGGACGGCGAGACGCACGGCAAGGGCAGCGAGGCGCACACGGCCTCGGTCGTCGGCGACACGGTGGGCGACCCCCTCAAGGACACCAGCGGCCCGAGCCTCAACATCCTGATCAAGCTCATCGCCGTCGTCTCGCTGGTAATTGCCCCGCTTCTTTAGCGACGGGTCCGCAGTCGATTCCCCGAGCGGGACGGACGGATGGGGCCGCCCGTCCCGGCCGTCCCGCTTTCTACTATAAGGCACGGTTCCCTACATTGAAGCATCGGTTCCCCATCGGCGCGAACACGAGCGCGGCCCTTCGGTGGACCTCCCTCCCACAACGTATTCTTTTCCCGACGCTGAACGAGCAGACTCACCATGGCGCAGGTTGACGTTGAGATGCCCAAGATGGGCGAAAGCATCACCGAAGGGATGGTCATCGAATGGCACAAGCAGCCCGGCGACCGGGTGGAGCAGGATGAGATTCTGCTCGAGATCGGGACCGACAAGGTCGACACCGAGGTGCCGTCACCGACCGGGGGCATTCTCACCGAGACGCTGGTCGAGGAGGGCGACACCGTGGAGGTGGGCACCATCATCGCCCGGGTCGAGACGGAGGCCGAGGAGGCGGAGGTGCAGACGCCGAGCGAGTCGCCCCCGGCCGAGGCGGACTCCGAGGCGGCCGACGACGAACCGAGCGAGCCGGAGCCCGCCGAACCGGCCGCCGACCGCCCCCCGGAGTCTCAGCAGCCGTCGGAGGAGGAGGTGGAGGTCGTGATGCCCAAAATGGGCGAGAGCATCACCGAGGGCACCGTCATCGCCTGGTACAAGGACATCGGCGACCGCGTCGAGGTCGACGAGACGCTCCTCGAGATTGGGACCGACAAGGTCGACACCGAGGTGCCCTCGCCCGCCGCCGGGGTGCTGAGCGAAAAGGTCGTCGAGGAGGGGGAGACCGTCGAGGTGGGCACCGTCATTGCCCGCCTCGCCGCCGAGGCCGAAGCCGGCACGGCCGAGGCCCCGGTGCCGGATGCTCCCGAGGAAGACGCCGGGGAGTCCGATCTTCCCTCCTCTCCCCCCTCCGGCGACGGGGCGGTCCCGGAGGGCGACGCGACGGAGCGGTCCCCCGGCGAAGAAATTCAACGCCGCGGCGCCGACGGCCGCTTCTACTCCCCCCTCGTCCGCTCGATCGCAAAGGAGGAGGGGCTCCGCATGAGCGAACTCGAGTCGATTGAGGGCTCCGGGCGCGAGGGCCGGGTAACGAAGGAGGACGTCCTCGCCTACCTCGAGGAGCGCGAGGAGCCGGCCCCCGAGACCGCGGCGCCGTCGACGCCCCGCGAGCGGCCGCCCCGCCCCAGCCGCTCGGCCGGCCAGCCCGACCGCGGCAGCTACACGGTCGAGGACGGCCCCGACGAGGACAAGTTGCGGCAGCAGTACGGCGACCGCATCGAGGTCCAGCCGATGGACCGGATGCGCAAGATCACGGCCGAGCACATGGTGCGCTCGAAGGCCACCTCGGCCCACGTCACCTCCTTCGCCGAGGCCGACGTTACCGGTCTCGTCCGCTTTCGCGAGCGCAACAAGGAGGAATTTCGGGAGCGGGAGGGCGTGAAGCTCACCTACACGCCCTTCTTCGTGAAGGCCGCCGTCGAGGCGCTCCGCGAGCACCCGCTCCTCAACGCCAGCGTGGAGGGGGACAAGATCGTCATCAAGAAGGACTTCCACGTGGGCGTGGCCGTCGCCATCGGCGACAAGGGCCTGCTGGCCCCCGTGGTCCGAAACGCGGGCGACTACAGCGTGACGGGCCTGGCGCGCAAGGCCGCCGACATGGCCAAGCGGGCCCGCAACAAGGAACTCCAGCCCGACGAGCTGCAGGGCGGCACCTTCACGGTCACCAACATCGGGTCGCTCGGCTCACTGATGGGGACGCCCATCATCAACCAGCCGCAGGTCGGCATCCTCGCCACCGGGGCCATCCAGAAGCGCCCGGTCGTCGTCGAGGACGAGGCGCTCGGCGACTCGATCGCCGTCCGGCACATGATGTACCTCTCCCTCAGCTACGACCACAGGATCATCGACGGCGCGATGGGGGCCGGTTTCCTGCAGCGGATCGTCGAGGAGCTCGAGTCCTTCTCCGGCGACACGGATCTCTATTAGCCGTCGTCCCCGGCGCCGGTCGGGGCCCGCACGGTGACCCGGAGCGGCTCATGTACGTCGACGCGGCGCTGAACGTGGAGGACCTGCGCCGCGGCGTCGTAGAACCACCCGCCCTGCCGCTCCAGCGCCGTCGGGTCCGACCGTCTCGCGAGCGGGTCGCCGCCGGCCGTCACCTGCCCGGGCGCGGCGGACACCCGGTGCACGGCGGCCTGGATCGTGCGGGCGCCGGGCTGCCCCTCGTAGCGGCCCGTGGCGCCCCCGACCGTAAGGACGAGCGCCGGCGTGTCGCCGCGGCGGGTCCACGTCTGTCGGAGGGCCGTCAGGGCGTAGGCGCCGTCCCGGTACGCCCGGCTCCGCCCGTCGTCCTGGTAGAGCGAAAAGGAGGCGGACTCGGCCGAGTCGGGGTAGACGGCCAGCCCGAGCGTGTCGGCGGGCTGGGCCCCGGTGTGGGGCGCCACCGGCCGCGTCGGCACGATGGAGCCGGCCTCCACGAAGAGCGGCGTCTCGTCGAGCGGGGCGTCGACCGTGATCGTCCGTCCGCCCGCGTAGGCCTCGTCCGAGTGCCAGTCGATCCAGGTCCCCTCCGGCAGCCGAACCGTCTGGGTGCGCTTGCCCTTCTCGAGGACCGGCGCCACCAGGAGCGCGTCGCCCAGGAGGTAGGCGTCGGTGACACCGTGGAGGCGCTCGTCGTCCGGGTCGGCGAAGAAGAGCGGCCGCGCGAGCGGCAGGCCCGTGCGGTGGTTCGTCCACGCCATCGAGTAGAGGTAGGGCATCAGCCGGTAGCGGAGGTGCGCCGCCTCCCGCACGATGCGCTCCGTCGCCGGGCCGAACCGCCAGGGCTCGGTCGGCAGGTTGTCGACGCCGTGGACGCGCATGATGGGCGAGAGCGCCCCGTGCTGGAGCCAGCGGGCGTAGAGCTCGGGCTGTTTCCGGTCGCCGGCAAAGCCGCCGAGGTCGGAGCCGTAGTACCCGACGCCGCTGAGGCCCATGTTGAGCAGAAGCGGCGGCTGGGCCTGCAGGCCGTCGAAGCTGCGGCCCACGTCGCCGCTCCAGAGCACGGTGCCGAAGCGCTGGATGCCCGCGTATCCGGAGCGGGTCAGGTTTACCATGCGCCGGTCGGGGCGCCACTCGTCCCAGCGGCGGTACAGGGTGCGCGCCCAGAGCAGGTTGTAGAGGTTGTGCACGGCGGGCGTGGGCCCCATGTGGTGCTGCATGTCCGCCGGGTGCTCCTCCGGCTCGCCCAGGTCCGTCCAGAGGCCCGCCATCGTCTCGCCCATGAACGGGGGATACTGCCCCGCCCACCAGTCCTGCGCCGCCGGGTCCGTCATGTCGAGGAGCGCCACGTCGCACCCGTCCGGGCACGACCACCAGTCCTCCATGATGTAGGGCGCCCCCTCGGGCGTCCGTCCCACGAAGCTGCTGTCGAGGGCGGGCTCGAAGAGCCGGGACGGCCGCACCATGTAGGGCTCCGAGATGGCGACGGTCTGCACGCCCCGCGCCTTCAGGTCCTTCATCATCCGGAACGGGGTCGGGAAGGCGTCCCGGTTCCACCGGAGGTCGCCCATGTGCTCGAACCAGTAGAGGTCGAGGATGAGGGCGTCGACCGGAAAGTCGCGCCGTCGGAGCGTGTCGACGACGCTGCGGGCGGCGGCCTCCGTCCGGTACCCGAACTTCGACTGCATGTACCCGAGCGCCCACTTCGGCGGGAGGGGCTGACGGCCCGTGAGGGTGGTGTACTGCCGGAGCTGCTCCTGGACGGTGGGCGCCACGAGGACGTAGTAGCGGAGCCGGCCGCCGCCGGCCCGGTACGTGAGCCGGGTCGAGTCGGCCCGCGCCACGTCGAGCCGCGCCTCATGCGGATTGTCCACGAAGAGGCCGTACCCGCCGGTCGTGGGCACGAAGGGCACGTTCACCTTCATCGTCATCGGCGCCTCGTTGTAGCCGTAGCGCTGCGTGTTGACGAGGTCGAAGGCATGCCCCCGAACCCCGAAGACCGGGCGCTCGCCGGTGCCGTACGCCCGGGTGTCGGGGTCCATCTGCACCCGGAGCGTGCGGCTGGTGTCCGTCCACGCCACGTTGGCGTCGGCCTCCGCGAAGACGGCCCGCCCCGCCTCGTTCGCCACGCGGACCCGCAGGGGCGCCTTCTCGACGACGGCCGTGACGGCGCCGCCGCGCAGGTAGACGGCCTCGGGGCCCTCCTGCACGGTCGGCTCCAGGGCGGCCGACGGCGCCGCCACGACGGCCAGGGACGTGTCCGGGAGCGTCTCGGCCCCGACCCAGTCCACCCGCACGATCGACGGGCGCACGAGCGTCAACTGCACGGAGGCGTTCTCCCCCTCCACGCGCACCCCCTGGTCGGTGACCTCGTGGTCAACGTAGCGGCCCGGGCCGCCGGGCGCCCGCTGTGCCCACCCGTCGGTGGCGGGAAGGCACAGCAGGAGAATGCTCCAGAGCACGATCGGGGGCGTGGTCGAAGACGGGGTCATCATGCGGAGGGAGCGGGGGCGTGGACAAAGACGATCGAACGTCAAGGCCTCGATTGAGAGTACGGCTCGCGCGCGGCCCTTTCAACCGGTTCCGGCACGGATCGCGCCGGCGAACCGGTGCTTCGGGGGATTCCGTTATTGACACCGTCGGGAATACGTCATTGATTGTAGGGAGACCGCCTCCCCTCACGGGCCCCTCCCTCCTCGCCCCCGCGTTTTCCATGTCCGACGCCGATTCACCCGACACCCTTTCGCTCTCGCTCCGGGAGCTCCGCGATCACCTGCAGGCCTTCCAGGACGACTACCTGGCGGAGAAGAGCGACGAGACGGTGGGCACCTACCGCCGCTCGCTCAACAGCTTCGAGAAGTGGTTCGTCCAGCAGAACGACGTCGAGTTCACGGAGGAGGACATCCGTGCCTACAAAACACACCTGATGGAGGAGCGGGACCTGAGCCAGGTGTCGGTCTCGACCTACCTGACGGCGCTGCGCCGCTTCTGCCAGTACCTCACCGACATCGGCGAGCTCGCCGAAAACCCTGCGACCGCCGTGAAGGGCAACCGGCGCCCCGACACCCACTCGCGGGCCGTCCTCACCGAGCAGGACATCGAGGCCCTCGAGGAGGTGCTGGGGACGGCCACCCAGATCGACAAGCGCGACACGGCCATCGTGTCCCTGATGCTCTACGCCGGGCTCAGTGAGATCGAGATCGTGCGCGCCAACGTGGAGGACCTGGAGCACACGCTGATGGGGCCGGTGCTTCGCGTGCAGGGGAAGGGCCGCACGGTGAAGGACCAGGAGGCCCCTCTCGACGAGCCCGTCCTGGAGGCCGTCGAGGCCTACCTCGACACCCGCGACGACGTCCACCCCGAGGATCCGCTCTTCGTGTCCCACGGCCACCGCTCGGGCGGCGAGCGCCTCAAGACCCGCTCGGTCCGCAGCCGCATCAACGGCTATCTCCGCAAGGCCGACATCAAGCGGAAGGGCGTCACGCCGCACAGCCTCACCCACACCGCGGCCCTCATCTGGCTCAACGACGGCATGCCCCTCGAGGAGGTAAAGCAGCGCATGCGCCACGGGACCCTCGACACCACGATGATCTACTACAAGAAGCAGGGCCTCCTGAAGCGGGACCCGGAGGAGATCGAGGAGATGATGTCGTGACGAGAAACGGCCGCCCTTCGCCAGTCCGGCGGATGATCGAAGACAAACCCCGTTCGTCGCGCCCCTCGCCCCTCGCTACTCGTCCTCCCCCGCCCACGCCCCCAGGTCGGTGCGAAGGCTGAACTGGTGGAGGCCCCCGAGCGACGACCACGAGTTGTAGGCGTAGTCGACGGTGAGGCCGCTTACGGTGACGCCGAAGCCCACCCCGACCCCCGCAAAGTCGAACCGGTCGGTGAGGGCGAGCTCCTGGCTGCGGCGGTGGTTGTAGCCGACCCGCACCCGGAGGATGTCGCCCGGCCGCAGCTCGGCCCCGAACGTGAGGTGGCCCAGCACGTGGTCGACGGTGCCGCCGCCCCGAAGGCCCTCCGACAGGTTCGTGAGGTCGTAGGCGGTGGCCGTGAGCAGCAGCGGCAGGTGGGCCAGCCGCTTCGAGAGCCCCACCTGCAGGTCGAGCGGCAGGTCGTCGGCGGAGTCCCCGAACCCGTCGACCGTTCCCCCGGCGTTGCGGAGTGCGGCCCCGATCGCGAGCTGCCGATCGGGCACGCGGTAGAGTGCGCCCAGGTCGGCGGCCAGGGCGGAGGCCGAGGCCGCCTCGATGCGGGCGTGCAGGAGGTGGAGGCTCGCCCCGTACCGGAGACGCGCCCCGTACGAGCGGGACGCTCCCATCGTCAGCACCGCGGCGCCGGCCCCGAAGTCGCCGGTCGGGGTGCCGAATCGGTCGCGCCCCTCGAAGGTGCCCCAGTGCGCGAACCGGAGCCCCCCGCTCACCGTGGCCTCGAGGGCCGGGAGGGCCTGGCTGTAGGCCACCGAGCCGACGTTCAGGTCCGACAGGTGGTTCAGGTACGAGAACGAGGCGCGGCGGCTCGTGGCGGGCCCCGGGACGGCGGGGTTGTAGAAGAGGGCGTTGACGTCGCCGTCGGCCACGGCCGCGAAGGCCCCGCCCAGCGCAGCGGAGCGGGCCGAGGGCTCCAGTTGCAGCACCGGAAAGCTGGTGAGTTCGCCCCCCGGCTGCGCCGCGACGGACCCGGCGGTGCACGCCAGGACGAGAAGAAAGGCCCCGAGACGGGCAGCCTGCATCGAAGGAGCGTCGGGGATTCGACAGACACCAGCGGTCTGCGCCTATGCCCGGGCCGACCGGCGGTTCCCGCCCTGGGAGGAGGCGCCCCCCGGTGAGCAGCCGGGCCCGTCCCCCCAAACCGGGTCCCTTCTCCCGCCCGCCCCTCCGCCCCCTCCCTGTGCCCTGTCATCCCGGCGCGCCGGGAACGCACCCTGAGGGCTTGCGTGCCATTCCCCATGGCTTATGCGGCCGCAGGCATTCGGCCGCTGGGGCTTCCGGGGTGTCGGTTCTTCGGGGGAGCC
>Ga0207753_1000929_pt1 | contig 10556 bp, 7 predicted proteins | sample PonA233FremontCA_2_FD_187273 | JGI IMG/M metagenome (GOLD analysis project Ga0207753, IMG submission 187273) | Salt pond sediment microbial community from Fremont, CA, USA - Pond A23 Sediment 3 (SPAdes) | ecosystem: Environmental > Aquatic > Non-marine Saline and Alkaline > Saline | place: USA...
CATCGTGAAGACCGTAGTCAGAACGATCACCGAAAAGACCTCCCCCCCAATTTGGCCGGCCACGAGGGCCTGCAGGCCCACGACCAGCGAGAGCTCACTTGTCTGGGCGAGCAGCAGGCCGCTCTCCAGGGCGGGCCGGGCCACGAGTCCCGCCCATTCTCCCACGACGGCGACAATCAGGGGGGTCAGCACCAGCACCGCCCCCGCAAAGAGGGCCGCGTGCCCGACCAGGGTGGGGTCGGGCCGGGCGGCCGCCATCCCCAGCGACGCGAAGAAGATCGCCGAGAAGAAGTCGTAGAGCGGCTGCATCTCGCCGTGTACGATCCCGCTGAAGGGGAATCCCGAAAGCGAGATGCCGGCGAGGAAGGCCGCGACGAAGAGGGGGACGTTGAGCCACGCCGCCACTCCCATGAACCCAAACAGCACGCCGAGGACCGCGAGCAGCTGCGTCTCGGCGTCCAGCTCGCGCTCCAGCAAGACCGGCACGAGGCCCTTCATCACGACCCCGACCCCCACGAGGAGAACGATCGTCCCGCCCAGGCTGCCCACCACGGCCGCCGTTCCGTCCGGAAGGCGGATGAGCCCCGGCAGGAGGAGGACGACGAGGACGTCCTGCAGGAGCAAGGCCCCGAGCACTGTGCGCCCGAAGGGCTCAAACATCTGCTGTCGGCGCTGGAGGAGGCGCACGCCCACGATCGTAGAGCTGGCCGCCAGGGCCAGGCCCAGGTACAGGGCGTCGGTCGGGCCGTAGTTGAGCGCGTACGCAATCCCCAGTCCCGCCGCGGCGAGGCCCACAAACTGCACGACGCCAATCAGGAACGCGGTCCCCTTGAACGGGCCCACGCGGGCGAGGCTGAGGTCCGTCCCCGCCACGAACAGCAGCACGGAGACGCTCAGAAACAGCACGTCCTCGACGAAGGCAGGGTCGCCCACGGCGCCGGTGGCACTGAGCCCGAGGCTTCCGGCCAGCAGGAACGGGATGGCGGGAAACTGGGTCCAGCGCGACACCCCGTACCCGGCGGCCGCGAGGCCGAGCAGGATGGCAAGCTCCGTCATGACAGCACCTCTCTCGATTCGAGTTCGTGGAGCAGGCGCCGGGCCCCCTCGTGCTTCGACCGAATCAGGTAGTCCACCCCGAGGGCGCGGAGGCTGTCCTCGCTGGTGCGGTCGAACGCGTGGATGCTGCACGGCACGCCGGCCCGCCGGGCGTGGTAGGCCAGCAGGTTGTTGGTGCCTTCGATGCTGAGGCTGGACACGATCAGCCTGGCGTCTCCCCAGTCGGCCGCCGTGCGCGTCGTCTCGTGGATGGCATTGCCGTGGACGGTGCGCACGGAGAGGCGGGCGAGCTTCTCGGGGTCGGTGTCGACCGCCACGACCGTCTCGCCGTCCTCACTCAGCCGATCGACGATACAGCGACCGAGTGTATTCATGCCAATAACGACGACGTGGCCGCGCAGACCGTCCGGCGGTGGTTCGGGCGCCTCCTGCCGTGCCCCGAGCCACGCCAGCGGGCGGTACGGCTGCACGGCGGCGTAGAGGCGATCGCTGTAGAGGAGCAGGAACGCCGACAGGGCAAACGTGAGCAGGCCCACCAGCGTGATCACCGACAGGAGCGCCTCGTCGATCAGGCCCGACGACACGGCGAGCGCGCCGAAGATGAGCGAGAACTCACTGATCTGGGCCAGGCTGAGGCCGGCCCGGAACGAGGTTTCTTCCCCGTGCCCGAGCTGCGGCAGCACGGCGACGAGGAGGAGCGGCTTCACGACCATCACGAAGGCCGTGAGCGCCAGGGCGAAGGGCCACCGCGCAAGGGCCGCCCCCAGCTCCATCTGGAGGCCGAGCGTCACGAAAAAGACGATGATGAAGAAGTTCATCAGCGGGTGCACGCGCTGGCGCAGCTCGTGGCACTGCGGCAGCTGCGCGAGGGCGATGCCCGCCAGAAAGGCCCCCAGCTCGGGCGAGAGGTGCAGCGCCTCGGCCCCCAGCACCACGAGGAAGCACCAGAAGAGGCTCCAGATGAATAGCCCCTCGGGCATCCGGGAGATCCACCGGATGGCCGGCGGCAGGACGTACCGGGCCGCGGCCGCGATGAGGCCGCCGAGGAGGGCCATGCCCAGGAAGGCCTGCCCCAAGCCCCACACCACGTCGGCCCACGCCAACTCGCCGGGCCCCGCGAGGCCGGCCACGAACGTGAGCACCATCACCACCACCAGGTCCTGCACCAGCAGCACGCCCACGGCAATCTGGCCGTAGGACGCGTCGAGGTCGGCCCGCTTTTCGAGCATCTTGACGACCACGACCGTGCTGCTAAACATGATCGCCACCGCCACCACGACGGCTTCGACGACCGGCATCCCGAAAGCGCCCGCCAGCAGGCCCCCACCGAGCGCCGTGCCGCCCATCTGCACACCCCCCGCCACGAAGGCCGTCGTGCCCACCTCCTTGATCTTGTCGAGGCTCAGCTCCAGCCCCACCAGAAAGAGGAGCAGGATGATGCCGAACTCGGAGATGAGCTCAATCGTGTGGCTCACCTCCAGGAGCCCAAACGCCGGGCCCAGCAACAGCCCCGCCCCGATGTACGCCACAATGTTGGGGACGCGCACCACCCGCACCGTGACCGTAACGCCCAGGGCGGCCAGGAGCATGAGCCCGAGGCTGTTGAGCAGCTCGAATTCGATCACGAGACGGGGCGGACTGTGAGGTGGGACGACTAGCCTCCGTAAGCGCCGACGGGCCGTACGGAGGATTGCTCAAGGGCCGCCCGCAGGACATCAATCACGCTGCGGGAAGGAAAGGGTAACGAGCACGATTGGAAGACACAATTGACCGTGTTTGGGGGGCGACCGCTACCCCTGCCAGTAGCTCGGAGTCAGGACCACGAGGAAGGTCATGACCTCCAGGCGACCGGCGACCATGAGTAAGCACATGAAGATTTTCGTGGGAACCGGGAGGGCTTCGAACCCGCCCATGGGCCCGACGGTCCCGAAGCCCGGCCCGATGTTGCCCAGCACGACCAGCGTCCCGGAGAAGGCCTCGCTGAGGGTGAGGTTGATGCCCGCGCGGTGGGCGTCCACGGCAATGAAGCCGGTGCCGCCGACCACCAGGAGGAGATAGGTGAGGATCACGATGAGGATGCCCCGCACCACCGGCTCTTTCAGCGCGCGGCGCCCCAGCCACATCGGGCGCACGGACGAGGGGTGGATCGTCTGAAAGAGCTCACGCCCGATCACCTTCAACCCCACAATCCACCGCATCAGCTTGAGGCCGCCGGAGGTGCTGCCCACGCACCCGCTGGCAAACATGAGGAGCAGCAGGACCACGAGGACCTCTTCGCTCCACACCGCAAAGTCGGTGCTCGCGTAGCCGGTGGTGGTGAGCAGGGTGGCCGTCTGAAACGTGCCGTGCCGGAGCGTCTCTTCGAGGCCAGCGAACTGGCCGTTGCTCCACAGCATGCCGCTCACCAGGAGGCTCCCGACGGCGAAGACGGAGAGGTAGACCCGAAACTCCGTGTCGCGGGCAGGGGCCGTGGGGTCGGACACGATCGCCTGCCAGAGCAGCGTGAAGTTCATCGCCGCCACGAACATGAACGGAATGATGATCCACTGCACCGTCGGCGAGAACGCCTCGACGCTCCGGGCCTGTGGCGAAAAGCCGCCGGAGGGGATGGTGGTAAAGACGTGCGCCACGGCCTGGTAGGGCGTCATGTTGGGCGCGAGGCCGCCGTAGTGCACGCCCAACAGCAGCGCCAGCAGCACCCCCGAGCAGCCGATGTAGAGCAGCCAGAGGCGCCGGGCCGTCTCGGCGATGTGGGGCGTGAGCCGTTCCATGCGGGGGCCGGGCACCTCCGCGTCCAAAAACTGGGCGCCCCCGGCCGACAGGCGCGGCAGGACGGCCACCGCCAGCGCCAGGATGCCCATGCCGGCAATCCACTGCGTGAGCTGGCGCCAGAGCATGAGCGCCGCCCCGTGCTTCTCGATCGAAATGTCGAGCAGGATTGTGGACCCGGTCGCGGAGAAGCCGCTGAAGCTCTCAAAAATGGCGTTGATGGGCGTGGCGAAGCTGCCCGTCCCGCTCAGGAGGTAGGGAATGCTCCCCAGCAGAGAGACGAGAACCCAGGTGAGCGTCACGAGCAGGAAGCCGTCGGTCACCGTCAGGTCGCTGTCCCTCCCCGTCCATTCCAGCCCCCAGCCGACGACGAAGGTCCCGACGAGGGGCACGAGGAAGGGCCACACCGAGGTGCCGTGGTATACGGCGACGAGGCCCGGCACCAGGAAAAGGGCCGCGAACCACTTCAAAGTGGGGCCGAGCACACTGCTGACCCGGCGAACACGGCGTCCTGCAATCATATCGCCTCCAACACCTCGTCCGCCACGTCTGCGTCTACGAACATCACCACGTGATCCCCACGTTCTAGCACAGTCTTCCCGCGGGGCGTAAGGACGTCTCCGTTCCGAATGACGGCCCCGATCACAAAGTTGTGCGGAATGGCCTGGGCGGCGTCCTCGAGGGGGGTCCCCGCAAGGGGGCTGTGGTCGTCGAGCTCAACCTCGACGACCTCTCCCTGCTCGTGCCCGACGAATGTGATCTTCTCCACGCCGCGTGCACGCGTGTGTCGGAGAATTTCCTCGATGACCTCGCGGCGCGGATTCACCGTCACGTCGATGCCGCTGCGAGCAAAGAGTGGCTCGTAGGCCCCATTGTGGACGACTGAGAGCACCTGCTCGGCCCCGAGTTCCCGGCTTAGGACGGACGTGAGAAGGTTGCGCTCGTCGGGGGTGAGGGCCGACACGACGAGGTCGGTGTCCGCTACTCCCTCCTGCCGCAAAAAGTCTGGATTCGTCGCGTCGTCGTGAAGCACCAATGTGTCCGGAAGCTCCTGCGCCAGGGTTTGGGCGCGCTCGGAATCTATCTCCACGAGACGAGGCTCAAGGCCGCGCTGTTCGAGGAGGCGGGCGGTCTGGTATCCAATCTCCCCACCGCCGAGAATCAGCACCCGGCGGATGTTTTTTAGACGGGCTTCGGGGGCGAGTTTGGAGCCGAATCGTTCGACCTGGGTCGGCTTTCCGATTGCCAACAGTCGGTGTCCGGGGTGAAGATGCGTCTTGCCACGGACGATCTCCATCTGGTCGTCGTCGAACACCGCGACCAGGTTTACGCCGTCGCTCAGATTGATGGCCTGAACGGTCGCTTCGGCAACCGGGCTCTCCTCCGGAATGGTGAATTCGGCCATCACCACCCGGCCCTGCCCGAAGTATTCGACGTCGCGGGCCGTTGGGAGGCCGGCGACCTCGACGATGCTGCGTGCCGTGAGATGGTCGGCCCCCACCATCAAGTCGACGTTGAACGCCTCCCGAAGCTGCGACCACGTGGCCAGGTATTCCGTCTCGGCGACGCGGGCGATGGTGAATGTGCTCTCACAGAGCGCCCGGGCCGTGCTGCAGATAAGGATGTTGCTCCGGTCGTCGCTCGTGCTCCCGATCACCAGGTCGGCGGACGGGACCCCTGCGGTCTTCAGTACCTCAAGCCGGGCGCCGTCTCCCTCGTACGTGAGCACGTCGGTTTCGGCCCGGACCGAGTCGAGCCGGTCGGGATTTTTGTCGACCGCGATCACCTCGTGGTCTTCCGCCAGTGCGTGGGCGACGCTGCTTCCCACCTGTCCGACGCCAATGACGACGACCTTCATCAAACTAAGGGAAGTCCTTCGTGGAAACTACGAGGCCGGAGGGCGCGCGGCCGCAGAACAGTGACGTGGAGCGGGGGAGCCCCTCATCGTTGACGAATCTGCGCCAGGCAAAAGATGGCTGCTGGAGGGGGCAACCGCAAAGGCCCAATCTTCTTTCCTGTGAATCGCGACAAACATTGTTCGTTTGGGGCGGGGCAGGGGCCCCACGGACAACGACAAGGCGATCCCACGGTGCAGCGTCCGTCTCCTCCGACGCCTCTCCGAACTCTCTCAGTCGGGGAATGTTGTTCGATTTTAGGCGCAAATCAAATGGCACGGTCGTCTCGATCTGTGAGCTCCTCTTCCCCATGGCCCCGTTTAGACAAAGCGGAGTCGTGTGGCGGCTCTGGAACTGGTGGCGGTCGCTGAGTCCGCCGCAGCTGTTCGTGAGCGCGTTCTGTAACGCGGGCTTCTCCACGTTCACGACCTCGCTGGAGGCCTTCCAGTCCAACCTGCCGCTCCTGATGGTCGTGATGGGGCTCATTGTGGTGGGGGGCTCGGCTTCCTGACCCTGGAGGAACTGAACGTGTGGCGGCGCAAGCGCCGGGCCGAGGGCCGCTTTCGCCTGTCCGTGCACTCGCAGATCGTTCTGGCCACCACCGCGCTCCTGATCGTGGGCGGCTGGGCGGCCTTCACGGCGTTCGAGTGGCACAACACGCTGGCCGCAATGCCCGTCGGGGAGCGGCTCGTGAACGGCCTCTTTGCGAGCATCACCCCCCGCACGGCCGGGTTCAACACCATCGACTACGCGCAGGTGGAGACGGAGACGAACTTCTTGACGATTGTTTTCATGATGATCGGCGGCTCGCCGGGCTCCACGGCCGGGGGCATCAAGACGACCACGTTTGCGCTGCTGGGCCTCCTGGCGTGGTCGCGCCTACAAGGAAAGCCCACGACGAGCATTTCCGGGCGCACGATTCCGGAGGAGACCATTCAGAAGGCCATGAGCCTCTTCGTCGTGGCGTTTGGCATCGTGACGGCCGGCACTTTTCTCTACAGCGTCACCGAATTTGCCGACGGCGTCGCGGCCTCGGCCTCCCCCTTCCTGACCTGCATGTTCGAGGCGTTCAGTGCCTTCAACACGGTGGGGCTCTCGATGGGAGCCACCGGAGACCTGACCACGCCGGGCCGCCTGTGCACCGTCGTGCTCATGTTCATCGGGCGGGTGGGCACGCTCACGTTCGTGGCGGCGATGGCCCGCACGCCCAAGCGCATCAAGGGCGGCTTCCGGTACGCCTACGAGGACGTCTCGATCGGGTAGAAGGCGTGTGGGGGAGAGGGGAAAAGAGGAGGGGGGAGACGAATTAATGCGTGAAACGTGAGAGTACGTGGAGAGGTCTTGGGCCTACCGTCCTGCCACAGCTCAACGGCAGACCGGGCGGAATGGGGAGGCGACCGTCCAGTCACGAGTCACGCATCATCCCGCACGCATCACCAGCCCGTTTGGCTCGTACCAACGGCATCGCGGTAAAATTTCGCTTCGTTCGGATTTGCTTCTACACCTTATGCACCGATTTGTCATCGTGGGCCTCGGCAACTTTGGGTCGAGCGTCGCGGAGGCGCTCTACGGCCACGACGTCATCGCCGTCGACACCGACGAGACGGCCGTCGACGACATTGGGCCGCACTGCTCCCGGGCGGCGGTGGGCGACGGGCGGGAGGCGGCCATGCTAGAAGAGATCGGCGCGGAGGAGGCGGACGCCGCCGTGGTGAGCACCGGCGACGACATGACCGCCAGCATCCTGGCCACGATGGCGCTACAGGACCTCGGGGTGGAAACCGTCTACGTCAAGGTGATCTCGGACAACCACGCCCGCATTATGCGGCAGTTGGGCGTGGCCGAGACGGTCTTTCCGGAGCGCGACTCGGGCATCAACCTGGCCAGCCGCATCTCAGAGAAGGGGGTCGTTAACTACGTGCGAATGGGCCGGAATCTCAGTGTGCAGGAGCTGGTGGTGCCCGAGGAGTGGCGGGGCCACACGCTCCGCGAGCTCGACGTGCGGGCCGCGTACGGTGTGTCGGTCGTCGGCATCCACGAGACGCGGGCCGACGAGATGATCGTGCCGCCCGATCCCGACGATACGCTTCGTCGCACCGATACTCTCATCCTGGCGGGCAGGGACGAAGCCATCGAAGCGGTCGCGGCGCTGGCCAGTGCGACGGCGAAAGATGGGGAGTAACCCGGGATGTCCCCCAGCGACGTACTTCACGTCCAAACACCTCGGGCTCGTCAAGCTGGCTCGACGCCCTCAGGGTCCAACGACATATCCATTCGGTCAGCCGGTCGATCGGCCCGGTTGCGACGAGAATTTGTCTCCAGCGGGGGAACCCACTCATGGATCCACTCATGGGGGGACGCACCTTCTCTGAGAAACATTTTGGCGGAGGCCTTCCCGGCCTATTGCGGGCTCGTCGCGCCATGATGTCGTCGTTGTAAGCAACTGCTCGTTTCCGTTCGGGTAGCAGCCTAGACTGCCGTCGGACGGATCGGAAGCAGAGGCCAGCACTGGACGTCAAGCAAACTCGACCCGGACATGAGCGACTGGCACCGGCGGATCTTTCGGGCGACGGGGATTGTGGGGACTACCCTGTTGCTCTACGCCCTTCTGTACCAGTGGGGAATGGGAGCGTATGAGGATCGCTCGGTGCCCCTTGTACAAGCGTTGCAAGTGGTCATTGAGGCGATCACCACGGCAGGATTTGGGGGACACGCGCCCTGGTCGAGCCCACAGATGAACGCGATGGTCCTCTTGATGAATCTGACGGGGGTGCTGTTCGTCTTTCTCGCCGTGCCCCTGTTTGCCGTGCCGGTGCTGCGAGACGCCTTCGAGCAGCGCCCCCCGGAGACGTTCTCCGAGACGGATCACATCTTGCTCACGCCGCACACGTCTCGCATCGAGGTGCTCGTCGAGGAACTCGAGACCCGAAGCCGCAGCTACGTCGTCCTCGAGCCGAAGCGCGAGCGCGCCAAGACCCTCTACCGGGATGGGTATCCGGTCGTCCACGGCGATCCGGAGTCGGTCGACGCACTTGAGCGTGCGAGTCTTCCGGCCGCGGCGGCCCTCGTGGTCGATGGACAGGACGAGGTCGATACGAGCGTCATTCTTGCGGCCCGCGAACTCAGTGGCACGATCCAAACGGTGAGCGTCGTCGACGACGAGACGCTCGAGCCCTACCATTGGATGGCGGGGGCCGACCACGTTCTCTCTCCTCGCCAGCTCCTGGGGAAAGGACTCGCCCGAGAGATCCCGTTCCTTCTGCCGATGGGAGAAGACCCAGCGATCGAGATTGGCAAACACCTCGAAGTTGCGGAGGTCGACGTGGAGGAGGAAAGCTCGCTTTGCGATCAAACGATCGAACAGCTCCGGCTGCGCGAGCGATATGGGATTGACGTACTCGGGGCCTGGTTCGACGGCACCTTCGAGAGTCCCATCGGACCAGAGGCCCTCGTGGACTGCAACACGCGTCTTCTCGTGTCGGGCGCGCCCGACGCCGTCCAAGCGCTTCGACGGGACGAGAGCACCACGTTCCGGGCGCGCACGCAACAGCGGGTCGTCGTCATTGGGTACGGGCGGTCCGGGCAGGCGGCAGTCGACGTACTGGCCGATACGAGAGTCCGGCTGACGATCATCGACAGCAGGGACCATCCGGACGTGGATGTCGTGGGCGATGCCCGGGATCCTGGGGTGTACGAGAGGGCTGATGTTGGGACCGCCGACGCCATCATCATCGACGTCGACGATGACACCACCACGCTGTTCGCTACGCTCATCGCGCGGGACACCAGCCCGAACGCCCACATCGTGGCCCGCGCCAACAAAGAGGAAAACGAGCGGAAGATTTACCGAGCCGGGGCGGACTACGTCCAGTCGCTGGCCATGATCAGCGGTCGCATGATGGCCGAGACGATTCTGGCGGACGAGGACGTACTGTCCTTTCAAATGAAGATCGACGTGGTACGTCTTGAGACCGGACGTTTGGCCGGGCGGACCCTCGCGGAGGCCGATGTCCGGGCCGAAACGGGGTGCACTGTGGTCACAGCGCTTCGCGGAGACGACGTGATCACGTCGCTCGATCCGAACGCGTTTGTGTTTCGGGACGACGACCAGGTCGTCGTTGTGGGGACGGACGCAGATGTCCGTCGCTTCGAAGAACGCTTCCTCCGGTAAGTGGCACCGCCCGCGTCCTGGTAGGCCTGCACACGTGTTCCGATAGGTTCTTGAAGCACTACCTCATGAATCCCTCCTATCTCTTCGTCACACCAAGAGTGACTTGGATCCCATAATCCGTACGGCCAGATCGGCTCCAGGTCGGGGTCTGGAACGACGGTTCGGAAAAGAACAGTTAAAAAAGTTTGCGGAGGCAAGATTCCATTAGAGGAGAGAATGCAGGGTTTATCTCCAGCCGGGTCCTTCAATTCTTTCCCCGAATATTCAGCACGCCCCCTTCGATCGACGCCCCGGGATGGTCCCTCAAGGCGATCCGGCCTGCATGGTTGGCTCGGCGGCGTTCTGGGCGTACCCTTCCCGCGGCGCGACGAGGAACAGGGCCCCGAGGCCCGCTATGAGGAGAGCGGAGAAATCATGGGACGCATGTCAGAGCGAGCTTCCGATGGGGGCGCGGGACGGGGACTTGGGAGCGACGTGAGGGTCAGGCGTCCGCGACGGTCTCCGTGACTTCGCCGGTCTCCGGGTTCTTCAGGATGCGTTTCAGGTTGCCGCCGGGCATTCGCTCCTCCTTGATCAGGGTCTTCCCGTTCACCTCGGGGGCCTCGACCGTCATGCGCGGCGTCTCCTCCGCCCCCCGCCACTCCTCGAGCTCGACGGGCGTCCAC
>Ga0207753_1000930_pt1 | contig 10543 bp, 10 predicted proteins | sample PonA233FremontCA_2_FD_187273 | JGI IMG/M metagenome (GOLD analysis project Ga0207753, IMG submission 187273) | Salt pond sediment microbial community from Fremont, CA, USA - Pond A23 Sediment 3 (SPAdes) | ecosystem: Environmental > Aquatic > Non-marine Saline and Alkaline > Saline | place: USA...
AGCAGGAACAGGAGAACGAACAGGAGAGCGAACAGGAAAGTGAGCAGGACACTGACGGTGTGCTGAACGAGCAGGAGAACGAACAGGAGAGCGAACAAGAGGGCGAGCAGGAGCAGGAAGTAGAGAACGGCGTCCTCAACGAACAGGAACAGGAGAACGAACAGGAGAGCGAGCAGGAGAGTGAACAGGACAGTGACGGCATAGCCAACGAGCAAGAGAACGAACAGGAGAGCGAACAAGAGGGCGAGCAGGAGCAGGAAGTAGAGAACGGCGTCCTCAACGAGCAGGAACAGGAGAACGAACAGGAGAGCGAGCAGGACAGCGAACAGGACAGTGACGGCATAGCCAACGAACAGGAGAACGAACAGGAGAGCGAACAGGACAGCGAACAGGAGCAGGAAGTCGAAGACGGTTCGCTCAACGACCAGGAACAGGAGAACGAGCAAGAGAGCGAGCAGGACAGCGAACAGGACGCTGACGGCGTGCTGAACGAGCAGGACAGCGAGCAAGACAGCGAGCAAGAGGGCGATCAGGAACAGGAGATCGAGGGCAGCGGCAACGAACAGGACGCCGAACAGAGTAGCGATATCGAGCAGGACAGCGAGCAGGACGCCGACGGCGCGCTGAACGACCAGGACAGCGAGCAGACCGCCGAGACGAACCAGGAGCAAGAGCAAGAGATCGACGGAAACGGCAACGACCAGGAGAGCGACCAGTCGATCGAGGTCGACCAGGAGAGCGAGCAGGACGCTGACGGCGGCGAGGACCAGAGTCAGTCCTCTGACGTCGAAGTCGACCAGTCCCAGGAGCAGTCGACCAGCGGCAACGGCAACGACCAAGACCAGAGCCAGTCGACGACGGTGACGACGAGCCAGAGCCAGAGCTGAAGCCGGTCACGAAGCGGTACCGATCGGCTATCGGTCGATTCAATTTTTCGGCTCTGTTCGACCAGAACTCGGAGACGGAGCTCCGAGTAGCCGAATAACCTCTCGGTACTATCCCGGTTCCTGCGGGCGGTAGCAACTGCCGTGTCGGACGAGAACGCTGTTTCCGAACGCCGGCATCGAAATGACAGCTTTCTCACAGACGCGTCTCGCGACCGGACCACGCCGCTACCGGAGTGACCGAACAACGACCGTTACCGTAGCTATTGGCAGACCATAACAAATCCACCGCCGGGTTCGCTGTGTTACATACCGATGGCTGCTGGAAAAATGCGTGCCAAAAAACGCTCCCGACGATCAGCGTCGGTACGCCCGAAGCGACGTATCACACTTGTCCTGCTACTGGTGGTCGTCCTCGCCGGTAGTGTGCCCTTTGTCGCGATCGGTGCCGGACAGGACAGAGCGGCGACCGACCTCGCCGGGCCTGACCGAACGACCGAGACGGCCGGTGGCACCGGGGACCGGCGGGCGGACGCACCGACCGGCCGCGTCGACCTGGCCGACAGCCACGCTCGTGTCACTGGCGGCGCCGACGGCGATCGGTTCGGACAGTCCATCGCTGCCGTCGGTGACGTAAACGGGGATGGCCACGAGGACATCGTGATCGGCGCGCCGAACGCGAGCGACACGGGCGCGGCGTATCTGTTCTACGGGCCGGTGGATCGAACCGCCGTCGCGCCCGAGGACGCGGATCTGGTCATGAGAGGGGAGGGCGTCGGGGATAGAGCGGGATGGGCCGTCGCCGGCGGGGATGTCGACGCCGACGGCGAGAGGGAGATCGTGGTGGGAGCCCCCCGAAACGACGGCGGTGGACCGGACGCCGGCGCCGTCTACGTGGTGGCGGCCGACGACTCGGCGGGCGGCGAGAGCGCACTCGCCGACGCGGAACACACGCTCGTCGGTCGGGACGCCGGCGAGCGAGCGGGCTTTTCGGTAGCTTCGCGCGAGGGCACCGACGGACGGTCGTCGCTCCTCGTCGGGGCCCCGGGCGGCCGGGAGACCGACGACCCAGGACGGGCATACGCAGTCGCAGCGTCGTCGCTGTCCCGGGAGAGCGAACTCTCCATCGCGGACGCGACGTTCGTCGGGGAGCGCGACGGCGACCGGGCGGGATGGGCCGTGACGTGGGCGTCGAACGTGATAGGTGACGGAACCACCAGCGCGGTCATCGGCGCCCCGAACCACGACACGGACCGCCACCAGCGAGCCGGTGCCGTGTATATCGCGTCGGCGAACGCCTCCGGCACCGTCGACCTCGGGACGGCGGCCGGGACGGTAACCGGCGCAGCGGCGAACGACAGCGCGGGGTTCTCGGTCGCCGCTGTCGGCGACATCGACAGTGACGGGTACAGCGAGGTCACCGTGGGCGCCCCGTTCAATGACAGCGGTGGAGACGGGGCCGGGGCGGCGTACGTCCTCTCCGGGGGTCCGGAACGGCGCGGCGAGAGCAGTGTCGAGCGCGCATCCGTCTCGATGTTCGGCGAGGGCACAGGTGATCGGATGGGCTGGGCCGTCGCGGGCGGTGGCGACGTCGACTGCGACGGCCACGGCGACGTGTTCGTCGGTGCACCGTTCCAGGACGCCGGTGGTCGGGACGCGGGCGCGGCGTACCTGCTGTACGGTCGCGCCGGGACGGGCGACGTCGGCGCGGCGAAACTGGTCGGGGCGACGAGGGGGGCCCGGGCGGGCAGTGACCTCGGGTCGCTGGCTGGCTCCGAGTCGGGGCGCGACGCGCTGATCGGTGCACCAGCACAGGCACCGGGGGCCGTGAGCGTCGTGTCTGGCTCCTGTCCGGCGTCCGACGGAACGGGCAGTGAGCCAACCGAGACGCCCGACGGCGAGACCCCCGATCGTGCGTCCGCTCCCGACACGCCTGTCCGGACTGCCGACGAGGCCGGCGGCGAGGGACCCTCGCAGACAGAACCCCAGGGTGAGCCGGAAAATCGGGACGGAGCCGGGAGTGGCGAAGGCGAAACTGCGGAGACGGAGCCGCCCGAGCGGTCGCCGACGCCGGACGCGGCGCCGCGTCAGTCACAGGGGAGCTACATCTCCCAGACGCAGTGTCAGCGCCAGACGGGCGACGGCCAGCAGCGCCAGAGACAGAACCAGCGGGTCGTGACCAACCAGGCCCAGAGGGACGGGAGTCCGGCACAGTCCCAGGGGATCCACGTCGACCAGCGGCAGTGCCAGTCACAGGCGTCAGTGGGGAACGCCACACAGCGGCAGTCTCAGTCCCTCGTCATTCGGTTCGTGAGCCAGCGCCAGTGGGGTGGCACGAACCGGGTGCAAACACAGACCGGGGCGAGCGAGTCGACCCAGTCACAGACCCAATCACCGAGCGACGCCGGGCAGTATCAGCGCCAGCGGCAGGTGTTTGTCGTGTCCTTCCTCGTGCAAAACCAGACGACTGGGGGAGAGACAGACAGCGCGGAACAGCGACAACGACAGCGCCTCGACGTCGATCAGGAACAGAGCCAGGCACAGACGGGCGGCCTGAATCAGAGCCAGCGGCAACGCCAGCGCGTGTCGGTGGTCTACGAGGGACAGACACAGCGTCGGGCCGGCACACAGGCCCAGCGGCAGCGTCAGTGGGCAACCGCCAGCCAGACGCAGGCACAGGCCCGGACAGCGAACGCCACGAACCAGTCACAGCGGACGAGCGCCGCTCTCGGCCAGACACAGGGCCAGACGCAGAACGCGACGAACCGCTCGCAGGTCCAGAACCAGACTGGCCGCGTCGACCAGAACCAGTCCCAGCGCCAGTCCAATCGGACACAGCGCCAGCGACAGTCGCTCGCTGGCACGCAAAACCAGACCCAGTCGGGCGGGCGGAATCAGACGCAAAACCAGACCCAGTCGGCCGAGTCGACACTCACCCAGTCACAGAACGGGACCGCCGGCGCGAGCAATCGGACGGCGAACGCGACTGTCGACACGAGACAGAACCAGAGTCAGACTGACGGACGCGATCGGACGGCGAACGCGACTGTCGGTGCGGCACAGAAGCAGCGCCAGACGGAGACCCTCTCGGTCGACACTGGGCAGGTTCAGCGCCGCGACGAGACGACAACCACGGGCGACGGTGCCGCGTCGACGCCCGCGAACACGTCGACCAACGACACCGCGGCACCGGCCGAGACCCGGACGAACACGTCGACCAACGACACCGCAGCGCCGGTCGAGTCCACCGCGAATACGTCGACCAACGACACCGCAGCACCGGCCGAGACCCGGACGAACACGTCGGCCAACGACACCGCGGCACCGGTCGAATCCACCGCGAACACGTCGACGAACGAAACGACGGCGGTCGCTGCGACCGGCGGCGATCCGACAGCCACACCGGCCGAGACAACGCCGGTCGCCACCGAGAAGCGCGTCTCTCGGTCACGGACCGAGTCGGGGACAGACGCGACGAGAGGTACCGGGGCGGGTGACAACACGTCGGCGCAGTCGACCGAGACGGGGCCGCCGCCCACGAACACGACGTCGCCCCGTCGACCGGCCACGCCCGCGGACAACGCGACGGCCGTCTGATACGACATGAGTGACAGTAGCGCAACCGGCTGGGAGAGCACTGACCCCCTCGCCGGTCGAACGTGTGTCGGCCGGTCTGATGAGAGAGATCGACGGCGATGACGAAACAATCCCACAGGAGCGGGCAGGAAAGAGAGTGGTCCGCTGGACAGTTGTACGACCTCTTCCGCAATATTCGGCGTCGATACGTACTGTACTATGCGAAGCAGGCCGATAGACCGGTATCCGTGGACGAACTGGTCAAGAAGCTGTCCCGCTGGGAAGAGCCCATCGACGCGGCGGGACACGCTGCGGAGCACCGCCGGTCGATCTACAACTCGCTCCGGCAGACCCATCTCCCGAAACTCGAAGACGCTGGGCTACTCGAGTACGACAGGGACGAGCAGTCGGTGTGGCTCACCGAGCAGGCAACCCGAGTGGAGTGTTACCCGACCGCGACCACGTCCGTCTGGGGCCGAAAGTACCGCCTGTCGTGTCTGTTCGTGGCGATCGTCGCTGTCGTCGACCTGGTGGCGACACTCCCGGTCGTGGGGCTCCCGAGCCCCGTCTGGAGCAAGGGCATCTATCTCGCGTTCATTCTCGTGACTATCGGGCGTATATACCGCCGCTATCGCCGAAACCGTCGGTTTCGACGGAACGGCCCCGACATCGTCATCGATTGAGCGACAGCGCGTCGCGGGCCTGGACCGCTCGGTTCGAAGGGGATCGGAGAAGTAGTGAGATCGCTCGGCGGGATGAGAGGCGCTAGTCGTCGGCGGTGAGGGGTTCGGCCTCTTCCTGCTCGGTCTCCTCGGCGGCGATAGCGTCTTCCTCCTCCTCCTTTTTCGCCTTGATCTTCTTCATGCGGAAGATCTCTTCGCGCTCTTGCTCTTCGAGTTTCTGCTCGATGTACTCCTTGTTGTCGTGGAGGTCGGGCAGGAGCTTGAACTCCAACGCGTTGACGCGGCGTTTGGTGGTCTCGATCTCCTCTAGCATCTTCTTCATCGCCGTCTCGACCTCGGCCGCGAGGATGATGTTCTCGATGAGTTCCTCGTAGGCGTCGGCGGCTTCGTCGATGCGCGCTGAGGTGCCCATCACGCCGTAGCCCCGTTCGTCCAGGGACTTCTTGACGCCCGTCGAGTCGATCTGCGGGACGACGACGCCCATGATGTTTTTCGACTGCGTGGTGAGTTCCGGGTGTTCTTTCAGCGCCGCCGCGGCACCGCGCACCGCCACGTCCCCTTCCATCGCGCGGGCCATGTTGATCGCGTCCTGGGCGCGATCGTAGGAGTCGTCGAGGTCATCACGAACGTCCTGGGCCTGATCGAGGATATCCATGAACTCCATGATGAGGCCGTCACGCTTCTTTTCCAGCGTATCGTGCCCGCGCTCGGAGAGCTCGATGCGGTCCTCGATCTGCATCAAGTTCTTCCGAGTGGGTTTGACGTCCTTCGCCATTACAGGCCCGTTTCGGGCGTAGCCAGTTAACCGTTTTCAGTCGTCTCGCGGCGCTGTCGGGATCGCTGTCCGAAAAAATCGACGCCAGCACGGTGCTGGTGGTTCGCTCGCGCGCGACGAGGGGCCGCCCGGCAGCCCTCGCTAGTCGTCCGCCGGGGTCGCGCCGGTCGCCTGCGAGGCCCCGTCGAGGACGCTGTGGCTGCGCAGGAGGATGAACCCGAAGCCGACCTTGGCGACGAGGTCGATGACCATGAAGCCGGCCGTCTCGGTGAAGATACCGACCAGCGCCAGCCCTTCGGTGCCGACCAGCCACCAGACGGGGTAGACTAGCCAGACGACGGCGACGAGGTTCCGCAACGTGCGGAAGGTACCCTGTGTGTCGCTCGGGAGATCCGTCACCCGACCCGACAGCGAACTGAACAGGAAGTACAGCAACACCAGCAGGAACGCGGTGCTGATGCCCCACCAGATCAGCCGCTCTGCGCCCGCCGCCAGCACGCCGCTTCCGGCCGACAGCGTCGCCACCGCGCCGGTACCGATCATCAGCACGTCGAGGCTGACGAGCGTCGAGATCGTGTTGCGGTCTGCCCCCGCGAGCAGCGCGAGGTCGTACAACAGGAGTGGGGTCGTGAACAGCCAGTCCGTGTACCGTGCCCAGTAGATGGGCGCCTCCGGATCGTTCGGTAACTCGATGAAGGTGAGTCCGAAGCCGAGCGCCATCGCCAGATAGTTCACGAACGCGATCGCCGTTATCAGTATCGTGGCGATGTAGAACTTCTGGCGCCGGTCGTCGGTCTCACCCCAGCCTCGGCCGATGAAGTACAGCATGCCGAGGAACATGCCTGCTGTGCCGAGCCATAGCCATATCTGTTCGCTTCCTGGTTGTGGCATAGTGCAGATACAGTTTGGTTTCCACAGGTAAAGTTTAACACACCCAATCAGTTTGGTAAGAACCGGCGAAGGTTGCGATCGGATGGGTCAGTGGTCGGTAATGGGTTTCTACTCAGGTGTCCACCGGGCAGCCGTTGATCTCCCCGCCTCGCATCCCGTCGGCCAGCCAGTAGATCGAGAGGGTAAGCACGACGACGGCGCCGAGCGCGAACTCCAGGCCATCGAGCGGGAGAAAGAGCAGCGTCGTCGAGACGCCGACGAGCGAGAGCAGGCCCAGCAACACCGCCGAGCCACAGGCCGCACACCCCGCCCCGAGCGTCCCCAGGACGAGTCCCGCCGCGCCCGCCCCACTCTGCTGTAGATCGAGGCCGTGCTCCCGGAAGTGGTAGGCCGCCATCGCGATGTCGACGCCGGTGAGCAGCGCGACGGTGACCAGCAACAGCCCCTGTGCCGGCGTGAAGAACTCGCCGACGAACGGGTATAACTCCACGAGGAGTGTCAGCCTGTTCGACAGCGGTAGCGAGCCACCGACGACGAGGTTCAGCACGTAGGCGACGTTCAGCGAGACTGCGAAGGCGGTCAGCGAGGCCACGGTGGCAAGTACCGCGACGGCGGCGTAACCCGGTAGCCCGAGGACGAGTCTGGCGGTCCGGCCCATCAGCCGCCAGTCGGTCCGCCGCGTCGGGAGTCGGACGCCAGCCACCATCAGTTCACCTGGAGCGCACTCGCGATGGCGTCGTAGCTCACGCTGCCGTTGACCGACGAGACGAACTGTCCGTCACGGAACAGGAGGACGATGGGCGTCTGTCCCGGCAGGTCGGCGTTCTCGGCGGCCGAGATATCGGCCTGTACCGCGTCGTCGTGGGCCATGTTCCGGGCGTCCTCGACGACGGCGGTACCGTCGACGTCGGTCGAGTCGGCCAGGAACGACTCGGTCCGGTCGAGCACGTTGTCGACGGTGAACCGCCCTTGCGTGGCGAAGTAGTGGCCAAACAGCGCCCAGAAGGCCTCGTCGCTACGGGCGAACGTCGACTCCAGGGCCTGTGTCGCCGGCTCACCCCACGGGTAGATGATGGGATAGGTCCGCACGACGTACGCTCCCAGGCCCGCGTCGACGATGTTCGACTCGATCTCCGGCACCGTGTTCTCGTGGAACCGCCGACAGGTCGAACAGGACGGGTCCTCGAACGCCAGGACGACGTGGCCGTCGAGATCGCCCCGCCGTGGCTGTGCGTCGAGGTCCGCCGCCGCCGGGTGGTCGTCGACGGACTGGCCGGTCTCGCTTCCCCCACAGCCCGCGAGCGAGCCGACGATCCCAGCCCCCGCGAGCGTCAACACACGCCGTCTGTTCATATCGGAGTGGACGGACGGGGGCCGTTTAGCCGTTGTTCCAATTTGCGCCCAAAAGGGACAACCGTCAAACCCGCGGGGCCGGTAGGTCGGACCGGCCGATGACGAACCGGTGTTCCGAGCCGGGGTGACTCCCCGGCGGTGACGAACCCTATGAGTGCCGAGGCCCCCGTATTTCACGGGCAAATGGCGTCTCTAAGGGTATCTGGGAGTGGCCACAGTAGACAGAGGCCCCAGTCAGGTCTCCCCACGAGCAGGCAGACACGGATTTAAGAACGTTGCCGAGCAATCACACAATATGGCCGCTGAAATCTCCGACCGCGTTCGAGAAATCGCCGAGACTCGGGGCCTCCCGGAGTCCGAAGTGTTCGAACGGGCACTCGAACGCGGCCTCGAAGACCTGTGGGAGGACCTCGTGCTCGCACAGTACCTCGATGGCGAACTCGATCGCGAGGAAGCCATCGAACACGTCGGCCGGACGAAAGTCGAGCGAGCGGAACGAGAGCATGAGGTCGTTGAGGAAGACGTCGACTGGGGCCTAAACGCGTGACGCTCGCGGCCGTTTCGGACGCCGGACCCCTCATTCATCTCACCGAAATCGATTCGCTCGAACTGCTCTCGGCGTTTGAAACGCTCCTCGTTCCAGAGACGGTTTACGAGGAAATCGAGGCCGGTGGTGTTCCGGACGGGTTGGCCGCCCTCTCGTACGAACTCGTCGAAGCCGACGAAAGCCGAATCGGAGCGGAAGAACTGGATGCCGGAGAACGCGCTGCATTTGCGGTCGCAAAAGAGCGGGGAGTCGTTCTCTTGACCGACGACCTCGCCGCCCGAGAGACGGCATCCAACGCTGACATCGAAGTACGCGGTTCCATCGGCGTCATCGCGCTCGGTTACGGCCGCGGGTTACTTGACAGAGACGAAGCGGCGTCCTATATGCGGGCACTCCAGCGCGAGACGAGCCTCTTCGTGACCGACGCGGTCGTTGAGCGCGGCATCCAGATGCTGGACGAGCTATAACGGAACGAGAAGGCCCGATAGACGCTATAAGCACATTCACTATGGATAGATTGTGAGTCGTGAGTGCAGAGGCCCCCGTATTTCACGGGCAAATGGCGTCTCTTGGAGCATCTAGCTGTGGCCACGGTAGACAGAGGCCCCGGTCACCTCAGCCTCCGCTCGCCGCGTCGGACTGGAGATCGTTCGTCTATGGGGAGAGCGCCACGCCGAACAGCAGCCGAAGACTGATGAACGCGTATACCCGAGTATACGACATATGAGCAAATCGGTCCGCATCTCCGAGGAGTTCCACGAGTTCGTGATGGCTCACAAGCGCGAAAACGAGACCATGGAAGAGACGCTCCGCCGGCTCATCGGGGGACCGCATCCCGAGGATGTCGCCGGAATCCTCTCCTCGGAAACGGCGACAGCCATGCGAGACCGTCTCGAAACCAAGCGCGAAACGGATGCCAAAGCGAAAGATAAACTGCGGGAGCGGTTCGAGTGATCCTCGATACGTCGTTCCTGATCGATCTCTTCGACGGTCGCGAGGGTGCCTTCGAGAAAGGTACCGAACTCACCGAGACGAAGACCGTTCAGCGCGTTCCCTCGCCGGTCGTCATGGAACTCTCGTACGGTGCCGAGTTCGGCAACGAGGACGAGCGGCGGAACGTCAGGAACGCGCTCCGGATGTATCCGGTCGTCGAACAGAACGAGACGATCGCTAATCGCGCCGGACTGCTCCTCGCGCGGGCCGACCAGAACGCCGACGGTGAAAGCGGCATCGACAAAGTCGATCCGATGGTTGCGGCAGTCGCTGACGTCTACGATGAGCCGGTCCTCACCGACAACGTCGAGGACTTCACAGCACTCGGCGTCGGGGTCGAGACGTACTGATACTGGTGGCTGTAACAAACTGACGTAATTCGGCACCCCGTGTGCCGAATATCTTTGCGAACTTACAGCCACCAGTATGAGACGTGGATAGATAGTGAGTCGTGAGTGCCGAGGCCGGCTTCCCGCTCCCGTCTATGTCCCCGCCCGTCCCGCGGTGTCGAACGCAACTCGAACATATATGATTACCAGAATTAACACTATGGGAATGTTTATGCTGCACAGCGGAGTATACGATCTAGAATATGTCACACACCGACTCTCGGCAGTCCTCAGCAACGCCACCGTCTACCGACACGGACGCTGCTCCTGCGGGAGTCGACCCGTCCTCCAGTCCGCTCACCCGTCGGAAGCTCCTCGCCGTCGGTGGCACCGTCGGCCTGGCCGGCCTCGCCGGCTGTCTCGATGCCGCCGAGGACCTGCTGGATCGGGCGAGCGACGCGGCGGTCAGTACGACCAGCGCGACACCCGCTGCCTTCTACGGCGGCGCCGGC
>Ga0207753_1000931_pt1 | contig 10538 bp, 8 predicted proteins | sample PonA233FremontCA_2_FD_187273 | JGI IMG/M metagenome (GOLD analysis project Ga0207753, IMG submission 187273) | Salt pond sediment microbial community from Fremont, CA, USA - Pond A23 Sediment 3 (SPAdes) | ecosystem: Environmental > Aquatic > Non-marine Saline and Alkaline > Saline | place: USA...
AACGCCGTCGGCCGCTCCGGCCGGGAGTTCCAGCAGCGTGTCGGCCCGCGCCCAGCCCAGCCCGTACCACGCGGGGACGGTCTTGACGGCCTGTACCTCGTCGTCGGCCAGCCACACCGCGTCGATCGGGAACGGGACGAACACCATGTGGATCGAGCGGTGTCCGACACCGCCAAACGGGAACACGAGCGCGTAGTCGGCCGGAATCGACCGGCGAAACATCAGCCCGCGGGCCTGTGCCAGCGTCGACTCCGCCACGTCCACCTCGCTGGCGAGGACGCGGGCCCGGTCGTCGGGGTCGTGGACGACGCGCATACGCCTGCGTGGGGACGTCGCCAAGTAAGCGTTCCGTCAGAGCGAGGACTGTGTCTCAGCGAGAGCGCGGCGAATTCGATGTCCGGGACCGAACGCAGTGAGGTCCCGCTTTTTCGCCCACGTTTTTCGAGGCGCCCTCCCGCAACGAGCGAAGCGAGTGAGGAAGGGCGACGATGAAAAAGGTGGTGGGACAGATTCAGGTGGCCGCAAGCCCGACGACGGGTATGGAGAAGGCACCGGGCGGGACGAGCGTCGGCGTCTCGGACCCGTACGACCACGTCGACCGGTGTGATTTCGTCACCGACGAGGGGACGTGTCGATGGGCGCGCGAACACGGCCACCACGACCCCGAGTTCGCGGACGCCCGCAGCGCAGAGGCGTTCCGGTGTCCGGCAGCGGTAGGACCCGATGACGACTCGCGGGACGCCGAGTGGGAGTGGGCGGACTGCCCGCACTTTCGGTGTCGGAACCGCGACCGCGAGTGTGCCCGGTGTGGCCTCGAAGAGCGGCGCAACGCCCACGACGACTCGCGGCCGCTCCTGGAGGAACACCACCTCTCCTACAGCGACGCGACCGAGGCCGACGGGCTGGCCCACGAGATCACGGTCTTTCTCTGTCGGTGGTGTCACGCGAAGGTCCACGACTCCTGGGCGCGCGTCGACGACGACGCCAGTCCCGACCCGGAAGCAGTCGCCGCCCGGGAGGGACGCAAGACCGAGGAGCGGTCGGAGCTTGGCTTCCAGTCCGCGGCCGAGCGGTACGGCGACGAGTAGACTCGGCGCTGCGGGCGACGACGGTCGTATCAGGGGATATATAGGCCGGGCTCGCCTGTAGTCAACCAATGACCCACATCGTCGTTATCGACAACCACGGCCAGTTCACCCACCTGGAGCAGCGGGCGCTCCGGGACATGGGCGTGGACGTGGAACTGCTCGACAACACCACCCCACCCGAAGCGATCGACGCGGACGGTATCGTCCTCTCGGGTGGCCCCGACATGGACGACATCGGGAACTGCGCCGACTACCTCGATATGGACGTGCCGGTGCTTGGCATCTGTCTGGGGATGCAGCTCATCGCCGACCGGTTGGGCGGCGAGGTCGGCGGCGGCGAGTACGGCGGCTACGCCGACGTGACCGTCGAGATACTCGACGACGAGGACCCGCTCGTGGGCACGCTCGCCCCCGAGACCCGCGTCTGGGCCAGTCACGCTGACGAGGTGAAGGCGGTCCCCGACGGCTTTACTCGCACCGCGACCTCCGACATCTGTGGCGTCGAGGCGATGAGCGACGTCGATCGGGGCCTCTTCGGCGTCCAGTGGCATCCGGAGGTCGCCCACACCGAAGAGGGTGAGGCGGTCTTCGAGAACTTCCTGGCAGTCTGTGACCGGCAGTCCGCGCCGCGACAGTAACCCGGAAACGGGAGCGGCTGGATTTATGTAGTGCGACGAGATTGCATAAATCGATGACTGCCACACAGGGGAATCTGGCGAGCCTCTCCCGGTTCATTTTCCGGGCGCCGAACTGGTACGCCAGCCTCGGGTTCGCCCTGTGTATCGCGGCCCTGACCGGCGTCGGCGCGTTCGATTCGCGGTTCGTGCTCGACGACGCCTGGCAGGGCGTGTTCTTCATCGGCCTGCCGACGGCCATCGCCGGCGCGGTGACCCCGTGGATCGACCGGCGGCTGGGCGGTCAGATGACGCCCAACCGCGCCTCGCTGCTCGCGCTGATCTGTGAGCTCATCACCGTCGGCTTCCTGACCGTCGGGGGAGCCATCGCCGTGCTCGTGCCGTCACTGGGCGCGAACTTCGTCTTCGACGTGTTGCTGGTCGCGCTGGCGTCGATCTTCGCGTTCCGGCTGCTGATCATGCTGGCCGTCTCACGGTACAGTTTCCCGAGAGCGATCGTGCCCGCGAGCGTCCAGACCGTCGCCGCGGCCGCGATGCTCGCCATCTACGGCGGCGCGACCACCTACATCCTGGACGATCCGCAGTTGACGGAGCTGCTGGTCCGGTCGGACCAGGCCCCGCCGGCGTTACAGGGCTTTATTCCCGCGGATTTCGCCCTTCTCGGGACGATCTGTCTGCTGTACGCGCTTGCAGTATGGGTGTTTCTGGTCACCATCGATCGGCCGTGGCGCTCCTCGCTGGGCGTCTCGGCGCTCGACTTTCTCCGCGGGTTCGTCGGCTACCTCGCGGAGGGGTCCGACGAACTGGAGACGTTCTTCGAGAAGATCGGCGAGGAGGCCATCGTCCCGGTGACCGTGCTCGCGGTCCGCCGGCCAGACGGCGACGAGAAAGCCCGGTTCGTCCTGCCGATGATACACCCCGGACCGATGGGCGAGATCGGCGGCGGGAACCTCCCCAAACGGGTCGCCGAGTCCGCCGACGGCCTGGCGTTCCCGCCCCATGCCACCGCCGGCCACGACTTCAACCTCGTCACCGAGAGCGAGGTCGGGACCGTCCTCGAGGCGGCCGAGCGGGCCTTCGACGGGATCGAGTACAGCGCCGAGGCCACAGCGGCCCACCGACACGAAGAGGGCGAAGCGACCCTGCTGGGGCAGGCGTTTGGTGACAACGCCGTCGTCGTCAACACGTACGCCCCCGGCTGTGCCGACGACGTGGACTACGCGGTCGGCCTCTCGGCGATGGCCGAAGCCCGGACCGGGGGGGTAGAGGAGGTGTTGCTGGTCGACGCACACAACTGCAACGACGGGCTGGACGGCGAGGATCTGGGCCACGTCGTCCCGGGGAGCCAGCGCTCGTTCGACATGATACACGGCGCCGGCCACCTCGGCGAGCGACTCGCGGCGGCCGAGACGGGGACGCTTCGCTGTGGCGTCGCCTGGACCGAGACGGACTGGGTGCCCGAGGAGGGGATCGGGCCGCTGGGGATCCGTGTCTGTGTCTTCGAGGTCGGCGACGACCGGACCGCCTACGTACTCGTCGACGGGAACAACATGGAACCCGGTCTGCGCGAGCGGATCCTCGACGCCGTCGACGGCGTCGGGACGGTCGAGGTGATGACCAGCGACACACACATCGTCAACACGATGGACGCCGAGAACCAGGTGGGCGACGAGATCCCCGGGGCCGAGATCGTCGAGTGTATCGAGGGAGTGATCGGACGTGCCGTCGACGACCTCGAACCGGTCGAGGCCGGGATGGCCAGCGAGACGGCCGAGGTCACCGTGTTCGGGAACGACCGAACCGAGACGCTGGCGTCGACGGCCAACGCGATGGTGTCGCTGGGCGGGGCACTGGCTGTCACGTTCGTGCTGGCGACGATGGCCGTCAGCATCCTCATCTTCCTTCTGGCCGGCGGCTGAACCGGCTCCGACTCCAGGACGGCGTGCGATCCCCGAGAGTCACCGGTGTCGTTGCCCCTCGATTCCATTACTAACTAGACCTAGTTAGTAACGAAAATGTTTATGGCGGTGGCGTCCGCGTGACACACGTACACATGAAACTGACACGGCGTGACGCCATCGGGGCGCTCAGTGCCGCCGGGATCACGGCGCTTGCGGGCTGTGAGTCCTTCGGCGGCGACGGGACGGAGACGGAATCGGGGGACGGGACGGACACGGCCGGCGGCGGTGGGGGGGCGACGATGGCACTGGCGGAGGTGCTGTACCCCTCCGAGGCTGAAGTGACCGAAGCGTATCTCGACACGTATCTGTACAGCCGGATGGTCGACGAAGACGCCTACAGGAGCGAACTCGAGGCCGGCATCGAAACGCTGGACAGCCTGGCACAGGAGGCAGACGGGAGTCCCTTCGCCGACCTGAGTGTCGACCAGCGCGTGAACCTCATCGAGGACACCGATCTTCGGAGCGGCGACTCAGTCCCGGACGGCACCGACATCCAGCGAGTGAACTACCACCTCATCGACGAGCTCCTCTTTGCGTTCTACGCCTCCCCGACCGGCGGCGAACTGGTGGGCAACACCAACCCCCGTGGCTGGCCGGGCGGCTTTGGTTACGTGCCGAACGGAGGCCCACAATGAGTGGCTCCCAGTCGAGCGGGAGCGTGGACAGAACACCCGTCGAGGGCGCTGATGTCTGTGTCGTCGGCTCGGGCCCCGCGGGTGCACACGTCGCCCACTCGCTGGCGAGTGAGGGCCACAGCGTCGTCGTCCTCGAAGCCGGCGAGCGCTTCGACATGGAGAGTCGCGTCGACCGGATGAAAGCGCAGATTCACCCCGAGCATGGTGTCGACGAGATCTGGGATATGGGCGGGGACAGGGACGCCTACACCTCCTCGGGCGAGCTAGAGATTCCGCTGAACAAGCGTCGCGTGAAGGGTATCGGCGGGACGAGCCTCCACTGGGGTGGGGTCACTCCTCGATTCCGCGAGAAGGACTTCGAGATGCAGACCCGACACGGCGTCGGCGTCGACTGGCCCATCAGCTACAGCGACCTCCAGCCGTACTACGCCGAAGTCGAACAGGAGATCGGCGTCAAGGGACCCGACGACGCCCCTCACCAGCCCCCACGCGAGGCGGACTACCCGATGGACGCGATGCCGCTCAGCTTCACCGACCAGCTGTTCGCCGAGGCCGGCGACGCCATCGACGTCGACGTGCAGTCGGCCCCGATGGCGATCAACGACGGCACCTACGACCGCAACCAGTGTCTGGGCTATGGCACCTGCGAGCACGTCTGTCCCTCCGGCGCGAAGTACACGGCCGAGAGACACGTCGACAAAGCCGAGCGGGAGGGTGCGACGGTCATAGACCGAGTTCCGGTCCAGCGCCTCGAACACGGCCCCGACGGCGAAGCAGTGACGGCGGCGGTCTACGTCACGCCCGACGGGACCGAACACCGCCAGCAAGCGGACGTCTTCGTCGCCGCCGCCGGCGCCTACGAGACGCCGCGACTGCTCTTGCTCTCCGACTCCGAGCAGTATCCCGACGGGCTGGCAAACTCCAGTGGGACCGTCGGCCGGTACTTCCTCGACCACCCGACCGGCGGCGTCATCGGCCTGCTCCCCGAGCAGGAGACCCACCAGGACGAGTACGGTCCCGTCATCTCCTCGGTGATCTACCAGTACTACGAGGGCGAAGCGCTCTCCGAGCGGGGCGCGATCAACATGATGCTCATCAACGTCGCCGGGGAGTCGCCGGCCGAGATGGCGATGCGAAGCTCCGCCATCGGCGACGACCTGCTGGCCCAGATCGACGGCCAGTACGGCAACACCATCGGCGTCATCATGAACGTCGAGATGCTCCCGGACGCCGACAACCGCCTCACGCTCGACGAATCGACGACCGACAATCACGGGAACCCGGTGCCGGAGATCTCACTCGACGCCGGCGACTACGCGCTCAATGCCGTCGAGACTGGGCAGCAGGTCGGCCAAGAGCTCGTCGAGGAGATGGGCGGCAACGTCCTATTCCAGGGCGGGAATCTGGATCTCTCGCCGGACGAGATGATCGAAGACTCGAAGGGCGGCTATCACCCGATGGGCGGCACCCGGATGGGCACCGACCCCGAGACGAGCGTCGTCGACTCGAACCTCAAGGCCCACGACCTCTCGAATCTCTACATCGCCAGCGGCGGCGTTTTCCCCACTGCGGGGGCCGCGAATCCGACGCTGACGATCATGGCGCTGGCGCGGCGCTGTGGCGAGCATATCCACGACAACGAGTTCTGAATCGGTTCGCAGCTTTCCTTTTGTCAGCGGAACCAGTGGCTGTACGGGTAGCTGTCGGCAGAAGTGGGTCGCCGAGCGGTTCAGGCCGAGTCGGTCGGCGTCGGGCTGGCCGCGTTCCGGGCGGACTCGGGGAAAAACACCATCACGAGCCACTGATCGCCCTGTGTCTTGAGTTCGAACCAGTCGACCTGCGTCGCGGACCCCGCCGGTGAGGAGTAGTCGACCGTCGCGTGAATCTCCGTCGTTGTCTCCGTCTCGGAGATAGTCTCCGTCGACTGGAGTTCGGTTCCGATGGCGCTTACCCCACCGAAGGGCTCGAAGTTCTCGGTCGAGAGCGGTTCGACCTGGTTGTCAGGGTGGTACAGTTCGTTGGCCCCTTCGATGTCATCGTTCCCGTACAGCGTGTCGTAGAACGTCTGAATCGTGGCCTCGGGGGTGGCGAGATCACCCCCGCCATCGCCGGTGGTGCTCGTGGGTGTGTCGCCCGACGCCCCGCCCCCACCGGAGTCACTCGAACAGCCAGCGATACCTGCCACACCGATCGCGGTCGCGGTCAGCAGTTGTCTCCGTCGCATAGACTAACGCTTTCGCGTTACCGTCTTAATTCTAGGGGTATATATTTAGTGTCGTTAGTGAAGTTACTACTTACCTCCCGTCTCGTCGTGGGTTCAGTAACGAGAGCGAGTAAACGCTCGATAGAATCGGGTGACGACACGCGAATCTGTGCTGTATGCCGTCGGTCGCCGACACGAACAGACGACAGTTACAAATCCGGCGATACACTGGTATCCGGTAATGGAGGTTACCGACCGGGTTCACATCGCCGCTCACGGCTGGGAAGTGGCGCGGCTCGTCGAACCCCTGTTCGAGCTCAAAGCCGACAAGCTCGTGCTCGTCTGCCCGATGCACGACGCCTACCTGGCCGACTTCGAACACGAGATGATCGACGATCTGGAGGCGATGGAGCGCCTGGAACTCGAGATACGACAGGCGAACTTCTACGACCTCGACAGTAGCGTGCAGGCGTTCAGCCAGGCCGTCAAGGACCACGAGGGGGACGAGGTGTACATCAACATCTCGACGGGAACCAACGTCGCGGCCATTGCCGGGATGATGGCCGCACAGACGTCGGACGCGACGCCGTACTACGTCACGCCCACACTCACTGACAACGACGAAATCGAAGACGGCGAGGCTGTCTGGACGCCCGACGAACCGATCTTCACACAGGCCGGCGAGATCTCGGAGCTGCCGGTGTTCGAACTGCAGGGCCCGTCCTCGGAGCAGTTACAGGTCATGGGGTATCTACTGGGCAAAGAGGGTGTCACCAAGAAGGAACTCATCCGCTTTGCCGAGGAGGAGGAACTCCCCTTTATCGCCAACACGGAGGCCAAATCCGACGAGGGCCGCTATCGGCTGCTGGAATCGCACATCATCGACCCGCTCACCGACGGCGGCTACGTCCGCGTCGAGAAGGCCGGCCGGACGAAGAACGTCTTCCTCGAACAGCGCGGTGTCGACGCGCTGGCGGCGTTCCCCCTCGACGACGACACCGTCGAAACCGTCGAGACTGACAATCCGGACAGTATCTACGGACCGCCGTTTTTCCACACCCTCCCCGACCGCGAGACGACATCGTTCGATCGGTTCGGCTATCGGCAGAAAAACGACGACGAGTGACGCCTGTCGGTCGGATAGGTAGGTGAAATCGGGCGCCGGACGCGGCCACCACTCTCAGCGAACCAAATTACTAACTCAATCCAGTTAGCAATAGCAAAATTTTTGTAAGAGGTGTCAGTATGGTATAAACACACATGCAACTAACACGGGACGACGCGATGGCGGCACTGTGGGCCGCCGGTGTCCAGCCGGAGACAGTGGACGCCACCGACATCGAGTCCGAGGACGTCCCGACGCGGACGATGGTCTCGCTCGCCGAGACGCTGTATCCGGCTATCGTCGAGGTGACCAGCGAGTTCGTCGAGACGTATCTCGCGGGGCGGGTCACGGCCGAGGAAACCGACAGGGAACGACTCATCGAGGGGGCGGAGATACTCAACTACTGGGCCGGACTGGCCTTCGGTCGGCCGTTTGCCCGCCTCGAACGGAGCGAGCGGGCGCGGCTGCTCGACGAGGACATGGGCGTGGGACTGGAGGAGCCAGTCCCGGACGGCTCGGAGATCGAACGGTTCCGCTACCACGCGGTCGACGAGATCGTCTTTGCCTTCTATGCCTCCCCGACCGGCAAGACCTTCGCCAGTCAGGAGACGGCCCTCGTCGGAACCAGTGCGCGAGAAACCTACCGTCCCGGCGCACGGTGACGTACAATCGCGGTCGCCACTGACCGACTCGCTGTACTCGTCGATTCGCGCCAGCGAAACGCCCAGGAGGAGATGTGAACGAGCCGAGACGGTCCTGCTCGTCTCGGTACGCTCGACTGTGCGGGCTGCGACTCGTCGGCTCAAATCCCCACTGCACCGCACACCGACACAGCACTCGCTACGCTCGTGAGTCGTGTCGGTGAGACGCCGAGGAGGAGATTTGAACCACGGCCAGACGTGCTCGCGTCTGTGCGCGACTGATCTCATTCAAATCCCCACTGCACCGCTTACCGACACAGCACTCGCTACGCTCGTGAGTCGTGTCGGTGAGACGCCGAGGAGGAGATTTGAACTCCTGAGTCCGTGAGGACAGTTGCTTTCGAGGCAACCGCCTTGGCCAGGCTAGGCTACCTCGGCTCAGACGTATCTTCCGCCGTCTGCTCTTTAGGCGTTTCGATTGGTCGAGTGACTCGGTACCACCCGACAGTGCACCTCGATGACGGACTCAGTTCTCTGGCTCGCCGTAGCCGCCGCCACCGGGTGTCTCCACGCGGACGGTCGTCCCGGCGTCGACCTCGCGGGTCACCTTCGCCGGCACCGCCTCGCCGTCGATAGAGTTCCCGCCGCAGGCCCCGTCGGCCCCGCCGGCCAGGCCCCAGGGCGCCGTCCGCCGGCGCTCGGTGAGCAGGGAGACGGTGGCGTCGGCTTCGACGGTGAGTTCCCGGACGAGCCCGTCGCCGCCGGCGTGTCGGCCAGCGCCGCCGCTGCCCCGTCGAAGACTGTACCCCTCGACCCGAAGCGGGTACGCGACCTCCAGGGCCTCGACGGGCGTGTTCAGCGTGTTGGTCATCCCGACCTGCACGCCGCTTGGCCCGTCGGCGTCCGAACTGGCACCCATCCCGCCACCGATGGTCTCGTAGTAGCTAAAGCCCGCGCCGCCGACGACGAGGTTGTTCATCGTCCCCTGGCCGGCCGCCGGGACGCGGTCGGGGACGGCCTCGGCGAGTGCTCGGAAGACCACGTCGGCGACGCGCTGGCTCGTCTCGACGTTGCCGCCGACGACCGCGGCCGGCGGCTCGGGGTTGAGCAGCGACCCGGCGGGCGCGTGGACCGCGATCGGCTCGTAACAGCCCGCGTTTGGCGGGACGTCGGGATCCGTGACCGCGCGGACGGCGAAGTACACCGCGCTCTTTGCGACCGATAGCGGCGCGTTGACGTTGCCCGCGACCTGCGGGGCGGTCCCGGAGAAGTCGACCGACAGGTGCCGGCCGTCGACGGTGACCGTCACCTCGATCGGGATGTCGGCGTCGGTGACGCCGTCGCCCTCCAGCGTGTCCGTGGCGTGGTAGGTACCGTCGGGGAAGGCGGCCAGTTCCGCCGCGACCCGCTCCCGGGAGTACGCCCGGACGGCGTCAAACGCCGCCAGCAGTCGGTCGCCGTGGTCGGCGAGCAGTTCGCCGACGCGTTCGGCCCCGCGTTCGTTCGCCCCCAGTTGCGCCCGCAGGTCGGCCCGACGCTGGGCCGGATTACGGACGTTCGCCGCCAGCAGGTCCCACACCGGTTCGACGCGTTCGCCGGCCGCGACCAGCCGCGTCGACCGGGGGACCTGCCGCTCGGCGCCGTACGTGAGGACCATGACCAGAAGCGGCGTCGTGTTGAGCAGCGGGACGACGGTGACCACGCTGCCGGACTGGAGTGCGAAGAAGTTGGTGAGCCAGCCGACGAAGTTGAACGCGCCCGCGAGCGCGAACGCCCCGAGCACGGACCGGCGAAGGCGAAGGCGGCCGCTCCCGATACCGGCAGTCAGCGCCCACCCGGTGAAGAGCACGAGCGCGGGCGTCTGGGTGACCGCAGTGGCGGCGACCGGGTCGGGAAAGCCCGACAGCCCGAAGTCGATGAGGACGAAGGCACCCCCGGTCAGCAGCGTCGCGGCGGCGGGGTAGAGCAGGTCGCGGGCGTCGGCGGCGGCGAGTTTCCCCGTGACGACGTCCTCGACGTCCGTCGCGTCGGCGCTCTCCTGGGTAACCTGCAGGAGGACCACCCCGCCGACGATCAGCGAGACCCCGGCGGCGGCGAACAGCCCGAGTACCTCGTCCAGGAGGGCGACGGCCAGCAGGACCGACACCGCGGGGTAGGCACCGAGTACTGCGGCGGTGACGCTGGAGCCGACGCGGTCGATCCCCTCGTAGTAGAGAAACCGGAAGACAGCGGGGTACGCGACGCCGGCGACGACGAAGGGCCAGACCCGC
>Ga0207753_1000932_pt1 | contig 10528 bp, 12 predicted proteins | sample PonA233FremontCA_2_FD_187273 | JGI IMG/M metagenome (GOLD analysis project Ga0207753, IMG submission 187273) | Salt pond sediment microbial community from Fremont, CA, USA - Pond A23 Sediment 3 (SPAdes) | ecosystem: Environmental > Aquatic > Non-marine Saline and Alkaline > Saline | place: USA...
TGCGTGTCGACCGCCGGGACGGCCTCCCCCTCGACGGCGGTGTACTCGAACTGGATCGCCTCGTCGTTGACGTCGGACCCCTTCGACTCGACCGGCCACTCCTCCCAGAAACGGGTCTCGATCGACTGGGCCTCGCCGCCGTCCGTGCCGTCGCCGTCGTCGCCGTCCATGCCGTCGCCGTCGGTTCCGTTCCCGCCGTCGCCGCCGTCGCCGCCGTCGCCGCCGTCGTCTCCGCCGAGGCCGCCGCAGCCGGCCACCCCCGCCATCCCCGCCGCGCCCGCGATCTGGATGAACCGGCGCCGTGATTTCGTGCCCGTCTCGATCTCGAATGTGGTATGCCGTGACATCCCGGCCGTACGTATCGCCGTCGATAGGTTGTACCTACCCCCGATATCGGCCAATAATCATCATTCTTTATGAAGGATGGCGGGCCCGAGACCGGGCGGGGCGGTCCAGTCGGCCGTTCCGACCGGGAGCGCTCAGTTTTCGACTCGGGGCCCCTCGCGAGCGCTCCGTCGAGACGGGCGCGCGGGTTCCCGGCGGATCGGAGGCGGTGGTCCGCGCTGCTTCGCGGGGGAGCGCAGGGACGACGGGGCGCGTCCCGTTCATTCGTCGGGGGCGCCGTCGGACGAGGAGTCGCCGGCGACTGAAAAGACGAGGTCGAAGAGCCGCTTCTCGGCGAGTCGCAGCCGTTCGCTGAGCGTCGACTGGGCGATGCCGAGTTCGGAGGCGATGTCGTCCGCCGACACTCGCCGCGGGACGTCGAAGTACCCCATCCGATGGGCGGTCCGCAGCACCGTCACCTGCTCGGGCGAGAGCTCGTTACGCAGCGCTCGTCCGAGCTGTCCGCTTCCGAGCGGTTCGCCCGTCGTCTCGACCTGGTTCACGCTCAACAGCTCGAACCGACCGAACCGGTCCTGAATCCGGTCCGCCAGCGCTCGGAACGACTCCCACTCGTTGACGGTGACAACCCCTCGGAAGTAGCCGTTCCGGAGCTCCAGCCGGTTCGGGATGGCGTTCGCGCGCAGGACGACGCCGAGCAGGAACGGATACGGTTCGTGAGCGACGACCGTCAACCGATACGTCGGCTCGTTCGAGCCGCCCACCACCTGCTCGTGGTGGAACAGTTCGACGCGGGAGAGATCCGACAGCACCGATTCGGGGTCGAACGGCGACTCGGACGTGACGAGTAGCGACTCGATCCAGTCGCCGTCGTCCGCGTAGAACGCGTTCTCGAACGTGATCGAACGCACCTCGGGAACCCGGTCGGCTATCTCGCCGACCACCCCCGACAGCGACGTCTGGAACTCGATGCGAAGGATGCCGATCACCTCACAGGCTATCGGTTAATAGCTTCGTAACGTACTTAATCTTTCACTTGTCATGCACTCCGGACGCGCGACCGGCCTCTTCTCCGTGGTTTCGACGGCCTCGGGGTCCGCGGTTTCGACGGCCTCGTCTCCGGAGAGCCCCGCGTTCAGGGCGGTCGGGCGGCTCACGGTTCGAGGGGTCGACCCCTCACGCCCGGACCGCCTCGGGAGCGATACGATTTATATCGGACGGGCGTAATTGTGGGCACGACCGACGCGCCGAAACGCTTCGAATCTGGAACGTGGCGTTCCCCGGGCGCACGGACACCGACGCACCAGCATGTCGATCATAGTCACGCTCCACGCGGAGCACGAACGGCTCGCGCTGGTGCCCACGTTACGGCGGCTCGACGGAGCCGACATCGAGGTCGTAACGCAGGGCACCACGAACCCCGGGTCCTCGGAGTTCCCGTTTCTCGTCGAGTACGGAGACCGCGACCGCCTCGAACGGGCGCTGGAGTCCGACCCGACCGTCGCGGAGTACGAGCTCGTCGAGTGGTCCGGCGAGACCGGGCTGTACTACATCGAACACACGTCGGAGACGAAGCTGATCAGCACGGCCGTCTCGGACGCCAACGGGTTCCTCGTTCACACGGAGTCGGAGCGGAACGGGTGGCTCGTGCGACTGCTCCTCCCCGACAGAGCCGCGCTGAGCGACGTCTGGGAACACGCCACGGACCGCGGCATGCGGCTCGACATCGTCGAGATCCACGACAACGAGAGCGCGGAGTCCGGTCCGGCTTACGGGCTGACCGACGAACAGCGGGAGACGCTGTTGATCGCCTACGAGAACGGGTACTTCGTCGAGCCGCGGGAGATGTCGCTCGACGAACTCGCCGACGAGCTGGAGCTGTCGTCGACGGCGGTGAGCGGCCGCCTGCGACGCGGGATGCGGAACCTCGTCGCGGCGACGATCGCCACCGAAACCCCCGAGCGGTGACCCGGACCGTTCGACGCCGTCTCCGACCCCTGTGACGGTCGCCGAAGGCGGACCACTCATAAAAGGGGGGAGTTTTTCGCGTCTGCTTTTATTGTTAACTGCAATGAGTATCCACGAGAATGTCTCACGAGCAGGACCATCCAAACTACCCGAGCGTAGACCAGTCCGATCGCACTCTCCCTCGAAACCTCCGTCAGACCGGGGATCCGGGGATCGAGATGTTGGTATCGACGCGCGTCCGCAAGTCCCCGTTCTTCCACAAGTCCTTCGAGGAGAACGGCGCCTGGCGGTGTACCGTCTACAACCGCCTCTACCACCCGCGCGGGCTCGTCGAACCCGAGGACGGCGGCGCGATGGCCGAGTACGAGGCGCTGACCAACAGCGTGACCATCTGGGACGTCGCCGTCGAGCGCCAGATCCGGGTGAAAGGCCCCGACGCGGAGGCGCTCACCAACTACGTCGTCACCCGCGACGTGAGCGGGATGGACCCGATGGACGGGAAGTACGTCATCCTCTGTAACGAGGCGGGCGGCGTGTTGAACGACCCGGTGCTCCTCCGGCCGGCCGAGGACGAGTTCTGGTTCTCCATCTCGGATTCGACCCTGATGCAGTGGCTGCAGGGCGTCAACGTCGGGATGGACTTCGACGTCGAGGTCGACGAGATCGACGTCGCCCCGATGCAGATCCAGGGGCCGCTCTCCGAGGACGTGATGATCGACGTCGTCGGCGAGGAGGTCAGCGAGATCCCCTACTACGGGCTGATGGAGTCGGAGATCGACGGCGTCGACGTGCTCATCAGCCAGACCGGCTTCTCCGGCGAGAAGGGCTTCGAGATATACGTGAAGGAGGCCTCGAAGTACGCCGAGCGGGTCTGGGACCCGGTCCACGAGAGCGTCGTCGACCACGGCGGGATGCAGATCGCCCCCGGCCACCACCGGCGGATCGCCGCCGGCATCATGTCGTGGGGGCAGGACCTCGACCACGAGACGTCGCCGTTCCAGGTCAACCTCGGCTATCACGTCCCCGACGACAAGGAGGCCGACTACATCGGGAAGGAGGCGCTCGAAGAGCAGAAAGCGCAGATCGAGAGCGGGAACTATCCGTTCAATCACAAGATGATCGGGATGAAGATGGCCGGCGAGCCGATCCGCGACTACGCGCCGGACTTCTGGCTCATCTCCGACCCCGACAGCGGCGACGAGATCGGGTACCTGACGTCGCCGTGGTACAACCCCGACCTCGAGACCAACATCGGCATGGGATTCGTGCCCGCCGAGCTGATCGAAGCCGAGACCGACGTCCCGCTGGACGACTCGGTGTACGACGAGGACCTCGACTTGGAGTTCCGAGTCCACCTGCCCGACGAGTACGCCGAGGAGCCGGGCGAGCCGGTGTTCGCCACCGCGGCGAAGATCCCGTTCAAGGAGTCCGTCAACCCGAGCGCCCGCGAACAGGCCAAACTCAGCGCCAAGCAGGAGGCCGAGTCGAACGACTGACGCGGTAGCAGTCTATTTTCGGCGGCCGTCTTCCACGCGTGGGCGGCGGACCGGCCGCGTCGCTTATGCCACTGCGTGCCATACGGTACCACGATGTGGAGCCGGCTGAAAGCGGCGGCGATGTTCATCCTCGATCCGCCGTGGACGCGGGAGGGCCCCGAGACGTTCACGATGGCGGTCCCCGAGGCGCACACGACGTTCAAGCGCGGCGACGTCGGCTGGGCGAACCGACCGCCCGCGGTGGTCCGGTGCGCCGACTGCGGCCACTCGTTCGCCCACGAGTTCGCCAACGATTTCATCGACTGCCCGAACTGTCGCGCGGAGCGTTCCCCCGCCGAGTTCGCAGAGATGGAGCTGGTCGCGCTCGTCTGTCCGCACTGTCAGCGGCGCTTGGATCACGGCGTCCGGCATCCGACGATGCTGGACGTCCCCGAGTACGCCTCCTGTACGGAGTGTCAGTACCACTGGGAGTACCAGCACGACTACGGCACGTAGCGGGCCCGTATCCGTGCGCTTTTACTCTCCTTTCGCCTAACAGTGCCATGTCTCACTCGGGTCGGTCACCGGGTCCAATCTCGGACCAAACCTTCGATATGGGTTTTAAAATCGGCGTCGCGGGAGGGGTAGCCTGCGTCGGACTCCTCTACTGGGCCGGCGTGCTCTCGCTGGCGAGCCCGTTTCACGCGACGATGACGCTCGCGCTCTTCCCGGTGTACCTGCTTTCGGTCGCGGTGCTGCTCGGTCTGTGGTTGGGATACGACACCGACGAGACGAACCTCACGCCGGTGATCGTCGAGGACGAACCCGACGAGCCGTAAGGAACCGCTCGAAGCCGGACGGTCGGGGAAGCGCCGCCGCGACGGGAGGCGAACCGGGGCGTCGGTTCCGTCGGTCCCCCGCGGCGGACCGCGGCGGGTCAGTCGCTCGGCTCTCCTTCCCCGGTAGTGATGTCGGTGACGACTTCGCCGCCCTCCCGTTCGATGACGACTTCGCCCTCTTCGGCCATCTCCTGGACGCGCTCCTGGAACTCCTTCGATTCGAGGACCTGGTACTCGGTCTCTAACCCCTTCTTGATCGCGTACATCATGAACACGAGGATGAACGCGAACGGCAGGCCGGTCGAGATGGCGGCGGCCTGCAGCGCGTTCAGCCCCTGGGCGCCGCCGGCGATGAGCAGCGTCGAGGCGACGACGCCCTCGGTGACGGCCCAGAAGACGCGCATCGCGACGGGCGCGTCGTGCTTGCCGCCCGACGTCAGGTGGTCGATGACCAGCGACCCCGAGTCCGAGGAGGTGATGAAGAACGTCGCCACGAGGAGCACGGAGAGCGAGGACAGGATGATCGTCCCGGGCAGCTGTTGCAGCATCGAGAACAGGGCGACGGCCCTGGGCACCTGGACTCCCTCCGCGAACATCGCGGCGCTCACGGCGCCGCTGGACAGCTCGATGCTGAGCGCGCTCCCGCCCAGCGCCGCGAACCAGAGCACCGAGAACAGCACCGGGAGGATGAGCACGCCGCTGATGAACTCGCGGACGGTGCGCCCCTTGGAGATGCGGGCGATGAACATCCCCACGAACGGCGACCAGGCGATCCACCACGCCCAGTAGAACACCGTCCAGTCGACGAGGAACAGCCCCGCGCCGTCACCGCCGGGGCCGTAGTAGGGCGATCCCTGGAAGTACGGCTCCATGACCGCCCCCGTGTAGAACGCCAGATCGAAGAAGTTCCCCAGGTACTGGCCGACGCCCTGCGGGATCATCCCGAAGATGAACAGGGTCGGCCCGAGGACGATGACGGCGCCCAACAGCAGGAACATCAGGAAGAGGTTCAGGTTGCTGAGCCGCCTGACGCCGCCGTCGAGTCCAGCGGCGACCGACATCACGGCGACCGCCGTCACGCCGGCGATGACCGCGACTTGAACCGTCGTTCCGAACGGGATCGCGGGCACCGCCCCGACGTTCCCGCCGAGGAAGTTGAGCCCGGCGTTTATCTGTTGGGCCCCCAACCCGAGAGAGGTCGTCAGCCCGAACAGCGTCGCGAAGACGGTCAGGATGTCGATGATGTGGCCCGGCCACCCGTAGATGCGCTCGCCGAGGACCGGCCAGAAGATCGATCGGAAGGTCAGCGGCAGGCCGCGGTTGAACGAGAAGAACGCGAGCGACAGCCCCACGAGCGCGTATATCGCCCACGGGTGGAACCCCCAGTGGTACAGCGAGACGGCCATGGCCACCTGCGCCGACGCCGGCGACGCGCTCTCGGCACCCAGATGCGGGTCGAAGAAGTGCCACACCGGTTCCGCCACGCCGAAGAACATGAGGCCGATCCCCATCCCGGCGCTGAACAGCATCGCGACCCACGAGATGTCGCTGAACTCCTTATCGGCGTCGACGCCGCCGAGCCGTATCTTCCCGTACTTGCTTAAGGCGAGATATATCATGAAGATAATAAACATGTTGGCGACCAGGATGAAGAACCAGCCGAAGGTCTCCGAGATCCCTGTCCGGGTGTTGTTGTACACGCGACTCGCCGTGTCCGGGAACGCCAGCGACAGCGCGATGAACGCGACGATCACGAACGCCGAGATCCCGAACACCTGCGGGTGGATGTCGAAGATCTTCCGGTCGCCGATGCTGAACTGCTTGTTCGTGTCCCCCGGCTCGCGGTCGGTCTCCGCGTGGAACAGCTCTACCTGAAGGCCGCCGCCGCCGAATCCGTCGTCGTCGTCTCCGCTGTCACTCATACGATACCCCCCTCCTTGTCGGACGGCTCATACGATATGCTCCTCGACATCGTACCACGGTGCTGTGTCGTATCCATGATTTGGCTCGCTGTTTTCCGGAGTCGGTCGTCGGTTCTGGACGTGGTCGCATCGCGCTTTGCACCCGTCACGCGTCGTGCACTCGCCGTCACGCGAGTCCGAGTCACCGCGCGCCATGCACTCACACGTGGTTGGCATCTGCACGCATGGGTATTGTTGACAGGTTGATGAGACTGACTCGAAGGATAAATATGCATCGAGAAATATAAGTAAACTCATACCTGTTGTTTCACACCGCCGGGACCGGGATCGGCGACACATTCTGACAGAAAATGGTAACGTTGTGTTTCGGAGCCGGAAGAGGGGGCCACTCACCCGCCGCGACGCGGCGACGACCGCTGGCGGCAAGACGGAGGCCACCGGCGGACCGGCCGCGTCAGTAGTAGTCCCACTCGTCGTTCGGCCCGCCCTCGCTGACGTCGTCGTCGTCCGCCGCTTTTTCGGGAGCGGGGCGTTGCGGCTCGCGCATCCCGTCGCCCTTGATCGAGCGGTACGCGAAGACGCCGAACGAGACGAGGGCGCCGGCGAGGAGGAGCCCGCCCGCGACGAGCGCGATGGTGAGGGCCCCGCCGAGGAGATCCGACGATACCTGTGCGATAACTGGGTCCATACGGGTCGCTACGGGACGCAGCCTCAAGAGTATTACAAGCGGGAGCGACGGGACCCGTCTCCGGGGCCGTCGGGGGCGTCGGCCGCGGGCGCCGCGGCCGCCCTCCGCCGGCGCCGACGTCTCACTTCGCGCCCGTCCCGACGATCGTCACCGGGATGTCCGACATCCGCGCGACCTTCTCGGCGGTACTCCCGATGTACTTCTCTATCGCGCCTCGGCCCTGCTTGCCCATCACGATGAGGTCGACCTCGTTCTCGTCGGCGTATTCGACGATCTCCGCACTGATGTTGCCGGTCCGGACCGCGCCGGTCCCGTCGACGCCCCGCTCCGCCGCCCGATCGACGACCTCCGTGACCGTCTCCTCACCGTACACCTTGTACTCCTCCATCTCGTCGTCTCCCAGCCCGACGGTGAGAATGTAGGTCGCCTCCGTCTCGATCACGTATAAGGCGTGTACCTCTGCGCCGAGCGCCTCCGCCAAGTCGAGTCCGTGCCTGACGGACGCGTCCGATTTCTCACTTCCGTCGGTGGCGATGAGAATGTTCTCGAACATATGCCCAGACACGTATTTTTAGTAACAAATGATATAGGTTCGGGTACAACAGATGAGTTACACGTTGAGTACTGTCCGTACCGCCTCGGGCGGACGGGCGGTCGGGCGAACCGGTGGTCGGTCAGACCGTCGGTCGGCCGAAGTCGACGGCGGGCCGCTGTGGAGGGGGGTCGCCCGCGGATCACGTCGGGCCCGTGTAGTAGCGAACCGAGTTCAGATACGGGTCTCTCTGACGTAAATCGCGAACGCGGTGAACACGAAGAGGGTGCCGGCGGCGACGGGCCGCTGCATGAACAGCGTCACGAAGGCGCCCGCCGCGAGCAGGGCCGCGATGACCGTCGCCGCCTTCGGAACGAGTTCGTCCATCGTCTCGTGTAGGTCAGTCGAACGAGTTATACGTTCCGCAGGGGAAGCCGCTCCGTTCACTCGAACGACAGGCCGTCGGGTGACCCGCCGGCCGAGTCACGCCTCGCTCGACGGATCGCGGGCGTCGCGCCAGAGTCCGAATCCACCGAGCAGCGCGGCGAACAGTCCGAACCCGACTTCGATCGCCGACCCCGCCAGCGCGCCCGAAACCGCGAACGCGACGCCGCCGACGATCATGAACCCGCGGAGCAGCGTCCGAAATCCGACCGACACCATATCACTCCCTGTGGGTACCGAGACCACGGTGGTAAACGCTTCGCCGGCGCCGAACCTACTCGGGCGGAGACGGTCCGATCCCGCCGGTCCCGGCGTGTTCCGCCGCCAGTCGAACCGCCCGGTCCGCCGCCGACTCGACGTCGGCGGCGCGGCGCTCGGTCTCCTCGCGGAACGACTCGTCGGTGACCGAGCCGAGGTTGGTTCGGACGGTGAACAGCGCGGTTCGGAGCGCGGCGTCGACGAAGTAGGCGCCGATACCGGCGTCCACGACGACCGGGCGGTCGGCCGCGCCGGTCACGACGGTCGCCGTTTCGAGCACGTCCAGGCAGGTCTCGGCGAGCGCGAGCGGGACTCCGACCGACCGCTTGCGGACCGACGGCTCGTCGCCGTTCCCGGCCGCGCCGAACAGCTCCTCGACGACCGCCGCGTCCGCCTCGGCGAGCGTCAGCAGCCGGGCCCGGTCCGCCTCGAGTTCCTGCCGGAGTCCCGCCAAGTCGGCGTCGGTGCTCACGCCCGCTCGCCGAAGGTGGATACAGACCATCTCGCAGAGCGCCGTCCCGACCGCCCCGACGACGCCGCCGGCGGTGCCGCTGGCCGGCGACACCGACGCCGACGCGATCTCAGAGAGCAGGTCCGCGAGCGGCCGCGGATCGTCGTCCATACGTGCCGGTCGGCGCCGACGGTACTCAAAACCCCCCGTCGTCGACGGCGCGTCACGCGTCCGACCGGTGGTTGACCACGTCGACTGCGTACCCCTCCGCGGCGATGCCGTCGACGATGTCGGCCGCGTGTTCCGCGCCGCTCGTCTCGACGTCGAACACGAGGTACGCCTCTCCGACGTCGAGGTCGTCGACCGACCGGTCGTGTCTGACGTCGTGGATGTTGGCGTCCCAGTCGGCGATGACGCCGGATATCTCCTCCAGCCGCCCGGGCCGGTCGTCGATCCGGACGCGGATGCGGAGGATCTGCTTCCGGGCCGCCAGCGCGTAGATCAGCACCGTGCGGAGCTGCGTCATGTCGAGGTTGCCGCCGCAGAGCAGCGGCATCACCGTCTCGCCGGTGACGTCGAGATCGTCGCTCAGGACGGCCGCGACGGAGGCGGCGCCGGACCCCTCGACGACCTGCTTGGCCCGCTCCATCAACAGCAGTATCGCACGGGCGATCTCGGTGTCGGTGACGGTGACCACCTCGTCGACGTGCTCGCGGATCATCCGGAGCGTGATCTCGGAGATGCCGCCGGTGGCGATCCCGTCGGCGATGGTGTCGACCTCCTCGAGCGTCACCGGGAACCCCTTGTCCAGGCTCTCGTGGACCGTCTCGGCGCCGGTCGCCTGCACGCCGACGACCCTCGTCTCCGGCGAGAGGTGTTTGATCGCCGTCGAGACCCCGCTTATCAACCCCCCGCCGCCGACGGGGACCACGACGGTGTCGACGTCCGGCAGGTCGCGGTACATCTCGGCCCCGAGGGTCCCCTGTCCCGCGATGATGTCGACGTCGTCGTACGCGTGGACGAACCCCGCGTCGGTTCCCTCGACGGCCGACTTGGCGTGGGCCATCGTCTCCTGGAAGTTCCGGCCGACGAGCTCGACGGTCGCGCCGTACCCGCGAGTCGCTTCGACCTTGGCCTGCGGCGCGTTCTCGGGCATGTAGATGGTCGACTCCGCCCCGCACTTCGTGGCCGCGAGGGCGACCCCCTGCGCGTGGTTCCCGGCGCTCGCGGCGACGAACGAGTCGACGCCCGCTTCGACCTCGTTGCGGATCTTGTTGTACGCGCCCCTCGTCTTGAACGAGCCGGTCCACTGGAGGTGCTCCATCTTGAGGTACACCTCCCCGCCGACGAAGTCGTCGAGCGAGGAGCTCCGCTCGATCGGCGTCCGCTTGACGACGGTGTCGTCGTCGAGACGGTCGCGGGCCCGCTCGATGTCGGCGTACGTGACGGGGAGGTCGTCGGAGTCGGCGGTCGTCATCTGAGGGACTGGCGGGTCGGGAGCGCGTTCGCGTGACTCATCGGAGTATCTTCTCCCGTTCGGCGTCGAAGAGCGGTTCGTCGCGCACCGTCGCGTCGTACGTCTCGCCCTCACAGCGTATCTGTACGGGGG
>Ga0207753_1000935_pt1 | contig 10474 bp, 13 predicted proteins | sample PonA233FremontCA_2_FD_187273 | JGI IMG/M metagenome (GOLD analysis project Ga0207753, IMG submission 187273) | Salt pond sediment microbial community from Fremont, CA, USA - Pond A23 Sediment 3 (SPAdes) | ecosystem: Environmental > Aquatic > Non-marine Saline and Alkaline > Saline | place: USA...
GGTCGCTGCTTTTTCGCCCGCCGTTCGTGTCGCTGTCGAAGTCCGGCGGCCCTTCACAGCCGGCGTGCTGGGCAAGGGTGCCCCATGCCCGGAAGAACTCTTTCCCCTTCAGGGAGCCGCGGGCGCCGCCGTGGGCGCCTTCCAGCTCCGCCACGTATTGCAGCGGTCCGCCGCCGCGGTCGCAGCTGAAACAGTGCCATTCAAGGGTTTCGGGGTTGACGGTGAAGCACGTGCCGGAATCGGAGTCGTGCCACGGGCACGAGCCCTTCCAGCGGCGGTCGCTTTGGGTTTTCCAGTCGTGCTCCGACCGCTGGAAAACGTCGCCGGGCCGAAGCCGGCGCTTCACGTCGGAAAACTCTGTGTCGGTACTCATCAGCCTGGGGGGTTTTGCGGAGGGGAGACAGCTAAAACGGGGCGCTGTCTCCGCCTGGGGGCGCCGTATCCCGTTGGCTCTCCGGCCGCATGGTGCCCCGATCGGGGCGGAAAATGAGCTCCACGCGCCCGGTTTCTCCGTTGCGGTGCTTCGCTACGTTGAGACTTACAGGGACGGCCGGATCGGTGGCCTGCCGGTTCGGGTCTTCGGTCAACACCGCCACCAGGTCCGCGCTGTATTCGAGGTCTCCGCTTTCCTTTAGCGTCGAAAGATCGTCCCGGGCTTTGTTGCCTTCGTATGCGGACTTGGGTTGGCTCGAAATCCCAACCACGGGACTGTTGAGGCGCCGCCCCAGCTCCGTCAGATCATTCCCCATCGTTTGCACCTTTTCCCGCGCCTCCCCCAGCCCGCGAAGATACCGGGCCGCCTTCGCCCACAGTTGCAGATAGTCGGCAACGATTAGGCACCGATCTGCGCCGTGCTGTGCCATGTGGCGCTTTGCCTTCACCCGAATGTCTCCGGGTTCGAGCTCGGCGCTTCCCTCCACGTAGGCGATTTTCTCCGTCCGCTCCTCCCATTTCGCTGCCGCTTTGCGGACTTTCTTTAGCGGCACCTTGCCCCGTTTTATGTCCCGCGGGTTCAGGTTGCCATCGGCCCCGGTGCCTTTCCGCGCCAGTTGCTTCGGACTGTTTTCGAAAGTAACGTACACCGCAGGAACGCCGCTGTCCGCCGCGTCCGCTGCAATCTGAAGGACAAAGGACGTTTTCCCGACGCCTGGGGGACCGGCTAGGGCTGTGAGCCCCGCCTTTAGCCCGCCGGTGATTTCGTCCAGTCGAGAGATCCCCGTCTTCACGCCACGAATCGGGTCGCCAGTGGCCTGATAGTGCTCCCGGGCCTCTTCCGCTTCGTCGAGCATTTCAGAAACGACGGCCGGGGTTTCCTGGAGCGCCCCGGCGCCGTCGTCTCTCAGATTCCCTTCAATCTCTGCAAGGCGCTCCCCGGCCGCCGCCACCGCGTCTTCAATCGGCCGCTGTCCGCCGATTGCGTCCGCTAGGGTCTCCTGGACTTCGGCTGTTTCACGCCGCTTCCAGGCGGATCGGAGCCGGCCCAGCGCTTTGCTAGGGTCTTCGGCCGGCGTCCAATCGCCTGGGGTTTCGGGCACGTCTTCCCCGTTGCGAATCGCCCCGGAAAGGTCTAGAAACGCTTGCTCGTGGGCCGGGAAAAGCTCTTCCTGTAGATCGTGCTCCCAGAAGAGATCCGGGTCCTGTGAAAGACTTGCCAGAACCCGGCGCTCCGTTTGCGGATCAACGTGCTCGTCTGTGAGGTTGACTTGTCCCATTGCTGATTCGCGCTCTGTTTGGTTCAGGGTCGGATCATGTGCCCCGGCCGGGATGCAGCCCGGACCGGGGTTTTTTTATTCTGTTCGTTTCAGCGCCTTTTCGTAGGCATCCTGGAGCCGCCGAAACGCCGCCGGATCGCCGCCGTGGTCGGGATGCAGTTCTTTCGACCGAACGCGGAAAGCGTCCCGAATATCTCCCTCGGTGGCGGCTCGGTCCAGCCCCAGCATTTCAAGGCATTCCGGGGTCTCCGGCTCGTGCTTCTGCACAACCGCTTCAGCGTCCTCCCGGTGGAGGTAAAAAGAATCCCGTGCTGGGCGGTGATAAACTTTCCCGTTCTCTTGCAACTCTGCGCGGTCTAGTGAAAAGCACCCTTCCTGGTCGCGCTCCCACCTGGGGGCGGTATCTCCTTCTGTCACGGCTTCCGGCCCCTTCTCAACGAACACCCGCTTCGGAGTCCAGCGGTCGATTGCGTGCCGGTAGAGCGTTGCCGGGTTTGAGCCACTTCGCTTGTGCTGTAGCTGGTTCCGTGACACGACAACGCGGTACAGGTAGCTGTCCCCACGCTCTGATTCTGCCGAAAGGGTTTCGGTGTCGGTCGCTGTAGTCATTGGTTCAGGGCCATTGGTTCAGTGTCGAATGAGCCCCGGAAAATCTCTCCGGTCGAGTAGTGCCGGTGGCGTTGATGCAGCACCGCCGCCGGCCGTCTCCGAAGTTGAAAAGGTGCAGCCCCACGGGCTGCCCTTTTCTACCACTCCCATGTATTTAAGCGGGCCGGACCGCGTTCAGCGCGTCCGTGCCCGCTAACTTGAACTGTTTACACTACTTAAGCGGTGCCGTAAAGACATAAACCCTTGGAGAACCTGAACTTAGCCGGAAAGAGCTTTGCAACCCTCTATAGTCAGCTTTGCAACCCTCTAGTGGTGGCATTGCAACCCTCTATGGGAAGCCGTTAACACGAAAAAAAACCCATTCAGCGGCGCAAAAGGCCGTTTTGGCGCTGTTTTAGGCCGTAATTGCAGAACTCCGATCTTAACACCCCCCCGTTAACGCCTCCCCGTAAACCGTTAACGCCTACCACTTACCCTTTGCGGAGCCCATTCCGGCGCTCTATGTCTCGGAGCTTTGCTCGGTGTGCCCCCTCTGGGGTGCGATTCCCTTTCTTCCACTGCGTGACGGCCGCTGAAGTCACTTCCAGGATTCGGGCAATGTCCGCCTGGATGTAGTCCGTTTCGTTTAGGATCGCTTTGACCCGATCGGGCCACCCCTTCGGTTCAAGCTCGTGCGGCTCGCTGTTGTCGATCTCTTCCGCTCGGCTGTTCATTTCTGCAAGGTTCTCCGGCGGGTAGAACGTCACCTTCCAGTCGTGGAATGAACTCTCCCACCCGTCCCGCTTCTTCCCCTGCCACCACCTCGACGGGAAAGAGGGACGGTCCTCCCTGTCTGGGCGGTAAGCGTCGGGCCACCGCGTCCACTCTATGCTCCACCCCCACCGCTCCTGTTCAAGAATTGCACGCTCCAGCTTTTGCCGGTTGCGGGTCTGTTCGTAGGACTGTTGCGCTTGCCCCAGTCCGCAAATACCCAGCATCGTTTCAACCGTTAAGTCCCGGGGCGCCCCGCCGTCCTGGAATCGGACATACTTCAGAAGCTCAATTGCCAGGTCCCCGGCCGCTGGACTGTTGCCCCAGTCGATGTTTTCGAGTAGCTTCCGGCTAAAGTATCCAAACTGTCGGGCGCCGGTCTCTTCGCTCAGGTAGAGCTGGTGCCACGAGTTTGGGCGAACCAACAGTTGCCAGTGCTCGGTGTCGAGTATCCGGTCGGAATCGTTGATCCGCTTTTGCCCCCACCTTACCGTGTTCAGGTTCCAGACCGATTCAAGTCCCAGTTGGGACGGGGCGCCGTCGGGGCCGTCCAAAACTGTGATCTGAACGCCCAACTTGCGAAGGTTGCGAAATGCCTCTTCAACCTTTCGGTCCTTTTTGTCCCGGCTCAGATCCGATCGCTGATCCCATTTCATTCCCAGCATATCGTACACGTACTGCCGGGGAATTGGGGTGTAACTGCCGGGGTCGCCCTTGACGGAATAAGCGGCACAGGCAAGGTGGAGCCGTGTCGTGTGGCGGTCGAACTCGTCCAAAACTCGCTGTGCCACCTCTGCTTCGACGGCCGGCCCGGTTTGTTCGTTGTCGGGAACGACGATCGTAAAGTGTCCTGTGACGTGATGGGGGCGTTTCTGTGTGAACGGGTACTTCGGCCGCCCCGCGTGGTCTGTCTCGGGCCATCCGTGTTTGGCCTGTCGAATTGCCGTCACCCCCTCAGATGAAGGGGCGCCCGTTGCCCACGGGAAAAACCCGTCCCGTTCAGCGCTTGAAGCGGCCGTGCCCTCCGGCCGTGGCGCCGGCGCGTCGTCTTCGTCGTCCTCGTGTAGCCCTAGCAAGTGTTCGAGGTCAACGAAGGATAATTCCTCCCCCGCTGCCTCTTTCACCCGGTCGGAAATGCCCGTGGCAAGCTCTGTCCCAAGAATCTGGACAGCATCGGAGAAGTACTTTTCGACCGTGAGGCGGTCGTTGAACCGCCGGTCCCACTCTTCATCCGGCACCGCTTCGGGGTCCTTCCCGTCTTCCCGGAGCCCTTTGTTTACGTCTTCGGCCGCCCAATACATGATGTGTGTGGCGGCCCACTCTGCCCATTCGCCCCAGGCCTCCACGTCTTCCAGGAAGTTCTCAGCGGTTTCGGAAAAGAACTCTGGGGGGTCTTCTTTCCACCCCTCAGCCAGCTCCCCAAAGTCTTTCTCCACTTCCGCCACGAAGGTCCCTTCCTCGTTTTCTTCAAAGAGGGCACTTTCCTCGAAGAGTTCGCGGTTTTCCTCTTCCTCCGTGGCCCGCCCCAACGCGCGGGCAAATGCCTGAAGCGCCCCTTCTAGCATTGACATTTCAATTGCCCGCTTCAGGTGCTCTCTCCCGTCCCGAAGAGTCTCTGCCAGTCCCTCCACGAAGTCCTCGTTCGGAGCAAGCCGGGCGGTCCGTTGTGCCTCTTTCAGTCCCTCAAATGCGTCGATCGCGTCCCCAATATCTGCATCCTCTCCATGTACCGTGACCGGCTCGGTGTCGGGGCCGCCAAACTGGAAGCGTTTGAATGTCTGCTCTTCGTCGGGCTCGTCTTCAGGCATTGCGCTGTCAGGGTTGTGGCGGTTCGTTGCGTGGCGGTGCGGGCCGCGGCTCAAGGCTACAGCCCAAGGTGCCGGCTCGTGTTGGTTTCCATGCGGTTGGCGTCTTCGATGTATTCGGCCGTGGTCCGCGGATCGGCGTGGCGGGCCTGCCTTTGCAAGTCCACGAGCTCGGCGCCGTTGCGGGCGGCGGTCGTAAGGTGGCCCCGCCGAAGGGAGTGCCCGGAAATCTTCTCCGTGTCGAGCCCGGCGCCCTTGGCGGCCCGCTTCACCGCGTCGGCTACGGCCTGCCCGGAAATCTCCCCCGCCCGCTCGTCTGGGGCCACGAGCCCGTGGTTCGGCACGGACCGGAAGACGGGGCCGGCCTCGATCGACGCGGCCCGGAGCCACCGCCGGAGCGCTCGAACAGGGCAGAGGTCCACCGATTCCCCGCGGTTGATCCCAACTTTTTGCCCTTCGCCCTCGGTGTCGCCCTTGGACTTGGGAATCAGCAGCTCGAACCCTTCGGGGTTGAACGCGACGTGCCCGCGCTTCATCCTGGCAAGCTCCGACCGGCGAAGGGCGCCGGCAAACCCCACGAGAATCAAAGCCCGGTCTCGGACGCCGCGAAGGAACCGTGCATCGGCCGTGCCGGACCGATCGGCCTCGGGGCGCTTTCCTTCGGCCGTGGCCTGGGGACTGCCGGGAAGTGCCCGCACCATGTCGGCAATGTCGTCGGACCGGAGCGCTTTTTTCTTCTCCGCCGGCGTCCCCAGTCGCTTCGATAGGTGCCCCAGCGTGTTTTCGACCCGCTCCGAAGCGGTCGGGTCGGAATAGTCGTTTTCCCGGTGGAAGAACCCGACGGCTGCAAGGCGCCCGCGGATCGTGGAGACCGAAAGCCCATCGGCCCCTTGCGAGAGGGCGAAGTCCTGGACGGTCTCCGTCGTGGCGGGAAGCGGCGTCCGGCCGCTTTCGTCGCACCACGAGGCGAAAGCCCGCCAATGCCGAAGGTAGACTTTCCGCGTGGACGGTTCGACCGGCTGCCCGGCGAAGGCGTCCCGGACTTGCTGCCGGCGCTCTTCGTCGGTGGGGAGCCCGCCGGATTCAGTAGCGGGAACGGGGGCGCTCGTGTCGGGGTCGTTCATCGGACTGTTCGTTGAGTGTGTCGGCTTGAAAATGGGCGTTTTCGCAAGTGCTTATCCCGCCCCGAAAGTCATCCTGTCCCGAAAGTCGGTGAGGGTAGACCTACTCGTACCACTCAGCACTTTCTTCTTCCCAGTTGTCGGCCTCTTCCGCAAGCTTCAGAGCCTCTGGGTTCCAGTCTTCTTCGTCGGAGTAAGTCGTCGGACGATCGCCCGTCTGTGCATACCTGTCTCCCACCTGTCGGAACCACAGAACTTCCCGGAATACTTTTGTGCCGATGCTGTAGCGTAGGAAGGCTGCCGATACAGTATTCCCGCTGTCGTCAAGTGCTTTCTTTATTCCTGTAACTTCGAGTGTCTCTAAAACCTCGTCGCAGTTCTCGTAGCGGTACAAGAAGTTAGCGCTGGAGAGATACGTTCCGGACAAGCCCTCACCACACCACATGGTAGATACGTGGCTCTGAACGGTGGCTTCCACGCTCGTGTCAGCAACTACCTCGATCCCCTGTGTGGAACTGGTGGTATTTGTTGGGGCAGACGATTGGCTACTGTTGTTCTGGCACGCCACTACGAGGAGTGAGGCGAGAAGAAGAACTGGGATACCGCGGATTACAGGCATGGTTGGTTTTAAGTGTTCAGGAGAACGCCAATTAACCGGAATGCCGTGTGGAATGGGGAAATCAGTCCTTCCGGAATCCACCCCATACCCAGTCTACGAGTCGGGTTCCTCCGTAGAGCAGTCCGTAGCAAAGTGCAGATCCACCGAATAGGTAAATTCCAACCACGAGTATCCCCCAACCTTCCGGGGTTGCATTTATAGAAGCAAGATAACGCGAGAAGGCCAAGAACCATAGCACGGCACCTACGATTCCCAGCGCGTGCGAAAGCCGTCGCATTCCCTCCGAATATGGTTCTCCGAAATACGGCACGGTTCGGGGGCAGTAGATGAAACGATAACGCTCGCGTGCATCAAAACGGCAGATCCCCGTTCGGATCGTCCAGGGTGGATTCCCCGCCGGCGTCTTCGCTTCCGGCCGTCTCCGCCTGGGGCTCTCCGTACAGCTCGTCTCCGTCGAACGACGGTGCCCTGCCGGATTCCTGGGGCTTCCGATCGGCGGCCGTGTCGCTTCCCGTGGATTCCTGGGGCGCCTCGTTGGGGCTGTCGCCTTCCGGGCGGTCCACCTTCACCGTCCACATGTGGTAATCGTAGTTCTCCCCGGAGCGCTGCCCCAAGTATTGCACGCTCACCCGCTCCCCGCGGCCGGGATCGGCTTCGTCCCATTCGTCCTTCAGGACCGAATGCATTAGCCACAGCCCGCGAAGCACGCCCTCTTCATCTCGGACGTGAGCCACGCGGTACTCCCCGAAGTCGGTTGTGGCGGTGTCGTAGCCTTCGAGCGTGCCGATTAGCATGTCGCCGGGTTCGGTGGGCTTCCAGGTCTCCGCCCACTCTTTCGAGCGCCGTTCCCGTTCGAGCTCGTCTTTGAGGTCGGACATGGTAGCAGTGCCCCAGCCGGGGCGGTTATTCGGTGTCGGGGTCGGACGCGGAACCGTGTTCGTTCATTAGCTCCGTCTCGTGCTCCTGTGCGCGTGCTTCCAGCGTGCCCGCTCCAAACTCTTCCTCCCACTTTCGGAGCGTGTCGAGCATCTGTAGGGCCTTCCTCGACCGGACGTTGGTTGGGGTCCCGGTCATTTGCTCGAAGGCGTCCCGAAGGCGCCCCAGCGCTTTCCGTGCGGCCGCAAGGTCCTGTTTCAGCGTGTGTCCTTCGTCAGGCATGGCAATTGCCCCGGTCGGGGCGGCTATTCGTCTTCGATTCGGTCCTTGCGGAGTAGGCGGTAACGAACACTCACCTCCCGTTCGGCGGTGTACTCCGACCGTAACGCGACAATGCGGCGCTGTAGTTTCTGGAACTTTGGGCCGGCCGTCGTGACCGCCTTCGCCACCGCGTTTTCGCTCACGTCCAGCTCTTCGGCAAGGTCGGCATACGTGCCCGGCGCTTCGCGGGCAAGGCGGTGGGCCAGGTCCTTCAGCTCTTCAGGGCTCAGTGTTGAACCGTGTCGCACGGGTGCGGCTGTGGTCGGCATAGGGAAGACGAAACCGTTCCGGGTTGGCGTGTTAGATGTACCGTGTGCGGTATAGTATGTTTCACCGCACGGGCTCTAAATTCTTCACACTTCCCGCGGAACGGAGTGGACCGCATTAGGTACATAGAAACGCATCAAGGGGAGACGGGAGACGCCCCGCCTCGACATACGAAAGCCCGCTGCCGGGCTCTTTGGACGGATCACCGACAGCGGGCGCCCACAAACACAGTGAGCACGATGAACAACTCTCAGAACACCTCTCGTGATTCCCGCGCCGCCGACACCGTAAACGGCCGGCGCTACCGCAACAGCAACGCCCGGGTGTACCTCAACCCCGACGGCCTGCCGGTGGCCTTCCGGCGTGTGCGGGTGCTGCAACGCGGCACCTTCGCCGGCGCCTCTCGGCTTCAGCTCGTGACGCCGCGGAAGACGGCTTCGGTCTCCCGGACGTGCTTCAAGGCACAGAAGAAGCGCTGCACGCCGCTCAACTAAGGCTGGCCACTTGGCCTGTACAGCCCCAGCGGGCCGGCTCCGGGTTCGATCCCCGGTCTGGGGCCAACTCCTCATAGCCTTACAGATGCACTTACAACCCCCAAGCTCTCGTGCACAAAGCTACCTCACTGCTTTCGGTCCTCTGCCTCAGCATGGCCCTCACGGGATGTGTTGCAGCCGGGGCCGGGGCCGCCACTGCTGAAGCCGTCGTTAGCCCATCAGATGAAGCGATTGAGTACGTCCGCACCCACGATCTAAAGCCTTACATTGGCCGCGCCATTGAGCGCGGAGACATCGTCCGAGGGATGTCAAAAGAGGACGTGCGGTTCGTCAAAGGAGAACCCCCTCGCGTGGAAGAGAAAGGCGGTCAGACAGTATGGGTTTACGGGACGTTCTCGCAGAATACACCGCGTCTGCTGTGTTACTTCAAGGACGGAAAGCTGGTAGAGAAGACGGAAAGATAGTAGAGACCAAACCATTCGGCTGAGGCTCTTCACAGCCTCACAAAAACGAACACGACACCATGCCCGGCCTCATCCCTTCACCTTCAAGTGCTTCAACTGCGGCACCGAGACCACCGTTACCCGCGCCGATGCCCGAGACTCCGGGCTGCACCCCGATAAGAACCAGGCGGTCGACGTGGTGCTCGAAATGCGCGGTTGGGTCGAGGGGCCGAAAGGCTACCTGATCTTCTGCCCCGACTGCACGGACGCAGCCCAAGACGCAGAGCCCGGCCCGCGCCTCAGCTCCGACTGATTGCACTGCTCCCTTGGACCGCGCAACGAATCCGATCTCACAGCCTGTTGCATTAACCCTTACAGAGCAATGGAGCTCGCAGCTATGCTTTTCGTCGTCGGGTCCCTCGCAGTGTGGGCACTCCTGTCCTTTGGGGTCGGGAAGATTGCCGCCCGGAAGGGGCGCAACTTTGCCGGATGGTTTATTTTCTCACTCGTGATTTCCCCGTTCCTCGCTGTGTTCTTGGTCCTCCTTCTGGGGGAGTCCACCGCGAAAGCCGTTCGGGACAGTGCACAGGCCCGAGAGGTCGTCAAGGTGCGCTGCCCCGAATGTGGGGGCACCACTAAGGAAGAGGCAGACTTCTGCCCGGACTGCGGCCTCCAGTTTTCATCTTAGCCCCCCTAATCTGGCCGGCCTAACACTCTTTTGCATCGCTTCACGAATCCGTTCTGATAGCCTTCCAATGATTTTTTCGCTCCTCTACATCGCCGCATGTATAGGGCTCGGAGCTTTGGCCCAATCATGGGGGCGGTCCGGCATTCTGTGGGCGCTTCTTTCGGTCCTGTTTAGCCCTCTCCTGGGCGGTTTTGCTCTGCTAGTCGTAGGGGGGCCCGATCAAGAACAGGATTCTAGTTCCCCTCGTGGGTTTTCAGATCCGCCGGTAGAGGACTTTAACCCGGAGAACCACGAAAAGAAGTGCCCCGACTGTGCGGAGGAGATCAAGCTCGAAGCGCGGGTCTGCCGGTACTGTGGTCACGAGTTTTCGGAAGAGGTCGTGACACAGCAAGTCCGAGAACGTCTAGACGAGCAAATTCCAGACGTGCCCCCGCCGGGGTATGAGGACGCACGGTGCCCTAGCTGTGACACTCCTCTGCGTGAAGGAGCCGACCCATGCCCCGAGTGCGGCCAAAAGATTGACTGGGAAGAGCAGGAGGGGTAAGGTACATTTCAATCTCTTCACGCCTACCCCTTGACGACCTGGGGGGCGATTTTTGTATGCTATTTAGTACTAATTTGAAAGAAAGTTTTGAGCCCGCCGCAGCACTAGCTCTCCTCCGCCCTCCGCCCTCCGCGCTGCTGGTGGGCTTTTTCTGTTTCGGTTGCTTTTCCTCATCTCTGCTGCCATCTTGCGACAATGTAACCACCCTGTGTGACGAAGTGACGC
>Ga0207753_1000936_pt1 | contig 10473 bp, 9 predicted proteins | sample PonA233FremontCA_2_FD_187273 | JGI IMG/M metagenome (GOLD analysis project Ga0207753, IMG submission 187273) | Salt pond sediment microbial community from Fremont, CA, USA - Pond A23 Sediment 3 (SPAdes) | ecosystem: Environmental > Aquatic > Non-marine Saline and Alkaline > Saline | place: USA...
GAACGCGGACAGCGCCCTGACCGACGACCCGATCCTCTACGTCAACGAGACGCGGGGCGAGTGGGGGAGCGTCAGCGGGGCCGAGACGCCCATCGACATGGCCTTTACCGTGTACAACCCGAACCTCGAACCGTACGTCGTCTCCGAGATCGGCTACGACGTCACGATGAACGGCGTCGAGATGGCCTCCGGACAGACCGAGGAGGGGTACCTGATCCCCTCGCGGAGCTCCGAGGCGGTCGAGTTCACGACGGCGCTCCAGAACCGCCGCCTCGACGAGTGGTGGGTCACGCACCTCGACGAAGACGTGCGCGGCCACCAAGTGAGCGAGCTCCGGATCGAGTTTTACGCCGTCATCGAGCTCCCGACCGGAACGGAGGTCACCGTCCCGCTCGACGAGTTGACGTACGAGGAGCGTATCGAGACCGACATCTTCGACGAGGGCGACGACGTGCGCGACTCGGGTGACGACGAGAGCGGCACCAACGGCTCAGGGACTGACGACGGCACCGACGACGGTGGGAACCAAACCGACGACGGAGACGATACCGACGGAAACACCACGGGAGACACCACGGACGACGGGGATTCCACCGACGACAACACCACGGACGACGGGGATTCCACCGACGACAACACGACTGACGACGGCGACGACGACGGGGTTCTGCCGTTGTAGGATGTCGTCGCCATCCGACACCCAGCGCTGAGCGGCCGGAATCGAGTGCGACGCCCGCGTGTCGACCAAGTTTGCCCTCCGTCCTCTGCCTTCCGGCGTCCAAGTCGACCGCAACTCGACTCAACTACGGTTGTCTTAGAAAAGTCCTATTTTCACCTGCCGCCGAGAGACGGCCGCTGGAGCGACGACGCGAACAGATCTACAACACTACTTTATTTGCGGCCGCCGAACTCCCGGTAATGGCCGACGCCGATGGCGGAGACTCGCCGGACGTCCTCGAGAACAAGCGGAGCGCGACGCGCTACCAAGTGCTCGTCGAGATCGCGGCCCGACAGCCGGCCGTGAGTCAGGGCGAGATCGCGGAGACGATCGGCGTGACCTCGCAGGCGGTCAGCGATTACGTCCGGGACCTCGTCGAGGCTGGATACGTCGAGAAGGGGGGTCGCGGCCGGTACGAGGTGACGAAGGAGGGGGTCGACTGGCTCATCTCCCGGACCGACGACTTGGAGGCGTACCTCGAACGGGTCAACTCGGACGTCCTCGGGAGCGTCGAGGTCGACACCGCCATCGCGCTCGACGACGTGGCCGAGGGGCGGGAGGTCGGCCTCGTGATGCGCGACGGCGTCCTCCACGCCAATCCCGCCGGCGGCACGGCGACCGCGGTCACGGTCACGAGCGCGAACGCGGGTGAGGCCGTCGGCGTCGCCGACTTCGAGGGCGTCGTCGACTACGACACGGGCACCGTCTCCGTGCTTCCGGTCCCGACCGTCACCGAGGAGGCCCCGCCCGATCCGGGTGTTGTCTCGGCGCACGTCCCCGAAGACGGTCTGCTCGCGGTCGCCGGCACGGAGGCGTACGCGCTCGTCTCCAGAAGCGACGCGACTCCGGACGTCCGGTTCGGAACCGCGGACGGCGTCGCCGAGGCGGGCATGCTCGGGCTCGACGTCCTGCTGGTCGCGGTGACCGACGAGATCCCGCGACACACCTCCAAACTCCGCGATAAGAACGTCCCGCACCGAGTCCTCGACTCGGACGACCTCTAACCCCGGCGAGGCGCGCCCTCAGTCCGCCGCGTCGGGGACGCCGGCGCTCTCGCCCGCCAGCGTCTCCGGTAGTTCGCCGTCGTATCCGTCCGGGACGTACGGGCAGAGCGGGTCGCTCGCCAGCGGGTCACCGGTCGCGGCGAACGCCCGAGAGCGACTCCCCCCGCAGACCTGTCTGAACTCGCAGGCGCCACATTTCCCCTCGAGTCGATCCAGATGCCGGAGCGACTCGAACAGCTCCGCGTTCCGGTAGATGTCGGCCACGGACCGATCCCGGACGTTGCCCGCTGACTTCGGGAGGAACCCGGACGGGTACGTCTCCCCGGTGTGGTTGACGAAGGCGAAGCCGCGCCCGGCCGTGATCCCGCCTCTCCGGCGGGCCGTGCCGCTGTTTCCGTCTCGCTGCAGTCCGACCCGGCGGTAGAACGGCGCCTCGGTCGTCTTGACTCCGAATCCCTCCGTCTCGGTGACGTCGTGAAGACACTCCATCACCCGCTCGGCGCGTTCCGGGGGTATCGGGTCGAGGATCCGGCCGCGGCCGACCGGCACGAGGAAGAAGACGCTCCAGAGCACCGCGCCGAGGTCGCGCACTTCGTCCCGGATCGTCGGGAGTTCGTCGACGGTCTCGGCGCAGACGGTGGTGTTGACTTGGAGCGGGAGTCCGGCCTCGCGGACGGCCCGCGCCGCGGTCAGCGTGTCCTCGAAGCTCTCCTCGCCGCGGAACCGGTCGCGGCTCTCTCGGGTCGCGCCGTCGATACTGAGCGCCATCCGCCGGATCCCCGCGTCCGCGAGCGCCTCGACGCGGTCGGGAGTCAGCGACGCCGTTCCGCTCGGCGTGATCGTCATCCGGTGGCCGAGGTCGTCGCCGTACGAGATCAGCTCCGTGAGGTCGTCGCGGGCGAGCGGGTCGCCGCCGGAAAGGACGACGAGGTGGCCGTCGCCGAACTCCGCGGCGTCGTCGAGGAGTCGCTTCCCCTCCTCGGTCGTCAACTCGTCCGGGTGACGCTCGGGCTTCGCGTCGGCCCGACAGTGACGGCAGGCGAGTCCGCACGCCTGCGTCACCTCCCAGATCAGAACGAGGGGTCGCCGGTCCACGTCGAAGTCGTCGAACATATCCTTGTCTCGCGCTACGACTCTTGCCTCCTTGGGGTGTACCCCGAACGTGTTCAGGTACTGTCCCGTTTCGCCGACCGCGGCTCGGCCACTGGTCCACCTCCCGTCGATCATCCGGGAGAACGACCCGATGAGGCGAATTCGGCGTTCCTCGGAAACCGCAGCTCTCCCGGCACTCTCGGTTGGTTCGTGAGGCAGCGTGAATCCGGACGCGGCCGCAATTTCGTATAGCGGCATATGATTTATGCGTCCGACTCGCGACGCGTTCCACGTCGTTTCTGAGCCAACAAAAATTGCTTCCAGCTCTGCAGCTACCCCAACAGTCGGTAGACGTTCGCCTCGTACGTCTCCCGGACTTGGTCGCCCCAGTTGTGCGTGTAGGTGTCGATCACGTCGTCGGCGACGTCGCCGCGCAGGTATTTGACCACGCCGCGGTCACCGGTCCTGTCGCGCAGGTGCGTCGTGAAGAAGTGCCGGAAGTAGTGCGGCGTGACGTTCTCGGCGGCGCCGCCGCCCGTCCGGTACCAGCCCGCATCGCGGGCGTACCGCTCGACGACGTGTCGCACCGCCTGCGGATCGAGCCGCTCGCCCCATCCCTCCGCCGTACCGACGAACAGGGGATCCGCCGGCGAGGTACTGTCGGGGCGGATCGCCAGCCAGCGCTTCAGCGTTCGAGCGAGTTCGTCGTCGACGGGGATCACCGTCCCGCGCTTCCGCTTGTTAGCGGCCGTCCGCACCTCGCCGTTCAGCTCCTCGCCGACGGTTGCGTCCGGCGTCACGTACAGCGAATTCGGGCGGTCCGCGAGCACGTGACGCGTCCCGAGGTCGTACGCGTCCCGGAGCTCGGCGTCGTCGACGGCGAGGTCGCGGAGATCGAGGTTACAGCACTCCCCGACCCGCATGCCGGTCTTGAGCAGCGTCACGACGAGGGCCCGGTGGAGCGGATGGCGGATCCCGGCGACGAACTCGCACATAACCGCCACGGGGATGTCGCGCCGGGCGGGGTCCTTGTCGACGGTCTCGTCCATTTCCTCCATCACGAGCGTCATCGGGTTCCCCTCGAAGACGCCGACCTCCGTCATATAGCCGTAAAACCGGTGTAGGTAGGCGGCGTACGTCGCCACCGTGCTGTCGGCCACGTCGCCGCGCAGCGAGTGCACGAACGACATGCAGTCGCGGTGCGACGCAGACGCGGGCGTCGTCTCCGGACCGAGGAACGACTCGAACCGTCGGAGGACTCGTTCGTAGGACTCGCGGGTGCGCTTCGTTTTCCCGTGATACGTGAGGTCTTCGATGAAGTACCCCACCGGATCTGAGACCTCGTCCGGCGCGCGGGCGCTACTCATCGGTCAGGGTGTACCCGCCCTTTCGGCCGTTGTACCGGACGCGGTTGCGATCCTGTAACGCGTCGAGCGCGTCCTCCAACCGATCCTCGAAATCTCCGACCACGGCCTCGGTGAGTTCCTCCCACGAGAGCGGCCCGTCGGTGAGGGCCGCTTCCACCCGTGTTTCGAGGCCGTCACCCCCAGGGTCAGACCCAGAAGGATCGGGTTCGGCGGCCTTCCCGGATTCGCCCATCGAGAACCCCCGACGGCCGGCCTGTACCATCGTTCTGACGAACTCGCTCTGTGACATCCCGAGCTCGTCCGCGTGGTCCTGCCACCGATCTTTTTGATCGGCGGGGACGTACGTCTTCACCGAGCGGCGATCGTCGCTCATCGTTCGAATTCGGCTTCGCCGGCCGCCGACTTCAATCTATCCCACAATTCCGGATAAGGTCACTTATACTGAGTTGTAGAACCCTTATTACGGCGCTAAGTAGTGTATGTCTGGTATTCTAGTACTTTTTGATCCTAGTTTGGTGCTAGAATACGAGATATACTTTTGGAGGTCGCTATCAAAACAGTCGGATGCTGACGGTCACAATCACGAGTGCGATCTCTCGGCCAGGGGCCAGTTCTCACCAGTCGAGGTCGGGCCGCGCGACTCGGTGCATCTTCGAGTTCTCAATCCGATTGCGGAGTTCCCGATCCCACTGCGACCGCCGCGCCTCTGAGAGGCGCGCAGAGCCACGTCGACCGGGCTCAGAGCGCGCCCGGACAGTGGACCGTTGTCGCACTGAGGAGTTCCACCGGCTGCTCACCGCCGGCAGAGCTGGCGCCTCCTCGCCGGAAAAGCAGATCGCTCACGGTGTCACGGATCGTGTACGACAAATGTATCGTATGCCGCTATAGAAACGGACGGGATCTGGAAGTTCCCGAGACGGTGCGGACACCTGACTCCAGTCCAGCGAGCGAGGCTCGGTCGTAGGGCCGCGTCGAGTCGTACGCAGGCCATTCAGCGTCCGAGCGTCGGGCGATACGTCGAAAGACAGTTCTGCGAGAGTCACGGACCGACGGTGCGCTCAGAAGTCATCGGTGTAGACCCTCACCTCGCCTTCGTTGGTAACTCCGACATCGATGGTCGTCGTCAGTTCGCTCTGTTTCGTACACTCTTCGAGGACCCCGTAGAGGTGTGTATAAAGCTCCGGACGACAGTACGTGATCTTGATACCTGCCTCGTCTCCGTGAGCGTAGACGCTGGCGACCAGGTCGTCGAAACTCGTTCCCGGAGCAACCGAGAACTGAACTGGCGACCGAATCGTTTGGACGAGTTCTAACGTCCGGCGGGCCTTCGTGACGTTTTGTTCCGCCGCTCGTTCGATGGCACTGATATTCGAGTCGGTGGTCCCCAAGCGGTCCGCGACTTCCTGTTGGGTCTGCCCCTGCTCTCGGAGTTCGAGCACCTCCACCTGTCGTTCGGTCAATGTCGTCGATTCGGCAGAGACCATACAGGATCAAACAGATATGTTTGAGATAAGCTTTTCCCTCAAATACTTCTCTATCTCGCATAATGGATAGGAGACCTCCGACTACGCGACGCCGGTTCCTCGTGACCGCCGGAACTGCGGCGGTCGCTGGCATCGCAGGCTGTACAGTCGAGGGCGACCGGGATGGTAGTCAGTCGACGACGGTCGCCATCCTCGCCGCTGGCAGCCTCCAGAACGCCTTAGCTAACGGGCTCAAGCCGGCCGTAGACGTCCCAGTCCACATCGAATCACACGGCTCTGCGACTGTCGCCCGAATGATCGACGAGGGGCAACGTGACCCCGATATCGTCTCGGTCGCAGACGTGGCGCTCTTTGACGAGCCGCTCTCACCGTCGTGGTACTCGATGTTTACCAGCAACTCCGTCGTCATCGCGTACAATCCGGACACGGCAGGCGGGGAGCGCTTGGCCGACGCCGGGACCGAGCGTTGGTACGAACCGATGGTCGACGGCAGTGTGGATATCGGTCGAACCGACCCCGATCAAGACCCGCTGGGATATCGTGCGCTGTTCATGCTCGAACTTGCCTCGCGGTACTACGACGACGCATCGACTCTCAGAGAACGAATACCCGAGCGAGAACAGGTGTATCCCGAAACGTCGTTGATCAGTCAGTTCGAAACCGGATCCATCGACGCTGCGATCGCTTACCGCAATATGGCCGTCGAGCGCGATTACGAGTACATCGAACTGCCGGATCAGATCAATCTGAGTAATCCACAGTTCGCCGAGGAGTGGTACGCGACGACGTCGTACGAACTGCCGAGCGGTCGAGAAATCCAGGGTGGGCTCATCAGTTACGGCTCGACCATTCGCCACATGAGCGACGCTGTCGTCTCCGTCTTCAACGTCCACACGACCGGAAGCTATCTCGAAGAACACGGATTCCTCCTCCGCGAACAGTTCCCCGCCTATACGGGCGACGTCCCCCGGCGTGTCAGAGAGGCGGCCGACCACTCGGCCGAGACCCGATCCCGGCTCGGCGGACCCGACGAAACGATGACATCGGCGGTCTCGGACATCACTGTCCTGATTTGAATGTCGGCGCGTCCAAACTCGAATCGGTCAGGGACGGTCACGTTCGGGTTCGACTGGCTCAGCGTTGCGCTCGTCCTCGGGGGCGTGCTCCTCCTGTACTACGTCGTGCCATTGGTGTCGCTGTTTCTCTCGGTCCCGGCCGGGGACGTCCTCGCTCAGATGAGCGCTCCGACCGTCGTGGATTCGGCGACGACGTCGCTCCTGTCGGCGTCGATCAGTACCGTCGTCGCCACGCTGTTCGGCCTGCCGCTCGCGTACTGGCTCGCACGCACCGACGGGGCCCTGACGAAGGTCGTCCTCGCGGCTGTCGTCCTCCCGTTGGTGCTTCCCCCGACGGTCGGCGGCATCGTACTACTCACTGTGTTCGGCCCCGGCTCACCGCTCGGCGAAGCCGCGACTGCCGCCGGGGTTCCACTCACGCGGTCGCTCGCTGGGGTGGTGCTGGCCCAGATATTCGTCGCGTCGCCGTTCGTGGTCGTGACGGGAAAAGCAGCGTTCGAGAGCGTCGATCAGACGCTCGAATACGCCTCTCGCTCGCTGGGGAAGAGCCGATTGACGACCGCTCGCCACGTCACGCTCCCCCTGGCCGGCCCGGGTATTCTGGCCGGTGTGACGCTCACCTTCGCGCGAGCGATCGGCGAGTTCGGAGCGACGATGATGATGGCGTACTATCCCCGGACAATGCCGGTCCAGATCTGGGTCGCGTTTATCGAACTCGGCCTCGATAACGCCTATCCGGTCGCGATCCTGTTGGTGCTGATCGCCGCCGCCGCGCTGTTGATTCTCAACACCGTCGCCTCGAACCCATGGGAATGACACTCGAACTCTCTCGATTGCGCAAAGCCTACGGGCAGTTCGACTTCGGTCCGGCGGACCTGACGGTCGACGACGAGGTGCTCGCCGTCTTGGGACCGTCCGGCAGCGGAAAGACGACGCTACTCTCGCTGATCGCCGGCATCACCGCCCCCGATTCGGGATCGATTCGGCTCGGTGGGCGAGAACTGGTCGACTTACCGCTCGAAGATCGGCGTGTGGGGATGGTCTTCCAAGAGGGAGCGCTCTTCCCACATATGACCGCCCGGGAAAACATCGAGTACGCGGCCGCGACCGGCGATCGCGTCGACGACCTCGTGACGATTCTGGAGTTGGACGGCACGCTCGACAGGCGGCCGCCGACGCTTTCCGGTGGGGAGCGACAGCGAGTCGCCCTCGCGCGGACGCTAGCGACCGACCCGGACGTGTTGCTCCTTGACGAACCGTTGTCGAGCCTCGACGCGCCGATCCGGAAGCGCCTCCGGGACGAACTACACGACCTGTTCGGATCGCTCGACGTCCCCGTTCTGTACGTCACGCACGACCAGCGCACGGCGACGGCACTCGGTGAGCGGATCGCTATCGTTCGAGACGGTGACCTCGAACAGGTGGACACGCCGTCGACGGTGCTCACACGGCCGACGAACCGCTTCGTCGCCCGCTTCACCGGGAACGAGAACCTCTTCGACGGGACAGTGACCGACCGAACGACCGAGGAAGCGACGGTTCAGTTCGGCGACGTTCGGTTCCGGACGACCGCGTCGAACCTCGCTGCGTCCGCCGTGACGGTTTGTATCCATCCGTCACGAGTCGCGGTCGAAGCGCCGTACGTTGCTGACGGTGACCGAACGGCGAACGCGATCGCGGGGACAGTCACTCGCTGGTTGAACGAGGGGAGCGGGTATCGGGTCGAGATCGAAATCGCAGCCGGATCGCTCGCTCTCACGGCGAACGTCCCTCCGCCGACGTTCGAGCGACTGTCGATTGAGAACGGCTCAGAGGTCCGGGTACTGATTCCCCGGGAGTCGATTCACCTGATTCCGGGACGTGAGTAGTTTCGAGTCGAGTACTCACTGAGTCGCGGCTGGACAGGTGCCTGAAATGGAGACACGTATGCATCGAGACGGCCGGTCTCACCTGCGAGTACGATCAGATCCGGATCTCGGATCAGATTCGGATCTCGGAGGCCGCCTCCTCGACGTCGAGGGCGGCTATCGCGCGCTCGACTCGCGGGTCGCTTTCGGCCGCGTTTCGCATCAAGACGGTCTCGCTCGGGAAGAGGTGTTCCCCGACGACGAGGCCGTGATCGCGGGCGGTCGACCCGGTGACGGTGAGATAGACGCCGACGCCCGCTCGGGCGATGCCCGCCTCCTCCTCCTCGTCGGGGTTCGGGTAGACGAACGTCACCCCGTCGAGCGCGTCAGTCCCCAGCACCGCGGTGACGAGCCGCTCGTACCGGGGGGAGATACACAGCGGCCCCTCGTAGCCGGAGAGGAACGCGCGGTCGAGGTCGGTTCCCGGCTCGATCCGCTCCGGTCGGGCCATCAGGGTGTGGTAGACGGTGTCTCCGAGCCCGTTGACGACGCGGACGTCGGTGTCGACCGGGTCGATCCGTTCGTTGACGTCGGCTATCTCGCCGAGCCCCTCCGGGCGGATTCCGACGACTTCCTCCAGCACGAGGTCCGCCGAGTCGAATCCGAGCGCGAACTCGTGGGTCCGGAGGGAGCGGAACGGCTCCTCGCGGCCGACGAGTTTCAGCCTGACGTCGCCGAGGTCGACGGTCGCGGCGTCGAAGACGATCCGGCGGGGCTTCCCGTCGCGGTCGTCGCGCAACAGCGTGAACTCCGGCTCGGCCGCGGCGTGCGGGTCCGAGTACTCGGCCAGCCGCTCGTAGGGCCCGTCGTCCGCCTCGACGCGCTCTTTCGTGATCGCCTTCTCGTAGCGGAGCGTGTTGCTCACGCCGTCCGCGAGCCGCTCCAACCGGTCGTCGGGGCCGACGGCCGCGATCCGTTCGAGGACCGCTTCGAGGGGTCGGCCCTTCCGCGGAACGGCGACCGGTACCGGTTCGCTCATTACCCGAACTGCGTCGCCGCGGCTAAAACGGGTTGCGCTTTCGTTCGGGCGGGAACGGCGGTCGCCCTCGGGGCAATCTGAACAGAACGGGAATCGGTCGAGACGCGGCCCTTACGGCCCGAACGCCTCGTTGAGGCGCTTGCGGAACGCCTCGAGCTCCTCCAGGTGGTCGTTGATGGATTCGATCTCCGTTTCGACGTCGTCGAGGTCCTCGCCGAGCCGGTCTTCGATCTCCGTCAGCCGGGTGTCGACCTCCGCGAGGTCGTCCCACAGGTCGTCGAACTCCTCGTCGAAGCGTCCCATGCGGGACTCGACGTCTTCGACGCGGTCCGCCGTCGCCTCGGCCGCGGCGGCGGCGTCGTCGACCTCCTCGTACAGCGTCTCCACGTCGTCGCCGACGTCGTCGAGCGCCTCGTCGAGCGCGTCAGTCTCCTCGTCGATCCGCGAGACGTCGTCGGTGACCCCCTCGATCGTCGCCTCCACGTCGCCGACGGCGCCTTCGACGTCCTCGACGCTCGATTCCACCCCGTCGACGCGCTCGGTCACGCCGTCGACGCGCTCGGTCACGCCGTCGACGCGCTCGGTCACGCCGTCCATACGCTCGGTCACCCCGTCGACCTCCGTCGAGACGGTCTCGACGGAGTCGTCGACCTGGTCGACCGTCTCGCGCAGGTCATCGCGGTCCGCGTCGGCCGCGTCGACCCTGTCGTCGAGCGCCTCCATCTCCGACTCGACGGTCTCCACCTTCCGATCGAGCTCGTCGAGGATCTCTCGGGCCGTCCCCTCGCCGTCGATGAACTCCGCGAGCGCGTCCGCGTACGCCTCGATGTCGGCGACGCTCGACTG
>Ga0207753_1000937_pt1 | contig 10470 bp, 8 predicted proteins | sample PonA233FremontCA_2_FD_187273 | JGI IMG/M metagenome (GOLD analysis project Ga0207753, IMG submission 187273) | Salt pond sediment microbial community from Fremont, CA, USA - Pond A23 Sediment 3 (SPAdes) | ecosystem: Environmental > Aquatic > Non-marine Saline and Alkaline > Saline | place: USA...
TCTCCGTCGACACCTTCCTCCGGTCGTCGACGGTCCAGCGGCTCGACCGCGACGCGCTCTCCGACCTCTCGGAGACGGTCACGACGCTCGCCGAGGCCGAGGGGCTGGAGGCGCACGCCGAGAGCGTCCGGAAGCGGTTCGAGTAGGAGCCGCCACCGCCCGGATCCTCTCGCCCCGCTCGTCTCGCGGCCGCAGCGCCGTCCCGCAGAAACGGTTATCTCGGGGAGTCGCGTCGAAACGGTATGATTCCGTCGCCGCTGACGTTGTTCGAGGGGCTCACGGCGCTGGAGGCGACGGTCGCGGTCCTCGTCGTCTCGGTCGTCGCGGCCGTGGGAATGGAGTTCGCCGTCCTGCGGGCCGCCCGCCGGTACGTCGCGACCACCGACTCCGGGTACGACGACATCGTCATCTCCTCGCTGCGCGCGCCGCTCGTCGTCACCGCCGCGCTCGCCGGCGTGTTCCTCCTCACGCAGGTGCCGTCGGTCCGGTCCTCGGTGCTCGTGAGTCCGCAGCTGCTCGACAGCGTGTTCGGTCGGCCGTCGCTGTCGGTCATCGTCCTCGTGTGGGCGTACGGGGCGAACACCGTCGTGAACCGGCTCGTCGCCGCGGTCAACGCCGAGGGGGGCCGGTTCGACTTCGCGCCCGTGTTCTCGAACGTCTGGACGCTGGCGGTGCTCGTCGGGAGCGTCGGCACCCTGCTGTGGCTGTGGGGGATCGAGATCACCCCCCTGCTCGGCGCGGCGGGGGTCGCCGGCATCGCGGTCGGCTTCGCGGCGAAGGACACGGTCGCGAACTTCTTCGGCGGGATCGCCCTCTACTTCGACGACACCTACAAGATCGGCGACTACATCGTCCTCGACGACGGCACCGCCGGGACCGTGATCAAGGTGGGCGTGCGCTCGACGACGCTGCTCACCCGCGACGAGGTGCTGGTGACGGTGCCGAACGCGGCGCTCAACGCGGCGAAGGTGACGAACGAGTCCGCGCCGCAGCGCCGCCGCCGCGTCCGGGTCCCGATCGGCGTCGCGTACGGGACCGACATCGACGAGTTCGAGGCGCTCGCGATCGAGGTCGTGCAGGCGGAGTCGCTCGTCCTCGACTCGCCGAAGCCGCGGGCGCGGCTCCGCTCGTTCGGGGACTCGGCGCTTCAGTACGAGATCCTCTGTTGGGTCAACGGGCCGACGCGGCGCCGCCGCGCGCAACACGAGCTCAACCGGGCGCTGTACAAGTCGCTGGCCGCGGCCGACATCGAGATCCCGTACCCCAAACGCGACGTGACGGTCACCGCGACCGACGGTTCGATCCCCGAGAGCGCGGGCGTCGAGCGGTCGGGCCCCTCGTCCGCCGCCGCGGCGGACCCCACCGAACGCCGGGCGGGCGGCGGGGACTGAGGGTAGCGGTTCAGGGCGGCGGCTGAGGGCTGCAAGGAGTCCCGACGGCGGGGCGAGCGGCCGTCAGCTCGAGGCCCCGGCGTCGCCGTCCAGGGAGGCCTCGGGATACCACGCCGGCGGGGCCGCGGCGGTGTCGCCGAGGCGGTCGTACCGGAACGCGACTCGGACGCGCTCGCCGGTGGCCCCGTGGACGTACGTCGCCGACAGTTCGAGCACGAGGCCGTCGGCGGAGACGAACGCGACCGCCCGGAAGTCGCTGACCTCATCGTCGAGCGCGCGTGGCTCGCCGCGCACCTCGACCCGATACAGCGGGATCTCCGTGGCCGCCGGGCGGACGGTCGACTCGCTCCCGTTCAGGAACCGGCGGATCGGCTCCGCGGCGACCTCGCCGGCGAGCGCCGTCGCGTTCGGCGCCGCCGCGGGCGGGACGCGACGGGTCTCCACGCCCTCGGGCCCCGCGGTCCGCTCGTAGACGGCGTTGCCGTCGGCGAACACCTCGACGACCCCCTCGTGGTTCGCGTTCGCGACCGACGCGTTCGCCGAGGCGGCGAGCCGGTACCGGCGCTCGGAGGCGACCGCCAGTTCGACGCCGCCGTCGCCGGCGATCCCCACGCGGCCGCCGGTCGCCGCGTCGAGGTCCGTCGCGTTCGCCGGCCCCGACGCCACGAGCAGGACGGACGCCGACGAGAGGGTCGACGCGCTGGCGACGTGGGCGTCGGCGAGCATGTCCGGATCGTGGACGCCGGTCAGGAAGACGCCGGGCGGGGTCCGCGCCGTCGATCCCACCGTGCCCGTGAGCGCGTCCTCGTAGAGCCCGAGGGACGCCGCGTCGTCGAGCGTCGACGCGCCGCGCTCCGCGGACTCCGCCGTCCCGATCGCGCTCGCGGCGGCCGCGTACTCCCCGTCCGCCGGCGGCGACGGGGGAGTCGGGGCCGGGTCCGCGACGCCGGGTGCGAGCCCGGTGACCCCGCCGAACGCCGGGAGCCCGCCCGCGGCGAGGACCGCGGCGGCCGCCACCAGGGCGGCGACGGCGACGACGCCGAGCGCGGCCCGTCTCCCGTCCGGGACCGATCGCCGGAGTCGCGACGCGCGGCGCCGAACGCCGCCCGGATCGGCGGCGTCGGCCGCGCCGGCGGTCGCGAGGTCGACGCCGAAGTGCCGGCGGCACAGCCGGTCCGCCGCGTCGCGGTCGATCCCGTAGCACAGCCGCTCGCGGAGGTCGGCCGGGGAGACGTACGTCGCCCCGACCGCGTCGGCTCGGCGTCGGGGGGACGTAGAGAGGAGGCGCAGCGCCCCGTCTCCGACGACCCCGTCGGCGTCGTCCGGAACGGGCGTCCCGACCGCGATCCGTCGAACGCGGCGGTCGCGACGGGCGACGACGACGCTCGACTCGGCCGCCTCGCGGGTCGTCTCCCACCCCCGTGCCGCCCACAGCGCGGCGACGAACTCGCGGCGCGCCGCCGGCGAGAGGGCTCGCCATCGGCGGGCGAACGCCGCCTCCGACGGGATGCTCATGGGAGGTATGACGGATGCTATCTATACAAACGTACCGCGGACCGGGACCGGTCGAGAGCGGGTCTCCCGCGCCGACCGAGACCGCTACTCCCGCGGGAAGGTGAAGAGTCGGACCCCGCAGTCCGGGCAGGCGAGCGTTTCGGCGGGCTCCTCGTCGGGGCCGGTGTAGCCGCCGCAACAGGGGAGGTCGACCCCGCGTTCCAGGTCGCCCTCGCAGTCGGGACAGGCGTCGAGGAACATCCGGTTCGTCCGGGCCGCCGCGAGCCGGAACGACTCGTCCGAGAGGAAGGGCTCGGCGGCGCGGTAGCCCGCGACTTCGGCGATGGCCACCGGCCGGCGGAGCCACGTCTCGTCGACCGTGTTCGCGGCGGCGGCGGAGAGCGCGACCCACTCGTCGCCGTCGGCGTCGCCGTCGCCGCGGACGACCCGAGACGCGGTCGCCGGGGATATCTCCCGGGCGACGTCGGCGATCGCCTCCGTCTCGCGGGTGCGGAGCCGCGCCATCTCGGCGTTCCAGCGGTCGCGGTACTCGTCGGTCGGCGCGACGGCGTCGCCGTCCACTCCGAGGACGCCCGCCGCGAGGAGTCGGTCGAGGAGCGCCTCGCCGTCGACGTCGTCCGGGTCGAGCGAGCCGCTCCCGGCCGCCGGCGCGCGGCCGCCGTCGGTGGCGGCGTCCGCGCCGTGGAACAGCGCCTCGCTGCCGGGGATCGGGGCGACGAGCCGCGGCGCGAAGCGCGGCGTCCCCGGGACGACGTACCCGCGGAGCCAGACGAGCGCGAGACCGGCGGCCGAGACGACGGCGGCGGCCGGGAGGCTCGAGATCGACACCGCCGCGGCGGCGACGGCGACGACGGCGACGTTGACCGCCGTACACGGCCAACAGCGGTTTTCGCCGGTGTGCTCCGACCGCCGGAGGCCGATCGGCGTCGAGGGACTCATTCCCACGGAGTTCCGCCCACCGCCTCATCAAGCCTGCGGTCACCCGGCCGCCCGTCGCGGTGGCGGTCGGGCGAGCGGCGATCGAACCCGCGGGGATCGCGGCCGCTCGGTCGAGATCTGTCGATTCGAACGATTTCACCGCGTAACGGCGGTTTCCGTCCCGATGTCTCTGACGCTGATATTGTTAACATCTCCTGTTGTAAATACCCCTACTTATATTAATGATTATTCCTTATGCCCAAATGATGTCAGAAGATAGCACTCCGAACGGCGTCTCGCGACGGCAGTATCTCGCAGCCACGGGGGCGGTGGGGGCGGCCGGCCTCGCGGGCTGTTCCGGCGGTGGGGGCGGCGGCGACGGATCGACCTCGGGATCCTCGGGCGACGAGATCGGTGGGACCGTCACGGTCTTTTCGGGGTCGGCGTTCGTCGACGCCGGGATGGAGGAGGCCTTGCACGAGGCGGGCGTGCCCGACTCGATCACGATCGAGATGGTCGTGCCGCCGCAGGACTCCGGCAGCAAGCAACAGCAGCTCCGGACCGCGATCAACGCTGAGGAGTCGGACCCGGACCTCGTTCTGACGGACAACGGATGGACGATCCCGTTCATCGTCCGCGACGACCTGGTCAATCTCGAGGAGGAGATGGACGACGAGTTCATCTCTCGAGTCAAAGAGGAAGGTGTCCAGTCGATGATCGACACGGGGACGCACCCCGAGACCGGTGACCTGTACTCGATCCCGACCTTCCCGGACTACCCGGTCATCACCTACCGGAAGGACCTGCTGCGGAACGCCGGATACGGCGACTCGGACTTCGACACGTGGCGGACCGACCCGCCGACGTGGGAGGAGTTCTCACAGATCGTCTCCGAGGCGCAGACCTCTGACGTGGACTACGGTCACGTCTGGCAGGGGAACAACTACATCGGGCTGGCCTGCTGTACGTTCAACGAGTTCCTCACGAGCATGGGCGGCGCCTTCTTCGGCGGTGAGGACAACCTCTTCGGACCGATCGGTGACCGCCCCGTCACCCTCGACTCGGAGGAGTCGATCGACGGGATCGAGGCCGCAGTGGACCTCATCCACGGGGAGGGCCTCTCGCCGATGGACATCGCCGGGGTCTCCCCCCCGGAAGTGGCCGGCTGGATCGAACCCGACACGAAGAGCACCTTCGAGGCCGGGAGCGCGGTCACGCAGCGCAACTGGACCTACTCCATCGGCGGGGCCGTGAGCGCCTTCGAGGGGTCGGACATGGAACTCGGCGTGATGCCGCTGCCGAAGGGCCCGAACGGGTCCTGGCACGCGCAGGGCGGATGGATCATGTCCATGAACCCGTACACCGACAACATGGCGTCCGCGAAGGAAGTGATCAAGGCGTGGTGGGAGGACTCGGTCCTCCAGCAGCAGTTCGACGCGGCGAACTACATGCCGCCGAAGCCGGAGCTGTTCAGCTACGTCGAGGAGAGCGACACGTACGGCCCGTACTTCGAGGCGCTGCAGTACTCGGCGCAGAACCTGATCCCGCGGCCGACGACCTCGGTGTGGCCGAACCAGCGGAGTATCGTCGCCAACGAAGTCAACTCGGCGCTCCGACAGGAGAAGACGCCGGAGGAGGCGGCGGGCGCGATACAAGAGCGGATCGCCGCCATCGAAGAGCAGTCGGGGTGACGGCGTCCGATTGACCGGCTCCCCTCCCCGGCGGCGTCGCGGGGGGAAGGAGTCGAAATACATGTAAAACAGCCAACAATGATAAATATTCGCACGGAAAACAGGCGGGCGATGCTCGTACCACAACGGCGGGCAGTCACGGGGGGTGTTGATCGCCGTGGCAACTGAACAGGGCAGGACGCAGATGTCGGGCGGGTCAGACGGCGTCCTGACGGGACTCGCGACGTGGACGGAGAACCTGAGCGAGCAGGCGTACGCGTATCTGCTGCTGGTACCGGCGTTCCTCGTGCTGTTGCTGTTCGCGTTCTGGCCGCTCGCGTCGGCGATCAGGATGTCGTTCTTCGCCGACGTGCTCACCGGCGGTCAGCTGGGCGAGTTCTCCGGGATAACGAACTACGTCCAACTGCTCACGAACACCAACGCGCTGGCGCCGGCGGCGTTCGTGGACCCCTCGTTCCAGACGCCGATTTTGGAACAGGCGCTGTTCATGACGATACTGTTCGCCGTGTTGAGCGTCACCGGCGAGACGCTGCTCGGGTTCCTCTACGCCATGCTCATGAAAGCCGAGTACAAGGGTCGACGGCTCGTTCGGCTCCTCATCATCCTGCCGTGGGCGATCCCGATCGTCATTCAGGGAATGATCTTCTTCCTGCTGTTCCGGCCCGGGTACGGGCTGTTGACCGAGCCCCTCCAGCAGCTCGGAATCTTCTCGAATCTGCCTCTCAACACCACCTTCGACAGCTTCGTCATCGTGACGGTGGCGGACATCTGGAAGACCTCGGCGTTCATGGCCCTCCTGATCTTGGCGGGGTTAGAGAGCGTTAACCAGGACCTCTACGAGGTGGCCGACGTGATGGGCGCGTCGCGCTGGCAGCGGTTCCGATACATCACGTTCCCGCTGGTCTTCCCCGTGTTGATGGTCGCGATGCTGTTCCGGACGATGGGCGCGCTCCGGGTGTACGGCATCATCGAGTCGACCACGGTCGGCTGTTCGACCGTCCCGTCGATGACCTGTCTCGTGACGCAGTTCATGTTCGGGTCCGCGACGCTGTACGGCTCCGCGGCCGCCGTGAGCGTCCTGATCGCCATCGTCGTGGGACTGTTCATCATGGTGTACCTCGGATTCATCCGACGGAGCAACCAGAGCCTGGGGTTAGCGTAATATGAGCATCGACGCACGCAACCACGACGACGCGGAAACGTTCGACGGCTCCGGCGACGGAACCGGCGACGAAGAGAACAAATCCCGCATCGCGCGGTGGGCCGACGACTGGATCCAGAACCCGGAGAAGGCGTACGCCGTGATGTTGGTGTTCCTCGGTGGAGTGCTGTTGACGACCTCGCTGTTCCCGCTGTACTGGCTGTTCAACGTCTCGATGGCGCCGCCCGGACAGACCGACATCCCGCTCCTTCCGACGACGATCGATCTGTCGGTGTTCATCCAAGTGTTCCAGCAGGTCCCGTTCGCGCGGTTCATGTTCAACAGCCTGTTTTACGCGTTCACGGTGACGGTGTTCGTGCTCCTCGTCGGAAGCCTCGCCGGGTACGCGTTCGGGCGCTTGGAGTTCCGCGGGAAGACGCCGCTCCTGTTCTCGCTGCTGGTGCTCAGCTTCTTCCCGCCGGCGACGCTGTTCATCCCGCTGTTCCGGGCGTTCAACCAGCAGGTACCGATGCTCGGGCTCTTCACGCTCCCGGTCGAGATATACGGGACGCCCGGCGCGGTCGTCACGCCGCTCAGCGCGTTCACGATGCCGCTGGCGATCTTCATACTGACGACGTTCTACGGCCAGATCCCGGACGGGCTCGAAGACGCCGCCAGAGTCGAGGGGACGACCCGGCTCGGCGCGCTGTTCCGCGTGATCATGCCGCTCTCCGCCCCCGGCGTCGCGACCGCGGGCATTCTCACCTTCATCACGGTGTACACCGAGTTCTTCTTCTCGTTCCTGATGACCGGCAACAGCGCGGCGGAGTGGGCGCCGGTGGTCGACGGCGTCATCGCGTTCCAGACGCAGTACACCGTCCGATACGACCTTCAGGCGGCGGCGAGTCTGATCGCGATCGTTCCGGTCGCGATCCTCGTCGTCGTCGCACAGGACAAGATCATCAGCGGGCTCACCCAAGGAGCACTCAAGGAGTGACCACACATGTCACGAGTACAACTTACTGACGTCACGAAACGGTACGACGACGTAACGGCGGTTGATAACATGAACCTCGACCTGAAAGACGGCGAGTTCATCTGCTTGGTCGGTCCGTCGGGGTGCGGGAAGTCCACGACGCTCGAGACGATCGCCGGCCTCACCAAGCCGACGTCGGGTGAGATCCTGATCGGCGACCGCGAGGTGACGAACCTCCCGCCGAAGGACCGCGGGATCGCGATGGTGTTCCAGAACATCGCGCTGTTCCCGCACATGGACGTGTACGACAACATCTCCTTCGGCCTGCGGCTTCGAGACTTCCCGCAGGACGAGATGGACGAGCGCGTCGACGAGGCGGCGCGAGTCGTCCGAATGCAGGGGATGCTCGACCGGATGCCGAGCGAGATGTCCGGCGGTCAGCGTCAGCGCGTCGCGATCGCGCGAGCGATCGTCCGCGACCCGGACGTGTTCCTGATGGACGAGCCGCTGGCGAACTTAGACGCCAAGCTGCGCGTCAACATGCGGACCGAGCTCCAGCGGCTCCACAAGCAGCTGGACACGACGATCATCTACGTCACGCACAACCAGGCCGAGGCGATGACCATGTCGGACCGGATCGCCGTCCTCGACAAGGGACAGCTCCAGCAGATCGCGCCGCCGCTGACCTGTTACAACGAGCCGGCCAACCGGTTCGTCGCGGGCTTCATCGGATCGCCCTCGATGAACTTCGCCGACGCCACCGTCGGCGACGGGACCCTCGACGCGAACGGCTACTCCATCTCCTTCGACACCACGGCGATCGACGGGGTCGGGACCGGCGACGCGGTGGAGTTCGGCATCCGTCCGGAGGACATCTACCTCAAGAGCAACAGCGCCGAGGCCGAGGACCCGAGCAGGACCTTCTCGGTCACGACCGACGTGCTCGAACCGATGGGCGACGAGATCTTCGTCTACCTGAAGCCGATCCTCGGCGCGTCGGGCGAAGCGGCCGACTTCGAGGAGCGACAGGGGCTGTTGATGAGCGTCGACCCGTCGAGCGACATCAGCGAGGAAGAGGACGTCGAGATCGTCATCGACCGCGCGCGCCTCCACCTGTTCGACGACGCCTCCGGCGACGCGATCTCGCACGGGATCGTGGCCGATTCGGAGATCGGGACGGCCGACGACGGCGTGCAGGCCGACTGAGCGGCCGCTCGCATTTTCCCTGTGGTCTCCTTCTGCGATGTGCGGTCAGTGACCGCCGCCTCGCGATCGATTCCCGGCCGGTTCGCTCTCGAACAGTCGGAACGTCCCTCAGAGCCGATAGACGACCGCCTCGTACGGTCGGAACTCGCTCCCGGACGGATCCGAAGGCGAGCCCCGGTAGTTGCTCGCCATCACCGCGGCGGCGGCGGTTTCGACCGCCGTCGACTCGGACGTCTGGCGATCCGCGGACCAGTTGAGAACGACGAGTACCCGCTCGTCGCCGAGCGTCCGCGTGTACGCGTACAGTTACGTCAGTCGATGTCTACGACCGTGATCTGGTGCGCCTCGACCGCCTCGATCATCGCGCCCCATCCCCCCACTTCGACGGGGCCGTCGTCCGTCTCGACCACGATCGCGACCTGTCCGCCGTAGCTCGCGATGACCTCGGCGTCGGTCGCGTCCTCAGGGCCGGTGACGATGACCTCGGCGATCGGACCCTCGACGACCCTGTCCGCGCCCGTCTCGGTGTCGGCCCCCTCGACTCGAACCCTGACGGTCGCGCCGTCCCGGAGGAGCGGCGCGACGTCGCGGACGCAGTAGCGGATGTCGACGTACTCGATCGGGGGTTCGTCGCCGATCGACGAGTAGATCGGGTCCCACGTGTCCCACTGCGTCGTGAGGAAGTACCAGTGGAACACGTACGTGTGGGTCCGGTCGTCGACGAGGACGCCGTACTCGTTCGTCGACCCCGCGTGCGGCGCGAAACACGTCTTCGTCCGGTCGACGATCACCGCGAACGGCGAGGGGAGCCGCCGGTGGCGCGCCTCCGAGCAGACGTCGCTCAGCTCCGCCGGGTCGGGGAGGGCCTCCTCGCTCCCGTCGGGGGTGTGGATGGAGAGGTTGACGCGGACGCCGCGCTCGGTCGCCTCGCGGAGCGCGCCGCGCAGCCGCTCGAAGTCGTCGACGCCGAGCGAGACGTTCACCTGCGACTCCGCGTTGCGGATGAACTCGTCGGCGTTCTTGACCACGGTCTCGAACCGCGTGACGATGCTCACCGTCGACCGCTCGACGCTCGGCTCGTTCCAGCGGCGCTCGATCTCCTCGGTCGCGGCCGTGAGTCGGTTCGCCCGCGACTGCAGGTCGTCGGTGATCTCGTCCAGGTCGTTCGCGCGGGCGTACATCGACTCCTGCTCGTACGTCTCGATGTACCCCGCGCTCTCGAGGTCCCGCAACACGTCGTAGATGCGCGGGTCGGGGACGCCGCTGGCGTCGGCCACGCGGGTCACCGGCGCCGCGCCGAGTTCGAGGACCGTCACGTACGCGTCCGCCTGGTACGGCGAGAGCCCCGCGTCCTCCAGCGTGTCGGTCAGCTCAGCGCGTTTCACGGCGGGCACCCGTCTCCGCGGACGCGGTCGCCCTCAGCGATTCGGCCGGTCGATCGTGTGGTCATGGTTCGAACTACCACGGCCGTGATAAAACGTTTTATTACCGGAGATTGGGGGCGCGCTCGTCGCTCTCCTCCGTCGTTCGTCGGGCCCCGCCGGGCGAGCGCCGGCGCCGAGTCGCAACGACTGAAAAGGCTTTATTCGACTCGTCGTAGACGGATCGTATGGACGATTCGCGCCCCCGAGG
>Ga0207753_1000938_pt1 | contig 10466 bp, 7 predicted proteins | sample PonA233FremontCA_2_FD_187273 | JGI IMG/M metagenome (GOLD analysis project Ga0207753, IMG submission 187273) | Salt pond sediment microbial community from Fremont, CA, USA - Pond A23 Sediment 3 (SPAdes) | ecosystem: Environmental > Aquatic > Non-marine Saline and Alkaline > Saline | place: USA...
TTCCTCGCCGCGATCATGGTCCTCTCGGTAGTGGCCATGAGCGCGACGTTTGCGGGGAGTGCTGTCGCGCAAGCAGACGACGAAACAAGTATCGAAGGTGTGGAAATCACCAATGGTGATACTGTTTTCAGTTCACCAATAAGTAACACCTATATCGACGAGGAGACAAACGGTCCAACCGATCGTAATACGGCGAACTTTGATGCCGGCGGGCTGAATCCCATTGGCAATCTTGCCGGCGCAGATGGCCTGATCGGTGTTCCGTTCCAAGCGGCTCCGTACGATGATTACGCTACGCTTGGTGCCGTTCGTCAGGACTACAACATCACAGCCAACTTCTCGGATACTGGCGGTGAGACCGAGGAGATCGTCATCGATCACAGTAATTCGCTTGACGAAGGCGTAACTGTTGCAGATCCAACTCCTATAGTTGACGCAGGTGTTGTCAGTGATGCTGAGGACGTCCGGAACGTCACTAACGTTCCGTCTAATGTCACCATCACTGACATCAGTGTCAACTCTGACACTGCGGAGATGATTATCGAATACGAGTCGACTGGGACCAGTAGCGAAGAAGAATTCAGTGCGTTCCTTCACCTGACCACTGATGATCCGACCGAGGGTATCGGACCTGACGACACCGCTGGCGTCGACGTCGTCGTCGAGGGTCCAGAAGGTGATACTGAAGAGGATAACTACCGTCTGGTGAACACTGGCTCAATCGGGTTCAACGCAGCTGATCTGGCAACTGACACTGACGATGGCTCACAACTCGACACGATTATCGACGCGTCCAGCTTCGATGGCGAGGAAATCGGTAACAGTTCGGGTCCTGTCTCCTACGACGTGTGGTCCGGGACAGTCCTGACCTTCCAGAACGCCAGCAGTGTCGAGTTCTACGAAGTTGCTGAAAACAACGACGGCAACACAGTCGTCGGTGACCAGGTCTTCCAGCGAGGGACTGCACCAGGTACCGCAACGAGTGTCGACACGTCGAACCTCGACGCGACTGGCGAGTACTTCATCGGAACCGACGGATCTGATGCCGAACTCGCTTACGTGAACATGCGTTCGCTCAACCTCAATGCCTCGTTTGCTGACGACACCGTCAGTACGGAGGAAGAGGTCGAGGTCGAAGTCGCATCCGACGATATCGGTGCAACTGACTTCGACGGCTCGTTCCAGGTCTGGTTCTTCGAGGCCGGCGACAGTGCCGTCGGTGACGTTGTCGATGTCGCACAGGGTAACTTCGATGGCGACGGTACTGACACCGTCTCCGTCGACCCTGCCGACCTCACCGGGACCGGTGAGTACACTGCCGTCGTCCAGCACGACGAATCGCAGGTTGTCGCAGATGCCGGGACGGTAGAAGTCACCGATCCGCTCCAGGAAGAGGTTACTATCGAGTCGCCTCAGTTCGGTGACCAGTATGCACGTGGCGACATCGCAGAGTTCGAACTCAATCTGCAGAACACTGACACCGCAACGGTCACCCTCGGTGACCGCGCAGGTCAGCAGAACTTCGAACTGAACATCACGGTTCGTGACGCCGACGGGGACGGTACCGCATCGTTCCTCGTCAATACGTTCCAGCTCGGTGACGGTCCGGTCGCTGGAAACCAGTCCGCAGAAATCTTCCGAGGCGTCACCGCAGAGAACTGGTCGAGCGACGACCGCGAATACCCACACGGTGTCCTCTCAACCGACGACGGTACGCAGATCGTCTCGACAGAGGCCCACCCGAGTATTCGCATCGGTGGCGGTTCCAACGACAACGCATCGATCCGCGTCGTGATCGCGGACGGTGGTTACGACCTCATCGCGTCGCCTGGTGAATCGCCAGCAAGCGAAGAGGAATCCCGTGCCACTGACCGATCACAGCTCCGACTCCAGCCACGGACGACTGAAGGTGTCGACGTCTGGAGCGCACCTGCACCAGATGACCCAGCGGGAGTCGAGGATATCGAAACCGTTGACGAGATTGCAACGGCGATCGAACAAGGTGTCGTGACGCCGCAGAACGGCACCCTTGCGGACGAAGACTACCTGATCGTTCAGGCACAGGCGACCGGTCTCGAAGGTGTCCTCGCAACGACGGTTGAGGAAGACCTTGATGGCGACGTTGAGGAATTCCTCGATCGCAGCGAGAGCCACGAAATCACCGAGGTATTCAATCAGGAACAACTGATTCAGTTCACAACGATACAGAACCTCACTCAGGTTTCCGAGATCCTCGAGAACGCTCTCGACGATCCGGACCGTAACCTCCCACAGGACCAGACGTTCGCACTCCCAGCGCAACTTGACCTGTCTGCCGGCGAGAACCAGAAGGTCCTCGCAGGGACGGACGACCTGGGTAGTCTCGACGAGTACTTCTACATGACGCCTGTCAGCAACGAAACCGTCGCTGACACGATCGATGTCACGGGTGACGACAACCCGCAGGACCTCAGCGCGTACACTGAGGACCAACTCAGGGCAGTCATCGACATCCACCCGAACTACGACGTGGATGACGAAGTCTTCCAGGACGGTGATGGTGACTTCAACACAACCGTCGTTGCAGACTTCTTCACCAGCAACTCCGAGTTCGAGATCGAAACGAACAATCCACCAACGCAGTTCGACACCTCGTTCGACCTTGGTGTGAATGTTGGGGATCAAGCCAGTGACTTCCCACTGAACGACTTCTTCACAGGTGAAGGCGAAGGCGAAGGCACCATCCAATGGGAACTCGCCAAAGACGAGGTCAGTCTCGACAACATCGAGACGATCCTCGAAGACGAGGAGCAGGTCGACCGCCTGCTCGTCCCACCGCAGGACAACTACACGATCAACGGTACGACAGAGATCGCCGCCGGATCGACGCTCGAACACGACACCCAGTCGGCTGTCGGCGCAACGCCGCCGTTCTTCGACTCCGGTAGCTTCGTGGTCGAATACGTCGCAGGCGGACCAAACGAGATCTCCTTCCAGATCAACGAGTCACTCAGCGAGCGCGCTGGGCAGGACTTCACGATGAACATCCGCCGTGCCAACGCGTTCGGACTGGTCACGCCGGATGAGGAGACCATCGAAGGTCAGATTACCGAACCAGCCGAAGTCATCAACCACACGTTCGAGGATCAGGAAGGTGGCGGACAGGTCGTTGACGTTGCAGCGGTCAACGTTAGCACCGCCGGCGCAGTCCAGATCCAGAACGCGAACGGTGATGTCCTCGGCGAGACGCTCATCGAAGAGGGTCTCAACGAGGGCGTCCGAGTCCTCCTCGATACGCCGGTCGAAGAGAGCCAGGAACTGACGTCCGTTATCGTCACTTCCGCTGGTGAAGAGTTCGACGAAGGTCCAACCAACCAGACCGCTCAGTACACCGTTGCTGGCGGCCAGGCAACCTTCGGCGTGAGCAACCTGAACCCGGTCGCGACGGAAGTCACGCCGGGTCAGGAGATCACCGTGACGGCTGACATCACCAACAACGGCGATGTCAACGCCACGAAGACCGTCGAACTCCGACTCGACGGCGAGACGCTGACCTCCGAAGACGTCACGCTCGATCCAACTTCCTCACAGGAAGTCTCCTTCACTGTGAACGCGCCTGACTCCACGGGCGAGTACGCACACAGTGTCTGGACCGAGGACGACGACGCAGTCGGTCAGCTGACCGTCGCTGAAGCCGACACCGGCGACGACACCGGCGACACCGGCAACGAAACCGACACCGGTGGCGACGGAGACGCTGACGACGGCGGAGCAGGATTCGGTGTCGCTGCTGCGCTGATCGCGCTCCTCGGTGCTGCGCTGCTGGCGTACCGCCGACGAGCCGAGTAAGCTAACTACCGGATCTAATCCGGCCTTCACTTCTTTATTTTTTCACCTGCCACGTAGCGACAGCGCCCGGTTGTCCGGGCTGGCTACCCACGACAATAAGACATATACCGGTCTTCATCCAATAGCAAATCAACATGCTCGGCCAGTTGAACGCGTGGCTCGCAGAACTACACTTCCTCTCTGGCCCACTCGGCTGGATCGCCCTGGCTTTGTTCTTCTGTGCGATCGTTCTCGAACAGTACGACCGCGAGTACGCTCGCTGGGTGTACATCGGCGCCTGGATCGTCTTCGCCGGACTCTGGTTTACCCTCATTCAGCCGTTTTTCGTCGTCGACGAGAGTGTCATCCGCGGGATCGGTGCGGTTATCGCGACGCCGCTTTCCTTGCTCGTCGCCAAGTTCTTCTACGAGGGGCGGGACTCGCTGTTCACGCTCTCCCGTGCGGTCGCGATCATGGGATTCGTCTACGCGCCCTTCCTCATGATCGAACCGCTGCGCGAACAGCTCATCTTGCTCGTCACGGGTCACGCCGAGTCCGTCATGAATCTCCTGGGGTATCACCCCCCACTGGTGACCGAACTCTCCGAGGCTGCCAACCAGGTCCCGGCGGGGACCAACCCCGATATGACGCGCACGATCAGTGGCAAAGAGCGGGCCTACGAGAACACGTTCGTCTTCTTCAACGGCGATGGGACGATCACGTTCACGATCATCCTGGCCTGCACTGGCATCGGTAGTATGGCCGTCGTGGTCGGCCTGATCGCGGCTGTGAGTGCAGATCTCAAACGGAAACTGCAGGCGATCGCGCTCTCCGTGGCTATCGTCTACGTCCTCAACATCGTTCGAAACGTGTTCATCGCGATCGGTTACGGCCACCAGTACGCTCACTTCGCACCGGATCTGACGATGACGATATTCGGGCTGGAGAACTCGTTGCGCGTCTCCTACATCTGGGTCGACCGGATCATGGCACAAAGTGCGTCTGTCGTCGCCATGTTGCTCATCATCTGGCTCGTCGTCAGAATCGTCCCGGAAGTGATGGAGCCGATCGAGGACGTCCTCTATCTGCTCACCGGGAAAGAACACGATCTGGCCGGTGCACTCAACCTCGACGTCGATACCGGGCCGGCAGCGGATTGAGTGTCCGATCAGTCCGGTGTCGGTGCGCCGGCGAGTGCCGAGAGGGCGTCCTGTTCGATCGGGTGTAACTCGCCGGGCACGAGCAGCAGATGGAGTGGCTCGCCGAACGATTCCCCGGCGAGGGCTGCCAGCCGAGCTGCCCGGACAGTCGGGCTATCGCTGCCGGCCTGTCCCACGACGACACCGAGTGGATTGTCGAGTGGGTCGGCGAGCAGGTCGGCGGCCACGTCGCCGGTCATGAACCGCTCGTTCGCGCCGTCGATATCCAGATAGACGAGCGTATGCAGGTCACGTTCGCGGTTGGCATCGATCGTCTCGACGACGCTGTCCGGGACGCCCCCGTGAGTCTCCTCGAAGGGCAGTGTCGTCGCCTTGCCGAAGCGGTAGTTTTGCAGCCCGGTCAGCGAACTCGCTGCTGTCTGGGCGGTCGTGCCGTGGATGACCCGTGTGTCGATCCCGCGCTCCTCGGCCCGGAGGCGCAAGTCGACGTGTGTCGTCGAGATCATCGTATCGCCCGCCGTGAGAAAGGCAGCGTGTCCCTCTTCTGCGGCGTCGAGGATCGGTTCAGGGGTCTGTTCGACGCCGGCCCGGTCGCGAACCTCGATCTCGATGTCGTGGGTCGTTTCGAGCGTCTCGACGTCCGTGCCAGCGAGTCGGCTTGTGTACCACTCGGCAAAGGCCCGGTCAGCGTCGGCGAGTGCGTCCCGCCCGCGGATCGTAATCGAGCGTTCATCGTAGAGGCCGAGTCCGATAAACGAGAGCATAGCTACGCTCGGATCTGCAGTAGGTTAACAGTTCCTTGGTGTTCGCGCCCGCGCGCACAAGATATACCACGTCGCTCGTGGCGCATCAATCGTCGCTCGTGGTGCCCGGGCCGCCAGCCAGGAACCGGGATCTGATATCCGGCGTCGGCATCATGCACTGCTCTTTTTTCCCGAACCAGCCGTATCGTCGGTCTGCGACGAAATCGTAGAGCCAGTCGCGAAGTCGTCCGGGCAGGATGGTAAAGGGCGGGAGCAGACGGTAGATGCCGCCCAGATGGTGGGCAGCACGCAGGACAGCATCCGACTTCGTGTACACCCTGTCACCCTCGACGAGCACGACCGAGTCCAGTTCGGAAGGGTCGATATCGTGGCCAGCCAGCAACTCCGCGGCGACTGTCGACTGCAGCGGTGCAAACCGGAACACACCCTCGGGATCACGCTGGATGAGAAACTTCACAGAGCCCTCACAGAGGTTACAGACGCCGTCGAACAGCACCACAGGATGTCGCTCGGGGACGCCGTCGGGCAACGCCTCGGTCATCACTCTGTGCTTGGGCCGGGACGGTGTTCATCCTTGTGCCTCGATTTCAGCTGTCGCCGGGCGCCCGCCCCGAGCAGCGCCAGCAGGATCGCGCCCTGGATGCCCGCCAGCACGAGAAAGGCTGTCGCCCAGCCAAACAGATCGGCGAGCGCCCCGACACCGACAGATCCCGAAGCACCGACGACCATGTAGGTCGTCCGGACGAGTCCGAACCCGAGTCCTTCCTCCTGGGCGCTCATGTGATCGAGTACCTTCGGGAGCATCGCGGACCCCCAGCTCATCGCGACGCCGACGAGCACTGTCGCGGCGGCAACAGTGCCGAGTCCGGGGCCGGCGACGTACAGCGTGTAGCCGACGATCCCGCTTGCCATACACAGCCCCATCGCTCTCTCGCGGCCGATCCGGTCGGATAACCAGCCGATCCCTGGCTGTCCGACCCCCTGGGCGACGAAATACGCCGAAAAGACGATTCCGGCCGTCGTCTCGGAGTACGACCGGTGTTCGACCAGGAAGGTGGGCAGAAAGGAGGCCGTGCCCTGCCAGACGAAGGCCGCGAGCACCGAAACGACGACCGTTCCGGCGATCGGCGGTCGGGAGAGCAGATCGAAAAGAACCCCGCTGCTCACGCGGTCCCGTATCGGTGCCTCGGGGTGCTGGGGCTCGACTCTGGGGATGCCGTAGGCGACGAGCAACGCTGTCGGGACCGCCGCGACGGCACCGAGCGCGACGGCGTATCGCCAGCCAAAGAGGGTCCCGACGTAGGCTGCACCCACGGGTGCGACGAGGCCTGCGACCGGCGCGCCAGCGCTGTGGATACCGACCGCCGTTCCCGTGTTCTCGAAGGTCCGGGAGAGCAGCGTCGTGGCAACACTGTAGTGGAGGCCGGCAGCACCGCCGAGGACGACCGTGAACAGGAGAAACGTCCAGAAAAACGGCGACACTGCGAGCAACAGACTTGCCACGGCCGTTCCGGCGACTGCCACCAGAATGACCAGTCGCTCGCCGACCCGGTCCCCGACGAGTCCGCTCGGGAACTGCGCGAGCGCGTAGGCGAGCCACATTCCCGACAGCGCCAGCCCGATCACGGCGTTCGAGGCCCCGAACTCCGCGGAGATCGCGGGCACCACTGGGCTGATCGCCAGTCGGGCGACCATCGTCGCGAAGAATGCCATCGTACAGGCGGCGAGTACCGACCGCTCGGTGGACCAGACCATCTACCCGTTTCTGGGCACCGAATCCGCAAATGTCGCCCGGTTTCGCCCCCAGCGTGTCGGCCCAGTGCCATTTTCTCTTACTAGCTATTCGTTCTCAAGAGCGTATGCGTTGGTGTGTGTTTGTGATTTGTTACGTGATACTATGAGATTCGATAAGTGTAGTGGCGAGAGACTTCTAAACAGGACCGGATATGAGATCGAATCAGTTATTTCGCAAGGGTGGGCCGGGATGACTCACCCGCTCTGCAGACAGTCTCGGGGGGTCGGCCATCTGCAGGAACTGTGGGAGATCTTGTTTGCACCCGATACGGATCTGCGGAGCAGACTCGAACGACTCTTCGAACGGGAGACAGCGGAGTTCGGGCTGGAGTATGGGTTTTTCTCACGTATCGACACGGAGGAAGAGGTGCAGCATTTCCAGGTCGTCCACGGCTCCCACGAGACGTTGCAGGCCGGAGACACGGTCGCACTTCCGACCACCTACTGCCGGAAAACCATCGCAGAGCCGGATGGGCTGTTGGCCGTCAGCGACGCAGCGAACGAGGGGTGGGCCGACGACCCCGCGTTCGAAGCCTTCAATCTCGGTAGCTACATCGGCACGACTGTCACTGCAGATGGTGACCTGTACGGGACGCTCTGTTTCGCGAACACTGCCCCCCGAGAGGACCCGATCACCGCGGAGGAACTTGCACTGCTGAAGATGTACGGCCAGTGGGTGAGCCACGAGTTGAACCTGTGGCGTGGCCCGCCGTCACAGGATCTCGCCAGTCTCGATATCGGACGAAAGGAGATCTCGTCGTCGCAGATGAACACGATGATGGACGTTCTCGGTGACAAGGTGCGACGGTTGATCGTCCTCTCACTCCTGGACGACTCTACCGAAGACGTCGTCGAACTGCTGGACCGGGAGACGGAGATCGAACACACCGAGATAACACTGCGCCATGTCCATCTCCCGAAACTGGAAGAGGCTGGGTACATCAAACTGGGTCCCGACAGGAATACGATCCTTCCGGGACCGAACTTCTCCATGATTGAACCGTTCCTCCGGCAGTTGAAAGAGTACCGCGGGGAGTAGTCTCCACTCTCTTTTCGTGTCTTCAGCCACCCCTATCCTGGAGAATCTCCTCTCCGCTGGCGTTGACCAGTTCGTATGCCGCTACCAGACTGTTTCTCGGCCGACTCTATGTTGCCGGATCGCTCGCTCGACTCGATTTGCTATAGCGTCATGTAGTTTATACACAGGCTCCGACACAAGGATTAGGGCCCCTCGCCGCCTCTACGCAGCCATGTCGCTTCGACAACCGCCGATCGAGCACTCGGCGAAACAGACGGATTTCGGTGGCTGGGAGATGCCCGTCGAGTTCGACTCGATCCGGACCGAACACAGCGCTGTCCGGGAATCGGTCGGCAAGTTCGACGTCTCGCACATGGGCGAACTCACGGTTTCGGGCCCGGGCGCGACCCAGCTCATGCAGCGACTCACCACGAACGACGTGGGGGCACTCGATCCCGGCGAGGCACAGTACGCCGCGATCACCGACGAGTCCGGGATCATGCTCGACGACACCGTCGTCTACCGGCTTCCCGAGGCCCGCGACGAGCAGTTTCTGTTCATCCCGAACGCCGGCCACGACGAACAGATGTACGACCGGTGGGTTGCCCACCGTGACCAGTGGGGGCTAGACGCCGAGATAACGAACCGGACCGAGGAGTACGCGATGTTCGCTATCCAGGGGCCGGACGCGCCGGCACTGCTCGGTGCGGAGACGCCCCTCGATCTCGGTGAGATAGATCGGTTCGAACTCGCGGCCGGGTCGGTCGCTGGCGTCGACTCGCTCGTCGCCCGGACGGGGTACACCGGCGAAAAGGGGTTCGAGGTGCTCTGTCCCTGGGACGAGGCAGCCACGGTCTGGGACGCGCTGGCGTGTCAACCCTGTGGGTTGGGGGCCCGAGATACCCTTCGTCTGGAGATGGGATTTCTTCTCTCTGGCCAGGATTTCGACCCCGGGGAGAACCCACGGACCCCCTACGAGGCCCGGATCGGCTTCGCGGTCAAACTCGACACCGAGTTCGTGGGCCGTGATGCCCTGGAGGGTGTCGACGTCGAGGGGCCAGCGGAGAAACTCGTCGGCATCGTCCTCCGTGAGCGCGGTGTCCCCCGCCACGGCTACCCTGTCCAGACGCCCGACGGCGAGGGGATCGGGGCGGTCACCAGCGGGACGATGAGCCCTACACTCGGTGATCCCATCGCGCTGGCGTACCTGCCCGCCGAGTATGCGGGGTCGGAGGAGTCCGTCCGGGTCGTCATCCGCGACGAACCGAAGAAAGCACGTACCACCACGCCCCCATTCATATCATGAGCTTCCAGGTTCCAGACGACTGCCGGTATCTCGACTCGCACGAATGGGCACGACAACAGAACGGCACTGTGAGGGTCGGTATCACCGGATTCGCACAGGACGAACTCGGCGACGTGGTTTTCGTCGAGCTACCACAGGCGGGTGACTCCGTGACGAAAGACGAAGATTTCGGGGTCATCGAGTCGATCAAGGCCGTCTCGGATCTGTACGCCCCGGTCTCGGGCACGGTCCGTGCGACGAACGACGACCTCCTCGATACCCCGGAACTGGTCAACGACGATCCCTTCGGCGACGGCTGGATGATCGAGGTCGAACTCGACGACGAGAGTGAACTCGACGACCTCCTCTCGCCAGCGGAGTACCGCGAGCAGATCGAATAAGCCGTCTTTGGACGACAGCGGCTGTTTTCCGCCGGTTTCGAAGTTTCTGCAGTATCGGCTCCTGCGCCCCCAATAAATCAGATACTGCTATACAGAACGGCCTGCCTGGCGCTGCGAATACCGCCGAATCCGTGCACGAGAACGGCGTGGATTGGGAGAACTGAGTACAGATCAGCGGCGGTTGACCGGATCAGATCTCGAACTGTCCCGGCTGAACGACGACAGATCGGACAAAGC